>Ga0209348_1000050_pt1 | contig 81631 bp, 69 predicted proteins | sample ETNvirenome_2_30_FD_184065 | JGI IMG/M metagenome (GOLD analysis project Ga0209348, IMG submission 184065) | Marine viral communities from the Pacific Ocean - ETNP_2_30 (SPAdes) (version 2) | ecosystem: Environmental > Aquatic > Marine > Oceanic | place: Pacific Ocean | collected 2013-06-22 | reverse complement strand
GATCAACTGCTTGTAACTCATGGTAAATGCTTCTGTTTGTTTGGCGACGATAGAGTACCACCAACAGGCAGTTGATCTCTTCTCACCGTTTAACCATGAGTGGTGCACTTATTATCTGAATTCGGGCGTGATCGAAAAAATAAAGTTATGGTTATAATAAACTTAAATTAGATTATTTTATTTTTTCACCATATACTAAGCTGTGTATTGATATGTATCTTTAACTTTTATAATTAAGAGAGCTTTAAATGAAAGAAATCCGATCTTTTGTCAAATCTGCGTCTTTAACTGAACTTGAAAAAGCAAAACAGTTAATTGATTCAGCTATCGAGAAATATACTCAACAGCAAGAAGCTAAAAAAGAAGTACTCGATCTGCTAAAAGAAAAAGGACTTACATTAGAAGATTTACAAGATGTAGTAGGCACAGATAAGCGTACGAAAGTAAAACCTAAATACCGCATCGAATACAATGGTGAAATTATTGAGTGGACAGGCCGTGGTAAACGCCCTAAAGCATTCCAAGGTGTTGACTTAACTAAGCACCTCGCTTAATTTCACCCATATGAACTTTTAGGGAAGCACATGCTTCCCTTTTTTGTCTTTATTACTGCACAAAATAATGAAATACGTACTTAGACCTTATCAGCAAGAGGCCGTACAGCGAACGGTTAGCCACTTTAAGCAATCGGACGAGGCGGCACTGATTGTATTACCAACAGGCGCGGGCAAAAGTTTAGTGATTGCTGAATTAGCACGTATTGCTAAACAGAAAATTTTAGTCTTAGCGCATGTTAAAGAGCTCGTAGAGCAAAACGCGCAAAAGTACATCAGCTTTGGTTTTGAAGCGAGTATCTTCTCTGCAGGGCTTAAACAAAAATCGCTTAAAGAACAGGTTACGTTTGCAAGTGTGCAGTCACTAGCGCGCAATACGGCGCAACTTAGTGATACGTATTCATTACTCATTATTGATGAGTGTCATCGCGTCAGTGGGGATGAGCAAAGTCAGTATGGTCAAGTGATATCCAGCCTTAAGAAACAGAACCCCCGGCTAAAAGTATTGGGGTTAACCGCGACTCCTTTTCGTATGGGAATGGGGTGGGTTTATCATCATCATTATCATGGCTTTGTAAGGGGAGATAAAGACGCACCCTTTAAAAAGTGTATTTTTGAGTTACCGCTTCGTTACATGATTAAACATGGCTATTTAACGCCGCCTCATGAAGTAGACGCAGCCATAAGCCATTATGATTTTTCATCTTTACCCAGCGATTCATTTGGACGCTATAGTGCTGAAAATATGAATGCGCTCCTCAAAGATAATACCCGCGCAACGAAGGCGATTATTGAGCAGGTTATTGACTACAGTGAGCATCGGCACGGCGTCATGATTTTTGCGGCAACAGTCATGCATGCCAAAGAAATCGTCGGCTACTTGCCAACTGACAATACCGCATTAATTACTGGTGATACAGATAACAACGAGCGCGACACTATCATCAATCAATTTAAAGCGAAAAAGTTGAAATTTTTGGTCAATGTGTCTGTACTCACCACCGGATTTGATGCGCCGCATGTCGATTTTATTGCTATTTTGCGTCCAACCGAGTCAGTCAGTTTATATCAGCAAATTGTTGGCAGGGGGCTTAGATTAAGTGAGGGGAAAAAAGAGTGCTTAGTGATTGATTACGCAGGCAATGGCTTTGACTTATTTTACCCAGAGGTGGGCAGTAAAAAAGCCCAAAGTGACAACGAACCTGTGCAAGTACTGTGTCCTGGTTGTGGCTTTGCGAATATTTTTTGGGGAAAAACAGATGCCGCAGGCAATGTCATTGAGCACTTTGGGCGTCGCTGCCAAGGTCTTCTAGACGATGATGATGGCACGCAAATACAGTGCGACTACCGTTTTAGATTTAAAGAATGTGAGCAGTGCGGTGAGCAAAATGATATAGCAGCGAGGCAATGCCAAGCTTGCTCAGCCATGATGACAGACCCCGATGATAAGTTGCGTGAAGCCCTTAATTTAAAAGATGCGTTGGTGCTTCGCTGTAGTGGTTTATCGGCACAACTTATCGCAAATGGGCTGTTGAAAATTAGCTATTTTGATGAGGATGGTGCCAGTTGCGACGAAGTTTTTAATCTTAGCAACGACACAGGCCGTTTTATCTTTAACAAGCAATTTGGTCGGCGAGCTCAAGGGAATAGTGCCCCGATTACCTGGGAAACAGCAGAACAGGTTATTGAACAACAACATGTATTGGTCGCGCCAGATTTTGTTATTGCCCGAAAGAACAAAAAGTATGGTTGGAAAGTTGCCCAGAAACTATTTGATTATCAGGGTAATTATAGAAAAGCAAATCAATTAAAGTAATCAACGCCTGCCATATGCAGGCGTTATGTCGCGTGTTTATTCGTCAGCCATTAAACCCCAACCATCACCATAGCCGTTGTGGCTATTTGCGATGCTCTCGAGGTATTGTTCAGTTTGGCTTAATAGCGTGTGGTCAGGGACCATTTCAACACGTGTAACGACTTCCCACACCCCGGTGTCGGGACACTTTACTAACTCTGTTGCAGGCGCTAGTTCATCACTTGCAATTGCCGTTGCGAACTTTTCTGCTTCAGGTTTTTGTTCAAAAAGAATATAGAAATCTATTACTTGCATGCTGGTTAAATCAACACCAGCCGCTGCAATTTCTGCTAATAATTGACCATTTTCGTCGTCAGGGAAATGCATTTAATCGCTCATTCATTATAAATCTAGGAATTGTTAGCTATTGTAGCGAAAATAATTGGTTAACGCGCACTAATTTTAACACTTCAATTATGTCAGTGGCTATTTCACTGTGCTAGTATCATTTTGTATTTATCTGATTTATGACACTTTCAAAAAAGTAAGGATATTTTTTGTACATTCGGCATTTCTTTTTTGTCTTTTTAATTTTATTTTTTTCACTGAGTAATAATGCATTTAGTGCTGAAACGATCATCAAAGATTATAAAATTCAAGGGGTCAATGGCGACCTTGAAAAAAACGTCGCGCTTTACATTAAACCGTTAATAGATGAAAAAACGTCTAAAGCCTTGCAGCGTCATGCTAAAAGCCAAGTAAAGGCGAGCTTAAAAGCACTGGGGTATTATAAGCCTGTCGTTAAAATAAAATTTGATAACGCCGAGCAGTTGATCATCGTTGATATAGAGCGTGGGCCAGTGACACGTATATCCGACGTCGATATTACCATTAGCGGGGCCGGTAAAGCGGATCCTGAGTTTATGGTTGCTGTAGATAGTATTAGTTTAAAACCGGGTGATTTTTTAAATCACGCTAAATATGAAGCGGCAAGGAAGCGTATTGAAAGTCAACTTTTAGAGCTGGGGTATTTTGATGCTAAATGGCATGCACATACCTTGGCTGTATCTCTTAAGAAAAACAGTGCGAAAATTACCTTCAATGTTGATACCGGTCCTCGTTATCAATTTGGTGAAATAACGATAGGTAATCAAACGCCAGCTGAAAAATACATTCGATCTTTAGCTGAATTTAAGGCAGGTCAACCTTACAAATCAACAGAAGTATCCGACTACAATCTAGCGCTCTCGAGTACCCCTTATTTTACGAGTGTACGAGTCTATGCCGACATAGCAAATCGAAAAGATGGCAAGGTGCCAGTGAATGTTGATGTTTTGCACAAGCCTGCAAATAGTTACGAAGTGGGGGGAGGATTTAGTACCGACCTAGGCCCAAAAGTGCGTTTTAAATGGTCTAAACCGTGGATTACACAAGACGGACACTATCTCGAAAGCAACCTGAATGTCTCTGAAAAGCAACAAGACATATCGTTAGGTTATACTGTGCCGGTAAATGATCCAAATGATGATTTATGGCGTTTTTCAGTTGGTTATAAGCTCGAAGATAAGCTGACGAATGATGTATACAGTAAAATTTTAACAGCCCAACTGCAGCGCCAGTGGTTAACTGATGATGAGTGGGTGCGTACTGCCTTTTTAAGACGCGATAGAGAAACCTACCAAATTGGCGATGAAGAGCAAAGCTCTAAAATGCTGATGCAAGGCATTAGTTACGCGAAAAAAGACACCGAAGGTGGCACAACACCTTACGAGGGTTATCAATGGCTTATATCTGCTGAATTTGGTTTAAAAGACATGTTTTCAACGACAAATATTTTGCTACTTCAATTGCAGAACGCTTGGCTTACAACCGTTGCTGATCGTCACATGATATTTTTACGTGCCAATTTGGGGGCCATGTTAGTGGATGATATTGACAATGTGCCTTTTTCACTGCGTTTCTATGCGGGGGGGGACCAAAGTGTCCGTGGTTTTGCATATCAATCAATTTCTCCTGAAGATGAAAAAGGTCGCCTTATTGGGGGGAAATACCTAGCCACTGGAACTGTTGAGTATAACTATCAATTTGCAGAACATTGGCGAGCTGCCGTCTTTGTAGACAGTGGTACAGCGACTAATGATTTTACTGATCGTGTTGAAGTAGGTGCTGGTTTTGGTTTTCGTTACTTAACGCCCGTTGGCCCCGTTCGCATTGATCATGCATGGGGGCTGACAAAAGAGAGTAAAAGTACCCGTTTAAGTATTACCATAGGGCCTGAAATTTAATGAACAAGTTTAAAAAAACGACGACGATTTTATCAGCCATATTAGTCAGCGTAGGCGTCATACTTTTTTGTTTATTATTCACCGCGCCAGGAAATCACTTTATTGCATATTCAGCTAATAAATTAGTAGATGGCTTGAAGATAAATTTACCGAGCGGGCGTTTTTTGTACAATGATGCATTCGATATCTCGTACGATAAACAAGGACTCAAGTTTTCAGCAAAACAACTAAAAATTGATTTGTACTGGTGGGGGTGTGATGGTGTTTGTGTAGACAACTTAAGTGCGCAAACAATAGATTTAAAACTTGATACCCCCCCCTCTTTGGCAGAAAACCCACAACCAACCGATACAGAAATGACTGACGGTGAGCCCACCACGGCTGAGCAAATAACGTTGCCGATAAATGTCACGGTTAAACGCATTGCTGTTAATCGTTTTACCTTGGAGCATGCAAGTGCTGATGTGACGGTGAGCAAATTAAACCTGACAGCCTATGCATCACAATCTGATATCAACGTACACGCATTTACTATCGCCGATATTGCAGTTGCATTGCATGAAGTAAAAGAAGCCCCAAAAAGTGCGCCGCTGAATGAGCTGCCAGCTCTACCATCACTTGATTTTACCTTACCAATTAATGTGCAATTGCACGCATTTAAGGTCGATAAAGTTGCAATTACTCCTTTTGCAGCTGAAAGTGCGCACGTTATTAACAACATTGAACTTGAAGCGATAGCGAAAGAGAGTGAAATCAGTGTCGAGAAATTGACTGCACGTTACATTGACTGGCAGTTGAATACCCAGTTTCATGCGCTTTTAAGGGGTGATAATAAAGTTGATGCCTCGTTGTCTGTGGTTAATTCTCAGCACCAAGCAACACTTGGCTTAAATGGGCGTTTAGGGGATTTAAACTTAAACCTCACTACGCAGGGTCAATACCCAGCTACACTGAGTGGTCAAGTCAATCTACAACAAACGAATTACCCGTTTAGCCTAAAAGGTGGCATTGATACGTGGCTGTTAGACACAGAAGCTGCGCAATTACGTTTATCTGACCTTGCTATCAGTATGCAAGGCGATGCGGATGATTACGCCATTAATGTGAATTTAACAAGTCGGCTAGGTGCATACCCTGCGATGTTAACTGAAATGCAGGCAAATGGAGGCCTTACACGAGTCAAAATTGATCAACTAAAGCTCAGTGCTAACGACAGCCAAGCTACGGTTAACGCATCAGCAGATTGGTCTGAGGGCGTGACAAGTCAGTTTTCAGGCACGTTAAGCGATTTAAAAGCTCAGTACTTAACGGATGCCGTAAGCAGTAATTTATCTGGCAAGTTTAATGGCTCCTTCACTCTAAAAGACGAGGATTGGCAGCTAATCTTAGCAAACACAGTGATTGATGGCACAGTAAATGATATACCTGTGAACGTCGCCTCTGACTTTAAACTCGACAGCAGCCTTCACGCGAGTTTTGATAAGCTTGAGCTTAAAAGTGGAAATAACGAAATTACACTATCGGGTCAAGTCGATGATACATGGCTTGTTGACGGTAAAATCCGCCTTGATGCAAGTGAACAAAGTGTGCTTCCTTTGCAGGGGAAAGGAAGTGCAGACCTTAAATTGCGCGGAGCACGCCTTGAACCGACAGCCAATGTGAACTTGCTCCTCAATACTTTAAGTTATCAGGATATCCAAGTTGAGGGTTTAGCGTTAAACGGGCAGTTTGATTATGCTGCGGACTGGCAAACAGAGATATCGCTTATTTTGGATTCAGCTAGTTTTGCTGAGCACAAAATTAATCAGATTGAACTTAATGCCTCAGGTGACAAAACGGATCACCATGTCGTATTTTTACTGGATGCTGATCAAGGTAAAGTGTCGTTTGATTTAGATGGAAAGTTCACAAAGAACACGTGGCAAGGGGCGTTAAGTCAAATACTTGTTACCGATAATAAAGTTCGTTTTGGAACAGATAAAGCCATTAATGTCAGTGTAAATACGCAGACGCAAGACTTTAATGTCTCGGCACACTGTTGGCAAAGTGAAAAGTCTCAGTTGTGTGTAAACACCTTGCAGCAAACAAAGCAATTGGGTCAACTTAATGCGCAACTTGGGGCGTTATCGATACCAGAGTTTAAACATTTCTTACCTGATAATCTCGATTTAACCGGCTTAGCGCAAGGTGAGTTTGTTGCCAACTGGCATAACGCAGAGCTAAAAACCCTGCGAGCTAACATTAATACGCAAGAACTAGCTGCATCACTAATCGATGGTGCGACAGTTTATAAGCTACCGATTGAGGTCTTCAGTCTGTCTGCGATAAGTGATGCAGAAACGGCGAAGCTTGAAGCGACACTCGACTCATCAGTACTTGGAAAAGTAACCTCACAAATTAATGTAGAGGATATTCAAAATCAGCAATTGCTCTCGGGTGATCTGGTTATTGAAAAAATTCTACTCACGAATATACAGCCTTTTATTGGCACGTTAGAGCAGCTAAATGGTGATATTAAGGGTCAGCTTGCCTTGGCAGGTTCATTAAAAGAGCCACTCATTAATGGTGAGCTTAATGTTGACAGCATTAACTTAGAAGGAGCAACGCTTCCTGTTTCATTGCAAAACTCACAGGTGAATATCGCTTTTAATAATCAAAGTGCGACAGTGACTGGTGAGCTAAAAGACCGTGAAGGGGGAGCGCTAAAGTTATCTGGGGGTGTTGATTGGCATGCAGATTTACCCGATGTAAATTTACAATTGCAAGGCAATGAGTTCTTTGTACGTGCGCAACAAGATGTCACCTTTAAAGTGTCGCCTGAGCTCACTATGTCATTAAAAAATAATGCCTTTAACCTTGAAGGGCAGGTTGTTGTTCCGTGGGGGCGGATTGCCATTGAGGAGCTACCCGAGGGGGCTGTGCAAGTCAGTGATGACGAAGTCATTGTGGATATTGAACAACAACAAGCTGAAAAAGTTCCTTTCGATTACGCTATCAACTTAAAGGTACTGGTTGAAAGAGACGTGCGTATTGATTCATTTGGATTACAGTCAAAAGTCGAAGGGGATATTAATATCAACATGGACCAAACGACACCGATGATTGCCACCGGAGAATTAAACCTTGTTGAAGGAACCTACCGCGCTTTTGGCCAAGATTTACAAATACGGACAGGTCAAGTCGGCTTTAGTGGCTCTATAGATAAACCGTATTTAAATATTAAAGCTATTCGCAACCCTGATAACACCGCAAATGGTGTGGTTGCGGGTATTACTTTAACCGGGAATGTGGAACAGCCATCGTTAAAAGTGTTCTCAGAGCCGGCAATGGATCAAGCACAAGCATTGGCTTACTTATTGAATGGTCAGCCACTTGACGAAGGGGACAGCTCAACCGATGCAATGTTGACGCAACTATTATTAGCGCAAGGTGTTAACCGCAGTGAAGGTGTGGTATCTAAAATTGGCGAAAGCTTTGGTTTATCGGATGTTAGCTTGAGTTCTACAGGCAGTGGCGATGATACTAAAGTTGAAATATCAGGCTATGTTACGCCCGGTATTCAAGTGAAATACAGCGTGGGGATTTTTGATTCATTGAGTGAGGTGGCAGTGCGCTATCAACTCTTGTCACAACTGTATATTGAAGTAACCAGCGGTCTTTATCAAAATGTTGATATTCTGTATAAGTTTGATTGGGATTAATAACCATACCAATCCGCAATAAGACTTAATCATGTTGAGGGACTAAACCTGTCGCTGCCTGTGTTAAAAATGTCTGATTTACGACTGCATGGATGCAGGGGGGAGAGCAATGCAGGAGCAATTGCAGTGAACACCTCAATAACGACATTTTTGTATTGTTATCAACGAGGTTATATTGCCTCAACATAGAGCACTTAATTAAGCGAATCGTATCACAGTGCGTTGGGGTATTTTTACTTGCTTAATTGTTAAGAAGTTAATAGGCTGAATTGTCAATTACTTAAAAGATAATAATAATGAAATTTAGTCTATTAACGGTATGCGTTGCTGCACTTTTAACAGGGCCTATTCACGCTGCTGATAACGTTGAAAAACGCTCAGCAGCTGAAATTATTGAAACCGCAGATGAGTCTCAATGGCGCATTGTGCAACCAAACAACGTTCTTAAACTTACTCTCCCGACGGGTGCCGCGTATATTGAGCTCAATGATGGCTTGGCGCCTTTGCACGCCAAAAATATGCGACTACTCGCCCAAGAAGGTTTTTATCAAGGGCTGAGTGTTTATCGCTTTGTTGAAGGTTTTGTCGCGCAAGGTGGTGACGCGAATGAAACAAAGTCGGTTAAAAAGGCGAAAAAAGCGCTGCCTGCTGAATTTTACTTCAAAACGGATACACCACTGGCGATCACTGAATTAAAAGGCCCAGATGGTTACGCAGTAAAAACGGGCTTTCTAAATGGGTTTGCGGTTGCGCAAAATGAAAGTCAAACACAAACATGGCAAGTGCATTGCCCCGGCATCTTTGCAATGGCTCGTGATAACGACATTAACAGTGGTGGCACAGAATTTTATATCACGATAGGTAATGCACAGCGCTACCTAGACCGAAATATTACAGTGTTTGGGCGTGTATTAGAGGGGATGGAGCACTTTAACCAATTAATGCGAAAGCCCATTGAAGGTGCGGTATTTAATCCTATTACAGATATGCAAGTTCTGGCTGATATTACAGACACTGATACAAGCCAGTTTAAAGTAATGAAAACAGATTCAACAGCTTTTAAACAGTTAATCGATGCGCGCAAAAATCGAGTAGAAGATTGGTTCGTTGAAAGCCCACATTACATCGACGTATGTGCCATGCCTATTCCAACCGAGCGAATAATGCCAAGTCGCAGTAATACTTAATCATTTTGAGGGATTAAACCTGTCGCTACCTGTGTTAAAAGTGTCGGATTTACGACTGCCTGGATGCAGGAGGTAGAGCAATGTAGGAGCAAATGCCGAGAACACCCCAATAACGACATTTTTGCCTTGTTATCAACTCGGTTTGATTGCCTCAAAACGGTTCATTTAATTGAGCGAATTGGCATAAATAAGCCATGACCACCCAATAGATTATTTGATACAATGGTTGCCCTATTGGCAAATAACTATAAGGGTATCGGGTGGTTAACCTAGGTCCGCTGTTCGGCGAATTAAAAACATGCTTACGCAAAGATCAATTCATCCTCAAAAAACGCCTGCATGGCATCAAAAAAATAAACGATGAAACAAAGCAAGCGAACATAGCGCAAAAAATCGCGGATGATATTGCTCGCTCACAGCAATTGCGTGTTCAACGTATAGCGGCATTACCAACAGTAACCTATCCAGAGCAACTTCCTGTTAGCCAAAAGAAAGAGGATATTAAGCAGGCGATTGCCAACAACCAAGTGGTGATCATTGCAGGTGAAACTGGCTCGGGTAAAACAACACAAATTCCAAAAATGTGCTTAGAGCTTGGTCGTGGGGTAGAGGGCTACATAGGGCATACTCAACCAAGGCGTTTGGCAGCTCGCAGCGTTGCTAACCGTATTGCTGAAGAGATGCAATGTGAGCTTGGTCAGCAAGTCGGTTTTAAAATTCGTTTTAGTGATCAGGTCTCAGATAACAGTTATATAAAATTGATGACCGATGGTATTTTGCTGGCTGAAATTCAGCAAGACCGCTTTTTAAATCAATATGATACGATTATTATCGATGAAGCCCATGAGCGTAGCCTAAATATCGATTTTATTTTGGGCTATTTAAAGAACTTATTGCCAAAACGCCCCGATCTAAAAGTCATTATTACGTCAGCAACCATCGATCCAGAGCGATTTTCTCAGCATTTTGATGACGCCCCGATTATTGAAGTGTCAGGACGCACTTTCCCTGTAGAAGTACGTTATCGCCCAACTACAGAGATTAATAAAGAAGAGATGGAAGCCGATGGTGACCAACTGCAAGGTATTTTTGATGCCGTTGACGAGCTGTGTGACGAAGGACCTGGCGACATTCTTATCTTTATGAATGGTGAGCGTGAAATACGCGACACTGCCGATGCGCTTTCTAAACGCAACTTAAAAGGCGCAGATATCCTGCCACTCTATTCGCGTTTATCGAATGCAGAACAAAATCGTATTTTTGCACCGCATTCACGTCGCCATATCATTTTAGCCACAAATGTGGCAGAAACCTCGTTAACCGTGCCCGGCATTCGGTATGTTATTGACCCAGGCACCGCGCGAATTAGCCGTTACAGCTACCGTACTAAAGTACAACGCTTACCAATAGAGCCAATTTCACAAGCCAGTGCCAATCAGCGTAAAGGCCGTTGTGGTCGTATCGAAGCGGGTATTTGTATTCGTTTATACAGCGAAGATGATTTTAATTCGCGTCCAGAATTTACTGACCCTGAAATTCTACGTACTAACTTAGCGTCGGTTATTTTGCAAATGCTAGGCCTTGGGCTGGGCGATATGCAACAATTTCCGTTTGTACAAGCGCCAGACAGTCGTAACATCAATGATGGTTTAACGTTACTCGAAGAGCTTGAGGCGGTTAAACCTGCTAAGCGCCATAAGCAAACTGAGCTGACTAAATCAGGACGTAGTTTAAGTCGTTTACCTGTCGACCCGCGTTTAGCCAAAATGGTGCTAACTGCAGATAGCCTTGGGGCATTGCGTGAAGTCATTATTATTGTTGCTGCGCTTTCGATTCAAGACCCCCGTGAGCGACCCCAAGAAAAGCGGGGGGCAGCTGATGAAAAACATGGCCGATTTGATGATCCAGATTCAGACTTTATCGCATTTTTAAATCTGTGGAATTATCTTGAAGAGCAACAAAGTGAGTTAAGCAATAGTCAGTTTAGAAAGCTGTGTCAAAAAGACTTTTTAGCTTATATGCGTATTCGAGAATGGCAAGATATCGTTTATCAACTGTCGACTGTGTGTAATGAAATGGGCATGAAAGCAACAACTAACGTAGCCGACAGCGACCGAATTCATCAGTCACTCTTAAGCGGTATGTTGAGCCACATTGGTTTTAAAGACGAAAAACAAATTTACAAAGGCGCACGTAATAGTCAGTTCCATATTTTTCCGGGCTCAGGATTATTTAAAAAGAGCCCTAAGTGGATTATGGCTGCGGAGCTGGTGGAGACAAGTAAACTCTACGCTCGTATAAATGCCCGTATCGACCTTAAATGGGTTGAAGGTTTTGCTCAACATTTAGTGAAGCGCAGCTACAGCGAGCCTCATTGGGAGAAAAAACCGGGTGCTGTTATCGCCTTCGAGCAGCAAACTTTATACGGCCTGCTTATTGTTAATAAGCGTCGTTGTGTATACAGCAAAATTGATCCTAAAGTGAGCCGAGAGTTGTTTATTCGTGGCGCTTTGGTAGAACAAGAGCTTGGTCAGAATGAAGGCTTTTTACAGTATAACCAAGAGCTTATTGATGATATTCAAGTGCTTGAGAATAAGTCTCGTCGTCGCGATATCTTAGTGGATGAGCAAACACTGTATGAGTTTTACGACAAAAAAATTCCTGCTGATATCAACAATCGTGCGGCATTTAACGCCTGGTGGAAGCAACAAAAACAAAAAGATAAACGCTTTTTGCACATGTCACGTGAAGCGTTAATGCAGCATGGTGCTGATCATGTCACCGAATTTGATTACCCAGATACATGGCAACAAGAAAACTTACTCTTGCCGCTGACGTACCATTTTGATCCAGGGCAAGCTGTTGATGGTGTTGCGGTTCAAATTCCGGTTGCATTACTTAATCAAGTACAAGAAACCGGCTTTGATTGGCATATTCCTGCGTTTAGGCATGAGTTGATTTGCGCATTAATTAAGTCATTACCAAAAACACTACGCCGTAATTTTGTTCCAGCTCCGAACTACGCCGATGCTGTATTAGCGGCAATTGAGCCTATGCAAGGCAATTTAATTGACGCCATAAGCACTCGTTTGCTGCGTATGACAGGGGTACGTGTTGAGCCAGACGCTTGGGATTACTCAACGTTGGCCCCTCATTTGCGTTTGCAGTTTGAAGTTCGCGATGAGCACGATAAGTTACTTGCTCGAGGTCTAAATTTGGCTAAGCTGAAAGCTCAGCTTCAGGGCAAAGTCACCGATACCTTATCAAAAGTGGCTGATAAAGGCATAGAAAAAGCCGACTTAACACAGTGGAGCTTTGGTGAGTTACCAGCTTCCTATGTTAAAAAGCAAGGTCAGTATGAAATAAAAGCGTTTCCAGCTTTAGTCGATAAAAAAGACTCCGCTGCGGTTGAGTTATTTGATAACGAACAAAAAGCACAGCAGGCGCACCAACAGGGCTTACGTCGTTTAGTGCTTTTAAATGTACCGTCACCGATTAAGTATTTGCAGCAAAATTTACCTAATAAATCTAAGCTTGGGTTGTATTTTAACCCCTTTGGTAAAGTGAATGATTTGATTGATGATTGTATTGCTGCAGGTGTTGATAGTTTATTGATAAAGTACGGCAACATTCGTACTCAGCAAGCATTTGAGCAGGCTAAAGAGCAAATTCGTGGTGAGTTGGGCGATACGGTGGTCGACATAGCAACGCAAGTTGAGCAAGTGCTTAGCATTGCTCACAGTCTTAATAAGCGTATGAAAGGGCGCGTAGATTTAACCATGATCACTGCTCATGGTGATATTAAATCACAATTACAAAGCCTCGTTTTTAAAGGGTTTGTAAGTCAGCACGGCGCGGCAAAAATGGCGGATTTAATTCGTTATTTAAAAGCGATTGAACGTCGTCTAGAAAAACTCCCTGTTGATCCTAATCGAGATCGTTTATGTGTACTTGAACTAGAAAAAGTGGCTGAACAGTATCAAAAACTGGCGAATAAAATCCCCAAAGGAATGCCCGTACCTGATGAAATCAGGTCTATTTTTTGGATGCAGCAGGAATTACGTGTTTCTTTATTTGCACAAACACTAGGGACACCTTATCCTGTATCTGCAAAGCGTGTTTTAAACGCAATCAAAGAATGTGAGTTATAATTCAGTAAAGGTATGCGCAATGAAACAGTGAATTCATTGCGCTTGAATTAGTAACACAAATGCTAAAAGGAGATTATGTGGGCATAGAAAAGGATAAACCGATTGCAGTTCCAGCAGACACTTCACGTCGAGTACGACCAGAAATTTTGGTTGTTGACGATGAATATTTTAACTTCGAAATGCTCAAAGCAACCTTAAGCAATGAGTTTTCGTTAAGCTATGCAGATTCAGGAACATCGTGTTTGGCATCGGCTATTGCAAACCCTCCCAATGCCATTTTATTAGATGTGTGTATGCCTGGTCTTGATGGTTATGACACGTGTCGGTTATTAAAAAACACCCCGGAAACAGAAAATATCCCCGTTGTTATGGTATCTGGCTTAGAATCTGAACTTGAGCAAAAAGCAGGATTTGATGCTGGATGTGACGCCTATGTAGTGAAACCATTTTCTGTAAAAACACTCATAGAAAAAATAAAAGCACTTGTGTAAGGAGGCGTCATGTTTCATGAGGAAAAGCGCGATTTTCGCCGCATGCAAATTCATACCCCCGCAAAGTTAATACCTTTAGAGGGCGAAAATAGTCACACCGAAATAGTCGTTACATGCACTGATTTAAGTGCAACAGGCTTAGCAATATGTTGTGATGAAGTATTAGAAATTGGCAGTGTTTACCGAGTGGTGATTGCCTCTACGAGCACAGCAATCACCTCGTTTGATGCAACAGTTAAAGTTATTAGAGCAACCAAGGAGCAAGATGGCTCCTTGAGTGCAGGACTTGAAATTGTTCACTTTAACTAGGTTTTAGCTGTTTTAGTATACTTTACAGATAAGGCCTTTTAGGTAAAAACCTTCGGGGTAGCTGCCAGCAATAGGGTGGTCGGCAGCTTGGTTTAATCGTTCCATAATCAGTAAATCTTTACCTGCATCTAGCGCTGCATCGGCAACCACTTTTTGAAATAAGTTTTGTTCCATTAAGCCAGAGCACGAGAACGTTAATAAGGTGCCACCGGGCTTTAGTATTTGCATCGCAATCATATTAATATCTTTATAGCCGCGACATGCGCCGGTCAGCTGTGCTTTATTGTCTGCAAATTTAGGCGGGTCCATCACGATGGTATCAAACAGCTTGCCTTCATCACGGTATTGACGCAGTAACTTAAAGACGTCTTGCTTAACAAAGTCGACTTTATTCAAATCTAGGTTGTTGTGCTCCACATTGCGTCTGGCGGTATCGAGCGCAGGTTGTGATACATCCACATTGGTTACATGCTGACAGCCGCCACGTAATGCGTACAGCGAAAATGTGCCAGTATAACTGAAGCAGTTAAGCACTGTTTTATCTTTAGAGAAGCGTTCTAGAGCCGCACGACTATCACGTTGGTCTAAATAAAAGCCTGTTTTATGACCTTCTATAATATCGACTTCTAGCTTTAGGCCGTTTTCTTCAATTAATACGGGCTCTGTCGGTGCATTACCCCACAGAACACCTTTGATTGGATCTAACCCTTCTTTTGTTCGCACGTCGACATCAGAGCGCTCGTAGATATCGCAGCCAGGAAAAATAGCCATTAGTGCCGCGACTATTTCGCCCTTATGGCGCTCTGCACCTGCACTGAGTAACTGACATACTAATACGTTATCAAACTTGTCGATTGTGATACCCGGTAAGTAATCAGACTCCGCAGCACTTAAACGAAAGCCTGTTAAGCCTCCCTCGCTGATCACTTGCTGGCGTGCATCGTACGCACGGCGAAGACGCTTTTCGAAGAATGCTTGATCAATCACTTCGTTTTGGTCAAAGCTCCATACACGTGCGCGTATTTGTGACTCTGGGCTGTAAGCTGCAATGGCGAGAAACTTACCGTCATTATCATAAATAGTAACCGTATCACCTAGTCCTGGTTTACCTTTTACTTTTTTAATGGCTTTAGAGAACACCCAAGGGTGTTTTCTTTTTAATGATTTTTCTCGTCCAGCTTGTAGGTAAATAGCAGATGACATAGGGATTCTCGCGTCAAACAAAAGGGGGCATAGTTTAATGAAGCACTGGCAAACATACAATGAATGTTTTGAACAAATCCAGTAACCACGTTAAAGTAAGCATAATTTCAATCAGTTAATGGTAACAGCCGCTTTATGCAGTCAAAAATAGACTTTGCAGAACTTGAAACCCAGTGTCGAGATTTTATTTTATCTTTACTTCATGCCGATGTGGCACACGACATTAGCCACATTGAGCGAGTGGTGAGGGTTGCAAAACAGCTGTGCACTGCAGAAGAGGCTAATATGGCAGTCGTGTTACCCGCAGCCTGGTTACATGATTGCGTTGCGGTTGCTAAAAACCACCCTGATAGAGCGAAAGCGTCAACAATGGCTGCCGACAAAGCGTTGAGTTTTTTATCATCCATTAATTACCCTGAGCAATACTTTGCCGCAATTCATCACGCCATTGTTGCACATAGTTTTAGCGCTAACATCGCAGTACAAAGTGTTGAAGCACAAATAGTCCAAGACGCTGATCGAATGGATGCATTAGGGGCTATTGGGGTAAGTCGCTGCATGAAAGTGGGTGGCTCGATAGGGCGTTATCTTTACCATAAAGACGATCCATTCTGTTTACATCGTGAGCCTGATGACACTAAATACACGCTTGATCACTTTTTTATTAAACTATTACATATCGCCCAAAGTATGAATACTCCCTCGGCGAAAGATGAAGCAAAAAGACGAACAGAGTATATGTTGGCCTTTCTAGAGCAACTTAAATCTGAGATTGGTGAGTAACCATGGGTGTACCTTTATTAAACGGGGTTGATCACTGCCATTTAAATGTTGATGATTTGGCGCGGGCAGTGACATGGTACCGTGATGTGTTAGGTTTTTCTGTGGTTCCTGAGCTTGCTTTTTGGGATGAAGGTAAAGGTCCATTAACCCTTGAAGATCAGGCAAAAACAATCCGTCTCGCATTATTTGAAGCGCCCGGCAATAGTAAAGGGATCGCTTTTAGTGTAAACGCAGAGCAATTTTTAGCGTGGCTTGAGCATTTAGCTCAATTTAATATAAAAACGGTGATTGCCGACCATGGTGTGACTTATTCTATGTATTTTAAAGACTGTGCTGGCAACAGTCATGAAATTACCTCTCATGATTATGAGCAAATTAAAAAGGGCCTTGAGTAAGGCCCCTTTTAATAGGTATAAACTAGCGAGAGTAAGTGTTTTTAATCTCGATAATTGCGTCGATTTGGCCAATGAATAAATCGACGAGTTGGGGATCAAAGTGTTTACCTGATTCGGCTTGTAGCAGCTCTACTGCTTTTTCAACCGGCCACGCATCTTTGTATGGGCGCACAGAGGTGAGTGCATCAAATACATCAGCAATACTGACGATACGACCTTCAATGCTGATCTCTTCTCCTTTTAAACCAAGAGGGTAACCCGTACCATCCCACTTTTCATGATGCTCCAGTGCAAGCTTATGAGCGAGCTGTAATAGGGGAGAGCTTGAATTTTCGAGTATTTTTGCACCAATGACAGCATGTTGCTTCATATGCTCAAACTCGTTGGCATCTAAACGGCCGGGTTTTAAAAGTACCGAATCTGGTATGCCTATTTTGCCAACATCATGCATAGGGGCGGCTTGTTTCAACTGTTCAGCTTGGTATTCAGTCATACCATAAGCTAACGCGAGTACTTTGCTGTAGCGACTCATACGGGCGATATGCTCACCTGTATCTGTGTCTTTATATTCTGCCGCTCGGCCTAAGCGATTAATTAAATCGATATGGGCTAATTGTAATTGCTCGGCCTGCACTAGCGATAAATGTGTTTTCACTCGGGCTCGCACAATAGCAGGGCTGATGGGTTTGGTTATATAATCAACAGCACCAAGTGAAAAGCCTTCGGACTCATCTTGTTCATGGGACAGTGCCGTGACAAATATCACGGGAATATGAGCTGTTTCAGGGTTCGCTTTTAAAATTTTACATACCTCGAAGCCATTCATATCTGGCATCATGACATCCAGTAAAATTAGTTTTGGAGGTTCATTTTCAATGAGCTGCAGAGCTAAATCACCCGATTTAGCAAATGATAACCGATAGTCATTTGCAAGAACTTCACGCATGACCTTAAGATTTGCGGGCTCATCATCAACGACAAGAATTCTTGCTCGATCAGTAATTTGACTCATGACTGCTCCTTAATCAGCTGCAATGCGGTGCTTTAAATTGGCTAATGCAGTACTTGCTGCATCAAAGTCAAAGTTATCAAAATGTCCAACTATCTCTGCGACTGCGTCTTTATACTCGACAGGGGCATTGTTTTGAACATCACTCAGTAGTTCATCATCTATTTCAGCATGCTCGGCTTGATTTTGTAGTGCCTCGATGTGATTTAAAAATACGCTTATCGATACCGCTTGCGAAGGTGTTTTATCAGTATTAACCTGCTCTTGCTCCTCGAGTAAAGTAACCAGTGCTTGCCACTCTTGATAGCACGCAGTTATTAATTTAGAAAAGTCTTCTTTACCCTGTTCTTTTTCGGCCTGCGACAATAAATACAGTAATTTCGTTAGTGTCAAATTGCCCGCCACACCTTTTAGCGTGTGTAACAGTGTCGTTTGTTCAGATGCATCAAGTGTTGACTCTTTTAAACGTAGAATACTCTGCTGATGATTAGCAAGAAATAAGCGTATTTCAGCATTAAGCTTTTCTTTGCTACCCCACATTTGGATACCTTTAACATAATTGATATGTTGCTTTGCTTTGTTATCAGGCTTAGCTGTGATGTGCTTAATTTCTAAACCGAGCACTTTCGCTATCTCATGATTAACTTGTTGTATATCGACGGGTTTGTTTGCAAAGCCATTCATACCTGCTTGCTTAGCTGTGAGCTTATCTTGTTGAAGCACGCTGGCGGTCAACGCGATGATAGGTGTTTTCTTTAATTGTTGTTGCTGCTCTAATTCACGAATTTTTTTACAAGCAGTTATACCATCGCATTCAGGCATGTGGATATCCATTAAAATGATATCGAAGCTGTGTTGTTTAAATTCAGCAATAGCCTCTAGCCCATTTTTTGCTTTATACACTGTGTGGCCAGCTTGTGAGAGTAATATGTTTAATAGCTCGACATTTTGTTCAATATCATCAACCACTAAGACACGAAGAGGTGGTAATGTAAGTAGGTTATTACTGAGTTTATCTACTTTATTAATGTCGCCTTCTTGCAAAGGAAGAGAAAAGAAAAAACAACTGCCTTCGCCTTCATTACTCACGGCACTTATTGTGCCTCCCATAAGCTCGACCAATTGCTTGCTTATGGTGGTGCCTAAGCCTGTGCCGCCAAAGCGACGCGTCATCGTTCCATCGGCTTGTTCAAAAGGTTGAAAAATTGCTTTCAAGCGGTGTTTTGCAATGCCAATCCCAGTGTCTTGCACCTCAAAAAAGAGCTGATTGTTTTGTGTCTTACTTACACTAATCGTGACAGAACCTGATTCTGTAAACTTAACCGCATTACCAATTAAGTTATTGAGTACTTGACGAATACGCGCGTCATCACCGATATAAATTGGTGCGACATCATCAGCAATTTTTAAATCTAATAACAGGTTTTTGCGCTTTGCTTCAAGCCAAAAGGTAGAAACGATGTTATCGAGAAGGGCTTGTAAATTAAAGTGCTCGTGATGAATATCGAGTTTGCCTTTTTCTAATTTTGCCGAGTCTAAAACATCGTTAAGAAGATGCAATAATGAGCGTGCTGCATTATTTACGGTAACGATGTGCTTTTGTTGTTCTTTATTAAGTGGGCTGTCCATTAAAATATCGCTGAACCCGATAATTGCATTCATGGGCGTGCGAATTTCATGGCTCATATTTGCCATAAATGCCTGTTTAGCTTGTGCAGCGGCTTCAGCTTCTTGTTTTGCGTGTTTTAATGATTCTTCATAGATATGGCGTGCGGTAATATCAACTAATACACCATCAATCCACTGAACTTCAGAATCATCCGTTTTGTTAATAGAACCTTGATCTAATACCCAAACGACCTTACCGCTGCGATGGCGTACGCGATACTCAAGTGCATATTGATTTTTTTCAGAGATTGCTTTTGTCATGATCTCATTAATATGCGCTTCGTCTTCTTTATTTATAATGTCAGCAAAACTGATGGCTTTTGACGTAAATTCTTCGGCAGTATAGCCCGTTAGATCAAATACATTGGGACTAATGAACAGCATGCTCCAATGGTCATCGAGCAAACAACGAAATACAGCGCCAGGCGTGTTATTCATTAACGTGCGATATTGCTGTTCTTTTTCTTCTAGGCTGCGTTGTAATGCGCGTTGTTCAGTTAAATCGGTTATGAAGCCCACAAACAACGTTTCTGCATCGGGTTGTTTCACTTCACCAAGACCTAAGCGAATAGGGAATAAATGACCTTCCTTGTGTTTTGCACACACGTCGCGGTTAACGCCAATCACTTTTTTAAGAGCGTGGTTGCCACTGTTTAGCAAATAACCATCGTGCTGAGCCGCAATGTCGTCATCCATCAACACTTTCACGTTCTGACCGAGCACTTCTTCTTGTTTCCAGCCAAAGATACTTTCTGCAGATTTATTAAAGCTTAAAATAATACCGCGACAATTAATTGTCACAATACCATCGATTGCCGTACTTAAAATGGCATCGAGTCGTGATTCTTCTGCCGATTTTTCAGCAAGCAGCATACGATAGCGCACCATACCATTGATAATCGCAACGACAGCGGTTAATAACACGGTAGCAAATGACACCATGGCAGCAATAAAAACAAGATTGGTATTGTCTGTGTTATCGGATAAAAAAGGGGAGGTCGCGACAAATCGCGTTGCAGCCATGCCCATGTAATGCATACCGGCGACAGCAAAACCTAAAATAATGGCGCAAATAATCCGGTTTTGTAATGCGGTTAAATTTTGAAAGTGGTCGTTCAAATGAAAGCGAGTATACAGCCCAATAAATGATAAAAACACGGCAACAAAAATGGATGCAGCAAACCACATAGGGTCATAACGAAGTAATGGGCTCATTTCCATTGCCGCCATACCCGTGTAATGCATGGTACCAATACCTGCGCCCACTAACACAGAACTCATGAGTAACTTTAACCCTGCGGGAATATGTGCAATGTCTTTACTGCGTATTAGTGACATACCTGTGTAGCAGGCTAAAAAAGCAGGAATAAACGAAAAAAATGTCAGAGCAGGATCATAGTTAATGGTTGTGCATAAAGAAAATGCAAGCATACCAATAAAGTGCATACTCCAAATTCCGCCAGACAAGACTAGAGAGCCGGTTGCATTGCCTAGTTTTCTGTATGATTCAAAGCGGGTTTTATTGGCTAAATCAATAATATGCAATGAAAAATATGCAGCAAAAATAGCGGTAGCAATCGAAAGGACAACTAAACTAGGATTGTACACCCCACTTATGATTAAGCTTGGATTTTGATCGGTAATAAAAAATTTCGCGAGCATAATAATTCGTTCAGACTGCAAGTAATGTCAGTCTAATACAATTTGCGCTAGATTTAGAGAAAAAAGATATGACAGACTAAGTAGGATTTATTTCATTAGCTATATTTAATTAGAAAATACTTAAGTGTGAGATTACCCATGCGCAGGACTGAGCAGACACTCGTCGAGCAAATGCAAATAAATGATGTTGAAATTCAGCATAGAATGAATTTATTAGGGCTCTCTTCACAATGCTTAGCATCACTCATTAACTATAAACCACTTATCGAGTCGGCGATTGAGAAAATGGTTGATGAGTTCTATAAAAAGCAAACAGAAGTCGATGAAATTTCATTACTTATTGGAGATGCTGACACACTGACACGTTTAAGAGATGCACAAAGACAATACATTATAGATTTATTTTGTGGCTGTTATGAAAATGATTACGTTAATAATCGGCTACGTATTGGCATGGTACATAAGCGAATTGGGGTAGAGCCCAAACTTTATTTATCGGCGGTATGTACCCTTAAAGAGCTCATTTTTGATGTGTTAAGAAACACCATAAAAGACCATGCAGAGCTAAATCAAACATTAACCATTATTGATAAGCTTATTTATTTTGATACAACATTAGTGTTTGATACGTACATTGCGAGTCTTGTTGGCGAAATAGAAAATGCGAAACGAAGAACAGAAGTGTATGCGAAAGGGCTTGAAGAGAAAGTGGCGCAGCGTACACATGAACTTGAAAAACTTGCCAAACTAGACCCCCTCACAAATTTGTATAATCGCCGAGAAATGCAAGAGTTGTTTCAGCGAGAATTAGCAAGAGCGCGCCGTCAGAAGCTACCTTTGACTATTGTATATTTTGATTTAGACAACTTTAAATCAGTGAATGACACACAAGGGCATTTGAAAGGTGACGAGGTATTAAAATTCATCGGGAAATATCTTAAAAAGAATACAAGAGAAATAGACATTGCCTGTCGTTATGGGGGAGATGAATTTTGCCTGATCATGCCAGATTGCGACGTAGAAAACACCATTGCGATATGTAATAAGCTGATCGTTGCTTTTGAAGCAAAATACCCCGCGTTACATTTGAGTTTTGGCATTATTTCAGCGCCTTTAGACAGCACAGTCGGTGCTGAGGAGCTTATAAATCGTGCTGATCGGAAAATGTACGAGGCTAAAAAGCATCAAGGTTCTCACATAATCCATTAACGTGTCATACGCTTTACAAACACCACCACAAACAGCGCTAGCGAAAAGCTGCCACAAAATGCTTCAATCGCTGCTATGAGCCTTGATAATCCAATGGGGGTAATATCGCCATAGCCTAGCGTTGTAAAAGTAACAACGCTAAAGTAAATGCTGTTTAAAAGTGCTGATACGTTATCATCGAACGAATTATCAAAACTAAATCTAAGCAATGAATCTTGATAGCTGACACCAAATAAAAAGTAACATATTGCGCAACAAACGATAAGAGACAGACTAAAGCGAATGACATTTTCAGGTTTTTCACCATAACCACATAACATGTCAATAAAGCTGGAAGTAATTTGTTTCGTTGATCCTTTCGGGTACTGTGCGTGGCGCATTCTTAATTCTTTATAGGTAAAGTTACCCGCGAGCTCGAAAAGCCCTTGGTGTTCAGACGCTTTACGTAAATTTCTGTATATTTCTTCGGATTGTTCAAATAAGTCGCGCGCAGTCGAGTATTGCCTATTTCGACGAGCTTTAAACGCCTCGGCTTCTTGTAGTAATTGTTCGCCTAAATCAATATTATCAATGCGGCTATCACTGAGTTTAACCCCAAGTAGGTTGGTATTTCGCAAATCGCAGTAGTGTAAGCTGGCGCTATGAAGGTTCGCTTTCATTAAGGATGCATTGGCAATTTTATTGTTGAAAAGATGTGCCCCCGACAAATTGGCTCGATAAAAATTGCAGTAAGAAAGATCATAACCTTCTTCATCATCTTTCTTTATTAAATTTAGACCCACTAAATTTGCACGTTGTAATTGCAGACCCTGAAGTAACCCGCCCTTTTTTGCATATCGTTCAAGCTTTTGAGTCAGCTCTAAGCCTGATTTATCAAATTTATTATCATGCCAAAAGCAATACCCAGAACCCATATCGGTTTCTTGACACGTGTTACCTGTTGGTGAAATGTAGCTACAACACGGTTTATCAGGCATAAGAATAAAAACTTATTTATGAGTCATCTTTATAGATTAGCAGGTATTTTACGGGGTAAAATATAATACAAAGATTTTATTAATTACATTGGCTTATTTTGTTTGAGTACACGTTAAAACGCAGTAAACGTAGAAAAACTGTCGCGATTAAAGTCGCCGAGCAGCAGTTGACTGTGTATGCACCTCACTTTGTCCCGCGTAAAGATATTGAAGCGTGGTTAAAAACAAAGCAGCATTGGGTTGCAGAGCAAGTTACTAAACAATCATTACACGCTGAGCAGTGTCAATTTCCCATTAAAAATTCGCAAATCAAGCTATTTGATCAGGTAATTCCCCTTGTATTTAAGCAAGAAAATTGCAGCCAATGGTATCAAGACACTGATACTCATGAATTAACCCTTGCTATTTCACCGCGCGTTAAACTCACAGACGCAAAGTATCTTGCATTGATGGAAGAGTTTTTACATGACAAGTTAGAAACCTACCTTGAGATGCGTATACAAAACTACTGTATTCAAATGAGAGAAGCGTTACCAACACGTCTTAAAATTCAACATTACAAGCGGCGATGGGGCAGTTGTAATCGCCAAAGAGAGTTAACCTTTAATTTGCACTTAGCCAGTGCGCCCCTATGGGTTATTGATTATGTTGTTGTTCATGAACTTGCGCATTTAAAGCATATGGATCACAGTGCGGCATTTTGGCAACGGGTGAGTGAGTTTTATCCCGAACATAAAAAAGCAAGCAATTGGCTGAAAGTGAATGGTCCATTTTTACGCTGGCTCTAATACCATATATGGACTCTCTCCGATTGCAAGACAGTAATTGATAGAATTTCAAAGTTCATTGCTGCCATATATTCGGCTTTTTTATGAGCAGATTTATCCGCTCTAGCCCTGATGGATATCCGCCCCTATCACCTTATCAATCTCGACGGCTTCTAACAGCCTTTGGTATTATCAGGTTTAAATAGGACGGCTATGAACCGTTTTCCGTCAATCTCAATCTTTGCAATTTTTGCTATTGAACTTTTGTCTTTTAATTGCGGTTAATGTTTTTATACAAATTTGTACCTCTCTTGTTTTACGGTCATCGCCCATGCCATTCGCGCCATTTTATTCGCTAATGCAACCACTGCTTTATTAAATGGCAGCCGCTCCCGCAGGTTATTTGCCCATAAGCTTACCTTGTCAGCTTTACTCCCCGATTTGACTAACGCAGCTCTGGCACCATTAATCAGCTGAGTTCGCAAATAAGTATTTCCTCGTTTACTTATTCCCTTTAACTTGGGGTTATCGCCAGTCGTATGCTGTTTGGCAACTAGTCCCAGCCAAGCTGCCATATGACGCCCACTTTTAAAGGTTTTACCATCACCTATTGCACTATACAAAGCTGTTGCGATGATGGGACCTATTCCTGTCATTGTTTCTAATTTCTGGCACTGCTCTATCTGATGGCTTAAAGCTTTTATCTCGCTATCCAAATCCGTGATTAACTTATCTACCTCAATTAATTCATCATACAAACTGGCTATATATCGACGAGACAATGGCGTTAACATGTTACTCGCATCTTCTAAAATATCGGGGATAGACTTTCTCACTTGATTAACGCCTTGCGAGAGGCTAATACCATATTCGGCTAAGAGGCCTCTGGTTTGATTCACTAAGGCCGTTCTACATTTTATTCGCCGCTCTCTTATACGGTGCAACAGTTGAATGTCTTGTTGCTCTACACTTTTTATTGGCACAAATCGCATATTCACTCGTTGTGAAGCTTCAGCTATCGCTTCTGCATCATTGAAATCATTTTTATTTCCTTTTCGGTAAGGGACTACATATTGTGGAGCGATAACTTTCACTTCATGACCATAGTTTTGAATACTTTGTGCCCAGTAGTTTGATGAGCCACACGCTTCCATGACGACAATTGCGGGCTCTAAATTACAAAAATACTCTTTCATGTTAGTGCGTTTGAGCTTTTTCTTTTTGAGCACTTTTCCCGAGTTTGATAACCAAACTAAATGAAAAATGTTCTTGGCGATATCTAATCCAATTGTTATTTTATTCATGTGACTCTCTCTACTTTGTTTACGCTAAAACTTACCCTAAACTACTATGGCGCATTATGACGCCGTTGGGGAGTGGAGAGAGTCCATTCCATTAATCCGCAAAAATACTTATACCAATCCGCAAAAATACTTAATCATTTTGAGTGATTAAACCAGTCGCTACCTGCGTTAAAAATGTCTGATTTACGACTGCATGGATGCAGGAGGTAGAGCAATGCAGGAGCAATTGCCGAGAACAACTAAATAACTACATTTTTGCCTTGTTATCAACGCGGTTTTATTGCCTCAAAATAGACCACATAATTAAGCGTAATGGTATAACAAAAGGATAATTTAATTGAAAATAGCTGTATTTTTAGTTTAACGATTTAGGAAAAGAGAAGTAAACAATAATATGAAAAATAGAATAGTGAATTAGCAGAGAAGGAAAGTGGTGGAGGGAGCTGGATTCGAACCAGCGAAGGCTGAGCCGTCAGATTTACAGTCTGATCCCTTTGGCCGCTCGGGAACCCCTCCACACTAATTTTTATTGCATTTGGCCCCACTTAACTGAGCGTAGAAAAGTGGTGGAGGGAGCTGGATTCGAACCAGCGAAGGCTGAGCCGTCAGATTTACAGTCTGATCCCTTTGGCCGCTCGGGAACCCCTCCAATGCAACGGCGCTGATAATAGCAAACTGGCTCTTTAAGTAAAGAAAAAAACTAAAGAAAAATAGATTAATGCCGATAACTGGTTAATCTTGAAACTATTCGGCCAAAGTCTATGCAAATTGATGGTTTGTTGCTCAACGAGAGTCAACTTGATAATCGTCTTAACAAAAGTGTTCATGAACACCGCCAAGGTGAGTTTGCCTTATTATTGGCGATGCTGTCTCATGATGCGCTTGATTTTAGCCAGTTTCATTTACCGAAAACAGAATTAACCGATACTCAGAGTTCAGAACACGTACTCAGAAATGAGTTAGGGGCAGGCCCAAAACAACCATTAGCGCCTGAACAATATGATATGTTAATCGGGCAGAATAATGGGCTGCGACTTTTACAAGGTGGCTTGTCAGATATTCGCCTACGTAATTGTCTCAGTCCTGAGCCGCTTGCTATCCGCGATGATAAAAATCATGTGCCGTTAGAAGTCATCGATAACTGTGAGCCAGCAGTCAGAAAACGCTATTACGATAAAAACGCACCCACAGAGCGTATGCAAATGGATGCAGCTGCGTTTTATGACAGCTTAACGGACGAGGCGATTCATCAGCCTTTGCAATTGGCAACTGCTTAATTAATTGAAATTGTCATACTCGCCTTGTACGCTACACTTACAAAGATAGGTAAATTGGTGCAAATCAGTAAAAAGTACAGCTAATTTTTTATGTGCTTGTTATAATGCGCCCAAATGGCTTTATGCCATTATCATTGAACCAAGTTATTAGGACTATAATGAAGAAAACATTCACGCTTAACCATGAGAAAATTAAATACCCTCGCATGGTTGATGCAGCTAAGCACGAAGTGAAGAAGTATTTAAAACGTGAGCGTAATAAAACTCTCCCAGAAGATGCCGATTACTGGGCATTTGATTGTAAATTTGGAGAGTCAGCTGACGACGCGAAAGTCGTTCATGTGGCGGAAATTAATAAATGCATTAGCGATATTGAAGCAAAAGGGCTTACATCGTTTTATGTCGAGATTCTAGCGCGTCCAGTACAACGCCAGTTACAAGAATTTGACGAAGAATAGTCGTTATAATTCATAGAATTTAAGAATGGGCCTTGAGGCTCATTTTTATTGTCTGAAATACAATGACATTATTTTGTGTTGATTTATATCACATGCCCACCACGCAACGGCTTTCCCTACAATGGCTAGTCAAGGTTTAGATTGGCTATATAAAAAGTGAATAGCCGTGATTTAAATTGCGTGACACTTTTTATATTTTTTGCCGCTACCGCAAGGGCATTCATCATTACGGCCAATTTTAATATCAGCAACGGGCGTTATTTCACCATCAAGGTAACGCCATAGTCCATCTTCTTTAATAAAACGCGATTTCTCGTGTAACTCACAATACAAGTTTTGGTAAAAGTAATTTGCTTTAAATTCTACAAAACCTTCTTGCTCGTTATATTCAGTATCTAAAACGCTTAGCTTGGTAAAACGACAGCTATTAGCAAAATCTTTGATTTCGCTAACAGGGTTAGCGGTTTGTTGGCTTTGTGCGTATGTTGTAAAGACATATTTTGCATCTTTTAAGGCATAAGCACTAAAGCGAGAACGCATAAGTTGTTCCGGCGTTTGCGCTTGGCTATCGCCTGCGTGCAAAGATTGGCAGCAAAGCGAGAAATCTTGTTTGCTGCCACAAGGACAAAGGGAGTGTGTGAGTGATGTCATAACAACTTACCTAAAACAATAAATTGCTATTTTAGCAAGCCTATTGTGGCTGCGGTACTAAATTGTTTAATGGGTTGCTTTTGGTGAAGCAGTAAAACTTTGCAGATGCGTGTTCTAAATTAAGAGTCATAGAATCTAGTTGATTGTTGCTGACAATATCTGTCCAGGTGATCACTGCGGCAAAGTTACCGTTGTGCAGCGCCGAACTTAACACATATTCAAGATTCACAAGGTGCTTTTGTCTGATCACTAACAGTTTACTGGTGTCGATTGAACATGAATCGAGTAATGCTTTACTTGGCACATGATCAGGTGCAATTAACAATGTCCACGCACTTTGACTGTTATAGTGATGTAATACCTTTAATAGCTCAAATGTTGCTGAAATTTCGTCTTCAATTTGAATTAAATTAACCGACGCTTTGTCGTTATCTTGTTGATAGCTTTTAACGGTTCTTAAGGTAATTGGCTGTAACATAACTTTCACTCACTGGTTGTTTATACAGTATGTGTATACAGTAGTTTATACAGTGTTTTTGCGCAAGTGTTTTTTTGCTATTTTTTTAACCAATTATTCAGCTTTTAATAATTTTAAAAAATTAAATCTTTAAAAACAATTGGTTATTTTGTTTCTTTGCAGTGTGATATTTTGTGAAAAATGGATGAAATAATATATATAGTGTTTTATATCGAAGTTTATACAGTAGTTTGTATGCAGGATATTTGAGGTTTATACAGGTGTTTTGATAAAGAAGCCGGTGTACACCGGCTTCTAAAATTTAGTTTTTCAAGTACGTATTTAAAAACTCAAGGTACGCGTTTGATGCTTTGATACGGTTTTCTTTTTTAGTAAAACCATGACCTTCGTCATCGAACAACACGTATTCTACGGGGACACCATTCGCTTTTACTGCGGCAACAAGCTCATCACTCTCAACTTGCAATACACGAGGGTCGTTTGCACCTTGAATAACCATCAGTGGTTTCGTAATGTTTTTAGCATGGAAGAGGGGAGATATCGCTCGATGGCGTTCGCCATCAGTTGCAGGGTCACCCATTTCATCGTACAGCGCTTTTTTAAAGCTTTCCCACCAAGGTGGTATAGAGTTTAATGTTCTTACCCAGTTAGTTACACCAAAAATATTAATACCCACTTTAAATTCTTCAGGCTCGAAAGCCAGCGCCGCTGCCGTCATAAAGCCACCGTAACTGCCACCCATAATGCCAATTTTATCAGCATCAACCCAGTCTAAGCTCTGTAAGTGTTTTTTCCCGTAGACAATATCTTGCAAATCGTCTGTGCCATGCTTTTTATCATCTAAATGGAAAAAAGTTTTACCATAGCCAGAGCTACCGCGATTGTTTACAGCAAATATAGCATAGCCATGATTAACTAAATGCTGCTGCATTGCGCTGTAACCTGTGCGGCTCTGGCCGCCCGGACCCCCATGCACCCACACTAGAGCAGGCACTTTATTATTACTATTAGCCTGTTTGGGCTTATATAAAACGCCAGGGATTTCTAAACCGTCAAAGCTTTTAAAACGCACAATCGTGCTTTCAACGAGATCATTTTGATCAATTGCATCGCTTAAAGTATGGGTCAGTTTTTTTGCTTTCGTTTCGCCTAATTGCCAAACAAATAAGTTACTTGGCGAGGTATCTGAATTTAGGTAAAACGCCATGCTCTTTTCATCAGCTGAAAAGCTTACACCACGTAAATTGCCCGGGGGCAAGGCAGGCATATCGATTTGTTTATTGGTTTTTGTGTCAATGATTGTCACTTTAGTACTGGCATCAGCATTAACCCCACTTACTTGGTAACGCCCTGATTTTGAGAAGTAAATAAAGCTGACATCCCAGTCATCTTTTAGGGCGGGGCTGTGCTCACCTGTCGTTAAGTCATAGCGCCAAACCTGTGAAAATTCACCTTTTGCATCGGTCGAGTAATACAGAGACTTGCTGTCTTTTGAGAATGTTTCAGGGCCATATTGCGCTTCATTATCATGACGAGTGATTAGCTCAGGTTTGAGCGTTTTTTTCATTGTATCGAGAATGAACACATCACTGTCTTTATTAGAGTTATTTTTTGATAAGGCAATAAAGCGGCCATCAGGGCTAATCGCCCCGACATCTAGACCAAGAGTATTTTGATAAACAGGTGTTATTTCATAGCGTGAACTGTCTACGCGATATAAATCCATAAACTTAGGATCGCGTTGATTACTCGTTATAAAAAAGTGTTTGCCATCGTCTGTAAAGCCCGCAAAGCTGGCACGAGTTTCATCGCCAGGAGTTAGGTCTTTGACAGTGCCGTCTGTCTCACGTACATAAATATGATAGCGCTCGTTCCCGCCTGAGTCCTTGGTAAATAATACGCGCTCATCATTTGGAAAATAGCGAACAGCATAGGTGCTGTCTTCAAAGTTTGTTAAACGTGTTTTGTTCGCTGTTTTAATATCAATTTCATAGAGGCTATAGATGCCGCTTTCATCACTGCTAACAAGGATTTTGTCACCTTTAGGTGAAAAGCTGCTGCCCATAATTGAAGTGGTATCAAAAAATGTTTCAGCGTCATACTGTTTAATAGTGTGTTCTTGTTGCTGACTAATTTCGCTGGTGGTCGTTTGGTTTGATTGTGAACATCCTGCTAATGCAAGGCTTAATGCACACGCAATGGCTGCTAGTTGAAAACTCGGTTTCATTTTAATTATTCCTTATTATTTTTCCGTTATTGAGTCTTACTTGTTCAATATATAAACGCAAGTTTTGCAGCTAAATAATTGTTACAAAGCATGTAACTTTTTAGGGACATTGCTGTGTTACAATTTAAATTTCGCAAAGGAATGGCAATGATAGAAATAAAAAATCTCAATAAGCGTTTTGCTACAGCAACCGTGTTCGAAAATTATAATAAGCAATTTAACAGTAAGAAAATGTGCTTACAGGCGAGCAATGGGAGTGGCAAAACCACGTTACTGATGATAATTGCTGGCCTTGAAAAACCACAGTCGGGGCAAATAATGTATGCTAATAAACAGCATAGTTCACCACAAAAGTATGTGGCTATTGCCAGCGATCGCATTTGTTTACCTGATTTTTTAACGGCTCAGCAAATTATTCAACTGACCTGTAAAGCCTTAAATGTGCCTGCGCCAATTGACCTTATTAACGGATTTAAGTTCAGCGAACACTTACACACCCGTTTTAGTGCATTATCGACAGGCAATCAAAAAAAATGCCAGCTTATAATCACGTTTATGAAGCGGGCGCCTTATTTGCTTTTAGATGAGCCGAGTGCAGCACTTGACCAAGCAAGTATCCATTATTTACTCAATTTGCTTGATAACTATTTAAGTGATAAACCCGATGGGCAAATCATTTTAACCAGCCACGAGCCAGATGTGTTTTTACACCAAGGCTTTGAGTGTACGTCATTATGATAGAGAGCTTGTCACGTTATAATGCATTAATGAGCTACCGCTATTTAGCATATACAACTGCACTTAAGAACTTACTGGCGCAGCTTAAAAACTTTGGTTTGTTGTTTGCGTTAGTGCTTGGGCCTGCGGTTTTAGGCATCGCGCTATTGTTATTTTTGGGGCTGGGTAAAATTGTAGACAGCCATGAACATGCCCGTTTTAGCGCCCAGTTAGCTTTGCTCTATCTGGCACTGCAAGCCGTTATGTTATGGGCTGTTGCTCCTGCTATAACAAACTCAGAAAATAGAGCCTTTCAAGCACATATCTTTAAGCCTGCTTGGCTAATTTTAATCGACTGTAAGCTTTTACTACTCAGTAATGTGTGGTTAATGGCAAGCTTATTGATAGCCGTTGACCTTCGTCTTCAGCAATGGTTGCAGGTTCCTCATTTTATTCTATTTATGCTGTTGCAGTGGCTGTGCGGTTTAATGGTAATTTATAGACCTTATTCGCTATTTTATGGTTTTTTAGCGTGTAGTATTCTGGTTCTTTTACCGTTTAGTTTAGATTCCTTACACTACCATAGCGGCTTTTTAATTGGTTTTATGGGGAGTTTATTTTTTCCTAACATGAACCTCAGTCACAAACGTGTGGTTAGTTCACTCACTTCATTTTGGATTAGTTACTTTTTGGAGCACAGCTGGAGTGTAATTTGGCGAAGTGCTTTGTTTACTGCAAGCCTATTAGCCGCAGTGCAACTAGTTGAAATTCGTAGCGACTTTAATCATGCGATACAGGTTATGGTGTTGGCAAACTGTGTATTACTAAGTAGTTCATTACAGTTTGATTGCTTTGCAGTGCTTCAAAAATACCGAATGTTTTTTCAAACAAATGGTCAGTACAGACGGTTTTATTTAAGTCATTTTATACCCAGTTTACTGTTTTATGGTGCAGCGACATTGGCGGCAATGCTTTTGTTAAATGTTTTACAATGGCCGCTGGTCGCTTTGGCTGCTGTGTGGTGCTTTTTACAGCAGCTTTTAGCGCAAAAAAAACCAGCGCATTTTGCGCTGGTTTGGTGTGTTATAACAATTGGAATAGCGTTAATTGCTTAAGCTGCATCAGCTTTGCTGTTATTTCCGCTACGTGCAGCTTTACCTGCAACGAGGTCAGCTGGGTCAAAATCGTCTACGTTAATTACATCGAGACGAGCTTTTTCAACAGCAGCTAATTTATCAGCTTCGGCTTGGCTTAAAATGCCTGCTTCAAGGCCCATTTGTGCCACTTTATCAAGTTGGAAGAAAGGCAGTTTTACACCTTTTTCGCGGCATACTTTATCAAATAATGGTTCAACTTCTAGTACGTCTTTAAGCGTTTGCTCTTGACGGCCCACTAAGTTAAGTGGCTCATTTTTAAGGTATACATAACTTGCTAAACGGTTACGTGTTTCGCTAGGTACTTGTAATAAGTGTGCGAGTTTGTGCTCAAGCTTATCTGTTGGTTTGCGTACTGGGCGACCAAATGGGAATAACATGATTTTAAGCATCGCACGAAGCGCAGCAGACGGCATGTTATTAATTAAGTCAGCCAGTGCACGTTGGCAGTGATAAAGGTGATCTTGGCAGCTCCATTGAACAAGCGCAAAATCTTCTTTTTTACGGCCTTCGTCGTTGTAACGTTTAAGTGTTGCAGACACTAGGTATAAGTAGCTTAGTAAGTCACCTAAACGTGCTGAGATACGCTCTTTACGTTTTAATGAGCCACCAAACACAGCCATGCTGATGTCAGACATTAATGCAAGTGAAGCACTAAAACGTGACGCTACGCGGTAAAACTCTGCGGTTTCATCTTTGTACGGCGTACTTGTAAAGCGTGCACCGGTGAATGCTAACCACTTAGTACGTACTAGGTTCGAAATGGTAAAACCAATATGACCCATAAGTGCTTTGTCGAATACTGCAAGTGCTTCTTCGCGGTCTTCAATCGAGCATGCACCTAGTTCAGTAAGTACGAACGGATGACAACGAATTGCACCTTGACCATAAATGATCATGTTACGCGTAAGAATGTTTGCACCTTCAACTGTTATTGCAATTGGCGCACCTTGGTAACCACGGCCTAAATAATTGTTTGGACCAAGCATAATGCCTTTACCACCGTGAACATCCATGCCGTGAATGGTTGCTTCACGCATTTGTTCTGTTAAGTGGTATTTAATGATAGCTGATACCACTGACGGCTTTTCACCAAGGTCAACGGCACCGGTCGACATGCTGACTGCGGCATCAGAGCTGTAGGCATAACCTGCAAGTTTTGCGAGTGACTCTTCAACCCCTTCCATTTGACCGATAGGTAAACGGAATTGACGACGAATGCGGCTGTATGAACCAGTAGCAAGTGCGATGGTTTTAATTCCACCCGTTGAATTAGACGGCAAGGTGATTGCGCGGCCTACCGATAAGCATTCAACCAACATACGCCAGCCTTGGCCAGCCATTTTAGGGCCACCAATGATGTAATCTAGTGGAACGAAAATGTCTTTACCGCGCGTAGGACCATTTTGGAATGGAACATTTAGCGGGAAGTGACGACGACCAATTTCAACCCCTGGGGTGTCTGTTGGGATGAGCGCACAAGTAATACCTGGCTCTTTGTCATCACCTAATAACCCGTCTGGATCTTGTAATTTAAAAGCAAGACCAAGCACTGTCGCAACAGGTGCTAGGGTAATGTAACGTTTATTCCATGTTAGGCTAATACCTACCACTTCTTCACCATTCCACTGACCTTTACATACGACACCGTAGTCAGGAATAGCGCTCGCGTCTGAACCGGCTTCAGGTGAGGTTAGGGCGAAACATGGAATTTCTTGACCACTTGCTAAGCGTGGTAAGTAATGATCTTTTTGCTCTTTAGTACCATAGTGCTGAAGCAGCTCACCTGGGCCTAACGAGTTAGGCACACCAACAATTGAAGAAAGTAGTGTTGATTTACTCGTAAGCTTTTGCAGTACGCATGATTGTGCAAACGCAGAAAACTCTAAACCGCCGTATTCTTTTTTGATGATCATGGCAAAGAATTTATTATCTTTTAGATATTGCCAAACATCTTGTGGTAAATCGGTTAATTCATGAGTTGCGTGCCAATCATCAAGCATGCCACATACTTCTTCAACAGGACCATCAATAAAGGCTTGCTCTTCAATGGTTAGTTTGGGTACTGGGTATTGATGTAATTTATTCCAGTCAGGACGGCCGCAGAATAGATCCGCTTCCCACCATGTTGTACCGGCATCGATTGCTGATTTTTCTGTATCCGACATTGTCGGAGTTACTTTTTTAAATGCAGCAAAAATAGGCTTGATAATGTATTGTTGACGAATGCTAGTCACCGAAAGTGGCACAGCAATTAATAAGAATAGTAGCCAACTAATTGCGCCAAACGCGCCAGCAAAAGTGCCAACAAGTAATGTCGCAATGGCAATACCTAAGCAGGTATTCCAGCTTGCTCTGTGGTAACTCGCAATACTAAGCAGCACGAGTAAACCAAGTAAAAATAAGAGAGTCATTGATTATTCCTTAATAGAGGTCAGACCACCTCTCTTAGAGTAGCGCTAGATACGCTAATTATCAAGAGGGGGACACGGATAAAACTAATTTTACCTGTTCATTTTTTTACAGTGTAAACCATGATGAGCAGACAACCAGATTGGCGTTTAGGTTTATTATTGCGATTTAATAAATAATAATGTTGATAAAAGTAAAAATTTAGCGTGTTCAACCAGATAGTTAATAAAATACAAATAGGGTAGTTGCTAATAGTGTCGCTATGTTTAACAATAACTGCTGGCACAGCTTCGCTATTAATGCCATTCCTTCATTTAGTTTTATAGGTAAAGAGTTCTATGTGTGAGTTGCTTGGCATGTCTGCCAATGTACCAACGGATATTTGTTTTAGTTTTTCAGGCTTATTAGAGCGTGGCGGTAACACCGGACCACATAAAGATGGCTGGGGCATTACTTTTTATGAAGGAAAAGGCTGCCGTACGTTTAAAGATCCTGAGCCAAGCTGCCAATCTGAGATTGCGAAGCTTGTTAAAGCGTATCCTATAAAGAGTATTTCGGTTATTAGTCATATTCGTCAGGGCAATCGTGGCCGCGTGTGTCTTGAAAATACACACCCATTCACGCGTGAATTATGGGGCCGCGAAATTACTTACGCACATAATGGTCAGTTGTCTAATTATCATGACTTAAAGCCTGATTACTATCGGCCAGTTGGCAACACCGACAGTGAATTGGCTTTTTGCTGGCTACTCGATAAAATTCGTGAAAAGTACCCTAAGCGCCCATCCAACATGGCGTCGGTTTTCCGTTATGCTGCAAAACTCGCCCATATTCTGCGAGAAAAGGGGGTGTTTAATATGCTATTAACGGATGGCGTGTATGTGTTGGCTTATTGTACTAATAATCTGCATTGGATCACCCGTCGTGCGCCGTTTGGCAAAGCCACATTAATTGATGCTGATATGGTGGTTGATTTTCAAAAAGAAACCACACCGAATGATGTGGTTACTGTCATTGCAACCCGACCACTTACCCACGATGAGCGCTGGCAAAAAATGGAACCAGGTGAGTTCGTGCTATTTAAAATGGGCGAGAAAATATAACGATAAAATCGAAGCGCTTTTACGGCGCTTCGTTACTCATTTCTTGCTTAACCGCAGTCGGCGTACTCACAGGTGCTGTTACTGTGAATGAGTTAAGTTGTACTTCAAACTGTTCCACGCCTTTTTCGCCTTTCCACATACGCACTAACATGTAATCCATTTCGGGAGCAAACCAAGCAAGAGCTTGACGTTTATCGTTATCGTATAAGCGTTTTACTTTAATGGCTTCAATATTACCGATTGGTAAAGAAATCATTTCGATGCCAATGACTTCAAAGTCGTAGCTACGTAGATTTCCTTTTTTATCTACTAATGGGTATGAAAGCTGGGTTTTACCTTGTTTTAACTCTTCGCGCACTTGAACTTGGTACGACAGAGAGTCTTGAAAATCATCTGACCAATCAAATTTTAGCGGGTATTTACTTTGATTACTGTTCACTTGCTTTTGTGCAGCATCAAATTTTAATGTGTACTCTTTATCAGGTCCTGTACCAGAGCGCTCCATTGTGTAGCTTAAAGGCGATACTTTTTGATCTTGATAGGTAAATTTTGAGGTTTCTTTTCGTGAATCAGAAAATATCATCCATTCGATTTCACTATGATAAGTTAGCACATAGCTATCGTTGGCTGTTTTTTTAAGTTCGCGTACTGCTTTACCATGGGTTTCACCTTTACGAAGTACATCGTATTTGGCTTGGTATTGAGTGAGATCGCCAGCTAAAACACTGGTAGGAAGTAATAAAGTGCCCACACACGCGAGTAGGGCACTTCGATTTTTATTCTGGGTAGTGCGCGCCGTGTGCAGGAAGTTGTTTTTCGTCAAAAACTGCATAATCTGCTTCCATCTTGAGTCGTTGTTCACTGAACCACTTGACCACCAAAGGATAGATTATATGTTCTTGCTGATGAACACGTTGTGCGAGTGTTTCTGCGGTATCGTTTTCGAGTACCGGCACTTTGGCTTGAAGCACAACGGGACCACCGTCTAGCTCTTCTGTCACAAAGTGAACACTAACGCCATGAACATCATCTTTTGCGTCTATAGCTCTTTGATGGGTATTCAGCCCTTGGTACTTAGGCAACAAAGAAGGATGAATGTTCAACATTTTTCCTTTAAATTTTTGCACTAAGTTAGGTGTTAGAATACGCATAAAACCAGCTAATACAACCAGATTTGGTTCAAAACTGTCAATAATGTCCATTAACTCTGCATCATAGGCCTCGCGTGAGTCAAAGTCTTTATGGCTAAGTACACGTGTTTGTATACCTGCATTCTTTGCTCGTTCAAGGCCATAGGCGTCGGCTTTATTACTAATTACAGCGGCGATATCGGCGTTAATTTCACCACGTCCACAGGCATCAATGATGGCCTGAAGATTCGAACCACTACCAGAAATTAATACAACAAGACGACAAGGGGCCATTAATCACGGCCACCTAAAATTTCAACTTGCTCTTCGCCAGCTTTTGCATCTTGGATTTCACCGATATGCCATGCATTTTCGCCAAGATCTTTTAGAATCGCTAAGCTTTGCTCAAGTTTATCGGCTGGAACAACTAATACCATGCCAACACCACAGTTAAATGTACGGTACATTTCGTGAGTTGTGATGTTGCCATTTTCTTGTAACCAGTTGAAAATTACAGGCCATTCCCAGCTGTCACCTTTGATCACTGCTTTTGCAGATTCAGGTAAAACACGTGGGATATTTTCCCAGAAACCACCGCCTGTGATGTGCGATAACGCGTGAACGTCAACCTGCTTAAATAACTCAAGAAGTTGTTTAACGTAGATGCGAGTTGGCTCTAAAAGGTGATCGCCCAGTGTTTTGCCGTCTAGGTCAGCGCTTGTGTCAGCACCTGATACTTCAAGTACTTTACGAATTAATGAGAAGCCGTTTGAATGAGGACCACTTGATGCTAGAGCGATTAATTGGTCGCCAGCAGCCACTTTAGTGCCATCGATAATTTTTGACTTTTCTACAACGCCGGTGCAGAAACCAGCCATATCGTAGTCTTCACCTTCATACATACCTGGCATTTCAGCAGTCTCACCACCGATTAACGCACAGCCAGAAAGCTCACAGCCTTTACCGATACCTGTTACAACATCAGCTGCAGTGTCGACGTCTAATTTACCCGTTGCATAGTAATCAAGGAAAAATAGTGGCTCAGCACCTTGTACAATAAGGTCGTTCACACACATAGCAACAAGGTCGATACCCACTGTATCGTGCTTTTTAAGATCGATTGCTAAACGTAGTTTTGTACCAACACCGTCTGTGCCAGCAACCAGGACAGGCTCTTTATAGCCAGTTGGTAGTTCGCAAAGTGCGCCAAAACCACCGATACCGCCCATTACTTCAGGACGTTTGGTTTTTTTAACGACGCCTTTAATACGCTCAACAAGTGCATTACCGGCATCGATATCTACGCCCGCGTCTTTATAGCTAAGAGACTGTTTTTGTTCGCTCACAGGTTTTCCTCAAAAAAGTTGCATGTGGGTTGCTTAGAAACGCGCGTATTTTACAACAATTGCACTGGCGCGGCTAGTTGAAAAATCACTTTAACCGACTTGACAAGGACAGTTGTCCGCAAAATGAGAATGAAGGTGTAAGGATAGAGGCGCCAGTGTGTTCTGGCGCCTAAATAAAGAGGGGTAAAATTGGTTAGGCTTTCGCCGTTAAAATAGCCCGCAGAGGAGCAGGGTAGCCCTCAATCGTTTTGCTGGTGTCGGTGGGGTCTAAAAAGTCAACCAGTGACTCGTTTTCCATCCACTGGGTTTTGCGTTGTTCTTCAAGTGTGGTGATTGCACAATCTTTAACTTGGACATCTTTAAAACCAACGCGCTCCATCCACAGCTTTAATGCTGCCGTACTTGGAATAAACCACACGTTGCGCATTTTTGCGTAACGATCGGTGGGCACAAGTACCGTGTGTTCGTCACCTTCGACAACCAGCGTTTCTAACACTAATTCACCCCCAGGACGAAGCTGTGCTTTTAATTGGGCTAAAAAGTCGATAGGCGAGCGACGATGATATAACACCCCCATCGAAAACACGGTATCAAACGCTTTAAGCTCTGGCAGTGCTTCAACACCGAGTGGTAATAAGTGAACATTGTCATCTTGGTGGTAATGTTTAATCGCTTGAAACTGGCATAAAAATAGATCAGAGGGGTCAATGCCCACCACAAAGTTGGCACCTTCACCACGCATACGCCATAAGTGGTAACCAGAACCACAGCCAATATCAAGTACTGTACGGCCTTTTAATGGCTCAATATGCGGCAACAAACGATCCCATTTCCAATCGCTGCGCCATTCAGTATCAATGTCGATACCGTGTAAGCTAAATGGGCCTTTACGCCAAGGCATCATGCGTTTTAATAAATGGGTGAGCTGCTTTTGTTGACCTTCTGATAACTCATCGCCTGTGCCTATCTGTACTTTATCTTGCAGGTTTACATGATCCGTACTGATTTCTGGTAAGTTTTTTAATACCTTTTGCCATTTGGGTAAATCACCATGACTTGCTTCTTGCTCCCAATGCTTAAGTTGAGCAGGCAAGGTTTCGAGCCAATGACTGAGCGGGCTTTGTGCTATTGCAGCGTAAAATTGGTTAAACCATTGAGACATGAAATACTCTTTATATCGTTGTGCTGTTACTTGATGGCAATCATCGAGCAGAAATTAAAACATTGGTACCATACTTGGGTTTGGCTAAAGCCAATCTCAGTGAGGCGTGCTAAATGAGTACTCAAATGATCAGGGCGCATAACATTTTCAATCGCTGTGCGTTTTTGGCTGATCTCAAGTTCTGAGTAACCGTTGTGACGTTTAAAATCATGGTGTAAATCAATCAGCAAATTATTGCATTGCTCATTTTCACCTTTAATTTTTTCGCTAAGCAGCAACACGCCACCGGGCTTTAAATTAGCATAGATTTTCTCAAGCACTGCGTGGCGCTTTTCAGGCGGAATAAACTGCAGGGTAAAGTTCATTGCTACAACAGAAGCATTTTCAATGGCTAAATCGTTAATATCACCAAGGGTAACTGTAACGGGTACTTCAGAACGAAAGCCTTGTAAATGCAGTTTACAACGCTCAACCATGGCTTGTGAGTTATCTACCGCAATGATATTACAGTTATCTGTACGAATATTACGGCGCATGCTTAATGTTACAGCGCCTAACGAGCAGCCTAAATCATATAGGTTTGAGTTACTTTGTGCATACTCACCAGCTAGTTTTCCCATGGTACTAACAATAGTGGCATAACCCGGCACCGAACGCTGGATCATATCTGGGAATACTTCAACTACATGTTGGTCAAAACTAAAGTCTTTAACCGCTTGCTCAGTGGCATAAATACTGTCTTTTTGCGTCACGTGAACAGTCTCTTTAAAAAATAATACCGCTATTTTAGCATTTTTAGCTGGATAGTCAGTGATAAATTCAGTAGCTTGGCTAGAATTATCAATAACAAGTACAAGAAAGAGAAGTTTAATGACTAAAAGCAAAGTGATCAGTACAGAAGATATCTTATCAACTCTGTGTCATTCAGTTACCGGCGTATTATCGTCAGCAAGTGGCAATAAAATTAGCTATTCGGCTATGGTACAAAAAATAACCCGTACCTGCATGCGCCCAGATATAGGTTGTTTTGTATTGTTCGATGGTGGTTTTACAGGCCTGGTGGTAACAAACTTCACGGCACAAGCGGCGATGGAAATTTACCATGATTATATGCGCAGTATGGGTATGCCAGAAGAAGAAATAGCCAATAGCCATTTATCAGACGACGTTGCCAACGTACTTGGTGAGCTGATGAACCAAATCGTGGGTGACTTTACTTCTAAAGTACGTGACCAATTGCATACGTCTATCACCCAAAACCAACCTAAAATGATGGCAATCAACAAGCAAGTACAGATTTCGGTTGATACCACTATGGATAGACCACAAGCACGCCGCGTGACATTCACTACATCGAAGCAAAATATCTTCTATCTTGAGCTTGCGATGGATAAAACTGAGTTTATCAAGCTTCATGACTTTGATATTTCAGAAGCGGTTGACCCTGATGACATCATTGAAAACGAAGCAAAACAAAAAGCTGAAAAGCAAAAAGCAGCATCACAAGCAGACGATGCCGATGATGATTTTATGGCCGAATTAGGGTTGTAACTCAACGACTTGGGCTTTCAGCTGTTAGATAAAATAGAGGCGCGGTTTAGACCGCGCTTTTTTGTGCTTTAAAGCAATTGATAACATCTTTAGCAGGGATCCCAATTAACGTAATAGTCTCATCGTCTATCTTTTGAATTTTTGATTTAACTGTCACTGAAGGCCCTCGAGTAAAGCTTTTCACAGATTCTGGTGAAAAGATATTTAGCTCATCTTTGATTAAATCTATTTTATGGGTTTTAGAATCAAAGCTGATCATGATATCACCCTCAAAATCCATTTTTTCTGACGATTCAACAGAGATAATAGAGGCCAAATCAGGGTTTTGCTTAAAATAAATTTAAAAAAAGCTTTTTGCGTATGAGTTTAAATTTTTAATTGAAGTAGCTATGTGGCTATCAACTTCAAGTATTGCATCGTTTTCTAATACTGATTTCATCTTGCAAGTCCATTCACCATTTAGAAAGTTATAATCTTCAAAAGCATCTGCAGTTGTACACTTAAAAAGTAATAAAAGTATTATCAAGACTCTATATAACATTTCATTTGTTCCTTTTAGAAAAAATACTCGATGCTCGTTAACTTTATCTAAATATCTTACAGCTTTGAACTAAAAGCTCGTTTTAAAGCCTACATTCATCTAATTTATGCTTTACTCACAAAGCCTAAAAAGGATTTGATGACTGCATGAATTACTTAAAAAACGTTATAACTAAATTTGTTTTCATGATGCAGAAGCGGCCGGGGTTGATGGCGGTGTTAGCGTTTTGCAGTGGTGTGGCAAGCTATGTATTTGTTGAGCGAAAAGAATCGTTTTCGCAACTTATCTCTATTTTGTTATTAGTCACTTGGTTGTGGTTGTTAATAGATAACTGGCTAAGAGATAAAGTAGAGGAGCGTTTTGGTGTGGCGGTGTCGCCCAACGTGATGCGCTTTGCGCTGCAAGTTGTGCAGCAAGAAAGCCTGTTTTTTGCTTTACCATTTTTCTTAGCGGTGACAACCTGGGATCATGGTCAGGCTGCGTTTACCGCCTTAATCATTATTTGTGCGTTCGTTTCTGTTGTTGATCCCCTCTATTACAAAAAGCTCGCAAGGCACAGTGTCTGGTTTAGTGTGTTTCATAGCTTTTCTTTGTTTGTCGTGTTGTCGGTTACCTTACCTATTTTATTAAAATTAACGACCAGTCAAAGTTTTGAAATTGCGCTGATCACGGCTGTTATTTTAACAATTCCAAGTCTTGGCAATTTGATGCCGAATGCAAAATGGTGGCGTTTCCCGCTGTTGGTGCTATTGCTTTGCGCTTTAAGTGTCGGGCTTTGGCAATTACGTAGCTTTGTGCCGCCTGCGGCACTGCGTTTAACCGATATGAGCGTGTCGTATCAGCTTGATGAACAAGCCCGTAAACCAATAGAGCCTATCCAAAAGTTAACCGAGTATGATTTACATCAAAAAGGTCTATACAGCTTTAGCGCAGTTAAAGCCCCAAGAGGTTTAAATGAAAAAGTCTTCCATGTTTGGGTGCATAATCGTAAAGAAGTTGAACGCATAGCCCTGGATATTTCCGGCGGTCGTAAAGAAGGCTATAGAGCATGGAGCCACAAAACGAATTTCCCTGCAAATGCCGCAGGAAAGTGGGTCGTTAAAGTGGTTACCGAATCAGGGCAGCTGATAGGTCAGAGAAGGTTTGAGGTAACTGAAGTTTAGCTGTCAGCTTTCAGTTTTTAGCCGAAATGAGAGAGGGGCAATTTTGATTGAACGTTTATGAGGAACATGTTGCTATGAACCAATAACTTAATTATTGTAAATATTAAGTTTAAAATTTTTGGTAAGAGAAGCATGACTAGGTATTTTCAGTTTACTGTGCTGGTTACAGCAGTTTTATACACGACGTTTTTTTCTTACCGTATATTTGGCAATATATTTACTCTGAAGACATCTCTTACTTATTATCGGCTGCAGGAACAGGTGGAATTATCGATCCTCAAAGCTCGTTTCCATATATTTACTCAATGGTATATGTATTAAGTCTACTTGGTCTTTATTTATACAAAAAATTAGCAAAGTGGTTATTTTGTTCACTGACTGCCTTTAACTTTCTTGTTAGCCCTTACATTCTTGGGCTATATGTCACAATGTATTTTGATGCATCTATTGGTTATTTACTTACTCTTTGCGAAGGTGCATTGATTTTAATGCTCTTTAGTGATGATGTTATAAAAAAGCTTAAGTAAACAGTCTATTTTTGGTATTAGATCTCATATTATTTTTACTTATAGCATTAATAAGGGTTTTTCCCTTCACCTACCAGCACACTGAATATTCTTAAATCAAGCTCGAGTTGATGGTATTGCGGCTCCATGTGGCAACAGAGTTGATAAAACGCTTTGTTGTGGTCCTTTTCTTTAAAATGTGCAAGTTCGTGAACAACCAATGCTTTTAATAACGGCTCTGGTGCGCATAGTAAGTCGCTGTTAATGGCTAGGTCGTGCTTACGCGTTTTGCCTTGCATACGAAAAGTATGCGTACCTAACGCATTGGTGACCATATCGCCTTGTTTTTTAAACGCGGCACGACCAAAAGGCAGGGCGTTTTTGAGGTAACGTTTTTTAAGCTCGGTTGCATAATTGTATAAGGCTTTATCACTGGTGATGTTATGCGCGTCAGGGTATTTACCTTTTAAATACTGTGCGGCTTTGTCATTACTAAAAAGCTGTAATACTTGGTCAACGATATGGGGCGGGTAACCTTGAAAATAACGGCTGTAGTCTTTCATATGCACTCTGAAATTAAAATAAACTGCTTTGGCTGGCTTCTCGCTCACCTGTAAAAGGCGCGAGCACCGGGTGATTATAACCTAAATCTTGGCAAAATTGCCTCGCCAATAGTGGCGATTCGCGGTTATCGGCGGTATGGAAAAACACATACGGTGATTTACCTTCTTCAAGCCATTGTTTTATTTTTTTAAGCCAAGGTTGGTAATACGATTTGTATTCATGGTTAAGGCTTGCAATCACAAAGCGCAGCATCGGATTACTGCCCGTTGCTATAGCATGGACAGGTAAATAAGGCTTTTTCTTTTGCGCATCAATCAATGCATCTGTTTCTGCGGGCACTGCAAATAAAGCCCGTGTATCCATACTTATGCGATTAATGTTGTTTTCAATTAGTAGCTGATTAAGGCGAATTTCAGCATCACCTTTTTGAAAAAACGCGGGATGGCGTACTTCAACACCATAATTGAGGTGTTTGGGTAACTGGGCAATAAAATTAGTCAGCAGGGGCAGAGCATTAGGGCCAAAGGCACTTGGTAACTGCAACATAATTTGCCCAGTTTTGGCAAAAATAGGTTCAAACAGGGTCAGCCATGCATTTAGCTCATTGTTTATATTGGTGAGTTGTAATTCATGGCTAAAGCGTCGGTGAAATTTAAAGGTGAATTTAAAGTCGTTGGGTACAGCATCGCACCAGCGTAATAGTGATTCGTGACTTGGGTCAGCATAAAAGCTGGTATTGCCCTCAACCGAATTGAAGGTGTGCGCGTACTCGTTGAGCATGTCGACACTTTTGCAGTGACTAGAAAGTAAACTTCCTTTCCATGCGGTGCTAGACCACTGCGGACAACCTAAGTACAGCATTAAATCAACCAATAAATTTAAACTGCGCGTAGTGTAACAAAAGAAATGAATGCTCAGAAGTCAGTGCGTATATTTAGGCTTCTTGGCGCACTGCTGGCACTCGCATTTTGAGATGGTTTGGGTATAATGCTCAGCCTTAAATGATTACTTTGTATAGTGGCTTTTGCTCTCAAAATAGCGAACTCTTAAGAGCAGGCGGCTATAAGTCTTTAACTGACAGGAATACTATGCGCTCTATATATTGCGGACAGCTAAATAAATCTCACGTAGATCAAGAAGTTGAACTATGTGGTTGGATCAATAAACGCCGTGACCTTGGTGGACTTATTTTCGTCGATTTGCGTGACAGAGAAGGGCTCGTTCAAGTGGTTTTTGATCCTGAAGTAGAAGGATTAATGGACACTGCGAATAAACTACGCCAAGAGTTTTGTGTGCAGTTAAAAGGTGTTGTTCGCGCACGCCCTGAAAGCCAAGTAAATAAAGACATGGCAACAGGTGAAGTTGAAATTTTAGGCACAAGCTTAACTATCATCAACCGTTCAGAGCCATTACCTCTTGATTTTAATCAGCAAAACTCTGAAGAGCGCCGTTTAAAATACCGTTACCTAGATTTACGTCGTCTTGAAATGAGTGACCGTATTAAACTACGTGCAAAAGCGAGCAGCTTTGTGCGTCGTTTCTTAGATGACAATGGTTTCTTAGATATCGAAACACCCGTACTTACAAAAGCAACACCAGAAGGTGCGCGTGACTACTTAGTACCAAGCCGTGTGCACAAAGGCAGCTTTTATGCATTGCCTCAGTCGCCACAGTTATTTAAACAATTACTAATGATGTCGGGTTTTGACCGTTACTATCAAATTGTTAAATGTTTCCGTGACGAAGATTTACGTGCTGACCGTCAGCCAGAATTCACACAAATCGATTTAGAAACGTCATTCATGAGCTCTAATGAAGTTCGTGCGATGACAGAAAAAATGATCCGTGAAATGTGGCAATCACTGCTTGACGTTGATTTAGGTGACTTCCCTGTCATGCCTTACAGCGAAGCAATGCGTTTATACGGTTCAGATAAGCCAGATTTACGTAACCCAATGCAACTTGTTGATGTTGCTGACTTAGTCAAAGACGTTGAATTTAAAGTTTTCTCAGGCCCTGCAAACGACGAAAAAGGCCGTGTTGCCGTGTTAACTGTACCAGGCGGTGCAGAGCTTTCTCGCAAGCAGATTGACGACTACACGAAATTCATCGGTATTTATGGGGCGAAAGGCCTTGCATGGATGAAAGTTAACGACCGTGCTGCGGGCGTTGAGGGTGTACAATCACCAATCGCTAAATTCTTAAATGAAGACGTGATTAACCAATTACTTGAGCGTACTAATGCGCAATCGGGCGATATCATTCTATTTGGTGCAGACAAACGCAATGTGGTTAACGAAGCAATGGGTGCGCTTCGTCTTAAGATTGGTGTTGATTTAGGTATTACAAACCTTGATAGCTGGAAACCGCTATGGGTTGTTGACTTCCCAATGTTCGAAGAAGACGACGAAGGTACATTACATGCAGTTCACCACCCATTCACGGCTCCAAAAGAAATTTCGCCAGCAGAGCTTGAGGCAAACCCTGCCGCAGCAATCTCTGATGCATACGACATGGTATTGAATGGCTATGAAGTAGGTGGTGGCTCAGTACGTATTCACAACGCCGACATGCAAGAAACAGCGTTTAGAATTTTAGGTATTGACGCGCAAGAGCAACAAGACAAGTTTGGTTTCTTACTTGACGCACTTAAATACGGTACACCACCGCATGCAGGTCTTGCGTTTGGTCTTGACCGTTTAGTGATGTTGCTATGTGGCACTGATAACATTCGTGACGTAATCGCATTCCCTAAAACAACGCAAGCATCATGTTTATTAACAGATGCACCAAGCAAAGCTAATGCGGATTCGTTAACAGAGCTTGCGATTAATGTGGTTGCAAAAGACGCTGAGTAATTCTTAATAAACTGAATTATAAGCTTTAATGAAAGCCCTAAGGTGTACCCCTTAGGGCTTTTTTGTGTTTAAATTAATTTTTATATGGTGTATTTCAAGGAGTGGGTATGAATATAAGCGCCAGCTTTATTAGTTACTTAATGCTTATTTTAGTTCCGTTTTTTGCTGTAATGAGTTATTACCTCGGTAAACGTAAAACGACAACCCCTATCATTGTCGCTATTATCGGTGGTTTGTTAGGTTTAATGCCTTTATTTGGTCTGGTATTTATTGCTGTACTGGCGCTTAAAAAAGATATTGAGACGAGCGCGTGATCACAAGCCATTCGCTTTATTTTGAACACACCTTTGAAGTAAACCTAGCAGGGCAAACATTTTCGCATTGCGAATTTGAGCAATGCGAATTTATCGACTGTGACTTTAGCCACAGCCAGTTTGAAAACTGTCGATTTATAGAATGCGAGTTTAAAAACTGTAATTTAGCGGCGCTTGGGCTCAAGTATACCTCACTTGAAGAGGTGAGCTTTAAAGCGTGTAAATTAAACAGTGTACGCTTTACAGATGTTGATTGGCCGCTGCTTGCCACCCGTGCCCCTGTGAGTTTTATTGGCTGTGAACTTAGCCATAGCAGCTTTTTTGAACTCAGTTTAAAGGCCTTAAAAATGCGCAGCTGTTTTGCTAAAGATGTTGATTTTAGGCATGCGGATTTATCATCTGCTGATTTTACTGATACTGATTTTCGTGACAGCGTGTTTCAACAAACCAACCTCAGTAAAGCTAATTTTATTGGTGCCAGCCATTTTGCTATTGATATAACCGCTAATAATATAAGTAAAGCTAAATTCGAGCGTTATGCAGCTTTGGACTTACTCGCCGGGCTCGATATAGAGCTGGTGGATTAAGTACCATTACTAATAGGATTAAGGAAAGTCATGAATTTAAGTCCCACCTCCTTGGAAGGAAAATTTATTAAATTAGTGCCATTAACACCAGCGCATCGTGATGCACTTGTAAATGCAGCCGCAGATGGCGAGTTGTGGAAATTATGGTTTACCTCTGTGCCCAATGAAGAGCGTGTTGATGATTATTTAACCATGGCATTTGAGCAACAAGCTCAGGGCCGAGCATTACCATTTGCAGTTATAGACCAGCAAAGTGGCGAGGTTATCGGCTCAAGCCGTTTTTGTAATATTGATACTAAAAACCGCCGTTTAGAAATTGGTTATACTTGGTATGCCAAGCGCTTTCAGCGCACAGCCGTCAATACCGAATGCAAAAAGTTACTGCTTAGTTATGCTTTTGAAACCCTGCATGTGATTGCTGTAGAGTTTCGTACTCATTGGCACAATTTGGCATCACGCAATGCTATTGCACGCTTAGGGGCTAAACAAGACGGTGTACTTCGAAACCACCAAGTAATGGCCGATGGGCATGTGCGTGACACGGTGGTGTTTTCAATTATTGATGGCGAATGGCCGATGGTTAAACGCAGTTTAGAATATAAATTAGAGCAGTAGAAAGTGTTGACTCTAAGAAAAATAACTTTGTTATTAGCGTTTACGCTTTTTGGACAGCGAGCCATTGCTACTGAAACTGAGGTTTTGTTTGATACCCAACGATCGCGCCATATTTCAGTGACGATAACGCCTACCGATAGTAAATGCACCGCGCAGAAAAAGTGCCCCGTTGTTTTTATTGGCGCAGGTTACGGTATGGCGCATACAGATTATCAATTTGCGCAGCAGGTTTTTCATCAGCATGGCTATTTAACGGTTGAAGTTGCGCATGAATTAAACGGTGACCCAAGTTTAAATCCTGAGCCGCCTTACATGACGACACGGATGGAAAATTGGCATCGCGGTGTAGAAACGCTGGTGTTTTTAGTGAATGAACTTAAAGGGCGTTATCCTGCGTATGATTTTAACCAGTTAACCTTGTTTGGGCATTCAAATGGCGGCGATATTGCAGCCTTGTATGCCGCTATTTACCCAGCGAAAGTGAGTAAAGTGATCACCCTTGATCATCGTCGTATGCTGATACCACGTAATAAAAACATTGCTGTGCTTACGCTACGCGGCAGTGACTACCCTGCAGATGACAACGTATTGCTCACACAGCAAGAGTTGGCTTTATACCCTGTTACACAAGTAACAATGGCAGGTTCTCGCCATAATGATATGTATGATGGTGGTCCAAAAGTACTGGTCGAGCGTATGCGCAAAGAGCTCGATGCGTTTTTATCACGCTATTAATTATTTTTGATATTCAGTTAAAACTGGGCATCAATATCGCTGCGGAAATTAAAATAGCCCATCTCAACGAGGTTGTTATACACACCTTCTATATTTAGTGGCAGCCATTGTTGATACATTTTTAAATGGCTGTATTTCTCTAAAGTAATTTCTTTTTGTAAGGTTGTGAGTTTTTTGCCCGCTAACATGCCATCGCGAACGGCTGCATGTAAGTCTTCAATATAGTGTAAGTACGACACCACATCATCGCGGTTGCCAGTATCAGCGTGCCCACCTATAAACACAGCAAAAGGTGGCTCATTAAGAATGGCCTTTGTGGAAGAGAGCATTCCGTTAATATCGTACCCTATGAGGTTTTTATAAGGCATGCGGCCAAGTACAATCCAATCAACAACGTAAAGTACATTAGCTGGCATAAAACGCATACTGAGATTACCTCGGCCATTATTTGGCCCGTAGTAATTGAGCACAACGTAACTCTCACCTAGGTTCAACGTTAATGTATCGCTAAATGTCAGATCAGGCAGGGCTGACGGCACTTTATTCAATCTTAGGTCGTCAGCGGCAAACTTATGAGAAACGACGGTGGTGTTTTTATCAATGAGTTCATTACCGCCCATGGCATGGTCAACATGGCTATGGCTGTACACCATGTATTTAATGTCGGCGTTAAACGTTTTCTTTATATAACTTTTTAAATATTTTGCGGCATCACTATTGAGTGGGTCAGTCACTAATGCAACCTTATCAACGATCATGAAGGCGCTGTGGTAATGGCCGGCACTAAAGCGGTATACATTGTCTTTAATATTTTCAACCTTATAGCTTGTCTGTTCTACTGCAAAGGTATATTGACCGAGTAGCATTAGTAAGCTGAAAAGTACAAGGTGAAGCCTGGCGAACATAAACAATCCTTTTACGTTGAAACGTATCTAAATAAGCACATTAAAGTGCGTTCTAGCGTGTGTATTATAGTCGATAAAGTTTAGTTGATCTGTGTCAAATTTCAGGAACTCAGCCTGTAGGGGAGGACATAAGTCCTTATATTTTTAACTGCGTTTCTCTATCCTCGCGAAGCGCTATAATGAAGAAATGCTATGCTTAGCACAGACTTCTAGAACCTTATTCACTGGAAAAGACAATGCAACATTTACCTACCGTTGATTATAAAGCGAGCGATGCGGCCGCTCAATTTGTTGAGTCACTAAGAAACACAGGTTTCGGTGTATTAAAAAATCACCCAATTCCTCAGTCATTAGTTGAATCAATCTATAAAAATTGGCAAGAATTCTTTAATTCTGAGCAAAAGCATGCGTTTTTATTCTCAAAAGAAACACAAGATGGTTATTTCCCGCCGTCTGTGTCTGAAGTTGCAAAAGGCTTTACCGTAAAAGATATTAAAGAGTACTACCACGTTTATCCTAAAGGCCGAGTGCCCGCACAATTAGAAGAAGAAATTCGTGAGTACTATCGCTTAGCCAATGAGTTTGCAGCCACACTTTTAAGCTGGGTTCAAGCTGAAGCACCAGAAGACGTGCGTGCTAAGTTTTCTATCGATCTTAAAGATATGATTGCAGACTCTGAGCAAACACTTCTACGTATTTTACATTACCCCCCCATGACGGGTGATGAAGAGCCGGGTGCGATTCGCGCCGCTGCACATGGCGATATTAACTTATTAACGGTTTTACCAGCAGCGAACGAACCAGGTTTGCAAGTACAAACAACAGATGGCGGTTGGTTAGATGTTCCGTGTGATTTTGGTAACCTGATCATCAATATTGGTGACATGTTACAAGAAGCGTCGGGTGGTTACTTCCCATCGACTATTCACCGTGTGATCAACCCAACGGGTAAAGCGTCAACGAAATCACGCATTTCGTTACCGTTATTCCTTCACCCGCGTCCAGATGTTGTATTGTCTGAGCGCTATACTGCCGATAGTTATTTACAAGAACGTTTACGTGAGCTAGGCGTTAAGTAAAAGCAAACGACTAGAAAGAAGCGGCTCAGGCCGCTTTTTTCGTCTTTAATACACATACCAATAAATCGCCGTTATAAAATAATTCCATGCATTATTGGCTATCATAGGTATAATGCGCGCACTTCGGCAATTCAGCTGACTTTTTGAATTTGAGAGACACTATGAGTTTTGATGGCTTAGGATTATCACAGTCTTTAGTTAATGCAGTTTTAGAAAAAGGCTATGAAACACCTACGCCTATTCAAACACAAGCGATCCCTGCGATTATAGCGGGTAGAGACGTGATGGCCGCGGCGCAAACCGGTACAGGCAAAACAGCAGGTTTTACTTTACCGTTAATCGAGCGTTTAGCCAAAGGCAAAAAGGCAAGTGGAAATCGCGTGCGCGCGCTTGTGCTTGCACCTACACGTGAGCTTGCATTACAAGTGAGCGAAAACGTAGAGGAATATGCTAAGCATTCTAATATTAGTTCGTTTGTGGTGTATGGTGGCGTTAAAATTAACCCGCAAATGATGCGCCTTCGTAAAGGTGTTGATATTTTAGTTGCAACACCGGGACGCTTACTGGATTTACATAATCAGAATGCGCTCCAGTTTGATACCTTAGAAGTGTTAGTGCTTGATGAAGCCGACCGTATGCTTGATATGGGCTTTATTCACGATATTAAACGTATCATTGCGAAGTTACCTACTCAGCGTCAAAATTTGATGTTTTCAGCGACGTTCTCTGATGAAATACGTGCCTTAGCAAAGGGACTTATTAACGACCCAGTCGAGATTTCTGTAGCAGCTAAAAACACCACCGCAAAAACCGTGTCACAATCGGTTTACGCGGTTGATAAGTCAAGAAAAACAGCCCTATTGAGCCATTTGATTCGTACCAACAATTGGCAACAGGTATTAGTTTTTAGCCGTACCAAACACGGTGCTAACCGTTTGGTTAAACAGTTAGAGCGTGATGACATTGTGGGCGCGGCTATTCATGGTAATAAATCGCAAGGTGCGCGTGTTAAAGCGCTTGAAGGTTTTAAAAATGGCGAAGTACGTGTATTAGTTGCCACAGATATCGTAGCCCGAGGGCTTGATATTGTTGAGCTGCCACACGTTATCAATTACGACTTGCCGAATGTGTACGAAGATTATGTACACCGTATTGGTCGAACTGGTCGTGCAGGTGCTTCTGGGCATGCTATTTCGTTTGTGACAGCCGAGGATGCCATTGATCTATACGGTATTGAACGTTTTATTGGTGAATTGATCCCGCGCGCGACTGAAGCGGGGTTTGAACCAAGCAATCCCGTGCCTGAAAGAGAGCTTGATGCACGCCCAATTAAACCTAAAAAGCCGAAAAAAGCCAAACAGCCGTTTTCTAAGCCGAAGTCGGATAGTAAAAAACCAAATAGCAATGGCAGTGGCATAGGTCCACGCCGTGGTGGTTCGGGAAAAAAATCTAATGCCACTAAAGGAAGTGACGAGCAAACACAAAGCCCATGGGCTAAGCGTCAGTCTGTAGGGGGGAATGCTCAACGCAAACGTCGCCCTAAAAACGGTGGCTCAAATAACAGCTAATTTATCGGTTGATTAATAAAAAGCGCGCCTATTTTGGCGCGTTTTTTTATGGGTCTGCAAAGTCACACTGCTTTGAGGTAATTAACCGCTAAGCCAATGAATAAAGTCATGCTGACACTGAGTAAGGTACCGAGCATAACGTATTCAGTCAGTTTTTTATCTTTACTGGCACTTAAATCACCAAAGCGGAATACGGATTTTGCTGCAAGTAAAAAGCCAACGCCTGCAAATTGGTCCAGTAAGATAAATGTTAGCATTAATACGCGCTCAAGCATGCCAATACTTTGTCCTGCGGCTGGTAAACTGCCAGTGGCGCTAAAGCCAGATGTGATGCGCTCTAACATCATGCGAATAAACACCGCTGTTGGATTTAAAACCAATAAATAGCCACACAGCACCCATAATGTCGCCGGTTGTATCAACCATTCCCAGCTATGTGTAAAAAATTCATCGTTGTCGCTTAACCATATAGCCAGTAACAACAAGACAACTAAATGTGCAAGTTGGTCGACAATAAAAGGAACCACGCCTTTACTTGAGTAAGATTTAGCAAGGTCGATTACATAGTGTGTAACCATAATTACTGCCGTGGCGATAACGACGCTTGAAAGCGCTTGCCAACCATAATTAAACTCCCAAAGTAATAGCACCAAAAATGAGCTAACACCGTGGGTGAGCACGTGTAAGTAAAGTTTACTGGCACGAAAGTGGCGTGTATTTCTGTCATGCACCCAGCTCATGGGTTGCCAGTAAAAGTCGGCAATTAAATGCGCTAAAATTAAGCTTACGATAAGTAATGAAAAACTCATGTTGTCATTCCTTTGAGTGTGGTTTGGCTGTACTGCATAAAACGTTCAATTAATTGGTAGTGAGCTAAATTTAAAAGTTTTGTGACATTGGCTCGGCTTGTTGCGAGTTCTTTAGCAAGTTCGGCATGATTGTTGTGTTCTGCTGTTAAATAATAAAACAACGCATTTGCTTGTTTTTGACTCATTTTTTCAAGTAATACTTCAATTAGTTCAATATTGAGTAAAAAACCCTCGTCAAGGGGCTGATTGTCGATTTGTAAAGTGAGTCGTTGATGGCCCATATTATCTAACCCCCGCCCAGATAGAGTATAGGCACTGCCTGTGGCTGTTTTTATATCAGCCCGTGGATTATCAACCTTTCCAATGGCCAGGCTTTGTCTGAGCTCATAATTAGCGGCTTTCATTTGCAAATGTAAAAGTATCGCCGCACAACATACTGTATCAGGCGTCGCTAGATGCAGTTGCATAGCATCGCCGCGGTAAATGGTATAGTCAGCGTCGAACCGATTAGCAATAAAGCGTAGACTCTGATCAAGCTGATACAGCATCGCGTCGTATTCTTGCTGGGGGATTTTTTGTGATTTAATTAAATCACCACTTATCACCGCTATCATTATGGATTTCCTTTTTAAAGTAACTTAATTCGGTTACATCGCGATAAGTAACCAAATTCGGTTACTTTGTTTTATGTAACCAATTTAGGTTACTCTTTCGTAAATTTCAACCAAGATATGCTACAGTGTGATCAAACCACTAAGAATAGAATCAGTATGCAAGCAGTTGATAAGCCAAAAGTCGGCATTTTTGTTGATGTGCAGAATATTTATTATACCTGCAGAGAGAGCTATAAAAAGAATTTTGATTACAATGCCTTCTGGGCGAAAATGAGCGAACGGTATCAGATTGATTGCGCGATTGCGTATGCAATTTATCGCGGTGATGAGAAACAGTCTCAGTTTCAAAATATTCTTCGTGCGATTGGCTTTGAGGTAAAACTTAAACCTTTTATTCAACGCCGCGACGGGAGCGCAAAAGGGGATTGGGATGTTGGTATCACCATTGATATGCTTGAGCATGCAAAACAACTCGATAAAATGATTTTGCTCTCCGGCGATGGTGACTTTGCCTTATTACTTGGCCACCTAGCACACAACTATCACATTCCTTGCGATGTGTATGGCGCTGAATACCTTACTGCCGATGTGCTTAAACACGCTGCTGCTGAGTTTCATTGTATTGATGATTCTTTGTTGCTCGGTAAGTGAAGAAAAATTATTCCATAATAAATAAAATATTTAAATAAAGTATTATTTCAGCTAAGCTAACATGAGTTACACTGATTACAAATAAAGGAAACGTGGTTTGTCAAAACCAGATTTATGCCAAAAAAGGTGTGAATGAAAGCGTTATCAGCCATCCTTGGTGGAGAATTAAAATTTCTTACCTTTAAATAAAGCTATTTAATTCAGTGGATTATGAATAAATATGAAACTAATGCTAATTTTTATAAAAAATATAATGACAACGCTGTCATTTGTTGTGTAACATTAAATCAACATGGGTCGAGATGATTTCGCATTCAGATAAGAAAAAAAGTGCGATTGAGACAAAAACTAAACGAAGGTTAGGGGTCGTTAAATGATGGCGAAGAGTGTGAGTGAGGACCAGTTGTTTATTGGTATTGATGGTGGCGGAACGAAATGTCGAGCAACTATCTACTCTGTTAAACAGGGTGTATTAGGAACCGGCCTGGGTGGTCCAGCGAATCCATTACATGGTTTGGAACGCACACTTGAATCAATCATGGTTTCCACACAGCTTGCGCTTCGAGACGCGGGATTACCCCTTGAAACGGTTCATCAACTTTATGCTGGCTTAGGATTAGCGGGTGTAAATCTTCCGAGCCTTTACGATAAAATTATGGAATGGGATCATCCATTCAAACAAATGTTCTTAACGACCGACTTACACACCGCGTGTATAGGGGCACATGAGGGCAGTGATGGCGCTGTTATTATTACAGGCACGGGCTCATGTGGTTTTTCATGCGTAAATGGTCGCACGACTAACTTTGGTGGCCACGGTTTTGCGTTAGGTGACAAAGGAAGTGGCGCATGGATGGGCTTAGAAGCAATTAAAGCCGCATTACTTAATTTAGATGGCTTAGGGCCTTCAACGAGCTTAACAAGAGTGATTACTGAACATTTTTCTGCTGAAAATGCGATGGGTATTGTTGAGCAAATGTCGGGACAGCCTTCAAGTAGTTATGCAAAACTAGCGCGCTATGTGTTTGACGCTGCTAATAATGGCGATGCGGTTGCCACTGCTATCGTTCAAGATGGTGCTGATTATGTGAGTAAATTAGCGCACCGTTTACTTGAAAATAAGCCTCCTCGGTTATCGATGATTGGCGGCCTAGCAGAGCCCCTTAATAAATGGCTTGATACTGAGATAGCAAAACGCGTAGAAGCGCCTATTCAGCCACCAGAAATGGGCGCTGTGTATTTCGCACAACAATCAGTGCTCGAACAAAATCAAGAGGTTGCTCTGTAATGGCTACTTATCATGCTACGTCATTGTTTACCGGTGACGAGTTTTTAGAAAATGTTTTTTTTAGTGTTGCAAATGGGGTGATGACATTTGTTGATGCTGTTGATAATGCGATTGAATTAGATGGCTTAGTCGCTCCGGGTTTCATTGATGTACAAGTGAATGGAGGAGGCGGTGCCTTCTTTAATGCTGAGCAAACAACAGAATGCTTAGACCGAATAGCGAAAGCACATGGTCAGTTTGGCACTACGGCACTGATGCCCACCTTGATCACCGATAAAGTTGAAGTAATGGCGATGGCGGCTGATGCAACAGCCAAAGCACTTGCTGAGGGGGTACCTGGGGTACTAGGAATACACTTTGAAGGCCCACATTTATCATTCCCTAAAAAAGGCACGCACAGTGAGCAATTCATTCGACCAATAACAGAACAAGAATTTGCGATTTATGCACGTCAAGACTTGGGTATAAAAATGGTGACCTTGGCACCTGAAAGTGTCAGTACCGACGACATTGCTCGTTTAATCGAATGTGGTGTAAAAGTATCTATTGGTCACACGAATGCTGATTTTGCGACAACGAATGCAGCACTTGCAGCGGGAGCCGATGGGTTTACACACTTATTTAATGCTATGTCAGCGTTCACTTCTCGAGAGCCTGGTGTTGTTGGTGCCGCGCTTTGGGATGATAACAGCTGGTGCGGATTGATTGTTGATGGTCACCATGTACACCCATCATCAGCCAAGTTGGCAATTCGTACCAAGCAACGTGGGAAAATCATGTTAGTCACAGACGCGATGCCACCTGTGGGTACAAATGATATGGAATTTGATTTTTTTGATGGTCGAAAAGTAATTCGAACAGGTGATCGTTTAAATTCAACGACGGGCGAGTTGGCGGGCAGTGTATTAGACATGGCAAGCGCGGTGCGAAACACCGTGAATACCTTAGATGTTAGTTTAGCGGAAACATTACGCATGGCGTCACTGTATCCTGCACAGTACCTCGGTTTAAAGAAAAAAGGCCGCTTACTAGAAGGCTATGATGCCGATTTTGTCGTACTTGATGAGCATCAATGTGTGACAGCTACTTTTATTGCTGGTAAAGCGCTGTAATTAACTTCCCTGGTAAAAACCCCCGCCGTTGTATCGCGGGGCTTTTTGTATTCGAGGTAATAACATGACAACAACACACCCTACAAAAAAACGTTTAGCCTCATTAGATGCGCTTCGTGGCATGGACATGTTTTGGATATTAGGTGGTCAGTCGATATTCGCAGCGCTATTTGTGTTAACAGGCTGGACTGGCTGGAAAGTATTTGAAGCACATACTGTGCACAGTGCCTGGCATGGCTTTACTTTTTATGACTTAATTTTCCCGTTATTTATTTTCTTATCAGGCGTTGCTATGGGGCTTGCACCGAAGCGCATTGACCACTTAAGTTGGGATGAGCGTAAAGTGTATTACCGTAAGGCAGCTAAACGTTTGTTATTATTGTGCCTATTAGGGATTTTGTATAATCATGGTTGGGGCACAGGCATGCCTGTGGCGCTTGATGAAATCCGTTATGCCAGTGTACTTGGTCGCATTGCGATCGCGTGGTTTTTTTGTGCCATGCTAGTGTGGCACACGAGTCTGCGTACTCAAGTTATCACGGCATTGTCTATTTTAGTCGGTTATTGGGTCCTTTTGTGCTTTGTGCCAGTACCCGGTGGCAGTGCAGGGGACTTATCTGCAGCGGGGAGTTGGAATGCATGGTTTGATGCACATTTATTACCAGGCATTAGCTATCAAAACCGTGTCGTTGACCCAGAAGGCGTGCTGTCGAATGTTCCAGCGATTGTTAATGCTTTAATCGGTGTGTTTGCAGGCCAACTTATTGCCCGAGCTCAGCAAATGGGTGAATGGAAAATGTCGGTGATACTGTTTGCCTCAGGGGTTATCTGTGTGTGTTTAGGCTGGTTATGGGACTTACATTTTCCGGTAAATAAAGAATTATGGACGAGTTCGTTTGTATTGGTCACTGTTGGCTGGAGTGCGATGTTACTTGCTGTGTTTTACGCGCTGGTGGATATTCTGCCAGGCCAGCGAGCAGCGTATCCATTTGTGATCATTGGTGCTAATTCAATTATTATTTATTTGGCATCAAGTTTGGTGAATTGGGGTTATGTAAGCCAAAGTGTGTTTGGTGGAGTGATCCGCTCAACACCAGAAATATGGCAGCCTTTAATGAGTGTTATTGCATTACTGGCCGTTCAAATGCTGGTGTTACATTGGATGTACCGCCGCAAAATTTTTGTGAGTGTATGACAAAATAGCCCCATTTTTTGTCGAAAACAGTTATTTTTTTATTCACTTTTACTTTACAAACTTAAATCTAAAAGTGATAATGACAGCGTTGTCATAATGGTTGTAGTCACTGTACCGTATCCTGGCAGTGGCTTGATCTAAAACCCAATTAGATTGCACGTGTGGTTGGGTTTTAGATCCCATTTTTTTCCAACTTAAAATTAGAGCTAATCGATATGCAAATAGTGATTCTTGATGATGCCGCACAAGTCGCAGCCTATGGTGCTGACATCTTTGCAAAACAATTATTAAAAAAGCCAGCGTCAGTACTTGGTCTCGCAACAGGTTCAACACCTGTTGCGTTATATCAAGAACTCATTACTAAAAATAAAGCGGGTGATATTTCCTTTAGCCAAGCGACAACATTTAATTTAGATGAATACTTAGGTTTAACAGGTGAGCATCCACAAAGTTACCGATACTTTATGAATGAGCAGCTGTTTAATCATATTGATATCGATAAAGCCAATACGCATGTGCCGCCAGGGGATGCAGAGAATCCTTTGGTTGCGTGTAAAGACTACGAGCAAAAAATTGTCGATGCGGGCGGCATCGATGTGCAATTACTGGGCATTGGTCGTAACGGTCACATTGGCTTTAATGAGCCGTCGTCAGGGCTTGCATCACGCACACGTGTTAAAACACTGACTAAAGCAACGATAGATGATAACGCGCGTTTTTTTGCTGAGGGCGAATACCAGCCTCATTTATCAATTACGATGGGGATTGGCACCATTCTCGATGCTAAAAAAGTGGTGCTGCTAGCTACAGGTGAAAGTAAAGCCGATGCTGTACATGCGATGGTTGAAGGCCCATTAATGGCGAAATGCCCAGCATCAGCATTGCAGCTACACAAAGATGCAGTGATTATTATCGATAAAGCTGCCGCAAGTAAATTAGAAGATTTGGCGTTTTATCAGCACATAGAGGCTGAAAACCAAAAATTACAGGCACACCTAGCGAGCTTGTAAAATTGTGAGAGAGCATAAAAAAGCCCATTTGGGCTTTTTTTATGCCCGTTATAAATTGGGTTTATCATCAGCTTATGGTAATTTCGTAGACGAACCTTTTTAGGATACTAAAACGTAGTTTCTTTAAATGGTTAGAGTAGAAGATGTAAATTATTTCAAAGGAACGTCATGCTGAATTACTCTCAAATGCCATTGGACCGTGCATCAAATCGTCGCAAAGATCCTAAGTGGCTAAAGGCACAAATAAATTCGCAAAGCCGCTGGTTATTGGTTAATAAAAATCAAAGTTTATTCGTAAAAGATACGCCGCAAGTATGTTATTTACGGTTATCGCAAGTGGATCATTTAGACTTATCAAAAGGCATTTTGCTTGGCCTTGATGAGCAGGACATTGCTCATTTTGCATTGGATGTAAGTGACGTTCCAGAATCGGTAATAGCTCCCGTACTTGATGGTGCTGAATTTGTTGATATTCGCAAGTTAGGCCCTCAAGTTGAACTTAAACAAGGCTCTATTGCAGCCCTTGCCAGAGGTTTGTGCTTCTGGCATGCAACGCATCGCTTTTGTGGTCGGTGTGGTCATGAAAATAACATGGTTGAAGCGGGTCATTCACGCTTATGTGAAAATCAAACCTGCCAACATCAAACATTCCCGCGCACTGATCCTGCCGTTATTATGATTGTAACAAAAACCTTTGCTGATGGCGTTGAGCGCTGTTTACTAGGCCGCCAAGCCAGTTGGCCCGAAGGGGTTTATTCAACGCTTGCTGGATTTGTTGATCCTGGCGAAACGTTAGAACAAGCCGTTGCACGCGAAGTAATGGAAGAAGCGGGGATTGAGGTGACAGACATTCAATACATTGCCTCTCAACCGTGGCCATTTCCTTCCTCTATAATGTTTGGTTTTATGGCAACCGCCGTGTCAGAAGATATCTTAGTTGATAAAGACGAATTAGACGATGCGAGATGGTTTAGTCGTGCTGAACTTAATGAATTTGGGCAATGGCATGAACAAGGCAATCACCTTAAGCTAACACGACAAGATTCTATTTCACGATTTTTGGTTGAGCACTGGCGCAACCTGTAAAGCAGATTGGAAAACAAATGAAAAAGATAAATAGAAATACCCAACTCGTCTCTGCAGGGCGTAAGAAAGCCTATACGCAAGGCGTTGTTAACCCGGTAGTGCAACGTGCGTCAACGGTGGTATTCGACTCAGTTGCAGAGTTAAAAGAAGCAGCAAAAAAACGGGGTGATAAAACACTTTTTTATGGCAGACGAGGAACAACAACACACTTTGCATTACAAGAAGCCATCGCTGAACTTGAAGGTGGCGAAGGCTGTGCGCTTTATCCATCAGGCGCTGCGGCTATTAGTAACGCTTTATTGTCGTTTGTAAAAACGGGTGATCATATTTTAATGGTCGACACGGCTTATGAGCCGACACGCGACTTTTGCGATAAAATACTGGCGGGCTTGGGCATAGAAACCACTTACTACCCGCCAGGCATTGGCGCGGGCATTAGTGCGCTTATAAAAGACAACACCCGCGTGCTATTTTTAGAATCGCCGGGCTCAATCACCATGGAAATTCAAGATGTGCCAGCGATGGTTGCTAAAGCAAACGAACGTGGTGTGATGACCATGCTCGATAATACGTGGGGGAACGGATTGCATTATCGCCCACTTGAGCACGGTGTTGATATCAGTATTCAAGCTGCAACAAAGTACATTGTTGGTCACTCCGATGTAATGATGGGTGTGGCGGTTTCAAATAAAAAATATTGGCCAACATTAAGAGAAAACTCATATTTATTGGGTCAATGTACCTCAGCAGATGATGCGTATTTAGCATTGCGCGGCCTTCGTACGATGGCTGTGAGATTAAAACAACATGAGCAAGCTGCAATTGACGTTGCAACATGGCTTGAAACCCACCCATTGGTTGATCATGTACGCCATCCTGCATTCGAAACATGCCCAGGGCATGAATTCTTTAAGCGTGACTTTGATGGCAGTAATGGCTTGTTTTCATTTGTAATGAAAGCAGGTAATCAGCAAGCCATTGATGCATTTCTAGATAGCTTACAGCATTTTAAAATGGGCTTTTCATGGGGAGGATATGAAAGCCTCGTCACGGCAAATTTAACCATGAAAGGACTGCGTTCTGAAACTGGTTGGACGCAAGGCCCTGTGATACGTTTACATATAGGCCTAGAAGATGTGGCTGATTTGCTAGCCGATTTAGATCAAGCACTCGCCTTTTATGAGCAGCACCTCTAACTTAAAAATATACTTTGTTACATAAGAGCCGTTTATCGGCTCTTTTTTTCTGGTAATTCAAGCTGTTTCACCTTAGTGTAAATTAAATATTAAAATTCATTAAGGATTATGAGTGACGCAGTTACATCCTAAACGCCTTGCGCAAATTGCACAATTTGAGCTTGTAAGACTCTTTTTAACCAAAAGAGGGTTACTAGCCGTTGCCGCATTTGCCATTTGTTGGTTATTAATTTTACGCTACCCCATAGCGCAATCTGTTAGCTTAATAAGTTCGCCAGATTTTGCCGATTTTGCGAGGCAAATGTTTGGTGCTATCGGAATTAGTAAACTTCTCGATTGGCCAGAATCAGAGCTTGCGGTGTATTGGCTTATTGCTTTGTTTAGTTTTCCTGGTTTTTGTTTATTTTTATGCAGTGACCAAACCGTGGGAGATAAACAACGCGGCACACTGCGCTTTTTATCCTTGAGAGCGACGCGTAGCGAAATAATTATAGGTCGCTTTTTAGGGCAGTTATTAATACTCACCGTACTTTTATTTGTGACCTTAATGGCCACTGTTTCGATGTTAGCGTACCGAGAGCCGAGCTTATTTGTATCTGGGCTTAGCCGCAGTGTTGTTTTATTACTGCATTTAGTGATCACCGTTATGCCATTTATCGCGTTAATGAGTTTTTTAAATACGTTTGCACGTTCTGCGCGATTATCCTTTGTTTTGGCTATTTTATTTTTTGCAGCAGGGAACATTATTATTGGTCTTTTAAGCTGGCAATGGCCTATTTTTGAGGTGTTAAATTATCTGTTTCCAGGTTATCAAATTGACCTTATGGCAGGGCAAAGGGCTGGGCTGATGTTAGGTGTCGGTTTACCTTTGCTGCAGACAGCTGTTTTGTTAGTTGTGGCTGAGCGTATTTTTGCAAGGAGTTCATTATGACCGTATTAATTCGTGGCGAAGGTCTATCGAAAAATTATGGCAGTAAACGTGCGCTCGATAATGTCAGTTTCGAAATTAGTAAAGGGGCACCAGTGGCATTGGTTGGGCCAAATGGAGCCGGTAAAACAACGCTATTTAGTTTGCTCTGTGGTTACATTTTACCTAGCGCAGGAAGTTTATCGGTAATGGGACATAAACCGGGCAGTGCGGCCTTGTTTGGTAAGCTCACTGCATTACCACAAGATGCTCAACTGGACCCGCGCTTTAGCATTGCCCATCAACTTAATTTTTATGGTCAATTACAAGGCTTAAGCAATGCGGTACGCAACAAAGAAACCGCACGCGTACTTGAGCTGGTTGGTTTGGCTGAGGTAGCTAAACATCGCCCTGATGATTTATCGCATGGCATGCGCAAGCGCGTCACAATTGCGCAAGCATTAATAGGCACACCTGAAATCGTGATGCTAGATGAAGCAACCGCTGGCCTTGATCCGATTCATGCGCGTGAAGTGCGCGAGCTTGTCAGTACACTTAGCAATGAAGCGACTTTTATTTTGAGCTCGCATGATTTAACTGAACTCGAGCGTTTATGCTCTCAAGTGCTGCATTTAGACCAAGGTGTGTTAAGCGAGCATCAAGCTCGTTCAACAAGTCAGGACAACAAACATTATATCACTTTGCAACTGAGTCAATTATACGACGGGGTAGAGACCAAACTATCAAGTTTGCCAGAGGTCAACCATGTCTATATGAGTCAATCAAAAGAATATGTTATAGAGTTTGAAAAAGGCGCTGACCCATTTGATATCAATCTTCTTCATTTTTGTTATCAACAAGGTTGGCACTATCGCCAATTGGTTAATGGTCATACACTTGAAAATCAAATATTTAATAAGGAGAGCTAATCATGGGTCTATTAAGTGGGTTAATGGGGAATGCAAGCGAAGTCGATAACAGTGACTTAGAGCATTTAATTGCCAATACATTAATTGAAGGAGAAAGCGTACAAAAAGCCTATAAGGTTGTACGCGATATGTTTATCTTTACCAATAAAAGACTAATCCTTATTGATAAACAAGGTGTTACTGGTTCTAAAATGGAAATTTTGAGTATTGCTTATTCAAAAATCACCAAGTTTAGTAAGGAAAGTGCCGGTCATTTTGATTTAGATGCGGAGTTGAAAATTTGGGTTGGGTCAGATCCAACACCAATCACTAAAGACTTTAAAGCCGGAGATAACATTAATGAAGTTTATAAAATTATAAGCCAATTCTCTATATAAGGTACTGAACTGCTTGTTCTTTTCTAGAAAAAGGGGGCTTTGAACATCCGTTTAAGCCAACTTTTTCTTTACATTTGCCGACACTTTATTACAATTAGTATAGTAAAAACAAACGCTTAGTTAAGTTGTTGTTCAGTTTTCTCACGTTAGCATGTGCCCACATTAGCCAACAGGCTAGTTTTTAATAGCAATAAAACAATGTTAATAGGGAAATCTGTTTATGAAAAAGTTAGCAGTTATTATTTCAAGTATGCTTCTGTCAACTGCCGCGACTGCTGCGGATAGTTATCAATCAATTAGCCATTTAGGGTATATGGACACCGATGGCAACGACACTGTGAGTGTTGATTCAACTTACTACTTTGCTCCAAAGACGACATTAGGTCCGTATGATCAATTTGAATACATCAACAAAACAACCAACGTGTATGGTTCGTATGCTGATGATGACTTTGGTGATGTGACGGGTCTTGGCGGTGAGTACTTTGTAAAAGATTTCGTATTCGGTGCGGGCTATAACAATTATGACTATGGTTCGAGCACAGATGTATTTAACGTATCTGCGGGTTATTTCTTTAATCCGAACCTACTGTTAAAAGCGACATTCATCGACGTTGAAGACGGTGAAAATTCGGTGATGTTTGATCTTAAGTACAATCACCAGCTAAACAGCACAGATTACGTGGGCTTCACATTAACAGCGGATGATGACTTTGATTATCGCGCAGTGAATGCGAAGTACTTCATGGACCTTAAACAAGGTAATTACTTAACGGTTGAAGGGACTATCTCTGATACTGATAATGCAGGTAGTTCATGGGAGTTAGGTTCTAACTACTATTTCTCAAAAGCAACATCGGCATTTGTTACATTTAACAAAGAAGATGATTACAGCTTTGGTGCTCAACATTATTTCAACAAAAATGTGGGCTTAAAAGTGGGTTATGCAAACAACTGGGATGACTCAGATTACGATGCATACTTCGCAAACGTTAGCCTGCAGTTCTAATCATTTATTTGATTATATGAAAAAGCCCGCATATGCGGGCTTTTTGCTTTAGGTTGTTTACCAACCGCACTCACGGTCTTTATTTTGTTCATCAAGGTATTTTTGTAATGGTGCAAAGTAATCTAAGATTGCAGTGGCATCCATTTGTTCTTTACCGGTAATGGTTGCAAGTGCTTCTTGCCATGGACGACTCGAGCCCATTTCAAGCATTGCATTTAGTTTCTCACCAGCCTCTTTAGAGTTATACACAGAACAGCGATGAATGGCTTCTTCGTTGCCCGCAATTTTACAAAGGCTTCTGTGGAAATCAAACTGTAAAATATGAGCTAAGAAATAACGTGTATAAGGCACATTACCTGGAACATGGTATTTTGCACCGGGATCAAAGTCTGATTCACTTCGAGCGATTGGCGCTTGCACACCTTGATATTTCTCACGTAACTCCCACCATGCTTTATTATAGTTTTCAGGTGTTACTTCGCCAGAGAATACCTTCCAGCGCCATTGGTCGACAAGCAGGCCGAATGGAATGAAGGCGACTTTCTCAAGAGCCATTTTCATTAATAGCCCAATATCTTTAGACTCATCAGGCACTTCATTTAACAGGCCTATTTCTTTCAAGTAACCCGGCGTTACCGAGAGGGCAATGGTGTCGCCAATTGCTTCATGGAAACCATCGTTCGCACTTTCTTGATAATAAACCGGTTGAGTGTTGTAGGCACGTTGATAAAAGTTATGCCCTAACTCGTGGTGAATAGTTGAGAACTCTTCGCCTGTGCGTTGAATACACATTTTAATTCGTAAATCGTCTTTACTATCGATGTTCCATGCAGAGGCATGACACAACACATCACGATCACGAGGCTTTATAAATAATGAACGTTCATAGAACGTGTCAGGAAGTGGTGCGAATCCCATTGATGTAAAGAATTTTTCTGCACCGCGAACCATTTTTAGTTCATCGTAATCGTGTTCAGCAAGCAATGCTGTCACATCGTAACCAGGATCTGCGTTTTCAGGCGCAACAACATCATAGATATTGCCCCACGTTTGTGCCCACATGTTGCCTAATAGATGTGCTGGGATTGGTTGGTCTTGGGGTACTTTATCTTCACCATATTGTTCACCCAGTTTTGCACGAACGTGACAATGAAGCGATTCGTAAAGTGGTTTAACTTGACCCCAAATACGATCGAGTTCTTTGGCAAAATCATCAGCAGGCATATCGTACTTGCTTCGCCACATTGCACCTGTATCTGCGTAACCTAGCTCTTTAGCGCCTTCATTGGTTAGCACAACCTGTTGTTCATACAACGGGCGCATAGGTTTTGATACTTGTCGCCAACCTTGCCATAAATCGAGTAGTTCGTTGTAGTCTCGGCTGGTGGCCATTTTAGCGGTCATTTCACCTAGGCTTAAACAACTTCCCTCTTCTTTACAATATTTCCCTTTACCATAAATACCGCCGAGTTCAGCCACAAGCTGTGATAACTTAGCAGTTTTTGCTGCATCTTGAGGTGCAGGCAATGTGAGAGCTAGCTTTAGTTTATCGAGTTTTCGGCGCGCATCGTAATCAAGCTCTATACTGTCAAACTTGGCTGCTTCGTTAGCGAGTCGCACAACCGATTCAGTCATTTTTCGATTAACTTCTGCTGATAACTCAGCACTGTCATGAGTAATGAAGTTTGCGTAAATCCATTCAGCACGGCTCGATTCTAAAAACAGTGCACTTAATTCTTTTTCTGTTTCTGCGATAAATTTATCTGCATCTTGTGCTGTTGCTTGGGGTGGTGTTTGCGTGGTCGTTGTTTTCGCAGTAGGCGCTTCGTCGTTACAGCCAGAAAGTGCCAACGCACTTGCGACCATTACAGCACTCACACTGAGCTTAAATGGAGTCTTCATAGTTTTTCCCTAAAGAATGTTATTGTTATCGAACTACTGGCTGAGCTCTGATGTGTCAGTAGTTTTAGTATGGTAGTGGCATAATAGCAGTGTCGAAAAAAAGAACAAGCGAAGAGCCGAATTGAGTCACCGTTACGATTTGACACGTTGTATTTATGGTACGATCAGTCATACTTGAGGCAGTTGATTAAAATAAAAGGATTGCACAATGACTACTGTAATTATTCTGTTACTGGTTGCTGTGATTGTGATTTTTGCTGTGAAAGATATTCGCATAAACCTGATCACGCGACCTACATTTAGTATGTTTAAAAGGGTATTACCGCCTTTATCTCAAACAGAACGCGAAGCAATGGAAGCGGGTGATGTTTGGTGGGATGGTGAGTTATTTAGTGGTAACCCTGATTGGCAAAAGCTACATCGCTTTCCTAAGCCTGAGTTGAGCGAAAAAGAACGTACATTTTTAGCTGAGCAAGTAGAAACCTTGCTGGCAATGCTCGACGATTATCAAATTGTTCAAAAAGATAAAGACCTGCCTAAAGAAGTATGGGATTACCTGAAAAAAGAAGGTTTCTTTGCACTGATCATTCCAGAGAAGTTTGGTGGTCGTGAATTTTCGGCAATTGCTAACTCGACCATTGTGTCTAAAATTGCCACTAAGAGTCTAACAGCCGCTGTGACGGTTATGGTTCCTAATAGCTTAGGACCGGGAGAATTACTGCTTCATTACGGTACAAAAGAGCAGCAAGAGCGTTGGCTACCAAGCCTTGCAAAAGGTGATGATGTGCCATGCTTTGCATTAACAGGACCTGAGGCCGGCTCAGATGCAGGGAGTATTCCTGATACGGGTGTCGTGTGTAAAGGTGAGTTTAATGGCGAAGAAGTCATTGGTTTAAAACTTAACTGGTCGAAACGATACATTACGCTTGCACCGATTGCGACCGTGTTGGGGCTCGCGTTTAAAATGTATGACCCCGATGGTTTACTAGGTGATAAAAAAGAGCTGGGCATTACGTGTGCGTTAATTCCAACCGACCACGAAGGCGTGCAAACAGGTGAGCGCCACTATCCATTGAATATGGCGTTTATGAATGGCACCACGTACGGTAAAGATGTATTTATTCCGCTTGATTGGATTATTGGTGGAAAGCAGGGTGCAGGACGAGGTTGGCGTATGTTGGTTGAATGCTTAAGCGCAGGCCGCGGTATTTCGTTACCCGCCTTAAGCACAGCAACCGGGCATTTAGCTTCACGGATGACATCTGCCTATGCCACTGTTCGTCAACAGTTTGGTGTCTCTATTGGTCAATTTGAAGGAGTGCAAGAGGCTTTGGCACGCATCGGCGGGTTAACTTACACGCTTGAGTCTGCTCGACTCATGACCGCAGGAGCCATTGATTTAAAATTGAGCCCTTCGGTAGTCACTGCAATTGCCAAATACCATATGACAGAAATGGGTCGTACAGTTATGAACGACGCAATGGATATTCATTCAGGCAAGGGAATTCAAGTCGGGCCTAATAACTATCTAGCTCATGGTTATATGGGGATCCCAGTGTCTATTACGGTAGAAGGCGCGAATATTCTTACCCGTAATTTAATGATTTTTGGTCAGGGCGCAACCCGCTGTCATCCATTTGTACTTAAAGAAATGGAAGCTGCTGCAATGGAAGATCACGACTTAGCGTTAAAAGAGTTCGACGCGCTACTACTACAGCATATTTTGTTTGCTGGCAGTAATGCGGGGATGGCTTTTGTACACGGTTTAACGCGTAGTTATTTTGCCAAAGCGCCTGTGAGTGGTGCCACTTCTGTGTATTATAAGCAATTAGGGCGCATGAGCCGAGGCTTAGCGTTTTGCACCGATGTAGCGATGTTAGTTTTAGGCGGCGAGTTAAAGCGCAAAGAAATGATTTCAGCACGCTTAGGCGATGTTCTAAGCCACCTGTATTTAGCTTCTTGTGTACTTAAACGTTACGAAGATGAAGGGCGTCAACAGGCCGATTTACCGTTTGTTCAATACGCAGTAGAACATTCACTGTTTAGTATTGGCCAAGCATTTGATGGCTTTTTCAAAAACTTCTCAAACCCTGTAGTGAACTTTTTACTTAAACGTATTGTGTTTCCATTAGGTAACCATTATCACCGCCCAAGTGATGAGCTGGCGCAAACTATGTGTGAGCACATGAGTAAACCTGGGGTGTTCAGAGATAGGTTAACACACTTGTGCTATGTAGATGAGAATGCGGGGACGGGTGTGATGGAAAATGCCTTTATGGCGATGATTGATACTCATGAAGACTTCAAGCAGCTGCGCAAGTGGCAAAAAGAGGGCACCATTGGCCGTAATTTAGAGCTTGAAGATGCGATAGCGGCAGCGGCAGAAAAAAACTTGATTAACGACACGGTTGTTGAGCGAATGAATGAAGCAAATGCGCTGCGAAAACGAGCCATTGCTGTTGATAACTTTGCCCCCGGTGAGCTGTAGCTCATAGCATAAAAAAGCCTTGCAAGAGCAAGGCTTTTTTAAACGTTATTTATCGTGCAAATGGGTCTGGATTAATTTTTTCGATATACCAATTGCTCTTTTTACGTATCATTTGAACACTGCGCATATCATCTATTTTCTTACCATTAAAGTAGCCGGTAAATATTAGGTTTATATTCGCTTTATCACCGTACTGTTCGCGTAGACTCATATTTGTCATATCGACTTCAATCACGACTTCATCGTATTGCATATTAATAAGGTTACGCGCAAATTGGCTTGCTGTGCCGTAAGATTTCATAATGCGCGCCATTTTAGGGGTGGCATATTGCATTGCAAGATCGAAATCTTTTTGATTATAAAGGGCATCGAAATATAAGGTTGCCGTGTTTCCTGGTGTGTTCTTTTCACCTTTTGGAGAATCTTCAGAGCCGCAACCGAACAGCAGCACGCCACTTAATAGAGCACAAATAAAGAGTATTTTTTTCATTGTTATTGTTTGGCAGTTCAAGATAACTTTAAGTGTGTGACGAAATGGCAGTGATGTAAAGTTAACTCAGTAAATTTATTGGATAATATTGAATTTTATGTAATAAAAAAGGATGCACATGCATCCTTTTTTTGATTTTGAGTGTGTGATTACTGTACTAATTCTTTGTCGCTAAATTCTTCTGCAAACAATGGGCTAGATAAGTAACGCTCTGTTGCACTTGGTAAAATAACGACAACATTTTTGCCTGCATTTTCTGGTTTTTCAGCTAAACGTTTAGCTGCAACAACCGCTGCACCTGAAGAAATCCCGACTAAAATCCCTTCGTTTTTCATCAATTCATGTGCCATTGCAATCGCATCTTCATTTGATACTTGTTCCGCTGAATCGACAACTTCTAAATCTAAGTTGCCCGGGATGAAGCCGGCTCCGATACCTTGAATTTTATGAGGGCCTGGTTTGATTTCTTCACCAGCAAGCGTTTGGCTGATAACAGGTGAGTTTGTTGGCTCAACAGCAACAGATTGCACATTTAGGCCTTTTTCAAGCTTAAGGTAACGACTCACGCCAGTGATTGTACCGCCCGTGCCTACACCAGCTACGAAGATATCGATTTTTCCATCCATTGCATCATAGATCTCAGGGCCCGTGGTTTCAAAGTGGATTTTAGGGTTGGCTGGATTTTCAAATTGTTGTAAAAGAATGTACTTTTCAGGCTCGCTCGCTTGAATTTCTTTCGCTTTTTCAATTGCGCCATTCATCCCCTTAGCACCATCGGTTAACACAAGGTTTGCACCCAATGCTTTTAATAGCTTACGACGTTCTAAGCTCATTGTATTTGGCATAGTCAGAGTTAATTTGTAACCACGAGAAGCGGCTACGAATGCTAATGCAATACCCGTATTACCAGATGTAGGTTCAATTAACTCTTTGTCTTTTGTTAAAACGCCAGACTTTTCAGCTTCCCAGATCATTGAAGCGCCGATACGGCATTTAACACTGAAGCTCGGGTTACGTGATTCTACTTTAGCAAACACATTACCTGTGGTAACGCGGTTAAGCTTTACAATTGGTGTGTTACCAATCGTTAATGAATTATCTTCAAAAATGTTAGACATAATGTTCCCTTGGAAGCAATTTATTCAATCGGGATCAAATAGCTTAGGCTATCGATCTGTAATAGTCACACTTTACTTCGCCTAATAAAAAACGAAAGTAAAGTTTGGCTATAACATATAGCGAATAGGCTTATAGCATTTAGGAATAAGCTTTAAAACTAAAGGAAAAAAGGGCACTTCGTTTGAGTGCCCTCAATGAGTCTACAATAACCAAGCGTAACTGAACTTAGCAAATAAGGTTCGTTGTTCTTGGGTGATTGATGACAGTTCATCATCTTGGTAGCCATTATCAGAATAGCCAGCAAAAAAGACTGTTTGTGGGTTCAATTTGTATGAATACAGTAATTGTGTGGCGAGCTTTTTGTATTGGCTGTCTACGTCGTCTTGATAGTTAGCTTGATTGCGCTCTAGGTCTGTGTAAATTACAGCGAGACGTAAAAAGCTATTGACGTTAAATTGGTAAGTCAAACGTACATCGCTTAAATTAGCAGTGAAAACATCGCTACCATCAGCTTCTAGTTGTTCGTATGTATGACGTAATCGTACTTCAAAGTGCTTACCTAAGTTCATATTTAGAACAGGACGAATATGCAGCTTTTCACCAACACGGTTATTCGCTAAATCGACTGCATTTCCGGTATACATATATAGAGAGGCAAATAAACCTGCCTGTGGCTTAAAGTCACTGTAAAAGCCAATGCCGTTTTCGCTAAATAGATCTGTGTTGTCATCTATGTCTAGTCGTGACTTGTCATGACGAAGCCCTCTGCGGTTTCGATGTTCAACTGATAACTCAAAGAAGCTTTGTAATGGGCCACTGACTGAAAAACTTGACTGCGCTTCCTTCTCAAGTAGTTCGTTATTCTCGTTATGTGTAATATCCCAATCGGCATAAAGGTTAGCTCGATTCCACCAATTACCTTTATCGCCATACCAGCGGTATTCACCACCGGTGGTGAATTTTTTAAAATCAACTTGTGAGATAAAACCTAAATCAGCGCGTAAGTCGGCATCGCGGTAATTATAGTCTGCAAACGCACGCCAATATTTTTCGTCGTGTTGGTATTTTACAAAGTAACCGTTCCCTGATTGCTCCTGTTGGTTGAGTACCCGCAAAACACCTTCGTTATAATCACAGTCGTGATTGATTTCACATGTCACTTGTTCTGGCTGTGTGCAGTTATTGCCATCGCAAAGCTCATCGATAAATGTTTGACTGTACTGAGTTTCCGACTTCAGGACTTGTACGAGAAACGTGTCGTTCACCGTTGGTTTATATTTGCTGTCGATGCTGTATACCGTGTTTTTGTAGTCATCACTCTGACGGTGTGTGGCTGTTGAGCCTAATGACAAACCTGATTCAAAATCGTATCGATAGCGCAAAGCACCGTTCTCACTTTTACTGTCAAGAGAGACAAGCGACGAGCCCAAGTTGCCAGGGATCAGCACATTGGTTTGATTGTCGTTGGCTATAAAGCCTGCGAAAGTATGACCATTTTTGCTACCCGTTATTTTTGTGCCGTAATCAGGTTGAGCAATATTACGGGTGTGGATTAAATTGAGTGTTGAAGCAAAGTAGTCTGCATTATCAAGAAAAAATGCCCGCTTTTCAGGAAAGAACAAGCTAAAGTTGTTGTTAACACTTAACTGCGCTACATCGGCCTCAACTTGTGAAAAGTCAGGATTAATAGTGGCATTTAATGTGATATCGGGTGTTATACCCCATTTCAAATCTAAGCTTGCTTCGGTGGTGTTTTCACTTTCCCATTCATCAATATGAGCATTCTCTATCTCTCGGGTTTCATTTTTGCCTAATACAATAGAGGGGATCACGGCCACGTTATTCCCTTGTTTGGCTTCTTCAAAACCTTGATAGCTTGGCATTTGGCAAATCCAGCAGTTATTGCCGTGGTCAATTTTCATATTAGAAATACGCAAACGTTCGCTGCGTGGTAAGAATCTGACAAACTCCATAGCCATGGTTTTGGTTTTAATGCTGTCATCGAAGTTAAGTACGCGAAGTGGAATAGCCACTTCAACGGTATAACCACGGTCATGAATAACGCCTTCGCTATCCCAAATACCATCCCATGAAGAGCTTTCATGTTTTGTAAGCTCGTTTTCAATGGAGTCTTGTTGCACACCTAATGGATTAATAAAAAATTGATAAGCAAGCTGCGAATTATTATATGAATCTATTTTTAGGCCGACTAGGTCATCATTCCATGCAGCATCACGGTCACGGTAAAAAGCGCGAATAAGTTCAGGGTTCGGATCGTTTGCTTCAAAACCTATGTATAAGGTTTCGCCATCTTCATAGACATAGGCAAAGGTAGTAACTGGGCTCTTAGCATTCTCGTAAGGCCAAGTGACATTATCGATTACTATTTTTCTGGCTTGCTGCCAACTAGGTTCATCCAGTTGACCATCAACTGTTGCAGATTCAGCAATAAATGGAAGTTGAATGGGTAGGCTAGTCGCCAAGCTTGTAAAAGGCGTGCACAAAAGGGCCACACTTAAAATTGATTTATACATAAGTACTATTTTTGGTATTCAAAACTGCGCGCATGTTATTAATTTACGAGTTTGTTAACAAATGCAACGCGATAGGGTGCATATATTTACGTTCAAATTAGATTCAGGATAATCGTGGTGGTAAATTAGGCAATCAAACACAAATTTGGCTGTTTTATAACAAAAGTAAATCAAAACGTGGTAAAAGGTTACCACCAAAAAAAAAGAAGTGATCGTTATGAAGTTAATTCTTAAATTAATTGCCGGTATTGTTGCCGGTATTTTAGTGGGCTTGTATGTGCCACTAACGGGTGTTGAACTCCTTTATACAGCAAAAGAAATTATTGGTCAGTTGATCACCTTTACGATTCCGCTGATTATTTTATTTTTTATTGCATCAGGTATTGCTGGTTTGCCAAAAGGCTCGGGCCACTTACTTGGCAAAACAGTTGGCTTTGCCTATGGCTCTACCATCATTGCTGGCACATTGGCATTTTTACTCGTGAGTGCCATGATCCCATTATTTGATGGTGGCTTAACATTTGAAGCTGAAGTTGCCACAGAAGTGGGTAGCTTTATTGATCTAGAAATTCCGCCGTTAATGGGTGTGATGACCGCGCTTGCAACCGCATTTGTGTTTGGTATTGGTATGAGCCAGTTGCAGCTGGATACTTTAAAGAAAGTGTCAGATCAAGGTCGCGATGTTATTGATGGCTTGTTGGCGAAAGTAATTATTCCAGCATTACCATTTTATATTGCTGGTGTGTTTGCTGAAATGACAGTGGCTGGTACCGTTGTTGATACCCTTCAAACCTTCGGTATTGTGTTACTTGCCGCACTTATAATGCATTGGTTATGGCTAACCGTTTTATATGTAACAACTGGTTTATTATTAAAGCGTAACCCATTAGAGCTTGTAAAAAATATGCTGCCAGCTTATTTTACTGCTTTAGGTACAATGTCGAGCGCGGCGACGATTCCAGTTTCGTTACGCTCTAGTAAAGCCAACAATGTAAAAGAAGATGTTGCAAACTTTACTGTGCCTCTATGTGCAACCATTCATTTATCAGGTTCGACGATTACAATCGTTACCTGTGCGATGGCTGTCATGTTTTTATCACCTAATATGGATGTGCCGTCATTGTTTGGTATGTTGCCATTTATTATGATGTTAGGCGTTGTAATGATTGCAGCACCGGGTGCACCAGGTGGTGCAGTGATGTCTGCGTTAGGCTTGTTAACAAGTATGCTTGGTTTTAATGAAGGTGCAGTGGCATTAATGATTGCCCTTTATTTAGCGCAAGACAGTTTTGGTACTGCCTGTAATGTAACAGGCGATGGTATCATTGCGTTGTGGGTTGATCGCTTTAGCGAGAAAGCCGCAGCGTAAAATTAACGAGTGAAACGATATTTTGATTTATCGTTTCACTTCTTCTGTGCTAATGTGGCACATTAAATAGTGCAAAAGCATATATTTGGGTTATTTGAGGGTGTTCCATTGATTAATGTACTTTTAGTTGATGACCATGAGCTTGTACGGACAGGGATCAGACGTATACTTGATGATGTTCGTGGTTTTAAAGTGGTGGGTGAAGCTAAAACAGGTGAAGAAGCGGTGCAATTTTGCCGTCAAAACTCACCTGATATCGTGTTAATGGACATGAATATGCCAGGTATTGGCGGCTTAGAAGCGACGAAGAAAATTTGTCGTTACTGCCCTGATGTGAAAATTATTGTGCTTACTGTACATTGTGAAGATCCATTCCCAAGTAAAGTAATGCAAATTGGTGCCCATGGTTATCTAACCAAAGGGGCTGGGTCTGATGAAATGGTTAATGCCATTCGTGCTGTTAATGCGGGTCAGCGTTATATTGCGCCTGAAATTGCCCAGCAGATTGCTCTTGCGCAAGTTAGCGGTCGTACTGATGAAAACCCTTTCCAAAGTTTATCTGAGCGTGAACTGCAAATTATGCTTATGATCACCAAAGGTGAAAAAGCACAAGATATCGCAGAGCGTTTAAACCTCAGCTCTAAAACAGTCAATAGCTATCGCTATCGTATGTTTGAAAAGCTAAATGTGGGTGGCGATGTTGAGTTAACCCATTTGGCGATACGTCATAAAATGATCGACATTGATAGCTCGCATTAATTTGCTCAATGTCTGATTTCGATTCCGCCCGTTTTCTTAAAACACTATCAAGCGAACCCGGTGTATACCGAATGCTTGATAGTGAAGGGCAAGTTATTTATGTCGGTAAGGCAAAGAACCTCAAAAAGCGTGTTACAAGTTATTTTCGCAGCAATGTAACAGACAGTAAAACGCGTGTATTAGTTAGCAATATCTGTGGCATTGAAGTTACCCTGACGAATACAGAAACTGAGGCTCTTCTTCTCGAAAACAACCTTATAAAAAAATATCAGCCTCGCTATAATATTTTACTGCGAGATGACAAATCGTATCCGTATATTTTACTGACAAATCATAAACATCCCCGTTTGGCGTTTCATCGTGGTAGTCGCAAAATTAAAGGTGAGTACTTCGGTCCTTTTCCAAGTGCGGGTGCGGTATCAGAAAGCTTACGGCTAATGCAAAAAATCTTTCCTGTTCGTCAATGTGAAGATGCCTATTATCGTGCACGAAGTCGCCCATGCCTTCAGTATCAGTTAAAACGCTGTTCTGCACCTTGTGTCAACAAAGTATCTGATGAAGAGTACAGTCAAGAAGTCGACTTTGTTCGTAAGTTTCTACTTGGCAAGTCACATGAAGTTATTGCCGATTTAATTACAAAAATGGAACAGGCCAGTAAAGCACTAAAGTTTGAACTGGCTGCTAAAGTACGTGACCAAATTTTGTTGCTTAGAAAAATGCAAGAGCAACAATCTATTTCAGGTAATCATGCTGAAATGGATGTGGTGGGCTTTGCACATTTAAACGGTTTAAATGCCGTACATTTATTAATGATCCGCGATCATAAAGTATTAGGCAGTAAGACTTATTTTCCTAAAGTCCCTAAGGATTCAGGGCAAGAAGAAATTCTCACCTCCTTCTTAGGGCAATACTATTTAGCACCGGGTGCAACAGGGCGAATTGCAAAAGAAATCATTTTGCCGTTTGCTATTGAAGAAAGTGAGCCATTGAGTAATGCGCTTACCACAATTTCAGAGCGTAAAGTCACCTTGAAAGTAGCGAATCGAGGTGAGAGAGCGCAATACTTAAAGCTTGCAAATAAGAATGCGCTTAACAGCATAAGTGTAAAACAAAGCACGCAAGACTCAATTAACAAGCGTTATGCGCAATTAAAAGAAACACTTCGGCTTGACGACATTAATCGCATGGAGTGTTTTGATATCAGCCATACAATGGGTGAAAACACAGTAGCAAGTTGTGTCGTGTTTGACTCACAAGGGCCAAATAATAAAGAGTATCGTCGCTTTAATGTGACGGGTATTACTGGCGGTGATGACTATGCCGCCATGGAGTTTGCGTTAAACAAGCGTTATAACAAAGTTGTTGATGAAGACAAGATCCCAGATGTTATCTTTATTGATGGTGGTAAGGGGCAATTATCGCGTGCTGAGCAATATTTTGAAAATTGGCCCCATAGCAAAATGCCACTGTTAGTTGGCGTAGCAAAAGGCACGAGCCGTAAGCCCGGTTTAGAAACCTTATTGATTGACGGCGGTAGGAAGACTATTCCGCTTGATTCAGATGCGCCGGCACTTCATTTGATCCAACATATTCGCGATGAATCACACCGTTTCGCAATTGCAGGACATCGTAATAAGCGTCAGAAACAACGGACTCAATCATTACTTGAAGAAATAAATGGTGTGGGGCAAAAGCGCCGACAATCATTATTAAAATATTTAGGGGGCATGCAAGGGGTAAAAGCTGCTAATATAGAACAACTAAAACAAGTTCCTGGGATCAGCCCTGAAATGGCTGAAAAGATATTTAATCATTTGCATGACAAGGCGTAGCCTTCATGCGAATATAGAAAAAAAGACATCTCCAAGTAGTTATGTGGAATATTCCAAACACACTCACAACCTTTAGACTTTTTCTTATCCCCATTTTTTTGGTGATATTTTATTTACCTTATTCATGGGCGTTTTTCGCGGCCGCGTTTGTTTTTTGGCTTGCATCAATTACTGATATTCTTGATGGCTATTTAGCACGCCGTTTAAATCAGTCTACACCTTTTGGTGCATTCTTAGACCCTGTTGCCGATAAAGTAATGGTCTGTGCTGCATTAGTGGCATTATCTAGTCATTATCAGAATTTATATATGACGATTCCCGCACTTGTTATCATTAGCCGTGAAATAGTTATTTCTGCCTTACGCGAATGGATGGCAGAGCAGGGCAAACGAGATAACGTTGCTGTATCTAATATGGGCAAGTTCAAAACAGCTGCACAAATGTTGGCGATAATCGGACTTATTTGGCAGTTTGATACCTGGATGATTTATTTAAGTTATGGACTTTTATATATTGCCACGTTCTTAACATTGAGTTCGATGCTGCAATATTTGTTTGCTGCTTGGTCAGAATTGACCAAAAATTGATCCTAAACGTATAATTACACACCATTTTAGATAAAAAATAAGCAAACAGTTTAAAACTCGCATTTTTTATATTGACGCGTTTAATAATCTCTGTAGAATGCGTCCGTGTTGAGAGGGCATAGCCCACAAGATAAAGAAAAGCGGCACTAGCTCAGTTGGTAGAGCGCAACCTTGCCAAGGTTGAGGTCACGAGTTCGAGCCTCGTGTGCCGCTCCAATTATCTAATTTGGCGGAATGGCAGAGTGGCCATGCAGCGGATTGCAAATCCGTCCACCTCGGTTCGACTCCGGGTTCCGCCTCCATTCAACACTCCACACGCTCTTTGAGCAACCCGATGCCCGGGTGGTGGAATTGGTAGACACAAGGGATTTAAAATCCCTCGTTCGTAAGGACGTGCCGGTTCAAGTCCGGCCCCGGGCACCATTTGTGGTTAACTACAATACCAAATGTAGTTTTAAAATAGTTTAACTTTAGAGTTAATATGATGCGGCACTAGCTCAGTTGGTAGAGCGCAACCTTGCCAAGGTTGAGGTCACGAGTTCGAGCCTCGTGTGCCGCTCCATATTAGCTTTATCCACTTGCTTTAAATAGCAAACCCGATGCCCGGGTGGTGGAATTGGTAGACACAAGGGATTTAAAATCCCTCGTTCGTAAGGACGTGCCGGTTCAAGTCCGGCCCCGGGCACCATTTAAACTTTATTTAGTTTAAACTGTATGGATAAAACACTAAATTTGCGGCACTAGCTCAGTTGGTAGAGCGCAACCTTGCCAAGGTTGAGGTCACGAGTTCGAGCCTCGTGTGCCGCTCCAATTATTTGGAAGCGATAAGGCGGAATGGCAGAGTGGCCATGCAGCGGATTGCAAATCCGTCTACCTCGGTTCGACTCCGGGTTCCGCCTCCATTTAATACTCCACATGCTCTTAGAGCGACCCGATGCCCGGGTGGTGGAATTGGTAGACACAAGGGATTTAAAATCCCTCGTTCGTAAGGACGTGCCGGTTCAAGTCCGGCCCCGGGCACCATTTATACTTCAAAGTTTATATCTACTCTATTTCATATTTATTTCTATTTCCTTATTTACTCTAATTAGTTTTGTTATTTCCAAAATAGCTTTATAGTTTGTGTATGGCTACTTGTTTAATGTATGCGTTAAATTTCCTTACATTATCAGTGGTATTATTCATAAAGTATCAAGGAAAGATAATGGAACAATTTAAACGTGGTTTAAATCAGTTTTGGGTAGGCGCAGTGTTTGGTGTATGTTTCGCCATTGCGCTTGTTCTTATTCCGGTTGCGATTATTATGTCTAACATCAATGACGTACTGAAGATTCATGAAGTCAGTGTGTTAGTCAAAAAAGTCTCAACGGCATTTGATAAAACAGAACAAGCTCTCGAAAAAGCGAAAACAGCACTTGTTGATTTTGACAATGAAGTGGTGGTGGAAGTGCTCACGGCAGTGCAATCTTACCAACAACAAACTCAGCCGCTATTTTCGGCAGAACAAAAGCAAGCCCTTAAAACAAAAGTCAAAGCTCAGTTAACAGAAAAGCTAAAAGTAACGTTAACCGAACAGCAAGTTACATTCTTACTCACGGTTTTTGAAAAGCTTGCAGAATCAAAAAAGGGAGCTGAACAGCTCCCTGAAAATACGACACTAAATTAAGCAAAGACCTATCAAGCTTACTTACGCCAAGCACCTTTTGGTATTGTTTGATTTAATTTTTCGTTTTGTGACGGATCAAACGTGGGTAGCTTGCCCGCTTTACGTTGGGTGTTGTAGTCTTTAGCAAGCCAAATTACGACACCTGACAACATAAATAACGCAATAACGTTGACGATAGCCATAAGGCCCATGGATATATCAGCGAGAGTCCAGACAATAGGTAACTCACCAAGTGCGCCAAACATTACCATACCCAGCACTAATAATCTGAAGATCACCATACCTGCAGCGTGGTTATGTTCTAGAAATAATAGATTTGTTTCAGCGTATGAGTAATTGGCAACTATCGATGTGAATGCAAAGAATAAAATCGCAATTGCAACAAAGGTTGCGCCCCAACTTCCAACATGCTCCTCAAGTGCTGCTTGTGTCAGTGCAATACCCGTAACCCCTGATTCTGGGATTAATTGTTGAGATAATAAAATAAGAGCCGCTGTGGCTGTACATATAATAATGGTATCAACAAAGACGCCAAGCATTTGTACATAACCTTGTGAAGCTGGGTGTGGCGGATTAGGTGTTGCTGTTGCAGCAGCATTCGCGGCGCTACCCATACCTGCTTCATTTGAGAACAAACCACGTTTTATACCTTGGATCATTGCTTGCATCACGCCATAACCAATAGCACCTGCACCTGCTTGTTCAAGTCCAAATGCACTATTAATTACATGCATAAACACATTAGGTAATAATTCATAGTTGATTGCACAGACATAAAGTGCAACGAGTAAGTAGGCAAGCGCCATAAAGGGAACAACCATCTCTGCGAATCGAGAAATTGTCTTTAAACCACCAAAAATAATAATGCCCGAACCAAGCACAAGCGTAATACCGACAATATACTTTGGAATACCAAACGCGACATCAAACGCTGCAGCGATAGAGTTAGATTGTACAGCATTAAATACAAGGCCGAAGGCAAGGATCAAACACAGCGAAAAGATCACGCCCATCCAACGTTTACCTAAACCGTATTCCATATAATAAGCAGGACCACCTCGAAAGTTACCGTCTTCATCGACCGTTTTATAAGCTTGCGCAAGTGTACTTTCAGCAAAACTGGTTGCCATACCAATTAAAGCAATCAACCACATCCAAAAAATAGCACCTGCGCCCCCTAAATAAAGTGCAACTGCTACACCCGCCATATTACCTGTACCAACGCGAGCTGCTAAAGAAGTACAAAAAGCTTGAAAAGAGGAGATGCCTTCTCCTGAACCTTGGCGGCTATGAAACATAACCTTGATCATATGGGGAAATTGGGTGAATTGAATGAAACCGAGTCGAAGAGTAAAAAATAGCCCCGCAGCTATTAATAGGTAAACCAGAATGTGACCCCAAAGTAGGTCACTTATACTATTTATAATATCTGTCATTTTACATGCCTTGTGAGCGAGTGGAAAATCTGCGGCGCAACTTACCACAACATAGAGGGATAGTTTAGTAATTCTGTTAAAAAACCAGGGTTATCCACAGGGTTTTGTGGGTAAGATGTTGGTACTTAGTGGGTATCTAACGTATTTAAAAATAATTAAAAAATAGTAAGAAAAGTGCTTGCGTAAAAAATCCATCCCCCTATAATGCGACCCCACTGAGACGGGAGACAGCAACGAAAGACGCTGAGCAACGTAGCAGAGAGTTAAGTAAAACTTCGGTTTTAAATCTTCAAAAGAAAGTTTAAAATTAAGTGTTGACTCGAAAAATTAAGGATGTATCATACGCATCCCTCGAGACGCGAAAGCAACTCGAAACGTTCTTTAACAATTTAAAGCAATCATCTGTGTGGGCACTCGTACAGGTTGAGTTCTAACAGTCGAGCTACTTAGGTAGTGAGACAAACAAATTTAGAGTCTCAATTGAACTGAGTGACCAACGGAAATAAGTTTACTTATTTCAGCACAGTCAATTCAACATCGTAAGATGTTAAATAAATTCAGAATTCATTGAGCATGTCCGCTCCCTTTATGGGAAGGACAGAAAAAACTTTTAATTGAAGAGTTTGATCATGGCTCAGATTGAACGCTGGCGGCAGGCCTAACACATGCAAGTCGAGCGGTAACAGAGAGTAGCTTGCTACTCTGCTGACGAGCG
>Ga0209348_1000049_pt1 | contig 84198 bp, 84 predicted proteins | sample ETNvirenome_2_30_FD_184065 | JGI IMG/M metagenome (GOLD analysis project Ga0209348, IMG submission 184065) | Marine viral communities from the Pacific Ocean - ETNP_2_30 (SPAdes) (version 2) | ecosystem: Environmental > Aquatic > Marine > Oceanic | place: Pacific Ocean | collected 2013-06-22 | reverse complement strand
GGCCAAGTTGCTTCTGGTCGTGTAATTCGCGAGGCTGTAGTAGCTGTGCCTTTTATTGAGATTGGTGGAGAAAAGAAATTTTTTGAACTTGATGAGCGTAATATAGCAAATGCAAAGAACTTTCTTCGTGCCGAGGAGCAGGAGAGAGCTGGTGCAAGGACAATAGCCGGAGCAGGAAACACTGAAATATTTGCAAAATCTACATCACCCTCTGTTATAGATATGGTTCGTAAAGCAAGAAGATATGTGTTCCCTCCAACGATGGACTTTTTAAATTATCCAGAGGTAACTCCATTTTCAATGTATATATTTGAATTTACTCACACATTAAGTCAACAAGATTTATCTGACATTTGGCAAAATTTGCCTCCTGAACTTGGTGAATCGTTTGAGGAATCGGAGGCAACAGTGGCACATCCATTGCTGGCAAATGAACTTCTAGGCTACGGTGTGGGATCAGACAAGAGCCCCAAAGGCGGAGAACTCCCAAATAAAGTTCGTTGGATGGTCTTCAAAGTCAAACAGAGAGCTAATACGAATTATTTTGATAAGATCGTCGGAAAAAAAGGCAGAGCGACCGGAGCGCAAGTGACATCAGAAACACAATCAACTGTAGTGGACCAAGACCTGATTTCGTTTAATTGGCCTTACGACTTCTTTTCGCTTGTTGAGCTAGTTAAGATTGACGCAGAGGTGACTTTCTCTGACCTTGATACCACAAGTAATATAACTAAAAATGTTATTAAAGGTAACGTAAAAAGAGAAAAATCATCTAGAACGATCGACCAAAATCCAAAACTGGGAACCAATATAAGAAGGCGCGGCGGAAGATAATGACATTTTTTGATAAAAAAGAAGAAGTAATATCGATAGAGCTAACGCCATATGGAAGACACTTATTATCAATTGGTAAAATGAAGCCTGCCTTGTATGCTTTTTTTGATGACGACGTTATGTATAATGTTGCTGCTGGCGGCGGTTCAGAAACATCAGCGCAGATCAAAACTCGTATCTTAAACAGTACACCATACATTAAGCCTAATTATTTATTTGAAAATTTAAATGAAAATGTTGCTAGGTCTGAAACATACTTACAATCAGAAGAAATAAGATACCCATCGTCTGATACAAAACTTTACTATTTACAAAAACCTCTTGGAACTTGCAAAGAGACATCATCAGAATCACCCGCTTTCAAAGCAACTTTCATACAGAATTCATCATCAGCAGGATCAAAATTTTTAACTGGTAAACAGGGTGGCGACCAACAAATATCTCAGGTCGATGTAAATTTTGATTATACACTATCTGTCAAAAATGAGAATAAGCAGATAAACACTACGGGAGTCAGTTTTGTAAAACCCGAGTTTAGATCTGAAGTATTTTCTGATGGGACTTATGTAGACATTGAATTTGAGACAATGATAGTACAATTACTTGAGGATAATGGATTCAAGCTTACAGATGCTTTCGAAATAGAAGTATTTAAAAGATCTGACAATGATACGTCTAAATACGAACAACTTAAATTTTTACCAAAGCAAAGAAAAATTGTTAATGACATGTTGCTGGACGATAGCGAGACCGCAGATATCGATCCCACGACTGAATATGTAGAGTACTATTTTGATCTATTGGTTGATAAAGAGATAGCAATATCAGACATTTGTGAAGGAGTTAAAGAACTTAAGTCACGAGACATCTTTGTCGATATTGAGATTGAGTGCCCCGACCTTCAAGGAAAAGAAGTTAATATTTATACATCAAGGGTTGGTCCCGGTGATATTGAGGTTTGTGATTAATGAGTACTGCTTTTGTTGGACTAGAAAATTTTCCTAATGTTTATTTTAGAGATATTTCGATATCCTCAATAAATGGAACCGAGAGATCTGAAAAAATATCAAGAGTGCATGTTAAATTGGTAGTAAAAGATACAAAGATCAACGGCAACTTTCAGTGGGCCAATGACGACTTTCTAAATACATACCTAAATGTTAAAATCTTGCAATCCTTAAACAAAGATTTTACAGATCAACTAACAAATGGCACATACACGCTTAATGCACTTGACTATCAAAAATCACTTAATTATGATATGGATTCAACGACTGTGTTGTTAAAAAAACTTAGATCTGTTGATAATCCAGATTTATACTTAGTTGATGATAACATGTACGAATTTGAATATGATTTCTTTTTTGATTTACCTGAGTCAAAATTAATAGATGTAGCATATTTTGCCAGTATAAATCTAGATATAGATACAATGTCCGTTGATTTTTCTGCTGACTTTAATCAAGATCAAATCAAGTTTTTTCAAGGCCCCATATCATCTGAAAAAATATTTGTTGATGGCATACTGCAAACCAAAACAAATGTCTTTTATCTTCCTGACGATCAAATATGGTCTGGCCCAGTTCATCTTCACGAAGGTGGCTATATGACCGGCGCTTTTCATCGATCAGCTCAGCACGCAAATTTAAGACTTATAGAGACTGAAAATCTAAAATTAAAAGATAAAAGAAATCAAATAAACGAATCTAAAAAATTAAATACCTTTACAGGCAATAGGCTTTTTATTGGCACGCCATATTGTACTAAGGATGAAAATAATAATATCAAAAAATTAATATATTTTGATATGGAAAACATGTTTTTAGAAAAGACAAAATATGGGGATTTGATAAAAAATCTAAGTCCTATTCTTTTTCAACAAGCGCTTAGCGACTTTAAATTAAAAAAGATTTTGTTGAAAAGAAAATTTGTCAAATTAAATAAGTCTACAAATTCTTTTAAAAACAAAGATAGGGGCTATCAAATATTATCAGATCGAACAGAAACAGTAACAATAGCGTCTGATGAAACCCAATTCGGTTTTGCCGCAGTTGGCCCCGTTGAGGACTCTGGACTAAGAAGCATACTACCCGATGGCACAGAAAAAATACAAACCAAATTAGTCAACGAGTTCAGAGAACTTACAATGCCTAATAAAAGATATAGATATTTTACTTTTGTCGATAAGTCTTTCAAAGATCTAAAATATGGAAATTATATTTACGGTATTGAGATCTCTATTCTTGACAAAACAAAAACTTTTTTATCCTCTTTATATTCCACATATAAATCAGATATCAAGGCACTTGAGAGATACGCTATAAGATCAACTAAAGGATCTAACCTTGATCGTCGAACGCAAAGTTTTAAATCTGCTTTTTCAGAATCTGAAAATCAACTATATGGTTTAGCAAATGTTGAAAATCTTGATTTGGCTCCATGGTCTAGCGGAGTCCAAAACTATGTAAACTTGAAATCTTACTTATACAACCTAAGTGATGATGATAGACAATCACAAGCTCAGAAAATATTTGCCTCTATTAACCCAAAGACTGGTACGCCGCAAAACATTTCAACTTTTGTAGAGCAATATAGAAATCTAGTTGATGAGTTTATCAGAAAGTTTGATTTAGAACAAATCCGCTCAGGGACCTTCAACAATAAAATATCTCCATCAAATAAGAATCAAACACATCCAAATCTTTTAACCGTTAAATATAATTATGATGAAATATTTAGCGCTACAGACAGGCGAGAAGGATATAAGATTTTCGACTCAGCGGACGATAGTAGTTTTGTTGTCATGGATAGAGATAAATTTGATGATCGTCGAAGAAGAGAGATAAGAAGATTTTTTAAAGGAAAGCCCAACTACAGTCAAGATGAGTCAAAAAACCTAACATCCGAGGATATTGAAGATTTATCTGATCTTGAGTCATTCTCATCTGCTTATATGTCACCACTTAGGTTTGTTTATGAATCAAAAAATATTGATCTATCAGAAACCAACTTGGTTGACAATGAACTACTAAACAATACAATCAATGATATGGTAACCAAAAAGCGTCGTGGTCGAAGAATATTCAAAAAAAGAATAGGATTGAAAAAACCAAGAACCAAAGTTGACGTAAATGATGACAACCCCAAATTTGAAAATGTATCGGAGTACTTAGGTGATACATCGCCATTACTGGCGATAGATTTTGGATATACTTTAGAGGATCTATCAGATTTAGAAAAAATTAAAGTTGAGAAAAAAATAAAGGACGCTGTTAATAAAAAAAGAAAGAAAAAATTCATAAAGAAGTTTGATCTAACAAAAAAGAATAATGTAATATTTAGAAAAAAACGAGACAAAAAAATATCAAAGAAACTAAAACGCAGAAGATTAAAAAAGATACCACTTCAAATTAAAGCACTAATCTCTTCAAGAAGCCAAAATGTTAGAACTAACGTATTGAACTCACCTGATGACTTATTAGCATCTGATGAAACTGATAATAAACTGTTAATAGAACACTTCGCAGTTCAAAAAATAGAATACTTATCTGGATTCGACACAGATAAAAATGGAAATCCCATATTTAATAAACCAATGTGGAAACTTTTGGATCTAGAATCATATCGACAGAATGAAAATTCTCACTTGATATGTCGCTCTATTTATTACAATGACGAGACTATAGACTTATCAATACCAAGTGATTTAAATCTTGAGGTTTTTGATAAATTTTTTGTAATTAATCCTGCCTCCATGGAAAATGAGGTATCTTCAACATTTGTTTCAAGCTTATCTTTAAACTATGATGCCAATCAGGCAATTAACTATGATTACACCACTTCAAATCCAGTATCTCAACCACTTCAGGAAAACGGTATATTCACCTCAGCGCCGCTTCCTGATGGTGATCCTGCGACGATTGCAACCTCCAGCAGAAACGAGACACTCGCCTCAAGACAACGAAGGGGCACTCAAAGATCACCATCAACGACCGCAGCCCCGACTAGCACTGGTGGATATTCAGGCGGTGGAGGCGGCTACTAATGGGTAAGTTTACGAAAAAATTTCAAGCACATGATGCTACTTATAACGACTATTTTAAAAACGAATTAGGTAAATCACTTAGCACCATTGATGCTTCTATTAATGATACAACAATTATAAAACAATCTGCGAATCAAAGACAAATATCAATAAATTATTTACAAGGCAGAATAAACCCAGATAATACTCGAACTGAATCAATTCGTGTTGCAGCGCTACCGGGCTCCAATTTTTTAACTTCACGACAATTTTTAGATACCGTAACATCACAAATAGCAGGCACATTTTTGACTCATGATATTGAGACGACGTTGCCATATAGGTCTCAAACTAACAATCAATCAGAGTATTTTTATTCTCTTAAATCAAAATATAATTATTACGCCAAAGGATACGAGGAGCAATCTGCTCCGGTTGGAGAGCGCTTATTGCCAAATTATTACGTGCAAAAATCTAATCTTGAAAATCAAAAATCTAACTTTTCAAATCCTAGTAAAGACTTCTTTCAAAGTATTGGCACAACAAAATCTATTATCTTTCCTTCAATCAACGACCAAAAACAGAGAAACATAATCATTAGTAATCTTAATAGTGTTGAATCAATGGCCGATGAGTACCCAATGTATAATGAATTGAAGTTCGTATCTAGCAAGATTGGCAGTATGACTGACTTTTTAAACAAGCAAGGTCTTATGCCACTTTTAATGAGCGATTACTCAAATACCGCTAATCAAAGACAAAGATCATTTAATTTATTAGTCTCGGAGAAGAATGCAAACGTGGTCGAGAATCAAAATATATCAATCTTTAATCTCACTAGCTGGGTGCAGAATCAAATATTTGATTTATCAACTGATAATGTAACATTACCAGATGGATACAACCGTGCCTCATACTATTCTGAAAGACTAAAAAAATATATATTTAATGGAATATTGAGGACCTATACACAAAGACACCTAAGAACATATGAGCAGATTATTAATACAGAACCATGCTACACAGAAGTAGTATTTTATAAAGTGGATAAATATGTTAATAATATAATAGGCGACCCAGTCCAAACATTTTGGGTTAGTAACAAGGAAGAGCTCAACATAATAATCGACACTCAAATCAAATATGGAACTGGCTATTCATATGATGTAAAGCAGGTTATTATGGTTCTCGGAAATTCTTACACCTTTAGCGAGCCAACCTTAATACCGAGCGATAATGAACTATCTGCTATAATTGAGATAACAAACACGCCATCTATTCAATTGCTAGAAGTGCCATTCTTTAGCGACAAGATTATATCAATTCAAAGCCCGCCTAAGCGGCCTCAAGTTTCATTCTCAACCAAAATGAAATCAGACAATCAAATAAAATTAACCTTATCGCACCAATTAGGTGAGGATATTGGACGATTTACGACAATAGAGACTTCTGATTTGCAACAACTTGATGCGATGAATTTATTTGCACCTAATTATACAACACCAGAGGATGAATATTATTTTAATTCTGATGGAACACCAGAGTATTATGAAGTTTACAGACTGGATTTTAAGCCAAAATCATACTCTGATTTTGCTGGTAACAAGCTTAGAGACGCAAAATCTTTTTTCGAGAAAAGGAGAGAGTCATCCTCAACTGTGAGTGTTGTTGATTTTGTTATTCCAAATACAAAGTATTATTATATGTTCCGTGCCGCAAATGTTCATAATCATGTATCGAACCCTACGATAGTTTATGAAGTCGAGATGATACAAGACGCCGATGATTCAAAGGTTTCCGTAAAGCAATTTGAGTTTGAAATGCCACCGACATATATGAATACCAAAAAGTTTGGATCTTTGTTTCAGATTGATCCATCATTGCAACAAAGGTTGCTTGACAATAATCAGCCTAGTTTATATAATAAACCAACCGCAAAAGGTACTTTAAGCGATATAAAACTAGGTAATGCTGATGATTCCCTGTGGGGTAAAAATTTTAAAATCAGGATTACCTCTACAACCACAGGCAGAAAAATAGACTTTAATGTAAACTTTAATATAATAACTTCCAAAACGGAAGAGGATTTTGAATAGTTTTGATGTTATTACTATTTAATAATAGATTTTTAACCATGTGAGGACGATAAATGGCTTTTTTAGATAATAGCGGTGACATCATTTTAGATGTTGTTTTGACCGACCTAGGAAGACAAATGCTCGCAAAAGGCGACGGCTCCTTTAATGTAGCTAAGTTCGCCCTTGCAGATGATGAGATAGATTACTCTTTATACAACAATACAAACGCTAGTGGTAGTTCATACTACGATTTGCAAATTCTTCAAACACCAGTTCTGGAGGCTTTTACTGATAACGCTGCTTCAATGAAAAGCAAATTGTTGACGATCGAAAATCAAAACCTTTTGTTTTTACCAGTAACAAAACTTAACCAAGCGCTTGGGACAACTAAGCTTCATCCAAGTGGAGCGTTTTTTGTCGCAGTTGACAGGAATACTGAAGATAATTCAAACAATAGCATGACCTCTTCAATCGCATTTGATTCTGAGGGGCTTTTAAGAACTGGATTTATTCTTGGTGAATCGTTGGGTGCAGGCCGAGAGTCTTCCAATTATATTAGAATAGATCAAGGTCTTGATAATACGCAAGTATCACCAAGACAAAATCTAGATCCAGACTTAGTTGAGACTGAGTATATGATTCAGATCGATAATCGTCTTGGTTCAATTGTAAGTCGCGATGGAGCAACCAGAGCAGTCCCTGACTCCATAGATGATGATAATATCGCTTACTATTCTTTCTCACAAGGCACCGACCAACAATTTGTTTTTGTAAACACATCAACAGAAAATTCAGTTAATGAAGTGATCGCAGGCCCTCGCGGAACAATCTTAGAGTTTTCGATTGCAGCATCTTTGGAACTTAATACCAGCACCTTTTTATTTACGCAATTAGGTTCTACAAGCACTCTTCCAAATCAAACTGCTGGTAACTTAACATCCACCAAATTCATCGATACAATCATTAAAGTCACAGGGATGACAACTGGTTATTCAATCGATGTCCCGGTAAGATTTGTAAAAATATAGGATTAAAAAATGGCTAGTACTTTTAAAGACATCAAACCAAGTGATCGTGTATCAACACGAACCCTTTTGCACGAAGCGATACCGCTGACCGGAACAATAGTTTCTGGCACGTACGGAGCATTTGGCAGCGAAGATAACATAAAAAACTTTTCTCACGGAATGTTTCAATCAGTTTATGATTATCCGTATCTCAGTTCCTCGGCAAATCACATTTTCGACATAACCTGTGGCTATTCTAGTGACAGTTCTTTGTTTAATTCATCAAACAGCCAAAATACTAAGAAATCAAACATATATAATCAAATGGCACAAGTAGCAGTTGGATATGATATAACTGGATCTGTGCTTAGATTTGATGAAGATGGCGATATTCTAGCCGGAGGGCGTAAGATTCTAGAAGGATATTTTCTTAACTTTTCAAGACTCTTGGTAAAGGATGAAATTAAGAAAGGGACAGTGTCACTAACCGTTGGCGTCGATGATGTCTTCGCAACTCCATTTGCATCGGCAGTAACTATCACTGATGCAGGTGGTATCAATGACTATCGTGTTAATTCTCCTGTTGGAGAATATGGTGTACTTTACGCTACAGGATCTTCTAATCATCCAATTGATAATACAGTTTCTCAATACAACAGCACGCATGATGCAGTCGCAGTTGGGCTTGTTTTTTATCAAGCTGGCGTTATGGTTCTCTCCTCGTCGCTATTCCAAGATAAGCTTGATAATGGCGTGTTGACAAACACCGTTGGCTCTTCTCTTATGGATTCAGGCGGGAATACAATTACTGGGTCTTTGACGGGATCCAATATTGAGACCAATGCGAATAATCTGAGAAACAGAATAGGAAACATTCAGTTTAACAATACTGTAGAGCTTAATTCAACTGTGTATTTCTGTCGTGCAAACCACAATGAATTCAACTATTCTGCAAACCCAACATATCTTAGCAGTTCTCAGATTAGAGTAAAGCAAATATCAACTGATGAGCCGATCTCGTATATAACCTCGGTCGGATTGTATTCAGAAAATAATGAACTTTTAGCAGTTGGTAAATTAAGTGAGCCACTTAAGAAAACTCCTGCTAACGAGTTCACTATCCGTGCGAGACTAGATTACTAGTATGCTATGTCATTTTATAAATTTACAGAAGATGACTTTTTTACAAACACTATAGAAGCATACCCAGAGTATTCTTTCTATATTCAGAGTGGTAGTGTTTACATAAATAACGAACCAAATCAATCAGGTACCTTGACAAATAATATATTTGGTGTACCAGATGGTTTCTTATCCTTATACGAATACAATATTGACAGACCGGAAGGACAACGAATACATCCGTTTCTCTTTAAAGATGGGATGAAAAATACTTTCAAGTCATTTAACACTGGTTCATATAAAGCAGCAACGTTCGGGACAAAAATAACATCTTCTTATAATTTGTCCTCCAGTATTAGAAGATATTTTTACGACACCACAGCAACTGGTGTAAACAGAGTGAGACTTTTTACTCTCAAGAATACTTTGAATCACTACACATACTTATCCCCTAGGTATGCATATTCAGGCGATTTTGGGAATAAAGACTTGATTGATGCAAATCTGATCTCAGTACCCTCTATATTCTATGGTTCTTCTATCAAAAAAGGCTCTGTATCGCTTAAATTTTATGTTACGGGCACATTAGTAGCCGAACTACAAGACAAAAACTTTAACGGTGATTTAATTCAAGTATCTGGCACAAATTACGCACAAACGAACGGCCAAGATAAAATCGCTGGTTCAGTGTTATACAATGAGGGATTTTTTGTATTGACTGGATCTTGGGCTTTAGAACCAGACTCCAGAGATTACCTTGGCACAGGCTCGCCCGTTACATCATCTTGGGTTTATTTCGCTGCGGGTGCAAACGATGGAGTGTCTGGGGACTTAACATATCAATCTGCATCCTTCTTAATAGACTACAAAGGCAAAAATCATACGCAAACTCTAACGATGTTCGCACATGCAAGAGCAGGTGATTTAAACTACTCAAACAATCCGACATTTTTAAAACACAATGAGTCAAACTATAGGGGCATATCGACCGGATCTTATTCTATATCAGAGAGACCGGTTTTAATAAATAACAATGTAGATTCTGAATTCACTGATGTTACACCTGATTTTGAAAAGGTAACGTATATTTCTAAAGTAGGTATCTATGATGACAATAAGAATCTTATTGGAATAGCCAAGATTGCCACACCAATAAAAAAGACAGCAAAAAACAATTATACGTTTAAATTAAAGCTTGACATTTAGTAAAAAATATGTTATAATATATTATTATGAGTTTACAAAGAGTTATCTTGGGTATTGATATTAGTACCTCACGGATTGGTATTGCCGCCGTCACTAGAGACGAAAAGCTTGTGTTCGCTGATACCATTACATACAAACAGAAAGACATGTCTCTTGAGAACAAAGCCTTATTGTTTGAGAACACATTACAAAAAATCCTTACTGTGGAGAAGATGCACCCCATGGCTATCTATGTCGAGGAGCCATTTACTATGTTCTCCGGTGGAAGGACAACTGCTAACACCATGGCTAAACTCCAGAGGTTTAATGGTATGTGTTGTCTGGCAATACGAAAGGGTATTCTTAATAAGTCTGCGGAGTTGATACCGGCACGTACCTGTCGATCGCTTAATGAGATCAAGATTCCCCGAGGATCAAATACAAAGAAGATGATTATCGATTGGGTTTCTGCAAAGTATCCAAAAGACTTTACATACGAACTGACGAGATACGGCAATCCAAAGCCCGGTACGGATGATAAGGCGGATGCTGTTGTGGTTGCTTTAGCAGGATTAAAAAAGTTTAAAGAAAATACTTGACAAATTTTCTCATCATGTTATATTATAGACGAGGCACACATGAACGAGAAAATTAAAATTATTGATGACATCCTTGGCTCATGCCGCAAGGTTAAAAACGAACACCTTTATCACTGTCCGTATTGCAACCATCACAAGAAAAAGATGTCTGTAAACTTTGCAAAGAATTATTTTAAATGCTGGGTTTGTGATACTCGTGGTAAAAATATTTATCGCATGGTTCGTAAGTTTGGCAGCTACGATCAGCGACAAAAATGGCTTCAACTAGATGGGCGCCTTGACCTATCAGAGTTTGATAAATTCTTCTCTGAAATAAATGATGAAGAAATTATACAAACTGTTGATTTACCACAAGAGTTTGTCTCATTGTGTAATAAAAATCTTCCTTTGTCTTCTAGAAAAGCATTAGAATATTTAATGTCTAGAGGATTAACAAAGGATGATATTCTTAAATGGAAAATTGGATACTGTACGGGAGGAAAGTATGGTGGTAGAATCATTATTCCCAGTTTTAATTGGGAAGGTAATGCTAATTATTTTATCGCTCGCTCTTTTGTTAATCATGGGCGACGATATTTGAATCCGGCAGCGGAAAGAGATATTGTTTTTAACGAGCTTTACATCGACTGGGATGAAGATGTGGTGCTTGTCGAGGGCGTTTTTGACGCCATTATCGCAGGTACTAACGCAATTCCTATACTTGGCTCAACTTTGCGTGAAAACTCTCGTCTATTTCAACAAATTGTATTAAACGATTCCCCAGTTTACTTGGCACTCGATCAAGACGCTGAGAAGAAAAGGAATTGGATAATCAAATCGTTTTTGAGGTATGACATCGAGTTGTATATCATTGATACATCGGGATGCGAAGATATTGGATCGATGAGTAAGGAAGAATTCAGTAAAAGGAAAGAAAACGCCATCCCTGCTGACTTGGACGAAATTTTAATATTTGATAAGTTGAGAGCAATATAGGTATGGAAATTGGAGATTTGGTTCAATTCAATATAGCCATGCGAAAAGAGAGACTGTCGTATTATATTTTTGGTGATACCCGTGTTGGTGATATCGGTATTATAATAAATATAAAAGAATTTATGGTTGAGGTCTATTGGATTAGAAACAAAAAAATCACACCAATATCTAAACCTCTTCTTATGAAAGTTACTTGACAAATTATAGCCAACAGGTTATATTATAAACACTCAAAATAGGAGACTAACTAATGAGTATTTTACTTTACAGCATGTTGCTTGCATGCTCCGGCGACAAAGCCGATGACTCAGCAGTAGCTGAAGAACCAGCAGCCGAACCAGCAGAGATTGTTGATTCAGGCGAAGACACAGCAGAAGAATTAGGAGAATAATTATGACTATGCTTTTATCACTACTCATTGCTTGCGGTGGAAACACCTCAGACAATACGGAAGATCTTGTTACCACAGAAGCAACGGTAACTGAAGAAGGTCTTGAAGTTGTTGAAACTGTTACAACTGAAAATGTTACAACAACAACCACGACCTCTGAAAACGGTACAACAACTGAGACTGTTGAAGTTGAAGCCACAGATAATATAGAAACTACGAACGATAACGAGTAGTTAGATAGGGTTTGCGGCTCCCTTTAAAAGCCGCTTTTTTATGGAGGAAATAATGAGAGAAATAGCAGATGGAAATTACATTGATTCAATAAAAGACGGGATCACACTTGTGGACTTTTATGCAAACTGGTGCATGCCATGCTTACGCATGCAGAAACAAGTTGAGGACTTTGCTGAGTCTAACCCAAGTGTCAATGTATTTAAATACGATGTTGATAAAGGAGTTAGTATTTGGTCTAACGTACAAAGCGAGTTTCAAATTCGTTCAATACCTTTCATAGTTATTTATAAGGACGGAGAGGTAGCAACTAGTGCAATCGGATACAAAACCGCAGAACAATTACAGGAAATACTTGACAACATCCAATAAATGTGATACATTATAAATAGGAGGTTGTATGCTTATAGCGCACATTTCAGACACACATATTAGAAACCTGAAGTATCATTATGAATACAGGCAGGCATTCGATGACTTATATAATAAGCTTCGAGATCAAAAGCCGGACATTATCGTCCACACAGGCGATATAGCTCACACAAAGACCCAGTTGTCGCCAGAATACTTCGAGTTAACCTCGGAGTTTCTTGCTTCATTGGCTGATATTGCCCCGCTCTATATTATTCTTGGTAACCACGATGGTAACCTTAAAAACTTTGAGCGACAAGATGCTTTAACGCCAATCGTTGAGGCGCTGGATAACGATAATATTCATCTTCTCAAAGATTCAGGCGAGACTTTTTTAGATGACGACATAGTCTTAAACGTTCTCTCTGTCTTTGATAGAGAAAATTGGGTTAAGCCAACCGATAATTCAAAGATAAACATCGCGCTTTATCATGGATCTATATCAGGATGCGAGACGGGCCAAGGCTTTACCATTTCACATGGTGACGACACAGCCAACATTTTTCAAGACTTTGATTTTGCAATGCTTGGAGATATACATAAACGACAACAGATGGATACCGATGGGCGTGTATGGTATGCAGGCTCAACAATACAACAGAACTTTGGAGAATCTCTTCGTAAGGGTTACTTACTTTGGAACATTAAGTCAAAAGAAGATTGGAACATTCAGTTCCACGCCCTTCAAAACCCACGACCCTTTATTACAGTTCGCTTAGACAGAGATGGTAATCTACCAGACACCCATGTGCCTCGTGATTCATATCTACGAGTGGTATCAAGTTATAACTTGCCATTAATTAAGCTTCGTCAAGCAGTAACAACCGCCGAAGCAAGATGGCGACCGTACTCCATTACATATGTAAATAAAGGCGTTGGTGGATCATCACGAAATCAAGGTATGCTTGCTGACGGCAGATTTGAAAATCTTCGAGATATTGACGTCCAAGAAGAGATGATAGAAGAGTATCTTATTAACAAAGAACTTGATGATGGGGTTCTTGAAAAAGTATTAGAACATAACCGACACTATAACCGAATTGCTGAGTCCCAAGAGGAAATATCTCGTAATGTTATTTGGGCCGTAAAAGAAATGCAGTGGGATAATCTGTTTAACTACGGAGAGAAAAACAAATTAAACTTTGAGAACCTCAACGGAATTGTTGGAATCTTTGGTAAAAACTATTCGGGTAAGTCATCAATCGTTGACTCTGCTCTTTACTCTCTATTCAATACCACATCAAAGGGCGAGCGTAAAAACGTTCACATTATCAATCAAAATAAAGATAAGGCCAGAGGTCGTATAGACATTCAGATAGGCGAAAACATTTATAGAATTACTCGTAATCTTGTAAAATATGAGAAGACATTGCGTGGCAATACAACCACCGAGGCAAAAGTAGAGCTTGACTTTGCTGTTTACAATGGCGAAGAGTGGGAGTCTTTGAATGGAACATCTCGTAATAAAACAGATGCTGCTATTCGTAGACATTTTGGAACCATTGATGATTTCCTTTTGACCTCTATGGCATCACAGATGGACTCATTATCTTTTGTGAAAGAGGGCTCAACCAAACGAAAAGAGATTCTTGCAAAGTTTCTTGACCTCGACCTGTTTGATGCCAAGTTTAAATTAGCAAAGAAAGACCTGTCAGAGAAAAAATCTGTTATCAAACATCTTCGTTCAATGAACTGGGATCTTGAGATCAGTAAAAAGCAAGATATTCTTGATGATGTTGAGATTGACATCAGCGAAAAGAATGAAAGATGTAAAGAGATCGAGATTGAACTTAAGACAATGGTCGCACAACTTCAAGAGATCAATGAAGCAATTGATGCTATCCCAGCAGAGATTATTGACATTGCGAGCATTAATAAACAGATTCAACAAAAGGAAGATCACACGACACTACTGCTTTCTAAAAACGCATCATTGTCGTCAAAAATTACCACTAATAGACAAACTTTACAAGAGGTCATCGCCTTCGTCGATACATTTGACCTTAATGTATTGTTAGACGAAAAACAAAAGCATTCTGAACTTCTTGACTCTAAATTTTCAAATTCTTCGGACATTCGTGAAGCGGAGACCGAAAAGAAAAGATTAAAGAAAAAAATTAAGATGCTTGACAATCATGAGTACGATCCTGATTGTAGGTTCTGCACTAATAATAAATTTGTTAAAGATGCAAAGAAAGCAGAGGCTGGATTAAAAGATCTCAAAGGACGGATGTCTAATCTAAAGATGACAGCGGAGAATATCGATGCTAAGATTTCCGAGTTAAATATTGAGGACATTGAAGATAAAATTACCTCCTATCATGAAGTTGTATCACGTCGAGACTCTTTACAAACAGAGATAGAGAGAGATGCATTACAGGTAGAAAGCAACAATAAACAAATTCAGATCAACAACACCGCTCTTGATGGTTTGGTTGCATCTCGTGACTTATATGAGGAGAACCGAGAAGCGATTGAAAACAAAGAAGCATTTCTTGCTAAGCGAGACGAATACTCTCGTGCGAGATCAAAACTATCTGGAGAACAAAAAGAATGTGAAGCAGCGCTCCAAGAGTTCTTTATTGAGAAGGGCTCGACCCAACAAGCAATCGTTTCATATCAAGAACGTAAAGAAGAGCTTGAGGCAAAAGAAAAAGAATTTATTGCTCTTGATTTGTTTCTTCAGTGTATGCATCCCAACGGTATTGCTTACAATGTAATCCGACAGATGCTTCCAATAATCAATGAGGAGATTGCAAAAGTTTTAACTTCAATTGTTGACTTTGAGGTGTTCTTCGTTGACAACGGAAAGTCTTTAGATATTATGCTTAAGCACCCAAAATATGACGCAAGACCATTGTCTATGGGCTCAGGAGCAGAGAAGACGTTATCAGCGATGGCAATACGCTTATCTTTAATTTCTATAACCAATTTGCCTAAAAGTGAACTATTTATACTAGACGAACCAGCCACTGCTTTGGATCAAGAACATATGGACGGATTTGTCAAGATGCTTGAGATGATTAAGTCTCAATTCAAAACTGTCTTGCTTATCTCTCACCTTGATAGTCTCAAAGATTGTGTCGATCAAACAATTGACATTCAAAAGAAAGGTGGCTATGCGAGGGTAAACTTATGAGTCTAGAAGATATAAAAGAAAAGATTGGTGATGCTACAGAGGGAATTAGCGAACTCGCTGCCGAACAAGCCAAAGGTAGATTAAGAAGAGTCGCAGATTCTACTATCAAAGGTGTTGCTGCTTTGGGAAACAAGGGAGGTCTACTTGACACTGTTCTCGGTAAAATAGTTTCTCGTAAATTATTAGTATTTGGAACAGCCACTTATCTTCTTGCAACCGCTGGTCTTGATTCTGATACTTGGGGTCTAATTGCTATTGTTTACATTGGCGGACAATCTGCTGTTGACACAATGAAAGCGTGGAGACATGGTAGATAGTGACACTTCTCGTAATTAAAAAGCATTGGGAACTAACTTGCTCCTTCGTGAGAAATCACTGGAGGTGGCTTGTGGTTCTCGGTGCTATGTTGGTATGTTATTTATTGGGTAAGGGAGCACAAAGAAAATTAAGACTTAACCGAGACTTGGCTACTGCTCAGTGGGAAAAAGAGAGGAAACAAATTGAAGACTCATATCAGAAAGAAATCGATAAACGGGAAAAAGCTCGTAAGACCTATGATAAAGCGCTTGAAGCGGCAGAAACAAAGAAGGCCGCAGCATCCTCTGAGCTTGAGAAGCAAAAGGCCGAGGAAGTAAAAAAATTAATTAAAAAAGCTAAGAGTGATCCCGATGAGGTTGATCGTATCTTAAAAGAACAGTTTAACATAGAGGAAATATGATTTTACTATTATTATGTTCGCTGGCTTTTGGCGAACCACAATTCACTCAACTCACAAAGGGTGAACCTGCTCCGTTTTCTGGTCGTTTATTTAACGATGATGCGGTGGCAAATCTAATCGTGGACAAGAAGTCGATCGAGGAGGCATGCTCTATCGAGGTTGACTTTGAATTAGAGAAAGCGCAAGCCAAATGGAACTACGACTTTCAGATCATGCAGATTTCGCTTGAGGGTAAGCTTGAAAGGGCAAATGCAGTAATTGAGTCACAATCACAAGAAATAGACTATTTAAGGAGTGAATATAAGCCCGCAAGAACATTTCTTTGGGTTTCAACAGGTTTTGCTGTTGGGACTCTAACATCGTTGGGGATTTATTATTCTGTAAAGGACTAAGCGATGATCAAAGTAAGAATACAAAAAGCAGTAAATCAGATTATGGAAATGGTTTGCCCCAAGGCCACTCAAGATCTGGAGCTAAATACAAAGAATAGAAATGCTGCCATACAAGCAAAGCATATTCAATATGGGCCTCTTAATTTATCAGATGAGGCTTACTGGGACAGAGCAGCAGAACATTGGAATACTACACCAGATGTAGCGAAAGACTCAAGGTGCGCTAATTGTATAGCATTTGATATTTCTCCAAGAATGCTTGAATGCTTGCCCGGACCCGTATCAGAACCAATTGAAGACGCAGAGGGATATTTGGGTTACTGCTGGATGCATCATTTTAAGTGTCATAGTGCTAGAGCGTGTTACACATGGGCTGCCGGTGGACCAATAAGCAAAGATCAAAATTCATACGAGTGGCAGAAAAAGTCGGAGGGATAATGTCAAAAGACCCAAACTATGCAATCAAGATAGAGCAGGCGATTGCAAAGAGGTATGGCGAAGAAACAGTCCAGAATCCAAAAAAAACATGGACCGAAGAGAAAGACGAGGAATATTTTTCTCAATTAAAAGAACTGTATAAAAATCAGAAACAAGAAGAAGATTACGATAAGAAAGAAGTAAATGGTGTTTTCATACCAAAAAAACTACTTACTAGTGATTCTAATCGTTCCTGTCCTGTTTGTTCTATTTATACTACAAAATCACAAGACGATCTTTATTTTACAAAGTTTGATTGTTGTTTTAATTGTTATATTCAATGGGTCGAGGGTCGAGAGGATAGATGGAAAACTGGCTGGAGACCAAATAATGAGACTAACAACTAAACTTCTAAAAGGCATCATTAAAGAAGAGCTTGACAGCATGTCAGAAACTACGTTGATCGAAGAGGAACTCGAAGAAAATAAAGATGCGATTGTGATGGCAGCCAAGGCTGTCGGGGTTCCAAAAGAATTAGACGAAGGTATCGAGAATATAACACCAGAAAACATTATGTTAGTTCTACAAGCACTTACCAAAATGGGAGTGGAACTCTCTCCTGCTATTCTAGGTGGTGGTGTACTTGCCACCGCCATGAAAATTAAAGATGCTATGAAAGATCAGGAAGTCGATGACGATCCACGCTTTTACGATGATGAGGACTAAACAATGGCAACAACATTAGAAATTATTCAGGGCTTATCCCAAGCCGCTTCTAGAGCATATGATGGTGCTCACATGGAAAATTATAACGACGATGGTCGGGCTCGCATTGCCAAGCTGCAACGAGAAGAGGGAGATCCTATCCTCGACCGCAGAGTTATGGATGGATTCAAAGTTAGATTCTCGGGTCCTAATCTTATAATCTCCTATCAATCAGAAATAAAACTCAAAGAAGTCTATGCTGGTGGTTTTGAAAATGAGATCGATAGAAGACTAAATGAAATCAAAAAATTTCTTCAAAAAGAATATAAAGCAATTACAGGCGAGTCAGTCTCTCTTACTAAGCAAGGAGAGTCAGATATTTTGGTTCAGTCGTCATCTCGTATTCATTCTTGGGTGCAAGCACACTGCACTTACAAAATTGGTAAAGTTAATGCAGATGGCATACAGCAACCTTCAGAGCCTACAGTTCGAGACATTACAAAAAAGTTTTTAGAACAAGCCTCCACTAAGCGTCCACCTAACGATACAAGGAAATAATGGGTCTTGAGTTATCAAAAAAAGATATTGTAAAAGAAATTGTAAAATCGGGTAAAGATCCGGTTTACTTTATTAATACGTATTGTCGTATTTCTCATCCCCAAAAGGGACTTATAAAATTTGATACTTTCCCATACCAAGACGATCTATTGCAAGATTTTAATGATTTCCGTTTCACGGTTATCCTAAAAGCCAGACAGTTAGGCATCTCAACGATTACTGCCGCCTACATTGTCTGGCTTATCTTATTTCATCGTGATAAGAATGTAATGGTGCTTGCAACTAAGTTTGCAACTGCTGCAAACCTCGTAAAAAAAGTAAAGGCAATTATGAAGAACCTGCCTGACTGGATTCGGATCACCGATATCGCAATTGATAACAGAACTTCATTTGAGTTGTCTAACGGATCTCAGATCAAAGCATCGTCCACCTCTGGAGACGCCGGTCGTTCAGAAGCGCTCTCGCTTCTTGTGATAGACGAGGCGGCTTTTGTTGACGGACTAGATGAACTCTGGACTGCACTCTACCCCACACTATCTACAGGCGGTAGATGTATTGCTCTTAGCACACCCAATGGTGTTGGCAACTGGTTTCATAAAACATATGTCGATGCTGTCGATAATCAGAATGATTTTAAATCTGTTAATCTACCATGGGACGTACATCCAGAGAGAGATATGGCGTGGTTCAGAAATGAAACAAAAAATATGTCAAAACGCCAAATCGCCCAAGAGCTTGAGTGCAACTTTAATTCATCAGGCGAAACCGTTTTGCAATCAGAGGACATGGAATGGGCGAACTCCTGCGTCTGCGATCCTATTTACAAGACAGGATTCGATCGCAACTTCTGGATTTGGGAGAAATACCAAGATGATTCTAAATATCTGCTTGTTGCTGACGTTGCTCGTGGTGATGGAGCAGATTATTCTGTTTTTCATATCATTAAATTGGAGACCATGGAAGTCGTCGCAGAATACCAAGGAAAACCAACGCTAGATCATTACGCAGACATTTTGTTTGATGCTGGTCGAGAATACGGAAATTGTCTTCTAGTTGTTGAGAATAATGGTATAGGCATATCAGTTCTTGAGAAACTTATCAACAAAGAGTATCCAAATCTTTATTATTCTGTAAAGGGAACACACGAATACGTCGAGAGACATAAAGCAGAATACATGTCAAACTCGGTTCCGGGATTTACAAACTCATCTAAGACAAGGCCCCTTATTGTAGCAAAAATGGAAGAGTACATAAGAAACAGACTAATTACTATTAAATCTTCGCGACTTTTTCATGAATTTAAAACTTTTATTTGGCACAATGGGAGACCACAAGCAATGCGATCATATCATGACGATTTGGTTATGGCCCTGTCTATTGCTTGTTGGGTGAGAGATACAGCGATAGAGATAGATCAAAGAGATGTCGCTTATAAAAAAGCAATGATGGGCGGCATGATTATGGCGAACACCAAAATGAATACTGCTATCAAAGGCCAAGATGGCTATTCTCAATCATTCACTGAAAAATATCGTGACGAAATTCAACAAAAAAAAGACTTTCTTTGGATTTATAAAGGATAAAAAATGGCTCCACGTAATAAAATAAACAAAGGTAGAAACCCCAATAATGAGAGAAGTGAATTATTTAAATCACTAACAAGATTATTTTCTGGTCCCATAACAACCAGAAGAACTCAAACTGGTAGGCAACTACGGCGGAGACACTTAGACATTTACGCTAAGAAGTTTCGCAATCCATCCGGAAAACATTTTAAGAAAGCAGATAGCTACTCACCTATGACGCAACTTAATGCGGCAATGTTTGCTAATAGAAATAGGGCAGAGAGATATATAGATTTTGATGAAATGGAGTACACTCCCGAGATAGCGTCATCATTAGACATATATGCAGATGAAATGACAACTCATTCTGCATTGCAGCCGATGTTAAATATCAGGTGTTCCAATGAGGAAATATCATATTTGCTTCAAAACCTTTATCATAAAGTTTTAAATATTGACTATAATCTCTTTGGGTGGTGTCGCACGATGTGTAAGTATGGAGACTTATTTTTATATCTAGATATTGACGACACCATGGGAATACAGAACTGCATTGGACTACCAGCGCAAGAAGTAGAGAGACTTGAGGGTGAAGACCCAGAAAATCCAAATTACGTACAATTCCAATGGAACTCAGGCGGTATGACGTTTGAGAATTGGCAAGTGGCTCATTTTCGTATTCTTGGTAATGATAAGTTTGCTCCATACGGAACTTCTGTTCTTGAACCCGCTCGCCGTATCTGGCGACAGCTTACAATGCTTGAAGATGCTATGATGGCTTACCGTATTGTCCGAGCACCAGAAAGGCGACTCTTTAAAATCGATGTCGGTAACATAGCCCCTGAAGACGTAGAGCAGTATATGCAAAAGGTTATGACGCAAATGAAGCGTCACCAAATTGTAAATGAAAAAACAGGACGTGTTGATTTGCGATATAATCCGCTTTCAATTGAAGAAGATTATTTTATACCTGTTCGTGGAGGCACTGCTTCTGACATTTCTAATCTACCCGGCTCCTCGTACAATGGTGGTATTGAAGACGTAAAGTATCTTCGCGATAAATTATTTTCGGCGCTAAAAATTCCTCAATCATATCTCTCTATGGGTGAAGGTGCAACAGAAGATAAAACAACCCTCGCTCAAAAAGATATTCGATTTGCAAGAACGATTCAGAGATTACAGCGAGTTGCAATATCCGAGCTTGAAAAGATTGGTATCATCCACTTATTTACTCTTGGCTTCCGTGGTGATGACTTATTGTCTTTCAAGTTATCTCTCAATAATCCATCAAAGATTGCCGAACTACAAGAACTAGAGCACTGGAAACAAAAGTTTGATGTTGCTAGCGCAGCGACTGATGGCTTCTTCTCAAAGCGCTGGATCGCAGAACACATGTTCGGTTTGTCAGCCGATGAGTTTATACGAAACCAACGAGAAATGTTTCATGATAAAAAATTTGCTGCGGCGCTTGAGTCTGCCGGTCAGCCTGATGAAAAAGTTGAGTCTGCTGGTGGTGGACTTGGAGATCTTGACCTTGGCGGCGATGAAGGCGGCGGTGGTGGAGATCTTGATCTTGGTGATGTTGGTGATGCTGCTGAGGACACACCAGATGAAGCGCCCGCTGGTGACGAAGAAGAACCAACTCTTCTCGCTGAACCACCCGCAAAACGAAATGATGACGCAAAACCTAGAGGCAAATACGAGATGAAAAATAAACCTCGCAAGGCTCGCAGAGGTCAACAAATTACTAACATTGCAACCGGAGGAGAAGTGCGAGGTTCAACCGCTAGAACAACATTTCCGGGCAAGGTTGGATTTGGTGGCCTAGACTCTCTAACCAAAGGGATGTACGAGGAAGCACAAAAATCTGATAGTTTGGAAGAAGAAAAACTATTTACCATTAGCAATGATGTGAAAACATTATTAGAAAGTTTAATCAAGGAAGATGAGCATGAAACACAATAAGAAAAGAAATACCGCTTTTCTTTACGAGTGCTTAGTAAAAGAACTAACAAAAGCAATCGTGAGAAATGATATATCGACTAAGAACAGCTTGATCGAGATTATTAAAGAAAACTTTAAAGACGGAACAATACTTAAAAGAGAACTTGACATTTACAAATCTCTTTTAGAGGGAACAGGAGAGCAAGAATACTCACGATCACTTAGGATGATTTATGAAATAAAAAAAGACTTTGACAGCCTTGATCGCAAAGCAGTCTTTAACGCTCAGACTAAACTTATCAAAACGATGAACGAATCTTTTAACCCAGCCATTTGGTCTAACTTCCTTCCAAATTACAAGAACGTGGCAACCGCAGGTTTATTTTTTAATCAAGGCAAGCTTGCTGCGAAGAAGCGCCTACTTATTGAAAACAGAGTCGTTCAGTTCCGCCAAGAAAAACTAACAGAATCTAAAATGAAGCATGTGGATAATCTTACTTACAAAACTTTTGTCGATAAATTCAACGAAACGTACGGTGAGTCTTTGAGGAAAGAGCAGAGAGATCTTCTTACAAACTTTATTATTTCTTTCTCAGACAATGGTGTTGGTCTCAAAACCTTTATAAACGAGGAGGTATATCGCCTTCGCGCAACTTTACAAACTTTAAACGAATCGCAATATTCTAATAATGCATCAAAAGTTGTTGATAAACTGAATGGTTTTAGTGAGAGACGTATTGACGAACAAATGCTTAGAGATTTGTTTTTCATTCAAGATTTAGTGCATGAGGTAACAAAAAATGCCGATTAATGTTAAGATTGATGGTGTAGCACAACCGGCTTTTATAGATACTAATATTTCCGTGAAAGTTGATGATACTTCCAAAGTTGGCGTTACTATAAATAATCCTTTTCTTCACGAAATAAAATTTAAATTAAATATCAGAGAATCCATGAATGGCGACCTTATGATATTCGATCACCCAGACATCGATATCGTCATTATGAAAGAAAAACAAAAAGTAGTTACATTTGCAAAAGATTTGGCTACTGATGTGGTCTATGGTACCTCATCAAGATTGATGGAGCGCCTTAGAAAAAAAGGGGTGATTGCTTTTGACACCGTTCAAGGCGGAAATGTTTATGGATCTCTAGAGGGTCAACTTCTTGAGGTAAAAGACCCAAGTCAAAAAGATATGCAATTGCCTTTATTGTTAAACCAGATTTCTGAATGGATCGAAAGCGAGAGACCATATTTTGAAACTGTGGAAGATTACGAGAATATGTATGATAATTATTTGTCTGAGCCTGATCCTGATGATTCAACAGAACTAGGAAAAGTACCAGAGGAAGAGCAAAAAGGATCAATACTACCATATGTCTTTGGCGCATATCCTTATGCTGGTTATTACTATTAGGAGTAGAAATGAATGTTAATTTCTTGGAATTTGACGCCGGATGGCTATGGTTTATATTAACCGCATACGGATTGACTCAAATCCTTGTCTATGGATCAATCTTTGATCAGATTCGACCCGCTAAAGATGCTTATCGTGGATGGGGTAAAGTATGGCACTGTCCTATGTGCATGGGATTTTGGGTTGGAGCCCTTTTATTTACGCTAAATGGCTTTACAGAACTATTTACATTTGATTATACATTCGCAAACTTTTTAATTTGTGGATGGATTGCATCAGGTACATCATATTTTATAAGCATGCTTGTGAATGATGATGGCATTAAAATAAATAAAGGAGCTAAAAATGATGACTAAGAAATGGATGTTACAACCGGTTCGTCGTTGTTGTAGCGGATCTTAACTCGGGCGGGAAAGACCCGCATTTTTTGAGAACACAATATGTCTAAAAAACTATTAACAGAATTTTATGAATTATGCCCCGATGGTATGTGTCCCGATCTTCTCACGGAAAGAGAGAAGAAAGAGATCGCTAACGGAGCTATGTATTTAACCGGACGTATCCAAACTGCTGATAAGCAGAATGGAAATGGCCGTGTTTATCCTTACGAGGTTCTAAAGCGCGAGATAGACAATTATAAAAAAATTGTTCAAGACAATCGTGCTTGCGGAGAACTCGACCACCCAGATGACTCAGTTGTTAATCTTAAAAATGTATCTCACATGGTTGTTGACTGCTGGTGGGAGGGCAAAGATGTTATGGGTAAAATGAAAATTCTTGATACCCCTTCAGGGCAAACAGTCAAGGGGCTTATTAATTCTGGTGTAAAACTGGGGATCTCATCTCGTGGTCTCGGATCAGTAAGAGAAAGCATGGGTAAAACGATTGTAGAACAAGACTTTCAACTCATTTGCTTTGATATTGTTTCCGAGCCTTCAACACCAGACGCTTTTGTTTATCCAGAAAACAAGAGCGCCCCAATACGGATGCGAGAAAACAAAGAAAACAAGATTGATAATCTATTTACCAAGATCTTGGGAGATTAAATGAAAAAAAGTGAATTGAAAAAAGTTCTTAAGCCTTTAATAAAAGAGTGCATCAAAGAAGTAATGTTTGAAGATGGTACTCTTTCTTCTATTATTGCCGAGGTTATGAAAGGCACCGGTGTTACAAGCCCACAGCCAATAGTAGAAACTAAACAGATTAATCGTTTGGAAACAAAAGAAGAGGCAAAATCAAGATTGAACGAAAGAAAAAAAATTCTTATGTCATCAATGTCTCAAGACGCATATAATAATGTAAATCTTTTTGAAGGAACAACTCCTGCCCCAGCTGATGCTGGCTCCCAAGGACAAGGCGCCCTGCAAGGCGTTGCACCAAATGATCCGGGAGTTGATATATCTGCTTTATTAAATAAAACAACGGCCATATGGTCTAAAATGAATGAGAAGAAATAATGGGATACAACTACGAATATAAAATAAGAAAAGGCGAATCTGTCGAAAGGGCTGTTAAAAAGTTTTCTAGAAAATGCAAGAAGCTTGGTATAATCCAAGATGTTCGAGATCGCCGACATTACCAAAAACCCTCGGTTAAAAAAAGATTAGCCAAAAAAAGAGCGATTGCTCGCCATCGAAAAGAGATGGCAAAACGAAGAAGATAAACTATTTAATACGATGGGAGACTAAAAATGTCTATTAGTAACATTTATACAGCAGGGCTGAATAACGTTGGCTCTTACCAAGTGAGTGGTATACCTTTTGCAACTTCAAGCTTTGATCCAACCTCAGGATACCAGATTGATTTTCCTTTTGTAACAAGATGGGTGGTTATATCATACTCCGCTTCATCAGCCCAAGCGCCTGATTTAAACATAGGCTTCAGCGCTCAAGGCGCAGCAGGTATAAGCGGTAATTTTAACTATGCGATAAAGCCAAATACTACGACTCCGAGATTTGAATTAAAACTCTCTCAATTGTTTTTAGGTGATGGTGAGGCAAACGGCGTTACTGTAATCGCTGGTCTTACAAATATACCCGTGTCTAGAATAGACAATATTGGCCCATCTGGTTCTAACTGGTCTGGTTCTGTCGGAGTAGGCTAATGGGTGAGTTCGGATGGGCTTACATACAATGCGAGGATGAAATCGCAGTAGCTGTAGGGCCAACTGGCTCTTTACAGTTTCACTCTGGTTCGGCTCAATTATCTGGTTCTGATAACCTTGTATTCTTGCCAGATAGCAACACACTAAATATGACCGGTACACTAAACATTAGTGGTACTATTAATGCTAACTTCATGAATATTGAAGTCACAAATAAAAATGTAATCAATCTGTCTGCCTCAGGTGACACCAAGTTTGGTGACTCTGCTGATGATGTACACCAGTTCACTGGAAGTCTTGAGGTCTCAGGAGGCTTAAGGTTAGGTTATCTAAAATTAACCGCTGCATCTCACACCGTGTCCACATCAGACTATATTATTGGTGTTTCATCTAGTGACTTTGTTAGTATAACTTTGCCATCCTCTTCTGTTGTGGGAGCGGGTAAAGTTATAATTATAAAAGATGAATGGGGAAGCTTTGCAACTGGATCTAATGGCGGACGACCTGCCGTTGACATGATTTCGATAACTGCATCATCTCCTAATCTTATTGATGGAAATGGAAACTATGAGATCAAAGATGGTAACAACGCCGCCATTTCTTTATATGCTGATGGGCTGAATGGGTGGTTCGTGTTCTAAATAATACAGAGGAGAATTAAATGTCATTCAACTTTGTAGCAGGCAAGGTAGCCAACCCAATAGGTCTTTCGCCTATTCTAAGTGGTACCTTTGTTGGAGATATTGACGGTGATGGGACTGATTTAACCAATGTTAGTCACATAGGGCAATCGAACGCCGAAGAGAACAGAATTGTGTTTTTTAAAGACACCACCACAGGATTAGCCGGAGACGAAAGGAATATTAGAGGACATTCTAATTTTTTATTTGATCCCGGTTCAAATAGGTTTACTGCTAATAGCGGAATGATTCATGCAAGAAACTCGATTACTAGTCACCACACAATAACAACAGGAGAATATTTTATTGGATGCAATCATACAGCATCCATAACGGTTACATTACCGTTCTCAATTCAGTGCCCTAGCGGACAAACCTTCAGCATAAAAGATGAATCTGGTAATGCTTCTAATTTTAATATCATAGTTCAAGTGCAAGGCTCTGATACAATTGACGGACAAACAAGTTTCATTATTGAATCGCCCTACGGAGCGGTAAACCTATATTCAAACGGAAGTAATAAATTCTTTCTATTTTAATGTCATTTTGAGCTTATTGAATCCTATTTAATTAAGCGCCAATGATCTCTGAAACCTTGTGTTGATCGGGGTCATACGCCATGGCGCGTTTTTATGGAGGATATAAATTATGGCTTACTTATTTCAGGGCGGTCCTACCGCTCGCTTAAGTGGTGCTGTTGAACAAGAGGGCAATATTAGCGTCTCTGGTTCTGGTAACCACTCAATTGGTGTCGAAGCAGCTTTCGGCACCGGTCAATTCTTAGCCTCGCTAGGTTTTGATGGAACTACACAAACTGGTAAATTAGATATCGCAGATGCTAGCACTGGTGGTACTGCGTTTCACGTACACGACAAGCTAAGTGGTTCTGTAATGAACACTCTTGCTGGTGCAGCTCTTGACTTTGATCAGAGCACTGGTGTCATGGATGTTACCAACAGTGGTGTTGCTGGTTTGATTTCGGAGGCTGCTATTACTGTTAATGCTGACTCAATTGTATACTATGATGCATCTGGTGTTTTACAAAGAGATACTCTTGTAGATTATGCTTCTGCTCTTGCTGCTGGTAATGGTATTGATGCTGCTGCTGGTTCTCTTTTCCTAGACTTAGACGAATTGGTTGCTGGTGCAATTGACGTTGCTGCTGACGAGTTTGCTTTCGTTGATACCTCGACTGGTGCCAATAGCACTAGAAAAGAATCTATCGCTGACCTTATGACTGCGGTTGCTGGTAACGGCCTTGGTGCTTCAAGTGGTGTTCTTTCTCTTGATCTTCATGAGTTGACAGCAGTACAGATTGCATCTGGTGACTTTTTACCACTTGTAGACTCTACTGATAATTCAACAAAGAAAGAGACTATCGATGATATCGCAACATTGTTTGCTGGTGCTGGTCTTGGTGCTTCAAGTGCTGTTATGGAAGTTGAAGTATCTGGTGCATTGAAAGTAGGTTCTGGTATTACTGGTAAAGTAGGTATTTCTGGTTCAATCGCCGGTGCTGGTTTATCTCACGCTGGTGGTGTTGATTCTATTTCTAGTCTTGCTGTTGATTCAACCGAACTTGCTTCTGTATTTAGTGCAGGTACCATTGACGTTAACGCTGATAAATTTATTTTTATCGACGATAACGCCTCAGATGAAATGAAGTCGGTTACAATGTCGGCTTACGCCACTGCTATAGCTGGTGTTGGTATTGACGCTTCAAGTGGCGTTCTCGCCTTAGATGTTAATGAATTATCTCAAGCTGCAATCGCTGACGGTGACTTTATTGTTATGGAAGACGCTACAGATAACTCTACAAAGAAAGAAGCAATCGCTGATATTGCTACTCTTTTTGCTGGTTATGGTCTTTCTGCTGCTTCTTCTGTTATGGCTCTTGATCTTAATGAGTTGACTCAAGAGGCAATCGCTTCTGGTGACTTCATCAGTTTTGTTGACTCAACTGACAATGGTACCCACAAAGAAAGCATTGACGATATCGCAACATTGTTTGCTGGTGATGGTCTTGCTGCTTCAAGTGCTGTTCTTGCAGTTCAAGTTTCTGGTGCTGTCAAAATCGCTTCAGACCATGTTGGTATTACTGGTTCAATTGCTGGTGACGGACTTACTTTCGCTGGTGGTGCTGATTCAATCTCAGAGCTCTCTCTTGATCTCAATGAATTGACCGCTGGTGCCGTTGCAGATGGTGACTTCTTTACATTTATCGATACTGGTAGTGGTAATGTAACTAGAAAAGATGCTATTCATGACCTTGCAACATTGTTTGCTGGTGCTGGTACACTTGCTACTAGTTCTGTAATCAACATCGTTAATGCTAGTAACGGTGGTCTTAATGTAGGTGCAAACAATGTAGCTCTTGACCTGAATGACTTGGCTGCTGCTAGTGTTGATGTTGGTGCTGACTCGATTGCTATTATTGATGGGACTGACAACTCAACAAAGAAAGAATCTATCGAAGACCTTGTTACTGCAATGGCTGGTGCTGGTCTTGCTGCTTCAAGCGGTGTTCTTTCCGTTCAGTCTAACAATATTACAGACTTTACCACTAACCACACTGCTGTAGAAGGCTTTAACTATGCTGATGCTGACTTCTCTTCAGACGTTACAGTAACTCTTCCAGCATCTCCAACTGTTGGTGATGTTGTACGAATTAAGGCCAGAAACCTAACAAATGATGCGAACATCATTATCGCTGCTGCCGGTAGTCACAAGATTGATATAAATGAAACTCAAATTCGTATCGAATCACCATTCGGTGCGGTTTCTTGTGTTTACGTTGAAGCAAATGATTGGAGAATCTTCTAATCTTTCGATTGGATTATCATCCTATATATTTTGTGGAGGTTGCCTTCGGGCAACCTCCCTTTTTATTATCAAAAGCCTAATTATGGATAGCGCGAGGTAAAAAAATGTCATATAACATAATGGGTAAAAATGCTTCCTTTAAGGGAGATGTATCTGGAACGATTGAAAACCAAGTAAATGATTGGGACGACCAAACAATTGGTGGAACGAAAACATTCGCTAATACAATAAATTCATCGGCTGATGTAATGTTGTCTGGTTCTGGTAAAGTTTCGGCTTCTTTCTTTTTTGGTGATGGCACTGGCTTGACTAATGTAGGTGGCACAATCACATCATACACAAATCATTCCACAAACAGATTGATCGCTGGAGGTGCTTCTTCAACAGAAATAAAGGGCATCTCAGAACTTAGCTATGCTGCTTCAAAGTTTAGCGTAACTGGTGAACTAAGTGCATCCACTAATATAAGCGCTTCTCAATTTTATGGTGATGGCGCTAATATCACGGGAATCGATGCTGGTAATGTCACCGCTGGAACACTCGCTGATGCAAGAATACCTAATTTAAATGCAAGCAAAATTACCGCTGGAACATTTACTGATGCAAGAATACCTGATTTAGATACAGCTAAAATTACTACTGGAACATTTGCTAATGCTAGAATTTCTGAAGCAAGTGTGACACAATACCAAGGAGACTTGGAGATTCAAGGAAGCCAACTTGCGGGCACAATAAACAATGATCGTTTACCGGGGACCATCGCAGTTGGCGAAGTTTCTGCATCAACAGCGATTTCTGGTGCTTTTTTTGAAGGCGATGGCGGTGGTTTAATAAATGTGACAGCCGGACCCGCAGGAGCAAATACTCAAGTTCAATTCAATGACGGAGGAACAACCGCTGGTAACTCAGCATTTACATTTGGCAAGACCACAGGCGTCATGACAGTAACGACTGGTTCTTTTTCAAAGATATCATCCAGTCTTGTACCAGATACAGATAATCATTTCACCTTGGGAGCCTCAGATTTGAGTTCTCGATGGGCTAATGTTGCATCGGTTGATGGAAACTTTATTGGACTTGTTGTGTCGGCAACTGGTGCAGTTACTCATAGACTGGGTGTTGGAACATTGAGTCCTCAAAATGAACTTGAGGTCACAGGAACAGCAGTAGTGATCGGTGACTTAAGTGCGTCAGTAAATGTCAGTGCTTCTGCTTTTTATGGGTCTGGTGCAAACCTTACAGACACAATTAACAGTATTGACAACTACACTGCAAACAGAATGCTTGTCGCAGGTGGCGATGCAAGCAACATCGATGCTGTGAGTCAGGTAACATTTAATAATCCCAATTTTGTTGTCGATGGAAACATCTCTGCCTCATCCGATGTTTTAGTCGGAGGTCACATAAGCGGATCGGGTAACATTATTTTAGCCAATAATAATAACAATAAAATACTTTGGGACCTTTCGGGTACATCCGATGAAGGGCCTTACATACATGGTGTATCATCATCGTCAGGCGTAGGCCATACCAAGAAGCTTGAAATACATGGCGACAATGATCTAAACTTAATGGCCGACTCAATCATAAGATTTAAGGTTCCCGATGGTACGGCAACAGTGACTGTAGATGCAAATGCATTGTCATCAAGTGTCGGTATCTCTGGTTCGTCGCTCCACTTTGCGGACAGCCCGTCAGGGGTTATTACATCCGGAGGAAACACATTCCTTGATAATAACGGAAATATATTCGTCGCTGATATTACGTCCCAAGGAAACGTATCAGCCTCAGTAAACATTTCAGCATCTGCTTTCTATGGCGATGGATCAAATTTAGAGGGTATTAGCGCATCTTCTTTTATGTATGTGCGTCATCCATCGTTTTTTATCAGGAATTCTAGTGGCACCTCTTTAATACCTCTAAATTTAGTCGAAGGAGCAAAAGGTGCTGGCGTACCAGAAATTTTCTTTACCGCACCGGCAAGTGGATCAGTAACAAGAGTAAGTATATCAAAAGGCCTAAATTCTGCAACAGGCTCCAGTGGAGGAAACGACGGTGCTCCACAAATTGGTGATACATATGTATTTTATATGTATGTAAACAGCATTAATACAACAAATGGCTTAGGTGCCACAATACATTGCACTTCATCCGCAGAAAATATGAAAGAGATATCTTACACATTTACAGGAACAACACAAACTAGAAATACAGTTACTCTTGATTTAAAAAATAGTAAACCTGTTGTAACCGGCTCAAACAGTTTTGATCCCGGAGATCAATTAGTGTTTGGGTTATTTAAAAACAATGGAGCTTCTGATGGTAGACAATCAGTAGTTATAACTTTGGAACTAAATGAAGATTGGAGTTTGTAATCTTCTTTTTCCTATCAATAACACTATTTACTGTGATATAGTATTCCTAGGAGAGATGAATGTCTTCAATGTTAGAACAAGCTATCGTGGATGCGACTGCTCTACGAGAGGCAGCCCTTAAAAACGCAGAACAAGCGATCATAGAAAAATACGCACCTCAAATAAAAGATGCGGTTGAAGCTTTGCTCGAAGATAAAGTCTCTGCCGGTATCCAAGTGGGTTCCTACGTCCGACATTTAGAGTCAAATCAAATTGGTCAAGTAAGAACAATTGATGAGGATGGAGTTCAAGTTGAAGGAAGAGACGGTAAAACATTTCTATCTGAAATGGATCAACTCGAAGAGGCAGAGATGCTTCACGAACAAGAGATGGAAGGCAACTATGCAACATCAGCGACTTCTGTTGATGTAAACGCCCCAATGGCTGCTGCCCCTCAATCAATTGTTGATCCCGGCGCTCAAGCAGAACTATCCATGGAATTTGAATTTGATCCATCACAATTTGATATAGACCTTAACAAAGTAAAAGCCCAAGCCAAAGATGATCCGATGTCAGACGGCGAAGAGCCAGAAACTACAGAGGACTTACTAGGTGATCTTGGCGCAGCAGATGACATTCTTGATGATGAAGTATCATTGCAAGAAATGATTCAAATGGTTCAAGAAATCCTCAATGAAGAAGAGGATGAAGACGAACAAGAAGAAGGCGAAGAGACCGCCGCTGAAGCCCAAGACGACGGCAGTATGATGCAAGAAAAACTGACAGTCGATGTAGAAGAAGTAAAACACGGCTGGAATACAACGTATGATAGTGCTAGAGCATACGATCAAGATAAAACTCTTGCTCGAATGGAAGACACAAAATTTAAAGAAGAAAACGAAGCGCTTATTAAACGAGTCGCTGAACTTCAAGAGTCCTTGGGTGAAACCACCGAGGACGCACACAAGCTTTTAGGAGTTGTAGAACAACTCAAATCTAAATTAGATGAAGCAATTATCTCAAATGCGAGACTTGTTTACTCTAACAAAACACTTAGCGATGCCTCCCTGAATGAGCGACAAAAATCTAAAATTGTTGAAGCCATCGCTCAGGCAAACTCTGCTGAAGAAGCAAAAACTCTTCACGAGACTCTTACTGCTACAGTGGGATCTAGCACAAATAGCGGTCCTAAATCACTGAGCGAGTCTGTAAACAGGAGATCTAATCTTTCAGCGATCATGCCTAGGCGTAAAGAAAATGTGGTTACCGAGTCCATGTCTTTCGCTGACAGAATGAAAAAACTCGCTGGCATAAATTAATCATTTTATGGAGGTATTAAATAATGTCTATTCTTGAAACCCTTACAGAAGGGATTGTCCAACGCGATATGGCGAAAGAAGGACAAGCTCTTTTGAACAAGTGGTCCCAGACAGGTCTACTTGAGGGCTTAGGTGACGAACGTGATCGTCACAATATGGCCCGACTTTTGGAAAATCAAGCAAAAGAACTTCTTCGAGAAGCTAGCACAATGAGTGCTGGTGATGTTCAAGGTTTTGCTTCTGTTGCTTTTCCTATCGTTCGTCGTGTATTCGCCGGACTTATTGCTAACGATCTTGTTAGCGTTCAACCAATGAGCCTCCCTTCTGGTCTCATTTTCTTCCTTGACTTTGTCTATTCACCAAATCTTGGTGCTTCTAATAGCCAAACTGATCGTTTTGGAAACCTTATTAACAAATCAATTTATGGTACCGATCAAGTCGGCGCTCAGGTCATCAATGGTGTTGATTTGGTTGCTGCCACTTCTAAAGCAGACTTGTCTGGTCCCGGTCGTGGCGGTACGGTTGGCTACGCTTACGGTTCTCCAAGTGGCTCTCTTGCATCCGCTGTTGAATTTAATGCAAACGCTCAAGCCGCTGGTCGTGCGATCATCACTCTAGATGGCAATCTTACTGAAGCCGAAAAGAAGCTGCTTCAATACGATGCAGATCTTCTTTCAATTACCGATTCTTCAATGGCTGTTGTTGTATTAGACATTGTTGAAACAAAGTTTACTAGTCCTGATTTTGATAATCTTTCAGCATTCTCTTTTAAGGACATAAACACTGCTGGTAATGGTACACTTCACGAGATGCTTCAAGATGCTGGTGCTGAAATTACAGCACTTGCAGTGGCTGACTTAAGCCAATATCGTCGTCTGACTACACGTGCAAAGACCACCGGTTCAGGTTTGGCTGCTGCTGTAACAGCAACCGATGCTGTTAGATTCTTTATTGGTATCAATATTGGATCTGGTAACTCAACTGTTGTCGATCGCACCACTGTTTTCCAAGGCGATGGCTCATCTGCTAATGATGATCTCGCTGTAGATAATCTTCAATATCCACAAGAAGATAGTTTCACATCATCCGGAAGCCCAATTGGTGCTGTTGATGGATTCACTTTCGCTCTTGAAGGCGTAGCAGATATTCCAGAGATCGACATCAAAGTTGATTCAACTGCGATTACTGCTCAAACCAAGAAGTTGAAAGCTAAGTGGTCCCCAGAATTGGGCCAAGACCTCAATGCATACCACAACTTGGATGCTGAGGTTGAACTTACTTCAATCCTTTCCGAGCAAGTTGCTCTTGAAATCGATCGTGAGATCCTTGCTGACCTCGTAAACGGTGCTACTGCTGCTACCTATTACTGGTCTCGTTCTCCGGGTCTCTTTGTAAATCGTGAGACTGGTGCTGAACTTGGTGCAACTTCTGCTGCTCCTGACTTCACCGGTACCGTTTCAGAATGGTATGAGACCCTCATTGAAACCATCAATGATGTATCAGCTCAAATTCATAGAAAGACACTTCGTGGTGGCGCTAACTTTGTTGTTTGCTCTCCAGAAGTTGCTAACATTCTTGAGTTTACCGCTGGTTTCCGTGCCTCTGTCACTGCTGATGCAGACAAAGGCGAAATCGGTGCTGTACGAGTTGGATCTCTTAGCCGTAAGTTTGACGTTATCGTTGATCCTTACTTCCCACGAAATGTTATCCTTGTCGGTCGCCGTGGTGCTTCTTTCCTTGAAAGCGGTTACGTATATGCTCCTTACGTACCTCTCCAAGTAACACCTACGATCTTCGGCGTGGAAGACTTCGTTCCACGTAAAGGCGTAATGACTCGTTACGCTAAGAAGATGGTCCGTCCTGATATGTACGGTCTTGTTATCTGTCGTGGACTTCTCGGCGAGTCTGGTGCTTAGATAATAAATTAAGCCACTCGCTTTTTAAGCCCTCGGTCTACGGATCGGGGGCTTTTTCTATTTCAATAAACTACTTACTATTGTTAGGGCACTTAGCCCACAATATTATTCTATTAAGGAGAATTTAATTATGGCTAAAGTAGGAAGAGCGGCAAGAGTCGCAAGTCGTCAAAGAATCGAGACATTAGGAAATGGAACTAGTGCTCCAACAGCTAAAGTTATTACTACCGCAGAAACTGGTGAACTTTATTTCATTGATCACAACAATGCTAATGAACTATTGATTACACTACCACCAAAACAAGATGGTGCATATTTCAAATTTTTATTGAAAACTAATCTAACAGCCGCTGGATCTATTAAGGTTACCTCTTCGGAACTCGTCGAGGGCGATATGGTTGGTTCTGTTTTTGTACAGGTAACCGGTGGCTCTAACGCTGACTCTGCTGTGAAGCAAGATGACGATGCAGATCATCAAATCACTTTAACAGGAAACGACATTCATCAAGGCTCTTATTTAGAGTGCTATTGTGACGGATCAACTTGGATTATGACTGGTCATATAAATGCTAGTGCCATTGCTAAAGTAGCATTTGGAACTTGATAGAGGTAACTAATGGGTCGCAGATCTAAAAGAAAAAAACTTTTACTAAGAAAACACAGACTCTTGGGGATCGAACTTGATTCTCAAGAGGCTTCTCGTGTTGGTCTTGGTCATATAGTTGAAGAACAACAAGCAGCGAAAGCAGCAGAGCAAGCACGCCTTGAAGCAGAAGCCAAAGCGAAAGCAGAAGAAGAGGCAAAAGCAAAGGCTGCTGCCGAACTAAAGAAAAAGAAAGCCGCAGAGGCTGCTGCAAAAAAGAAGGCTGCGGAAGTTAAAAAGAAAACAGTTAGAAAGAAAACGGTTGCTAAAAAGACAGTAGAGAAATAATTGGAAACTTGCACCCCTTGTAACTATTTACTATGATCGGAGGGTACATGCATGGCGTTTCCAACTTTAACACCAACTTCACAAACATCTGCAATAATTTTACCTGCATCCGGAACCGCTAGTGATGTAATATCTTCATTGCCATTTGGTATGTATACAACAGAGGCTTTTGTTTCCGGTGCAGTAGATCAGGTAGCATACACATTTAGAAAGCTCGGTGGAGATATATTAGATCTCGAAATAAAAGCCGAAAATGTCTATGCTAATTATGAAGAAGCGGTCCTAGAATATTCTTATATAGTTAATTTGCATCAAGCAAGAAATATTCTTGGATCCTCCCTTGGGAACCCAACTGGTTCATTTGATGAAGACGGTAGTGTTACATCAGGCCAGTCTGGTGTTGAATTAAAATACCCTAAATTTAATTTTGGTTACGCTCTTAAAGTAGGCCAAGAGTTTTCTCATGAAGCAGCCATTGGCGGTACAGAGCCAATATATTCTGCGTCTTTTGCCACTGTAGCTAATCAACAAGATTATGATTTGCAATCAATTGTTTCCTCATCAGCCGCTGAGGGCGGAGTTCCTTTTGAGAACATTGATACAAATAAAAGAATAGTGATTCGTGATGTCTTTTATGTTTCTCCAAGACAAATGTGGAGATTCTATGGATACTATGGAGGCCTCAATGTAGTTGGTAACTTACATAGTTACGGACAGTATGCAGACGACTCCAGTTTCCAAGTGGTGCCCGTATGGCAAAATAAAATACAAGCAATACAATATGAGGATCATCTCTACACTCGCACATCACACTTCTCGTATGAGATTATAAATAATAATTTAAGATTGTTCCCGGTGCCAGACAATGTATCTCCTAATCGTTTTTGGTTCAGATTCTCCATTAGAGACAGCATATGGACTGATGAATTTGATGCAGGACAAGATGGTGTGAACAATATGAATACGCTACCATTTGAAAATATAGCGTTTGAAAGTATCAACTCAATTGGCAAGCAGTGGATTCGTCGTTTTGCGCTCGCTCTAAGCAAGGAGACATTGGGTCAAGTTCGCTCAAAATTTGGCAATAATGTGCCAATTCCCGGTGACAATGTAACTCTCAATGGTTCTGATCTAATCAATCAAGCAAAAGACGAACAAGACAAATTACGCACAGAATTGAAAGAACAACTCGAAGCCATGACATATGATAAACTTATAGAAACAGATAAAAACATTGTCAACAATACAAATGAGATTCAAAGATTAGTGCCTGCTGGCATTTACGTAGGATAAAAAATGAAGATCAAAGTAAAACTCAAAGAAAAAGACATAATTCAAGAAATCACTGAAGAAGAATACAGCTTTGTCGAGGAAGCATTGGAGATCCCACCAGAGGATTTGCCTTATTCAAATATCTTTGGTGATAAATATCGAATCATTCGTGAGTTTGGAACTCTTAGCGATGCGAACCCTTTTGGAAAAATGATCAAAAGACTCGGTGAGTTTGGTTGGAATCTTGCAGATCATGAGGGCGATAGGGCTATCGAACTATATAAAGAATATACATTAATAAAGCCCAATCCCAAATATGACCCTAATGATGGATCATCAGAAGTGCAGCCACAATACATTAGGAATCCTCAATATGTGAAGATGACTCTTCAAAAGCTCATTCAGAAAATGAACGCTTTCGCCTCAAAGGGTATACCCTCAATGTTTGAAAAGAGGAAAAACATTAGCGAAAGATCATATGAAGAACAAAATGCTTTGAGGGATGAGATACAATCCAAATCACCAGATGGGGTAATCCAAGGTGAACTGACTGATGAGTATAGAAGGGGGTTACAAGCACTTGGCAAGAAATATGGACTTCCAGCAAGAGCATTGGTCGCCAAAATGAGAACAGGAATTAATCTTTATTTTAGCGCATATTCTGGTTTTACTTATGAATATCTTGCCAACAAAGAGAATACAAGAACCGAGGACCTATTAGAGGACCTAGAGGATTATTCTAAATTGATAAGCGACGAAAGAGAGATGTACCAAATACAATCTAATTTTGACAGACTTTTTGAGCCCACTTATGTAATTTTCTCAAGACATCCAGTTGATGTATTCCGAATGTCTGACTTCGTTCAGGTTACCTCCTGTCACTCTCCACCCTCTAGAAAGGGAGATACACAAGGCTTTGACGAGTATAACATTTGTGCTCTTGCCGAGGCTTATGCTAACGGAATGATTGCCTATGCTGTCCCAGCAAAATCATTTGAAGATGTTGAGCTTGAAGCGACACAAGAGGCCCTTGATGAAATTGGTGATGAAGAATTGTTTGTTGATGATGATAGATTTGAAGGATTTGTTGAACCCGTTGCTCGTGTAAGAATTAGGAATGTAGCATATACAGATCCTGAGACAGGAGAAATAACACGAGTTGCTGTTCCGGATCAAAAGACATATGGAAAAGCCCCCGCTAGATTTAACACATATGTTCGTAATTTTGTTGCCGCCGCACAAACAGACGAGATCAACAAGATTGCTAATTCTGATGGTGTTGACAGATTTGACGATGGAGACTTAAATTTTCCTCTAGAAAACTTTGAAAGGTTTGGTGGAAGTTATGAAGATGGTGGAGCGACCGTTAGAGATAATATGCCTCTCATGTTTGCAAGTGCTCTGAATATAGATGCAGCAAAAATAACAATGCCCGGTAATCTTAACTACGATCGCACACTTCAGAGGGAGCTAAAAGATAGATTCAAAACAGGTTTGTCCGAAGAGGATCTAAATCAAATGATTCAGTCGGCTGTTAATGAATTGGGTGGTCCTACTAGATATATAATAAAAGCCGATGCATATATGGATGATGATCAGTATCCATACATGGACTCAATTGATGTCGAAGCATATGTTAGGATTCCAATAACTGACGAGGTTCTCAGAGATAACTATAGTGATATCTCTGATTTGTTTGAAGGGCATAGTGATGCATTTGCCGTTTGGTTTAATGACGATCAAGTTTATCCTGATGCTATAATTCCAATGTATTCCAATGCCACTTTCGATACTCCTTACCTTGAACTCCAATTCAATAACCTCCAGATGGAAATGGCGGCGGCTGACATTAACCTATTTATTGTGGAAGAGGACAATATAAGAGAGATACTACGAATTGTTGGTGATTCCAATCGAAATGGTGGATTTGGTTTTGATCTCTTTACCGATCCTTATGTTGAGGATGGATTTAATGCGATCGCTCAAATGGTTTTAAATGTATCTAGTTACGGCACAGACTCTGATTTTGGAATCACTCGCATTCTAAACAAACATCTGGAGCCCGACAGCTCTGTTGGAGATTGGCAACCTGTGATGGTTGATATGGACTACTACGAGGCAACCAACGTAGAGTATTATTCAGAGGTAGAATTTGAATCCTATGCAGAGATAGATACCGAATGGATGATAAAGGCAGGTTTACCACCAGAAGATGTTGGTATATTCATTCTCGCTTTGAACCAAGACTCCCTAGTTAAAAGAGAATTTGTAAGACTTATGTACGTGACGCTACTTGGCGACAGATCTGCCTTGAGCACATACACTTTCCCGATAACTGTTGGAGAAGAAGATACATATACCACATTAGAAAGTGTCGTTGAGGATGAAGGAAATATCGCTGCCTCATTCCCACTTAATCTTAAAGCAGGTTCCGATGAAGTTTATTCAAAGAAATCAGAAGCAGCCCTTGAGGTCTGGCTGACAGAGTTTGACAATCGTGATACAGCCAATGAAGCCTTGGAGACCGAGCGAGGAGAGATCTTCATTAAAAATGTTCTTAAGAGATTTAAAGATAGAAATACAAATGAAAACAAACAACGAATGAAAGTTCGTATGCTACGAGGATAAATAAATGGCAGAAAATAAATGGTCTAAACCTGCATCTCCACCACCTCCTCTCTTTCTTGGAGAGAAGGAAAGAAACCTCGTCAAGCAAGTCAACGACGAGATCATCGAGAGAGTCATTGGCCAGCAAGTCCTTTATTTTCCGATTGACATTGACCGAACAAATTATCACCCAATATACGGGGAGGCAATTGAAAAAACATTTTTACATCCTGTTAGAGTATATGCTCTCGTAGAATATGGTGGACTAGAAACTGATTTTCTTGATGGTATAGGCGTAGACAAGCACGAAACAATAACAATTAATTTTCATAGAAGAAGACTTACAGAGGATCAGAATCTTTTTGTTAGAGAAGGAGACTTTGTTAGATACGGTCAAGCCTTCTATGAAATCAACAGATTGATTGAGCCAAAACAATTATTCGGACAGATAGAGCATCAGTTTGAAATTATAGCAAAATGTATGGACGCAAGAGAGGGGTTATTTGACAGTGAGTAGCGATTCAAGCACAAGAGAGATACCATTTTTACCCTCGACAATTGAGACTATTGACGTTGGTTTCTATAACTATATTAATGATACTCTAAATCTTCATGTTACTTCTAATAAAGGATTTCGAAAAGTACCAGTGTTATGGTTGACAGCGGAGCGTGCTTTTCAATTTAAGAATAATAAAGATATCAGAGATTCAGGCGGCCACTTAATATTGCCGTTGATGACAGTGAATCGCGCTTCTATGACAAAAGATCCCACTTTTAGAGGATCTCATTATGCACACATTTATGAAAACACAGATTATAAAGGTGGCGCCACACCAGTTGCGTCTCGAATACAGCAAATAAAAACAAGAAATTTTGCTGGTATAGAGGCATCAAAACAAACAAAGAACAAAAGCCAAACCGGAAAGGTTGATAATAATAAAGTCGTGTTTGAGACCATCGAGTTACCAGTCCCAACATATGTTTCAATTATGTATGATGTGTCAATCAGGACTGAATACGTACAACAAATGAATACTTTAATGCTGCCATTTATAACAAAAACAGGTGGAATTAATAATTTCTTTTTTGAAAACGAGGGACATAGATATGAGGCGTTCATACAACAAGATTTTAGCCCCGATACCAACGCCACAAATCTTAGAGAAGGCGAAAGATTCTTTCTAACAAAGATTCAAATAAAAGTTCTAGGTCATCTTTTGGGTGAAGGTCCAAATAGAGAGAAGCCAAAAGCTATTATTAGAGAAAACTTAGTAGATGTAAAAATATCCAGAGAAAGAACTATACTAGGGGACAAACAACCATGGAATGACGGTAGGGGTAAATATAGAGAATAAATGCCTTTGCCGCAACATTATACTATTTACTATGAAATATTGTTTTAGACAAGGAGTTTTTTAATGCCTAGAAGATTTGATTTTGTTTCTCCGGGTGTGCAACTAACTGAGATAGACCAGAGCACAGTACCAACCACCCTAGAGGGAGACGGGCCACTTATCATTGGCCGAGCCATTAGAGGACCTGCTAATAAGCCAGTTAGAGTTAAATCACTTGATGATTTTGTTGCAATCTTTGGTGAACCAGTATATGGACCCACCAGTATTAGACCAGACACTTGGAGATATGGAAATACTGTATCACCACAATATGGTGCTATAGCAGCACAAGCATGGCTTGCTAGCGAAGAATCTCCAATAACTTTTATTCGTCTTTTGGGAGATGAAGAAACTGGTGTCGCCGATGCTGGTAAAGCTGGGTGGGAGACCACAAAAAGCCAAACTGAATTAAATACCACTAATGGTGGTGCCTATGGACTGTTTTTGGTTAATAGTGGCTCTGGAGGATCTGCACTTGGACCCGGATGTTTGGCAGCAGTATTCTATCTCAAAGAGGGTTCTATCGAATTGTCTGGAACCTTGGTTCAACAATCAGGCGCAGTCGCTATAAAAGTAGATGGTCTCGTTGACACTGCTGCGGCAAAAATGTTTATTTCTGCTGGAGACCAAGAATACAGAGCAGTAATTAAAAATACTGATGGCAGCGTTAGAGACACAAAGATTTTCTCTTTCGATCAGACTGCTAACAATTACATTCGAAATGTATTCAATACTGATGCTTATAAAATCAATAGCAATATCACTCCAACAGGTGAAGTTGAGACTTTGTTTTTGGGTGAAACTTACGATGAAATGGTTAACAGAACCATTACCACAACAGGAGCCAATAATCAATTCGCTATGATTTTAGGTCTTGGCTCGAAAGATGGAACTCCTAAACTTTTTCAAGATCATAGAGAACCTGCTAAGCCTGCAAAGACCGGTTTCTTTATTAACAGAGATCCAAACTCTGATAATTCAAGCTACAATCCAGCACAAATGGAAAAACTTTTTAGATTAGCCTCTTTGCATGATGGTGAAAGCTTCCAAAATAATTACTATGTTACGATTGAGGACCTCACTTTAGGAACTACAGTAAATCCAAATTCAACTTTCAGCGTCAGAGTTAGAAAGTGGTCTGATAAATCAGTTGTTGAGACATTTTCAAATCTTAACCTCAATCCTACAACAGAAAATTATATCGTCAAAAGAATTGGTGATATGAATATGGTTTGGAGTGACACAGATCTCAAATTTAATATTGAAGGAGAGTACCCAAATCAATCCGATTATATTCGAGTAGAAATGGCCGATGCACTTAAGAACAATGGTTTACCACAAGATTCTAAAGCACTTCCATTTGGATACTTTGGTCCTAGAAAACTAAAAGATTTCAGTATCAAATCAGGATCTACCGACGCTTCAGAATTTGCTGACGTAAATACATCTCAGACTGAATCATTTGCTCTTGGGTCTGGGTCAATTCCAACAGTTAATTTAGGTAGCGCAGGTGGTTTTGCGAATCTTGGTACTTATACAAGTGTTACTCTACAATATCCACAATTACGACTTACCACTATTAACTCAAAAGGTACTCTTGACACCAATTATCAAAAAACAGACTTCTTTGGTGTTAATCAAACGCTTTCAAGTTCTGTAACTCTAGATCAAAGCTATAGAGAGATTATTAGGGATCTTCCGGCTGGGCTTGACATACATGGAGATACTGCATCTGATTCGGTTGAGCTTTCATTTGTATTTAGTTTGGATGATATCGTGCGAGATTCTACTAGTGGGCTTTTCCATTATGAGTCTGGTTCTCGTGCTGCCGGTACCTCACGCACTGCAACAAATGGAACTTTAGAATTACTTCAGACACAAAAAGTCAAGCAGTATGTTGTTCCATTCTTTGGAGGGTTTGATGGGGTTGACATCAGACAACTTGAACCTTTTAATAATGTTACAGGACAAGGTATTGGAACATCTGATGCCACAAGTTACGCTTTCTACACAGTTAATAAAGCGCTTGACATGGCAGCCGATAAAGACACCGTTGATATGGATATATTGGCTATTCCGGGTGTTAATAAAAAAGCAATCACTGATAGAATGATTGAAATAGCTGACGATCGACAAGATTGCTTGGCTCTCATTGATCTTGAAAGTGCCTATACACCTGCCTCAGAAACAAGTTCTACTGAATCTGCTGGAACAACTGCCGATGTTATATCATCAGCGCGAGCCAGAAACTTTGATTCTTCATATGCTGCTGCTTATCACCCACATGTTAGGGTTCAAGATCCCGGTGGTAATGGAACTATTGTTACTGTTCCTCCGACAGTTGCTGCTATCGGCGCAATTGCAAAATCACAGAAGTTGTCTTTCCCATGGTTCGCACCTGCTGGTTTCAATAGAGGCGGCATTAGTCAACTCGGCGGAGCAGACGGACCCTTGGTATCATCAGTTGCCGAGACACTTAACAAAGCAAATCGAGATGACCTGTATGAACTTGACATTAATCCAATCGCTAGATTGCAGGGTGAGTTTGTTATCTTCGGGCAAAAGACTTTGCAACAACTTCCAAGCGCTCTTGATAGAATAAATGTTCGTCGTTTGATGATCTTTGTTAAGAAGCGAATTGGAGAAATCGCCGATACAATTTTGTTTGATAACAATATCAATGCAACATGGAATAGATTTCAAACACGTGCAAATCGTGTGCTCGGCCAAATCAAATCACAAGGTGGTATCGTAGAGTTTAAAGTACAACTTGATAATACTACAACCACACCAGACCTAATTGATAGAAATATTCTTTACGCTAAGGTCTTTATCAAGCCTGCACGGGCAATAGAGTTCATCGCTGTGGACTTTATTATCACGAGATCAGGTATTGAATTCTAATCATGACTATTTATTGTAAAAGGGAGTATTAATTATGGCAACATTCTGGTCAACCGCAGACGTCGAACCTAAAAGAGGATTTCGCTTTCTAGTTCAAATTGGAGCAGGAGCCGACTCTGAGGTTATATGGTGGGCGAAAAGTGTAAACACCCCTTCATTTGATGTTGGTGAAGTAGAGCACTCATTCCTTGGAAACAAGTATTATTTTCCGGGTAAAGTATCATGGTCTACAGTTAATTTAACTTTGGTAGACCCTGTGTCACCAGATGCAGTTTTCAAAACTAATCAATACTTGATTGGTTCTGGATATATGATCCCAGACGGCACAGTAGATGTTGGTAGCGTTCAAGCAGAAACCATCTCAAAAGTTAAAGCAGTAAGCAGTGGACTTGGAGATGTATTAATACAAGTTCTTAATGCAGACGGAGATTTTATTGAAAAATGGACTCTGAATAATGCTTTTGTAAAATCTGTCAAGTTCGGTGATCTATCTTATGAAGATGACGCACTTAGAACAGTTGAATTAGAAATCAGATATGACTGGGCCTCTTGTGAATTTGGTCCGGGAGCTGATGCCGAGGCCCAAGCCGCTGGTACACAGTTTCAATTAGGTGTTCCACCCACAACCTAACGGAGTTTAAATGGCATTTTGGTCCTCTCAACTCACAGAGCCAACCCGACAGTTTCGCTTTCTTGTTAGAAACACAGATGATAGCGAGGCTGTTTGGTATTGGGCTAAAACTGTAACCAAACCATCATTCGAGATCTCAAACACAGAACATTTACTTGTAAATCATAAGTTTAAATATCCAAATACGCTTACTTGGAATGATATAACAATAATCACAGTCGATACTGGTGATAAAACCCGAGAACTTCTTAACAGAATCAGAAGCACTGGGTACGATTATCCAACAAATTTTCAAGGCTTAGAGGGCGTTTCAAAAAAAGCCATATCTGAATACTTAGATGAATTGACAATTCAACAGTTAGATAGTAAAGGTCTCGCTCTTGAAACTTGGAGATTAAATGGTGCTTTTATAAAAGCAATAAATTTTGGTGACCTTGATTATGATTCAGACAACTTGGTTACCATCCAGCTCACAATCGGATATGATTGGGCTGAACTAGATGAACAATAATAACAGAGGTGAAACTTGTCAATTAGAAATAATATGGATCGCTTAGGTGCTGGCGATCAGAATGAAACAGCAACTGCACCAGCGCCTGTGGTATCACCACTTACTTTTGTAGCTCCAACTGAGTTTGTTGAGTTACCATCAAAAGGTCAAGGATACGCTGAAGGACATCCCCTGAAAGATAAAGATGTAATAGAAATAAAGTATATGACAGCAAAAGAAGAGGATATACTGACCTCAGTTACATTATTGAAAAAGGGCATCGCAGTCGATCGATTCATGCAGAACATAATCTGTGATACTAATATAAATGTTGATGACCTTTTAATCGGTGACAAGAATGCTATTTTAATCGCTGCTAGAGCCTCGGGTTACGGAAATGAATATGAAACTCAAGTCGCTTGTCCCAACTGTTCTACAAAATCTGAAATGTGTTTTGACTTGTCCTCCCCAAAGATACTTGAATCAAAATATGACACCGATCTTGGGATCACAAAGACAGAAAACGGAACATTTTTGATAACAATGCCATTCAGTAAATTTACAGTTGAGGTCAGACTTCTGACGGGTAAGGATGAAAAGTATATAAGCGAATTAAATAGAAACAAAGCGAAGGGCGGCCTTGAAGAAACCACAATGACAGATCAATATAAAAGAATGATTGTTTCAGTCGAGAATCTAACTGAGAGAACCACTATTAATCATTATGTCGATAATATGCCACTTCGAGATGCTAGACATTTAAGATTAGCGTATAAAATGGTTTCTCCAGATATTAAAGTAACACACAATTTTAAATGCCGGTCTTGCGGTCATGAGCAAGAACTGGAGGTGCCTTTCGGGGCAGACTTTCTTTGGCCTGACCGATAAATACATGGAGGCCGTATACGAGCAGTTCTTCTTTCTGACGCATCACGGCTCATGGTCTTTTATTGAAGCATACAATTTACCCGTAGGTTTACGTAACTGGTTTTCAAAAAGATTACAAAAACATTTTGAGGATGAAACGAAGGCTTACGAAAAAGCAATGAAGAAATGAACTAATGCCCGCAAGGGCATTTTGTTTATAAAACTATTTATAACATGGAGAACTTGCTATGATCGATTTTACACGAAATCCTAAACTATTAACCGAATCTTGGATGAAGGCGTTTGGCGCTTGGAATAAGACACTTTTAAAGTATATCTACGGAAAAGATGTCGATATGGTTGCAAATTTGAACGAAGAAAATTCTCTCAACTTTGTTATCCGTGGAGATGTTGAAGATGTCAAGGCATATGCGAATGCAATCATGGCAGAGAAGAATTATCTAGAGGCTTACACAGAGTTTGGTAAAGACCATCCAATGACTACAAAACATAGAGTTGTACTAAATCAGGCAATTGATGACTTTGAGGGTGCCACTGGGATTACATGGCCCTTTGTTGACGAGGAATAATAAATGGCGATGACCCCAGCAGAAAAGGCAGAGTTTGACAAGCTTAAGAAAGAACTTGAAGAACTAAAAGCAGCAAAAGCCCCTGAGTCCACAGCGGAACTTGAGGCTAGTGTTAATGCCAAAAGAGAAGAAGCAGAGCTCCAAGAGAGGATTGCTAGGGCTGTTGGCGATATCCAAGAAATAAATCGACAAAAATTAATTCAAAATCAAGAGGACCTTAGACTCTTACAACAAATCGAGGAAGCAGCTCTTAATGGAGTTGCCAATGAGGCAGAAAAACTTGAGGTCCTTGAAAGATTAAAAGAAACATTTGGAGACCTTGCTGCCGATGCTGCTGGTTTAAATGCCATGCAGGAGGAAAACAGTCGTCTTCTTGAAGTTTCCAATAATGAGGGCAAACAGTACAGAAGTACTTTTGAAAGTATAGCCACGCACATAGGCATGAGCAGTAGTGGCATGGCTGGTTTAGTTACTCGATCCATGAGTCTTGGAGAAGAATTGAAAGGCAACGCCGAGAAGCAAGCGGAGTTTGCTAGGGCATTTGTATCTGTATTTAATATTTCAAACGCAGTCGCAGCAGTATTTACTTCTTTTGCTGAGGCAATGGTTCAAAATCTAATACAATTAGATCAAGTCAGCACAAAGTTTGCAGCAGCCACTGGTGCCGGTAGAGGATTTTCTGGAGTCATCCAAGAGGCTCAAGCAAATAGTCGTGCTCTTGGTGTAACACTTGAAGAGTCCGGCACAGCAACACAGGCACTATTTGAAGGCTTTATAAGATTTAGAGATCAATCAGAGGCAACACAAGTATCGCTTGTTGAGCTTACGTCACAACTTGGAAAATTAGGAGTTGATGGCCAATCAGCAGCAAATATTCTAAACTTTTTCTCAACAAACCTTGGAAAATCTACTGAAGAATCTGAGATACTGACAAAACAACTTGCAATGATGGGTCCAAGAATAGGGATCTCAACTTCTAAAATAACAAAAGATTTTCAAGCGGCACTTCCCACATTGGCTGTTTTTGGGGATCGAGCGGTTGATGTCTTTGAGGGCTTAGCAGGTGCTGCTCGTTTGGCTGGTATTGAAACCAGTAAACTTTTAGATTTAGCAGGAAAGTTTGATACCTTTAGCGATTCTGCTGAAACTGCTGGTAAATTGAATGCGATCCTTGGGACTCAAATTTCTTCAACAGAAATGTTAATGATGACTGAGGACGAGAGAATAGAATCTCTTATTCGATCAGTTCAGGCAACTGGTGTTGCATTCGATCAGCTTGGTCGATTCGAACAAAGAGCGATTGCAGCCGCAGCAGGAATCAGTGATCTATCTGAGGCACAGAGAATATTTGGAATGAACTTAGCAGAGTTTACGGCACAGCAGTCACGTATGGACGAGGCAGCAAACATACAAGAAGAATTTAATCAAGCGTTAGAAGCAACAATTCCACTTCAACAAAAATTTCAGCAATTGTTCTCAAGATTTGTTCCAGTTGTGACACCTTTCTTGGAGGGCATGCACGCTGTTCTTGACGCAGTTGGAGATTTCTTGGAACAATTTGAACCCGAAACACTCCGAGCAGTGGGTGCTGGCCTCATGATAGTGACGGGTGCCTTCGTTGGATTTAAAGTTATATCTGCTGTAGGCGGTGTAATGGGTAGTTTAGCATCTGGTATGAGTTTGATCGCAGCAGCAGGACCCGGAGCAGCGGCAGGAGGTGCCGCAGCCGGAAAAGGTGTATCGGCATTTTTATCAGCACTCGCAACCCCACAAGCTCTTCTTGGTCTCGCAGCAGTGACAGCAGCGATCGGTGCTTTGGTGGGCGTGTACTCAATATTTCAAGAGGCAACTGCAAAACAAGAGGAAGCAAAAGCAAATCAGATAGAGGCAAATGTCGCCCTAGCACAATCATTTCAAGAGATGGGGGGAAACTTAGAGAATTTATCCATGTCTACCTTTGAGAAACCAATAGCGGGACTTCAAGCGATGGCAGCCGCATTAGGACAGTTTGAAGATGTTTCAGTTGACGCCAGAGCTACTTTAACAAACCTTGCCTTGATATCAGCAGGCAAAGCAGCGGATAGCGCAAATAATGCTAGAATCGTCGCTGCTGGTGCAACTCAGATAAGTAACAATATAAACAACTCATTCGCTCCAAACCTCGTGCTTGAGATCGACGGGGAACAATTCAATGCCAAAGTTAAAGGCAGCATTGTCAGAACAATGACATCAAATAGTTAGAGAATAAACAATGATACCAAATCACCATTTTCAATCATCAGACTCATCAAGTAAATACGCCGTTGATACAGGTGCTGTGCTTATATTTCAGAGCATGATTAATGAGAGGGTTGTTGCTTTCAAGGCTTTTTTAACTTCTTTCTCGCAGAATTTTCAATCTTCTTGGAATCAAGAAAAAGTTTATGGACGTATTGATCCAGTTGCAACTTTTGATAACACAACAAGGACAATCAATGTCGCTTGGGATATCCCAGCTTATGATCTTGAGGATGCAAAGAACAATCTTCACAAGTGTTCTGTCCTCGTGCAAATGTTATATCCCTCTTACACCGGAACTACAGAGGGAGGGTCTGCGACACAAGGCACACAAAGATCAGTAAATTCAAACACAATACAAAAAACACCCTTAATAAAACTAAAGTATGCGAACCTAATTACTAACTTCAGCAATAACGGACCAAACGAGGGACTTTTAGGATATATAACATCAGTTAATTGGGCTCCCAGTTTAGAATCTGGTATGTTTACTGATAATGTCGGAGGCCAACAATTATATCCAAAACTAATTCAGCTTAGTTGTGACTTTAATGTCTTACATCAAGATAACATAATTTTAGATGGTATCGCTGAGAGTCCAAACTTTCCATTTGGCACCTCGCTCACCGATGGTCTTTCACCAGACGCACCCCAACCATCAATTATAACAGCCCCAACTCTCGTTGATTTTAAATAGGAATTTATAAATGGGTAGATACGACAATAGAAAAACCGGCACAAACCGATCAGATCAATACGAAAATTTATTTGAAGACAGAAACGTAAAACAAATAAAACAATTTCGAACCCCAAAATTAAGATATCCAACAAAAGAAGAAGTTGAAAATCTTAATTTAGTTAAATACCATTTTAAATCAGGCGATACGTTCATGAAAATAGCATTTAACTTTTACGGGAACAAAGATTTTTGGTGGGTCATAGCACAATTTAATAAGATACCGTTCGAGGGTGATCTTAGAGTTGGAGACGTTCTGTTTATTCCTCAGCCTCTTGTTCGTGTATTGACAATGGTGGAGTAGCATGTCCCTTCAGGCTTTAAAACAAAAAATCGAGGCAAATACGTCTTCTGTTGGCGGTGGGCGACCTGAACCAAGATATGGTTTTAGATCGGGGCTTACTCAAATATCTTTTACAGAAGAGGAATACAGATTATATTTCAGTGGCGAGTTGTCTGGAAAGTATGACATAACACTTAATTTTAGCGATGGAAGCACAAAGCAGATTCCTCAACGTGATGCTGGTGATTATAGGCAAGCCTTTATAGAAATATCAAAAATTTCTTTTGATCGAAGAGGTTACAGCAATTTATCTTATAATGAAACAAGGCTTGGGGTAATAGAATTCCCAGAAGATAGTGAAGAATTTAAAAAAGTTATTCAAAATTTATCAAACGAGAGTCTAGGCCCAGCGTTATCTGAATTCTCATTTGAAAAATACGATGATAAAGTATCAGATCTTGTTAATAAAGATATATCTGGTGGCTTGGCGTTTAATTTCTCAAATCTTCTAAGAATAAACATCTCAAATCATGCATCTGGTGGTACATATTTAGTGCCATTTTCTGAGGTTGAAGTTCTTCAACAAGGAGCATTTATCGATGCATCAAAATGGAATGAGATAGCTGATGCATATTTGGCAGAAAATGGATCGGATCCCAGACTCTCAGAGGGAACAATAAAAGCTTCTGATTCTGCTGTATTGCAAGGAAGAGTTAGTGGCATAACAACTGAATTTAGACTGGCTGAATTAGAAGCAGGCGGTGGAAGAGGTATATTTGGTTTTTTAAAAGATTTGTTTACAGATTACAAAAGCCCATCTAAGTATTTAGATTTATCATATAAAGCATTCTTGGTTGACTCATTAAGAGAACCAGCAAATATTGATTCAAATTTTAATAATAGTGCAGAAAACACCGCCTTACAAATTACAAGAAATCTCGTTTATGATTTTGAATACGAGAGAAGATTACAGCTTTTCTTAACGATACAGGATGACCCCGACGCGCCTGTTGATGATATATTAGATACTGCTGAAGCTGCTGCGCTGGATGCCTTGGCTGACTCTGGTCTGGCTGGAGAAGGCGGCTTTGAAAGAGAACTATCTGATGAGGATATAGAAAGTAGGCAAAAATTTTATCAACAGTGTGTGTTGCTTGCTAATATGGATAAACTTAAAGATACGTTTGTTGACATCATAAGGACCGAGGGGGCGCTTGAAGAAAGCGAAGATCAGACCCCCTTAGAAAAAATACATCAGCCGTCACCATATCAAGAGAGATTCTACATGGTAGGGCTTCCTCTTGGTAAAAATGACAGACTAGTAAATTTTTTAAACGCACCAACTGATGATACGATAAATGATTTTCTAAATATAACGCCAGAGATTCAAGCCTTTCTTACACCCAAGATTAGATTATACAAGGTATATAACGAGGGTGCAAATTTAAAACAAGTTGAGTTTATCTTTAGAAATTCAACAGACTCTACAAATATTCTTAAAACATTGTTTAAAGACAACGATAAGTTTTTTAGAGGCTCGGGATTTGGCATTAAAGATTTTTCGTTTTCTTTTAATGGAACAACTCCTGCGACCGCCAAGAATGATATAACTGCTAACTTAACTTTATTTTTTCAGGACTTCTCTGATTTTATAACTCCTGTTGAGACAACACAAGGCACATTTCGTTTTGTTGACTTAATATTTTTTGACAAAAAAGATACCAACAATCCGACATTTGGATATGGGGCTACACATCCAGATCAATATTCACCCGCATATTTTAGAATAAGGGCCGACGTTGGTTGGCGTGTCCCAACAAATGACGCACAATTCAGCGATGCATGCCAAAAGAGGGGTATTGACCCTGATAATGTAAGAGATGTAATTGAGAAAACAAATAGATCGTACTATCTCAACATGGTAGAACATGAGCTTGATTTTAAGAAAGACGGAACTATTGAGATCAAAGCACAATATAGAGGCTACATCGAAAGCGTTCTTAAAGGCACCTCAATGGATGCGCTGACCGATCAAGCACTTATAGATGAAAGAAAATCAAGACAACTTAAATTAGAGACCGCAAAAAGAACTTGTACGCCCGGTGAGCTTGCCAGAATTAAAAGAATATACGCAGCCGAAGAGGGTCTAGTCATTCAAGATTTGTATCAAAGAACCTACAAGAGATTGCTAGATTTAGGTAAAGTAAGAACATTTATTATAAATTCAGATGGAGGATTTAGATCAGAAGGATATTTTGTCAACAGACCAGAGATCGAAGATGGTGGTACTGACAGGATTCAACTAATCAACGATGAGGACACATATTATTTTCTAGGTGATTTATTATATGTTATGCTAGACTCAATGTACGCCGATAACAAGAATGCTGAGCCTGTTAATAAAACAAAATTTATCATGCCAACAATTGAGTTTGAAAACTTTTTTGAAGATACGGGAGTGTTCGCAATTAATATAGCACAAATACCAATATCGCATAGATATTTTGATGAGTGGTGGACCGAACATGTTGTAAAATCAAAGAAAAGAACCTACCCGATAATGTTTTATTTACGAGATTTATTGAATAATCTTGTAGCAGATACTCTTATTGATACATGTCTCAATAGAGATTATCGTAAGTCTTTTAATTTTCAAACGACAACGGTTAATGCGTCCGATGATCCGTTAGGTAATAGGGCTAGTATTAGTGAGCCAATTATTGTTTTAGATCAAAATAAATTACCATTCGCTTTTAAAGAAGGCGCTGATATAAACGACATGGTAAATTATGTGCTTGTGTATCCTGCTTTCTCAACAACTCTTCCTTCAGGCACAGGGAAATATGTAGAAGATCTTGAAAACGGCGTTTATCATTTTCACTTGGGGCAAGATCGAGGAATAATCCATGATGTTAAATTCAATAAGGTTGACATGTCGTACATCAGAGAGGCGAGATTCCAAAGGGAGGGAGTCGATGGCTTACTTCAACTTGGTGCCGTTTATCGTGCTAACTTAACAATGTTTGGAAATACGCTGTTTTATCCCGGCATGTTAATTTATATTAATCCTTTCGGTATTGGTGGAGAAGAGTTTTTACCTAATCGTTCCAACTCAATTGCAAACAAGCTTGGTCTTGGAGGATACCATATTATAGAAAAAGTTGATTCTGTAATATCTTCAGGAATGTTTAAAACCACTGTGGACGCCATGTTTGTTTACTCTGGTGACGGCGATACAAGATTTAATGTACAAGGCAAACAAGATGAAACTCAAGATACAGATGTTACAGAACCCTCAGCAGAATCTCCAACTTGCTCTAACCTCGTTACCTCTGTTAGAACGAGCTACCTTGATGCTCTCAGGGGTCAAGAGTCAGTGATTCCTGAGCCAGCTGAAAATGTAGAGCAACCACCTCCGCCCCCAACGACTCAACAATACACTAATAGCGTTGCCTTGACACCAACAGAAGCCGCCGCTGAGGAGACAGGAGTTCAAACGCAGGCACAATCTTTGGGGACCGATAATTTATTTGACTTTACTGGTACAACACAACAACAAGAGGACGACTCATATGTAATTGGCGGTATCAGATATTACAATGACGGTAGGCCACCAACACAGGAGCCTCAATAATGGCAAGATTTTTTGGTAAAAATAATGAGAGGATCACACGCAATCTGGCTGGTGAAAGAGCGAGATATAAATTAAATGCGTACGACAAAGAGCCTGATGGTTTAGATCAAAAGCCAATAGTTGATTTCAACTTCGCAGAGAGAACTTTATATGGTAGAATAGATCAAGGTCTTAGTTCTGTTGCGCCTAATCCAAATTTTATGGTATCATTGACTAACACACAAAACCCAGAAAGTGCAGTGCAGTTATTAGATTTTGTGGCAGATATGTACCTTGACTTGGTTAACAGTTTTGAAAAAGCATGCCGACTTCAATTATTGAATAATGATGATCCATATTTATCTAAGATAAATGCATATCGATCATATGAGGAGCCTGAATTTGATTACTCGCTATACATATCCGATTTATTGAGTGAATATGGAATAAATTATATAATTAGGGGTGAAAGGTCCGAGGAAGTATTAAACATAAATCAATATGTCGAGAACTTAATTAAATATTCTAAGGATCAAGGACCACTATCACCAATTACATTTACTGGATTTTTATCTGGAGTTCAAAGTTCAATATTCACATCAGGCATAGCGGTATCCGTATCAGACCTGCCATTTAGTCAAGACGCCCAAAAAGACGATTTCTTTATACAAAATGAAGCGTTCCAATATTACTTAAACTTAGCAAAAAATATAGGTTTTTCTGTCGCTAAGAACTCACCATGGTTGTTGGTAGCAGATTTAGCGTCACCAGCAATCAAGCCATATCTCCAGAGATACGGGATGACAAATGTTTCCGATGTATTTAGAACGAGATATACTCAAACTCACCTCACAGATGTAGATAAAATGATAAGATCAATTGTAACCTCTTATCGTCAATTTGTCAATCAAAATCCTTTTTACAAAAAACTGAAATCATGTGGGACCAAGACACAATCGGAATTAATTTATCGTAAAAATGTTAACAACAATACTATATTTGAATTAACTAATAACACTAAACTAATAATAAGATTATATTGTAATATAAGAAACATAGAGGAAAATAGCCCATTAAATCAAATTGAATTAAATAAACTTATAAGAGATTCAATAAAATATGAAAAAACATTTGACAGATCAACCGCCATAGGTTATATTAATGATACGTTTAGAGAGACTCGCAAATTTAAAGATGGTGGGATCAACTCAATTATTAGAAAACAAAACAAAAAAAACAGCTTGACAAAAAAGGCTTCCGATGATACAAAGCTAGGGAGTTTATTCAATCGGGGGTATTAGTGACATTTCAAACACTTGACGACAAGCGGGATTGCAAAGGAGTATTTTACAATGGAAATTTTTATTTTGACAGGCTTCCTCGTAATCTTGACCGCACTTGGGCTTGGTCTCCACACTTGGAAGACTATGATATCGAATTTGCTGAAATCTGGATTGGCGGGAAGGATATTGGAGCGATTGCTCCTGATCATCTTCGTGATCGCTATCTATTTAGGCAGCGACGGCTTCAAGCACATGTTAAAGCAATTATTCAGTCGAAAATCAACTTGGACGACAATTGCATTTATGACTTGGTGCCTCGGCATATTCTTAGGCACTTTTATCAGGTAAAGAATGAAATCACGGATTGGGTGGTCGAAAATAATCCCAAACCAAAGAATTATTCGTTTCTTGTAGAGTCATTACAGACAATAAATGAGGTTTCGTATCAAGAGTTGAAAATAGATTGGGATAATCACAATCTTTTATTCATTCAAGATCCAAAAGCGAAAGCACTATACAAGCGGCATGCAAAGTCAAAAAGTTTCATTCATTACAACATTTTTGGAACAATCACGGGAAGATTATCTACTTTGCCAAACTCTTTCCCCATAATGAACCTTAAAACGGAACATCGGAAGATTGTTTTGCCACAAAATGACTTGTTTATAGAGCTTGATTTCAACGCAGCAGAGATAAGAACTCTATTTTCGCTTGCAAATATGCAACAACCTGCTATCGATATACACCAGTTTAACATAGAAAATGTGTTCTCAAGCCGCCTAAATCGGGAGAATGCAAAAAGAAGATTTTTTGCTTGGCTATACAATCCCCAGTCAAATGACGAAGAACTTGAAAATTTTTATAATCGAACAAAAATACTTGACAAGTATTACAAAGACGGTTATGTTAATACACCATTTGGAAGAAAAATTGAGTGCGATAACTTTCATGCTCTAAACTATCTACTCCAAAGCACATCATCGGATAATTGTATGGACCGAATAAACAAAATACGAAAGACTTTATCAGGGAGAAAATCTAATGTTGCTTTCATGCTTCACGATTGCGTGGTTCTTGACTTCTCAGAACAAGATGCGCACCTCTTGCCTAGAATCAAAGAGATCTTCGGAGACACTCGCCTAGGTAAGTTCAAAATTAATACAAAAGCAGGTAAAACTTATGGATCCTTGGAGGATTTTTCATGGTAATTATAGGTTTAGGTAAAGCAGGTTGCAACATAGCCAATCTATTTAAAGTTGATAATAATTACAAAGTTTTCACCTATGATGGAGGCGATAATGTACCTTTATGCATTTCAGCAGAAGAATACGAAAACAAGTTCACAAAAAAACGAGAACTTTCAAGAATCAAAAACAAAACTGTATGGTTTTTTGTATGCGGTGCAGGAAAGATTTCTGGAGCGACTTTACGCTTACTTGAGCAGATCAAGAACAACAAAATAAATGTTGTCTATATTACACCTGACACTTCAATTTTATCAGATCAAGCAAAGAAAAGACACAAGGTTTGCGCCAATGTACTTCAGCAGTATGCAAGGTCTGGTTTACTTGAATCTATATATTTTGTTTCTAATGAATCAATGATTAATATTGTTGGCGAATCACCACTTGTTTCTTATTATGACAAGATGAATGAGTTAATTTTTAATTGTATTCATTCAATAAATGTATACGGTGATACTGAGCCTGTATTTGGTGTATCACACGAGCCAAAGCAAATATCACGTATCAGGACCTTTGCATTTCGAGAAATAGAAAAAGAACAAAAAAAATTGTTTTTTCCGCTTGACAATGTAACCGAGGCGTGTTATATTTATAGCATAAATGAGACGGAATTAGAAATGAACTCAAATCTAATTTCTGAGATAAAAGGGATAATGGATCCAAACATTGTCACCTCATTCTCCATTTACCCAACTTCCCATGAGTATTCATACGCTTATGGGATTTACTACACACATTTCACTCAGGAGGTATAATGAGTACATACGTAGTTTACACTGGAACTTTCACCAAGCAAGACGGCACATCCCGCACAATGCGTTTTATTCGCTCTCGCGATGTTCCACAAACACAATTCAAAAATCCAGCTTCAACCATGAATCGCAATCTTCGTGAAGGCTATGAAGTTGTTTATGATATTGAGCGAAGAGGCTTTCGTGCATTCAATTGGAATAGCACTATTGGTGAAGTCACTTCTCAGGAGACCACCTTTGAGTTTTAAAACCTGACAAGGTACACTCCCTTGGAGGGAGCGAGTTTAATGGGGTCTCGTTAAAAACCCCTTTTTTTTATGCAAAACATTGAGGCACAATGAGAATAATAAATGAAATCAAGCTGGATTACAAAGACGTATTGATCCAACCAAAAAGAAGCACGTTAAAAAGTAGATCACAAGTTTCACTTAGAAGAGATTATACTTTTATAAATAGCGGAAATGTTTGGTCTGGTGTTCCGATTATGGCAGCAAACATGGACGGTGTCGGGACTTTTAAAATGGCAGAGACACTTTCAAGCTTAGGTCTTTTCACCTGTATTACTAAACACAATAGTTCAAAAGATTGGCTAAATAATAGTAACGATTCTTTGAATAGAGATTACACATCCATAAGTATAGGGACAAGCCTCAAAGAATATGAGAGAGCAAAAGAAATAATTCATACCAATAATTTAAAATGGGTTTGTATTGATGTTGCTAATGGCTATTCAGAACACTTTGTTGATTTTGTTCGAACAGTCAGAAAAGATCATCCAAACATTAATATTATTGCTGGAAACGTTGTTACAGCGGACATGACTCAAGAATTAATTCTTGCTGGTGCTGATGTTGTTAAAGTTGGTATTGGGCCGGGCTCTGTTTGCACAACACGCATTCAGACAGGTGTAGGATATCCACAATTAAGCGCAGTGATTGAATGTGCTGATGCAGCGCATGGATTAGGTGGCCACGTCATTGCAGATGGTGGCTGCACTTGTGCTGGCGATGTTGCAAAAGCTTTCGCAGCCGGTGCTGACTTTGTGATGCTTGGCGGCATGTTCGCAGGGCATGATGAAGGCGGCGGTAATATTGTAACCAGAGGACCAAATAAATATATTCAGTTTTATGGCATGTCCTCTGATACTGCTATGAATAAACATAATGGCGGTGTGGCTGACTACCGTTCATCAGAGGGTAGAACAGTTGAGATTTTGCATAAAGGAAGAGTTGAGGATACAGTAAAAAATATTCTTGGTGGTGTGAGATCAACATGTACTTATGTTGGAGCACCAACGTTAAAGCAGCTTAGCAAATGTACCACTTTCGTCAGATGTAATCAGCAATTTAACCCAGTTTTTTGTCATTAAAATATTAAAAAATACTTGACATTCGTGTTAAAATGTGCTATAATATAAAGAGTGGAAAGTAACATTTGACTTTCTGCGTTAGGGTAAATCCCCACAATGATTAATAAAAAAGGAGAAAATCATGGCTATAAATTTAGAAGCAATGCGAGCGAAACTTGAAAAGTCCAAAAATGGCGGAAAGAAAAAGTCAGACGGAACCAAGTGGCGCCCACAACAAGGAGACCAAACAATACGAATTCTACCAACTGCGGATGGAGATCCGTTCAAGGAATATTTCTTTCACTACAATGTTGGTAAAAATCCGGGGCTTCTTTGTCCCAAAAAGAATCATGGCGGTGACTGTCCAATCTGTGACTTCGCCTCCAAATTGTGGCGCGAGGGCGTTGACAATAATGATGATGTAGCAAAGAAAGAGGCTAAATCTCTTTTTGCACGTAATCGCTACTACTCACCAATTCTTGTTCGAGGAATGGAATCAGAGGGTGTAAAGGTATGGGCTTATGGTAAGCAAGCATACCAAACTCTACTTGGTTATGTTCTTGACCCAGATTATGGAGATGTAACAGATCCAGACACAGGTACAGATATTGTTTTAAACTATGATGTTCCCGGAACACCCGGCTCATTTCCAAAAACAACTTTGAAACCACGCCGTCGTCCATCAGTATTGTGTGACGATGCAGTGGCTGATTGTGCTGAGCTTCTTGATTCTGTTCCAAACTTTGACAGCTTGTTTGATAAGAAGACAACTCAAGAATTGGAAGCGATTTTGAGTGACTATCTCTCTGGCAACAACATGAGTGCCTCCGATGATAGTGCTGGAGTTGAGAAGTATAATACAGGCGGCGATGCCGTTCTAGAAGCTATGCAACGACTTCAGGGTAAATAACCAAGTCCAGAGAGATCACTCTCCCCACGGGAAGGCACAGGGTCATCAGGTGCCTTTTATTTTAAATGGAGGCCCAATTGGGAAAAGTATTACAAATGAAAAAGAAAGCGGGAAAACTATCGCTGGATGACATGAGGTCAATGATTAACAAGTCAACAGGCTTGAACGTTGCTCATGACCTTAAAGCAGACAATCCAACGGCTGTAAAGGACTGGATACCGACAGGGTCAAGATGGCTTGACTCTATAATATGTAAAGGAAAGATGGCGGGTATTCCCGTCGGGAAAGTTACGGAGATTGCTGGTCTATCAGCATCTGGTAAATCTTTCATGGCAACCCAGATTGCCGCTAACGCTCAGAAGAAAGGATTCACTGTTGTTTATTTTGATGCAGAATCTTCAATTGATCCTCTCTTTCTTGAGCGTGCTGGTGTTGACCTGAGTAAACTATTGTATGTTCAGGCAGTATCGGTGGAGAAGACTTTGGAACAGATCGAGGCTTTGCTCTCAAACTATGAGGACACACAGTTTTTATTTATTTGGGATAGCATAGCAGCAACCGCATCAGAGAAAGATATTGAGGGTGATTTTAACCCGCAATCCTCAATGGCTGTTAAACCTCGTATCTTTGCTAAAGCTTTTCCAAAACTAACAATACCCATTGCAAATTCTCAATCTGCAATGATACTTATAAATCAACTTAAGACCAATATTACATCTAATGTTGCGGAGGCAATGACTACGCCTTTCATAGCGCCCGGTGGTAAAGCGATTGAATATTTTTGTTCTCTACGCATTTGGCTCACTCGTCGTAAGGCTCGTGCTTCATTTGTTGAGAATGAAAAAGGAGTTCGAGTTGGTTCTGAGACCAAAGTTAAACTTGAGAAGTCTAGATTTGGTTCGTATGGTAGAACATGTGCCTTTAAAATTCTTTGGGGCGATGATGTTGGGATTCAAGATGAGGAGTCATGGCTTGAGGCTATTAAGCTCTCAGGAACTGATAGACTTAAAAGAGCAGGTGCTTGGTATACTCTAGTAGCCGATAATGGTAAGGAGTTTAAGTTTCAAGGTTCTAAATGGATCCAACAACTTGAAGATGATGATTTTAGAAAAACTGTTTATGACATTATGGATAAAGAAATCATTGAAAAGTATGACGCTGACGGCAGTGATATTATTGTAGATAAAGATTGATTTATTGTTTCGCCCCCTCTTTTGGGGGCGAAATTACTAATTATAGAAGGAGTCGCTATGGCAAGAACACTTTGGCCTATAAATTCAATTGTATGTTTAAAGGGTTTTAGTGAGATACCTTACCGACTTTGTATGCGTGTGACAGAGAATCATAAAAGCATTATTGGTGTTTACAATCTATTAACCCTTGAAATTGAATGGGTGTTTTTAGAGGATCTAGAATATTTAGATATACCAGAAAAACAAATGGAGTATTATCATGCAGTCCAAAGAAAAAATTCAAAACCAGTACGAAGAGTTAAAAAAGCTTCTACTGTCTATCGAGGTGGACCTTTTAAAAAATCTGAACGGGAACAAGTCAGCGGGAGTAAGAGCTCGTAAGACTTTAAGAGAAGTGAAGAAACAAGCCACTGATATTATTAAAGATACAATTGCTTTAGAAAAACAAGATTAATTTAATTTTAATTTTTTCTTCCATGCCCCTTGACAAATGTCTTGGGGCATGTTACATTATAGGTATAAAAACCATTGGAGGAAAAAATGGCTAATGTAGTAAAATTAAATATTCCTACCTCTACAGGAATTAATCTTTCAGAATTCTCTAGCAAGAAAATGTTTTGTCCCGTAACAAAACAAATAGAAAATGTGTATGCGATCCCTCTTGATCTGATTGATGAAGAGGTTCACAATCCGGGCCGAATTAACGGAACTGATCACTCAAACTCCCACCAGATCTATGATGACTTAATAACAAATCCCCAAGGCCAAATTGAGCCAACTTGTGCTAAATTTAATAAATCTACTGGCAAATTTCGTCTTATTTACGGATATAATAGGTTGTGGGCCTTTAAGATGGCAAGAAAATCCGGCTTTAATATCGCGAATACTTCAAATTATGAGATGTGGGTGCGTATTCACACTGGGACTAAAATCTCAGAAATCACACAACAAATAAGAGAAAACGGAAATAAACCACCCGCCAAACCAGCTACTAGAGAAGATATGGTATTTCAGCTTCAAAGACTGATCTCTGTTGGTGGTCTTGATGATGCTGTGAATGATTTATCATTTGATTGTATGTCGGATGAGATACAAAGGGAAGTGGCTAAAAGGTGGATGAAAACAAATGTGCCTTTGTGGGGCGGAAGGAAGTTCCGAGGCTTATGGAATTCGTATTGCGCCTCCGGTCAGGCCACAGCATCTAATTTTAAAAATTGGATAAAAACAGATATGAGTTCTTATTTTATTAATAATAATGATGAGGGTGTCACAAAGGAGATGGTCATAGAACAGATGGGTAGAGATTTCATAAAATCTGGTGATATCTTTAATATGAAATCTGGTGAGGAGCGATTTACTTTAGCCGTCTATTTTACGACTCAATATAATGCTTACAACGCCGCTGCTTTGCTCGTTAATATTAGTAGAAAGAAATTCAAAGAAAAGCCATCTAGAATTGTAGTAGTCCAAGCAGTAAATGGAGTTACGTCTAACAAGATTGAAAATCAAAGAAAATCTAAAGTTGAAGACCTTAGTGAGTGGCACGATCACATGAAGCATGTTGTTGATAAAATCTATTGGGTTCCACAATCCAGAAGTGAGATTTCCAAACATTATAACTCTGGAGACTGGGCCAGAGTAGATAATTTTTAAACATTTGCTCTAATGCCCCTTGACAACCGTCTTGGGGCATGTTATATTATATACATGGAGGCAAGATGAAAAAACCATCATATGTCGGTTTTGAGCCGTCAACCTATGAATGGCGAAACAATATAAATTATCGTGATAATCCACAACTTTATCGCATTGGTAAAGGACAACAGGGTGTTCTTACTTGTGAGCCATACAAATCTGAAATTTGTCAACATTGGCGATTTAAAACACCTGATATTGCCACTGAGTCATCTACCAAGATTCTTGAGATGTTCTATCAATATTTGGATACTGACGACTTTGTTGGCGCAGATATGGCAAAGAAGTTTCTTCACATGGGATATACAAGATCCCGTAGGTATGCAAATCACCCATCCGGCCGCAAGTGGCAAAAGGTTACCAATAAGTGGGAAATCTTGCCACTCGCTGATGACAGAATGGAGTCCGACAAAGCACGCTCAGCAGATATCTTCTATACCGCTTGGAAAGAAGCGAGAGAAAACCAACAATATTTAAAACTTAAAAAACTACATCGGAGCAAATATGAAAAATGAGGTAATGTTAATTGATGGGCTAAACATGTTTATCAGATCTTATATCGTCAATCCTACGATTGATTCAAAGGGTAACCCAATCGGTGGTTGTATGGGCTTTCTAAAATCCTTGCAGAAAGTTATGAGAATGTTCCAACCAGATGAAGTAGTCATATGTTGGGACGGTCAAGGCGGAAGCCAACGACGAAAAGCAGAGAACAAAGACTACAAAGGCGGTAGATCACCTGTAAGGTTTAATAGAAGGATGTACGAGTTGTCTCCTGAAGAACAAGAAAAGAATAAAGCTTATCAATTTTATCGATTGGCTGAGTATCTTAATGAGATGCCCGTAATTCAAGTTATGGCAGACAATATAGAAGCTGATGACGTTATTGCCGTGCTGTGTAGATCAGACCACTATGCTGGACGCAGTAAAATTATCATATCAAGTGATAAAGACTTTTTTCAGTTGTGCGACAATGAGACAAAGATTTATCGCCCGATCCAAGATACTATAACGACTGAAGAGACAATTGTTGAAGAATTTGGTATTCACCCAAATAACTTTGCGCTAGCTCGTGCTATCGCTGGAGATTCATCAGATAATATCGCTGGTATACCTCGTGTTGGCTTGGGAACGATGAAAAAAAGATTTCAGTTTCTTAAAAACCCAGAGTCTGTAAGTGCAAATGAATTGGTTGAACATTGCCGTGGTGTTGGAAAAAAACTTTCATGTCACAATAAAATTATAAGCAATTCAAGTCTGATTCACTCTAATTACAGTATCATGCAACTGTACCATCCTTCTATGTCTCCTACTACAAGAGAGAAAGTTATGTATAACGTTTGTGAATTCGCCCCAGAGGTGAATATAACGACCATAAAGGCTATGATGATAAGAGATGGCTTTGGTTCTTACAGGTTTGATGATCTATATGCGGCGTTTCGTAGAATCACAGCATAATTAATATCCATGGAGGATCATATAATGAAATCTTTTTTTGTATCTATTTTGGCTCAATGTATTACTGCTAAGCCTATCTTTTTAGAAGGAGACAGCTGGGACATAGAATATGTGTGGGCTTGTGAGGATGTTTTCCAATATAACAAAACTATTCAGATTAAAGCTTACGCCCAGTATCCAATTTCAGAAAAAACAACCACAACAGACCTCTTCAATCGTTTTCCAGAAAACGAAATTGATGAGGTGATTGGTGACTAAAGATCTTCTTATTGCCGTATGCTTTTTTGTTGCTGGGCACATTCTTGCTTGGTATGGATCAAATCTTCAATTTGTATCTCCGTGGTGGAAAGAGCGTTCTGTATTGCTGACTTTAATTATTGCAATTCCAACGGGACTAATGTGGTTGTTTGGCACTAGATATATAATGGACTGGAGAGCAGAACTCTGGACCTCAAGATTTGTCGCGTTCTCTTTGTCCTACTTAACTTTCCCGCTAATGACGTGGTATTATTTAGGCGAATCTCCATTTACTTTAAAAACAATAATCTGTACCATATTGGCATTTACAATAGTTATCGTTCAGATACTAATGAAATAATAACTCGTCAATAAACCCCCGCCAGCACGAGTTATTAAAAAGAATCACAAAAATAATTTACAAAGAAGTGCCTGTTTTAAAGGGCATAATCTTTTTTTGAGACTATAACAAATTAAATTTATAACTTGACAGTCATTTGATTTCATGTTATAATATTTATATTACATCGGAGTACTTATGCAACAACAAACAGACAACTTTTCCAAGTTTGGAAAGAGTTTTCAAGAAAAGCTCTGTCAGCTCATGTTACAAGATCGACCATTTTGCGATCAGATCACAGAGGTCCTTGACATTGAGTTTCTGGAGACAAAATATCTACAAGTTTTTGTGACTGTCATTTTAGATTATAGACAAAGATATGGAGTTCATCCATCATATGAAATTTTAGCAACAATCTTCAAATCAGGCATCAGTGAATATGATGCAGCAGTCCAAAAGCAAGTGCGAGATTATTATACTCGCATTGTGTCATCATCCATGGTTGATGGCGCTGAATACGTTAAAGATACCGCAATGGATTTCTGTCGCAAGCAAGTTCTAAAGCAAGCGATGATGAAGTCGGTCGGTCTTCTAAAATCATCGTCATTCGACGAAATTTCAAAGGTGATAAATGATGCTCTTAAACTTGGTTCTGATAATAATTTCGGTCACGATTGGATGGCTGACTTTGAGTCTAGATTTCAAATTAAAGCCCGAAATCCAGTTACAACAGGATGGGAACGAATGGATGAACTTTGTAAAGGTGGCCTTGGTAAGTCTGAACTTGGTGTGGTTATTGCTCCTACTGGCGCTGGTAAATCAATGGTCTTGGTTCATCTAGGATCACAGGCCCTCAAAGAAGGTAAAACCGTGGTTCACTATACCTTAGAGTTGGCCGATACCGTCGTAGGACAAAGATACGATTCATGTATTACTGGCATCCCCCTAAATGACTTGATGACTAACAAGGCGGAGATCTTCGATCAGATTTCTGACATTGAGGGCAACCTTATAGTCAAAGAGTATCCAACCAAATCAGCAACGACACAATCAATCAAGAATCATCTGGATAAACTGAAGAAACGAGGGATTCATCCAGATATGGTTATCGTTGATTATGCCGACCTTTTGAGACCAGTTAAATCTCGCAATGAAAAGAGACATGAATTGGAATCACTTTATGAAGAACTCCGTGGTATCGCTCAGACTATGGAATGTCCTATCTGGACCGCTTCGCAAACTAACCGATCTGGGCTAAACGCTGAAGTTATCACGATGGAAGCAATATCAGAGGCATTCAATAAATGCTTTGTAGCAGATTTTATATTCACTGTATCAAGAACGATTGAGGATAAAAAAGCCAACATGGGACGCATCTTCTTAGCAAAGAATCGTAATGGACCTGACGGAATAGTTTTGCCTATTTTTATGGATACATCGAATGTCTGTATTAAAGTATTAGAGGACCAAGAAGAACTGGAGCACCAACGAGCTAATCCAGTTGAGAATGCCAAACAACACATCAAAAATAAATATTCACATTTACTATCAAAATAGGAGTTACAAATGTTTAAAATAAGCGAGGTCAATGTTCGCAAATTCAAGCTTTCGGACAATTTTATAAATCAATACAAAGAGCGCGAAGTCCCTTGGGGACCAGTCGGCTATATCACTTTCAAACGAACTTATGCTAGACGCTTGAGCGAGTTTATAGATGGTGCGTTGGGGACAGAGGAATGGTTTCAAACTTGTCGCCGCGTCATTGAGGGCATGTTTGATATTCAAAAACGCCACGTTCATGCACTTGGTTTGGAGTGGAACGATCAAAAAGCACAGCGCACCGCTAAGGATGCATACGAACGACTCTTTACGCTCAAATGGACACCACCTGGCCGTGGTCTATGGATGATGGGTACCAAGTTCATTTACGAACGAACAGGTGCAGGACTTTTTAATTGTGCCTTTAGATCAACTCGGGAGATTTCAACTAAAGGTGGCTATATCTTTGCTTGGATGATGGATGCTCTTATGGTTGGCATTGGTGTTGGATTTGATACTCTCGGCGCAGGAACTTGTACTATTCGAGAACCACAATATTCTAGCGACATTTACAAAATACCAGATTCACGTGAAGGATGGGTCCAATCGGTCCAGATCCTTCTCGACGGCTTTTTTTTCGGGAAAAAAATTCCCAACTTTGATTATTCGCAAATTAGGCCTGCGGGAGAACCCATAAGAGGATTTGGGGGAACATCAGCAGGACACAAGCCACTGGAGGAGTTACATAATGCACTCACGGAACTTTATACACCGCGCATTGGCGAGGCGATCACTTCGGTTGACATTGTTGACACTGAAAACCTTATTGGTCGTTGCGTTGTTGCAGGGAACGTACGCAGGTCTGCTGCTCTCGCTTTGGGTCAGCACGATGATCGTGAATATCTTACGATGAAGAATGATCAGGAAAAACTTTACCATCATCGCTGGGGATCGAATAATTCTTTTGAAGCAAAGGTTGGAATGGATTACACTTGGCATGCAGAACAATCACAAAAGAACGGAGAGCCGGGCTATATTTGGCTGGAGAACGCTCGAACCAGAGGCAGAATGAAAGACGGACTAAGATACGATGACCATAAAGTTATGGGATTTAACCCATGTGTTGAGCAACAATTAGAAGACGGCGAACTTTGCTGCCTTGTTGAAACATATCCCGCTAAGCATGACACTTACGAGGACTATCTAAAAACTCTCAAGATCGCATATCTTTACGGAAAGACTGTTACACTTGCCAATACACACTGGCCAGAGACTAACGCCCTAATGCTTAAAAACCGCCGAATCGGTTTGTCCCAAACCGGAGTTGTTCAAGCGTTTAACAAGTTTGGTCGAAGGGCAATGTACGAATGGTGTGATAATGCTTACGAGCATATTAAGGATCTGGATGAAGAGTATTCTGATTGGCTTTGTATTCCAAGGTCGGTGCGAACGACTTCCATCAAACCGTCTGGAACCGTATCGCTTTTGAACGGTTCAACGCCCGGAATTCATTTCCCCGAGGATGAATATTACATTCGAAGAATTAGGTTTTCAAAAGAATCACAATTAATTGAGCCATTGCGAGAGGCAGGCTATAAAATAGAGGATGACAAATATTCGCCTAACACGCTGTGCGTTGAGTTCCCTGTCATGGAACCACATTTTGTGAAAGGTAAGAGAGATGTATCCATGTGGGAACAGCTTGAGATAGCCGCCCAATACCAACATTACTGGGCTGATAATTCTGTTTCAATTACGGTTACATTCAAGCCGGAGGAGGCACACCAGATTAAAGATGCTTTGGAGATGTACGAGACTCGCTTGAAGGCGGTATCATTTCTTCGATATGAGGAAACCGGCTATGAGCAAGCACCATATGAGCCAATCTCCAAAGAAGAGTATGAACGAATGATTAGCGGCATAACACCGATTCAGCGTATCGATACAGATGAAGGCGGAATTGGATCAAAGTTCTGCACTAATGACACTTGCGAATTATAGGAGGTATAATGAATATCGCACCAGAAAATCGACATCTTTTGGTAATCCCAATTGAAGAGGAACAAGTTTCCACCAATACGGTTCAACTTTTGATGCCCGAAGACTTCAAACCACCGCAATCACCATATGTTGTTTGTGAAGTTTTGAATATTGCAAAAGATTCAAAATTTTATGGAACTGCTATTGATAAAATCATAGTTGAGCGTCGTATGCTTCATGAAATAACTATTGCATATGAAACACACTATTTAGTGTTAGAAAACTATGTTTTTGGGAGACTACAATGAAATTAACAAAAGATGTTTTAAAAGAAATGATCGATCAAGTTTTGAGAGAAGAGCAAGAATCAATGTTGCTTGAGTCTCCGGAGACAGATAAAGAGATTCTTGAAGAATCAGATGTTATTGAAGTTGAAGCACCCAACTCAGTTATTGAAGCAATGATGAAGGCATCTCAACATCCGAATAAAAAAATTAAATTTGTTCGGGGGAAAGAGTGAAAACCATCTATTTATACGACGATAAAATCGGGCGTGTAGATTATATTGATCACATGGGTTCTGACCTAACCATTGTAAACTCAGCCCGAGTTTCTTTTGGCGTAACAAAAAATGAACTTGATAAAAGAGATCAAAAGCTTATTAAATACTTGGTGGATCATAAACACACATCGACGTTCGAACATAATGTCGTTACTTTTCGTTTTGTTGTTCCTATGTTTGTTCGCTCTCAGCATATGAGACATCGAACATGGTCCTACAATGAAATATCTCGACGATACACTGACAAAGATATACAATTTTATGTACCTGAGTCATTTAGAACACAACATAAATCAAATCGGCAGGCATCTAATACAGATGTTATAAATCCTGTGATATGGCCTGATCTTGCTGATTTCGGTGAAGGTACTCGTGCAGATCACGTAGTTAGAAATCATGTTGAGAAGAGCATGGAATTATTTAATAGACTTATGTTAAAAGGAGTTTGTCGTGAACAAGCAAGGATGGTCTTACCGCAAAATCTTTACACGGAATACTATGGGACTTGCAATCTCAATAACTTGCTTAAATTTATTAAATTACGTTCACATGAAGGGGCTCAGTGGGAGATACGACAAGTTGCCAAAGCCTGTCTTGAAATTAGCAATCAACTTTGGCCGACAGCTACATCGGCGTTTAGAAAAGATGACGATAACTAAGATCAAGCCAATATTCAAGGTTGGCGACTTGGTTCATTTAGAATCTTTTAATATTTACACAGTTTTGAAAAATGGAAGTAAAAAAGTTGGAATTGTAATCAGCGAGGCAAAATACGATCAATCATATTCTTATCAAGATTGGATTATGTTTAATGAACCGCTCTACGACGTTCAGTTTGGCAACGAATTAAAGAGATCAATTCCACAAAGATTTTTAGATAAAGTATATAAGGAGGAACCATCCGGCTCGAATTCCAAACATTAGTGCTAGGGCGTACGATAAAATCTTTACTATATGCCTATAAGAACGAACTACCGATTATCCTTCATAATCCTGTAAGACCCAATGATGTTGAAATTATTGCTGATGATCATGACTTTGATTTCTTGTTATTTGACAAGGTTCCTACATATTCTGAGGTCTGGGACCGTCTGGTCTTCATCCTTGGTATGGGTGGATTGATGGTAGTACCAGACATGATCCAGAACCTCCGCCACGATAGTGACAAAAATGTCGTAACAATCGTAACAAAACAAAGTTCGCGATTTATTGTGAAATATCAAGAACTTATGAAACTCGACTTGAATGACACGGGCGATGTGTTACTTTATGACTGGTTTGATTTTCGGGCTGGTTCTCAAAATTGTCCTGATGTTATTCGTGGCGATGATGACTCTCCAATGAGGATGGTTCTATATCAATCTCGTAGACAAAAGGTCAAAAAAGGAATGAGAGATATGGTTGCTATTTCAAAGATAAAGGAGACAGAGGCATCTCTTTGGGATTACAGCGAGATGGCGATACATCATAAATGCCTACAGTTATTTAAAAAATATAACATTAAAGGCCCAAGCATCGGCTACACAAAGAAAGGCACTGCTCGACATGGCAAGATAAAAATCGAACATGGCTGGAGAGAAATAAAAAAAGAAGTGAATTCATTATATACGATAGAGGAATTATGCAAAATGAAACAAAAAGGAAGACGGTTGACGAACTTAACGATAAACCTTTTCTCGACCTCCAAAACTTTCACCTCGCAGGAATAATTCCAGTTGCAGGGCACAAGTTGGATTTCGGGATGGAATGGGATGAGTGTTTATCCCCCATCTCTCCCAACTACACTCTTATCGAAAACGCATTGTACGAGTGCGCTTGGGCTGGCTGCGATACAATCTGGGTCGTTGTGAACGATGATATGGCTCCTTTGTTGCGCCATCGGATCGGAGAGAGAATTCAAGACCCGATATATGTAACTAACAGCTTTTCATCAGCCCCGAGAGATCGACAAAAGCACATTCCCATATTTTATGTACCTATTCACCCAAAAGACAGGGACAAGAGAGATTGCCTTGCTTGGTCTGTTCTTCACGGCGCAGTTTCGTGTTTAAAGATATCAGATTTTCTCTCAAAGTGGGTCAAGCCAGACAAGTACTATGTGTCGTTTCCGTTTTCAGTTTTTAATTCATTTGAACTTCGAGAGCATCGTCGCAAGATTAGGTCAAAAAACAACTTCTATGTGACAAAAAATGGATTATCAGTTGAAGACAACCTCTACGCTTCATTTACATTTGGAAAGGAAGAATTTGTTAAATATAGGCGAATAATTAGGCAAAAAGGCACCGGAATGTACGATCTTGAAAGCCCAAAGGACGAAAGAGGCATACATACCGTAAGATTACCAATTGAAGAGCGATATTCTGCTCGACATTTTGATTTACAAGATGTTTTTATCGATCTCGATGTGTCAGATGACAATTCAATGGAGCCGTCTTGGTATTACGACATTGGATCTTGGGAGCAATATTGCGAGTTCCTAAACACCGAGGAGAGTAAAAAAATTAAAAGACCAAATGGGGCTGTCATGAACTATAGAGAGTTTAACAAAATAGGGCTTGACAATGAGCCTCTTACGTGATACTTATATGTATGGGGCTACATAAACTAGAGTATAAGAGACTATTGAACGAGCTAAGATTTAAAAATGAAGAGCTTGAAATTATTGAGGAGTCAATTTTAGACATACATTTAGAATTTGAAAAATACTATGCTGACTTTTTAAATGAAAATAACATATCTAAACAAGAACTTGAGGACAACAAATCAGAGTTTTTTAAAGCGTTTCAAAAAAAGCTTGAAGATATGCAAAAACCACCCGAGACTGATGAAACCGGTTTAGTTGTAGTACAGCAATTATCTGATGAGGACAAAGAGGCAAAGAAAGATTTTAGTAAACTGTATAAAGAGATTGTGAAAAAATGCCACCCAGATAAACTCTCTATGGACGATATGGAACATTTTAATAAAATGAATACAAAATTTAAAGCAGCGACATGGGGCTACAACAATGCTAAGTGGTCGATCCTCATTAAAGTAGCAGAGGAACTTGGTATTGCTCCCACAAGCTTTAAACAAATAAACGCTCATTTAAGACGCGAGATTGAATCTACTGAACTTAAAATAAAAAAGCACAAATCTACATTTTCGTGGAAGTTATTTAGTTCTAAGGGTAAAGAGAAAAAGGATTCAGTCATAAAAGAGTTTATATATCAAATATTTAGGAGGAAATTATGAGCGATAAAGAAATCATATGTATAGCAAGTGAATCAAACTTATATGAGCGCAAAAATGATGAATCAGATTGTATTTATATAGAGGTACATGACATTAGCGAATGTTGTTTTGAAGTGTGGACCTCAGAAGACCAAAAAGTTTCACGAGCACAAATAAAAATTAAGAAAGAAGACTTTGAGAAAATGATTCATGCCTATAAATGTCGAGAAAATTAAAATAGGATCTCTAGTTACTTTAGATAAGGGCTCGTATTACTGCGTGGCCTCAAAAAGGTTTGTACCTGTTCTTCAAAACAACGTCGGTGTAATAGTTCATATATTTTGGTATGACGATTTCACATATCCATGGAAAGCATTGGGTTATAAGTTTTTGGCTGATGTGATAGTTGGCTCTTACAAATTGCGAGATGTACCAGACTTCAAAATTAACGAGATTGACAAATAAAATGGCAGCCAAGTTTCCAAAAAAATATAATAGAGATAACGAATATGAGGAACTATATAACAACTTTGAATATTTATTCTGTGATGTTTTTTGGGGCTTTGACGTTGGCCCCGGTTGGTTTAAGTTCATTGCTGATTTTGTTGTTAAGCTTGACGTGCATATAAAAAGAAACAACTATGATCCCAAAGAGTATAAAATTATGACTGTAAAGAATAAATTTGGTATGTTGAGAATTTATCTAGCCAAATCTGATTTTTATTTAAACTCCTTGCTGGCTGAAATTGAAGCGGAGGCATCGGATGCATGCATCGTATGCGGAGAGCCAATCAAGGGCGCGATTGGTATCTTTTCACAAATGTGCGAAAAACACATAAAAGAGTTCTAAAATTACTTGACAATAATCATCCATCATGTTATAATATATGATGGAGGTAATATGATTAAATTACTAGAAAAAATAATAAAAGACCGGTCAAGACAGGGCTACATATGGAACACAAAGGCTATAAAAAAAGATCGTGATAAAGCGATCACGAATATAGCAAACGATTTAAATGTTGCTCGTGGAACAGTGACTCGATGGATTGAACTCGATAGCGTTCCAAACCAATATAGGTTTGATTTAATGAAGTTAGCAGGTCTTAATATAGATTATTCAAAGTTCACTGCCAAAGATAAAGATCAATTTTTTACGCCAACAGACACTGCAAAATATTGTTATGATAAATTCTGCGAAATCATATCAGATTTAGGAGAAAGCGAGAAAGATTACAGCTATATTGAGCCGTCCGCCGGTGATGGTTCTTTTTTAGCAGTCCTTCCTGATAACCGAACCGTATCTCTTGATATTGAGCCGAGACATGAGAGTGTCATTCAGCAAGACTTTCTGAGCTGGAGGCCGCCATTAAACAAAAATAATGTGGTTTTTGGAAATCCACCATTTGGACTCCGAGGTCACATGGCGCTGAAGTTTATTAATCATTCAAAGTCTTTTGCTGATTATGTCGTTTTCATTTTGCCCCAATTGTTCGAATCAGATGGAAAAGGCTCTCCGAGAAAAAGAATCAAGGGCCTCAACCTTATACACTCAGAGAAGCTTCAGACAAAATTTTATGATCCCGATGGGAAACAAATGAAAATAAATGTTGTTTTTCAAGTGTGGTCGAAAAATCATGCTAATCCAGAATTTGATTTACGGCAACATAGAAACGGTAATATTGCTGTATATTCTTTATCAAATGGTAGAACACCATCTCAGCAAAGGAACACCAAGATGATTGGTAAATGTGATATCTACTTGCCATCAACTTGTTTTGGTAAAAATAATATGAGAGTGTATTCAAAGTTTGAAGATTTGCCGGGCCAAAAAGGTTATGGTATAGTGTTTAAAGGATCAAGAAAAGAACTAATTAAATTCTCAAATTCTCTCGATTGGTCTGATATCGCTTTTCTTTCAACCAATTCTGCTTTGAATTTAAGAACTTCAAATATCTACAACGCACTCAAGGAGTTTAAGATGAAATTTAAAACAGTATCTTTCAAGGGCTCAAAGAGAAAATTATTACCACATATAGAAAAAAGAATTAATGAAGTTAATGCTACAGATGTCTTTGATGGTTTTTCAGGCGCTGGTATTGTGTCAGGATATTTGAGATCACAAGGATACAAGGTATTCTCAAATGACAAAATGCCATCTTGTAATCTTTTCTCTTCAGTATTTTTAAATGGATTTAATAAGGATGCTGTTAAGAAACACATAGATCACATTAATTGGTTAGCGGGTATTTCTGGTTGGGTTACGAATAATTACTCCGGTGAGAAAAAAAGGAAAATCAAAGGCGTTAATCGCATTGAGTCAAGACCTTTGGGTTTTACCAAATCAAATGCCATGAAAATTGATGTCGCACGTGATTACGCAGAACTGATAGCAGATGAAAATGATAGAAATGCTGTTATTTTTTCAATTATCTTAGCCATGGATAAGGCTTTTAACAATACTAACGATCAAAAGTCTTGCTTGAAGAGCTGGACCGCTTCTGCGTTGGCAGACATAGTATTTCATATGCCAACACTTGTTGAGGGGCCAAAGGGCGAAGTTTGCTCCGGCGATATTTTAGATATAAAAAGAAAAAACTATGATGTGGTTTATTTAGATCCGCCTTACACCTCTGGTGTTTTATACGACACATGTTATCATCTAAATGATAGTATTGCTTTATGGGACCAGCCAGCTCTAGATTCTGATTATGCTGTTCCAAGACCAGAACGAGCAGCATATCGTAAGAAAAACAAGTCCGCTGGTGCTTATTATAGCAAACCAAGAGCAGTCGAGGATTTTACAAAACTTCTTAAATCATTTGATTGCAAGAGGATAATACTTTCTTACAGCGATGCTCCAAGAAATATATTAACTTTTGAGGAATTGGCAACAATTTGTAAGTCTCAAGGCACATTAACCATAGATGCGATCAATCATAAAATATGTTCCCAACCAAACAGCTTAAAAAAGATATCAACTAAGTTAACAGAATTTTTGTTTATTATAGATAAATAAGCTTGACAAACACGACAAAACACGATACATTACACATACTAGGAGGTAGAATGGAAAGAATACCATTTGTAGGATTACATGCTCACTGTGGAGTGGGCTCACCATTTGATGGCTTCGGCTATCCAGAAGATCATATGGAGTTTGCTTTCTCTAACGGATCAAAAGCATTGGCCTTGACCGATCATGGAAACATGAACGGCTTGGCCTATCAAGTTATGCACGCAAAAAAGATGCAAGCAGAAGGAAAAGACTTCAAGCCAATCTACGGCGTTGAGGCTTACTTTATTCCATCCGTTGAGGAATGGAAGGGGCAACTTGAAGAATTTCGAAAAGATAAAAAGCTCGCCAAGCAGATTGACAAAGAACAATCAGGCACGACAATTGAAAATGAAGGTGCATCAAAAAGCATTACGAAACATGATATTAACCGTCGTCGCCACTTGGTCTTATTGGCTCAGAATCAAACTGGCCTGAATAATCTTTTTAAAATGATCTCTCAAAGCTATACAGGTGATAACTTCTATCGTTATCCTCGTATTGATTTTGAATTGCTTGAGAAATATGGCGAGGGTGTAATTGCAGCATCTGCATGCCTCGGTGGCATCTATGCTGGATGCTACTGGGAAAATCGTGACGATGGTGCTGAAACAGTGCTTGATTGCATGCGAGACATCACACAACGGTTCCAAGATATTCTTGGTGATCGTTGGTATGCGGAACTGCAATGGAACAATATTCCAGAACAGCATGAGCTGAATCAGTATATCATTCAAGTTGCTGATGAAATGGGTGTAAAACTGATCTCTACCTGTGATAGTCACTATCCAGATCCTACCGCTTGGCAGTCTAGAGAACTATATAAAAGACTAGGTTGGCTTGGAAAAAAGCCAGAATGGGCGAGTATGGAACTGCCTATCTCCGTTGAAGAGATCGGATATGAATTATATCCAAAGAATGGAAATCAGATGTGGCAATCCTATAAGCACTATTCAGAATTATGTGGAGTAACTTATGACGATGAAACCATCCTTAACTCAATTACAGAAACACACCGGATCGCTTTCGAACGCATTGAATCGTTCACCCCTGACAACACTGTTAGGCTGCCTGATTTTGTCGTTCCTGCTGGGACAGATGCTACGACCTACCTTGGTCAGCTTTCTTTCGAAGGTCTTGTAGGAGTATTTAAGTCTCGTGGTTTAGATCCCAACGGTGGAATGTTTAAGAAATATAGTCAAAGACTTAATGAGGAACTTGACGTAATCAACGGTCGTGGTTTTGCAAAATATTTCTTGACGATGAAAGCAGTTGTTGATAAAACTAACGAGGTTCAACTCGCAGGCCCAGGCCGTGGTTCTGCTGCTGGTTCTCTGGTTGCATATGCTCTTGGTATCACACAAGTTGATCCTATCAAATATGGACTCTTGTTCTCTCGTTTCCTCCGCTCCGATGCAAAGGATTATCCGGACATTGATTACGATGTATCTGATCCGATGGTTCTCAAAGAGAAGCTTATTGAGGAGTGGGGTAACGATGTTGTTGTGCCGATCTCTAACTGGAATACACTTCAATTGAAATCTCTTATCAAAGATATCTCTCGTTTGTATGAGATTCCATTCTCTGAGGTCAACCCTGTTACATCAAAGATGATTGGTGAAGCAACACCATTAGCCAAGGCTCGTCATGGTATCAAGGCTGGGATCTATAATCCGACTCTTAGTGAAGTTATGGAGTTCTCTGATTCACTTCAGGGATTCTTCCGTAAATATCCAAAGATTGAGAAACACTGTCGTGATCTCGCAGGTCAAGTAAAGTCCTGCTCTCGTCATGCTGGCGGTGTTGTGATTGGTGAGTCTCTCAACCAATACATGCCGCTCATCTCATCCAAGGGTGTCCGCCAGACTCCATGGTCTGAGGGCCAGAATGTTCGTCAACTTGAGCCGATGGGATTCATCAAGTTTGATATTCTTGGTCTATCAACTCTCAGAATGATTGAGGATTGTATCGAAAAGATTCTCCGTCGTCATCACGGGATCCAGAATCCAACATTCCAACAGGTTCGAAAGTTCTACATGGAGAACCTACATCCAGATGTAATTGATCTTGACGATCAGGAAGTTTACAAGAACATCTTTCACGATAAGAAGTGGATTGGTATCTTTCAATTTACTGAGAATGGAGCGCAAACTTTTGCAAGTCAGGTAAAGCCCACATCCATAATTGACATCTCTGCTATCACTTCCATATATCGACCCGGCCCTCTTGGTGCTGGTGTTGATCGTCAGTATGTAGCGGCTCACAACGATCCTGAGTCAGTATGGTATATGAACGACTTGGTCCGTGAGGTGACAGAAGAGACACATGGCTTCTTGATCTTTCAGGAGCAGATTGCTCTTCTCGCTCATAAATTAGGTCGCAATCTTACATTGGACGAAGGTAATCTACTACGCAAAGTGCTAACCAAGAAAGGTACTGGTAAAGGCCATGAGGTCAAAGATGGAATATATAAAAAGTTTATTCAAGGCTGTGAAGACAATGGCCTTGCAATATCACAAGGCAATGACCTTTGGCAAACTTTTGAGTATTTCTCAGGCTATGGCTTTAACAAGTCTCATGCTGTCAGTTACTCTATAATTTCTTATCAATGTGCTTGGCTTTGTAATTATTACAATGTAGAGTGGGTTGCATCCTTTTTAGACAAGGAGCCCGAAACTCGTAAAGAGAAAGCCATAAATTTGGCTAAACAACACGGGTATAACATCCAGCCCCTGAATGTAAACCACTCGCATAGGTCTTGGGAGATTCTAGACGATTCAACATTGATTGCTCCACTTACAACAATCAAAGGTCTTGGCGACAAAGCGATCGATCAGATCCTAGCACATCGACCGTTCAATACGATTGAGGACTTTCTATTCAATGACAACATTGTATATTCAAAACTTAACAAGAAAGCACTTGATGCTTTGTGTCGTGCTGGTGCAATGAAAGACCTTCAAGATGATAGGTTCACCGGTGACAAGCACTTCTGGACTGCGACTTGTGTTGACCGTCCGAGAAAACTTAAAAACTTTGAGGAGAATATTGTCAAGTATCGCCCAGAGGGTAATTTTTCAACTGATGAGAGGATTGATTTCTTGGCTAATCTAACAGGTATATTCCCAGTAAGTCTAGTAATTGATGACTCCATTCAAAGGAAGCTCGATCAATACGGTGTCCCAGCAATATCAGAGTATGATCCCCATCTACAAATGTGTTGGTGTATTGTTCGAGGTGTAACCAAGAAGAAAACAAAAAATGGTAAACTATTCTATGTTGTTGATGTGATTGACAACAACTCAGTTCAGACTAGAATTCGTTGCTGGTCCGTAAATCCTGAGCGTGATATCTTATATATCAATCGGCCTTATATGATAAAGCCACAATATAACGAGACATGGGGCTTCTCAACTAGAGGGGCGCTAAATAATTGTTGGGTCATGTTAGGATAAATGGAGGAACACATGAAAGTAAAAATTAAAAAACTACACGAAGACGCGGTAATCCCATCTTATTCAAAAGCAGGGGATGCTGGAATGGATCTTTACTCAATTCGAGTAAAAAAAGATAAGAATGCAAACGATGTTCACTACACGGGACTAGCGCTTGAAATACCAGAGGGCTATGTTGGTCTTTTGTTTCCTAGATCATCAATTTCAAAAACAAGTTGCTCTTTGCGAAACGCTGTCGGAGTTGTTGATTCTGGCTATCGTGGCGAGATTATGTTAAAGTTTGGCTGCTCATCAAACCTTAGTTGTTATAGGGTCGGAGATCGTGTTGGGCAACTAATTATTATGCCTTATCCTCAAGTTGAATTCGAACAGGTTGATGAACTAGCAGATTCAGATCGAGGCGAAGGCGGCTTTGGATCAACGGGGGCATAATGAATAGAGAACAAAGAAGAGCCGCTGCAAAGCGAAATAAGAAAAACAAAAACCCAGAGGTTGAAGAGAAAATAGCACTCTTCGATAAGCTTGAGGATGAGTGTTTGGTGTGTCATGCTCCTTTCGACAAGAAAGATAAAAATCAAGTCGCTTCGTGGTCTGTGGTCGTTCGCAACGACATACAAAAAGTTAGATTATATTGTCCTGATTGTTGGGAGAACGCAAAAGCAGTCGTCCAAGCCTACGAGAAAGAGCATGGATTCAAATAACACAAAAGACAAGGAAAAGCGCGTTGTTTTTACAGATACTGACATAAGGCATGCCAAACTTAAAGTAAGATTACAGCATGACGGTATAAGCCAATCAGATTTTTTTCGTGCAATGATAACCGGTTATTTGGAAAAAGATAGTCAAATTATCAATTATCTGGCTATTTATAAGGAAAAACATGGTATCCAAAACAAGAAAAAACGAGGCCGTGTTGTTGAAGACATTAAGGAAGGCGAACATCTTTTGGAAAAATTTGGAATCAAAAATGACGAACTTGAAGGCATTTTTGATATGATCGCAGAAGAATATCCCGACCTTTAATGCTTTTTCATGTTTTAAATGATAATTAATACAAACCTAGGAGATTTTATATCATGTCTAAAAAACTTTTAACTGAAGCCCAAGTTCGTAAATTTATGGGCCTTGCTAAATTGGATGCTAACCTTTCTTCAAACTTTATTCAAGAGAAATATCATGCTAAGCATGATGATGAAAAAGAAATGGAAGAAGGCATGGGAATGTATGGCAAGCATGATGACGAAGTAGAGGAAGGATTGAACTTGGGCGACAAGTACAAGAAAACAGCCGGAGGGCCTTCACGCACTGCTGATTATAAGCCTGACCGAGAAATGGATGAAGGCATGCACGACGCCAAAGCAGACGATGAAATGGATGAAGGCATGCACGATGCAAAGGCAGATGATGAAATGCACGAGGGAGCACACGAAGACGAAGAAGCGGACGCCGAAGGGGGTGACGACGATGGCGATGCCGACGATGTTGATGTGATGCTTGATAAAGATGAAGTACAAGGCGCTAAAGAAGCCGCTGATAAGCTTGTTTCTCTACTTGATAAATTGATGGGTGGAAGCGTTGATATGGATCCTGAGCCTGAAATGGGAATGGACGACGGACCAGAAGAAATGATGGAAGAAACATCACCAGTATCTGAACTTACTGAAGATGAAATCGTTCAAGAGGTTGCTAAAAGAGTTGCTAAGCGCATCAACGAAGCAGCCCGTGCTAAAAAATCCAACAAATAACACTTGACATTATAAACGATTGTGTTATATTATAAAGACGGGATAACCCGTCTTTTTTTATTGGAGATAAAATGGAAATCATATTATATGGCCTTTTCTTTTTAACAGGAATTCTCACACATTCGGCATACACTTATGTGTTAGGGCTTGGTACACTGGCAGTAACGACGAAACAGTGCGTTGATGATTGTTTGCTTATAATCGCAACAACGCACGAAAAAATTAAAAGTATGAATGATATATTTTATAAAGGGATGATAGAAAAAGGTATAGACTCTAAAGAGATAGAGGTACACAAGCGCATGGATGAAGCAGAGCTTGATTCACTGATGAATATAGTTATAAAAAACCTCAAAAGCGTGATACCAAAACGCCTTGATGAATACGCAAATTTTAATAACTGGAAGTCTGCGAATAGGGAAATAACTAAAATAATAAAGTCCAGAACTGGACTTGACAAAGATAAATAAATGTGTTATATTATATAAGTCATGGAGGTATTATGACATTTTTTGGAAAAAGAAGAAATAAAGTTCAGGAGGATGCTGATTCTACAGAGAAAGAAGAGGAATCTGCTGATCTTAAAATAAATCTAGGCCAATTGTTTGGTGGCGGCGATAAAGATCCACGCATTGTTGGACTGTTTGGCTCGGTTGATGAAGAGAAAGCAGGCGAGCTCTGTTATCATTTAATAACGATGTCAGAGCCACCGATATCGTTAGATGAAGGAGAAAAACCAGAAAAACCAGATGACATTACATTCTATGTTTCAACATATGGTGGGTCCGCTGATGATATGTTTTCTATCTACGATGTCATGAACTTTGCTAAAACTCGTTGCGATATTGCAACTTGTGGTCTCGGTAAGGTGATGTCTGCCGGTGTCTTATTGCTGGCTGCTGGGACAAAGGGAAAACGCAAGATCGGCAAGAACTGTCGTGTAATGATTCATGCGGTATCTGCTGGTAATATTGGAACAATTCATAATCTTGCAAACGAGCTTGACGAGATACAGAATTTACAAGAATCATATATTGATGCAATCGTTGAAAACTCAAACTTTACAAAACGCAGTCTTAAAAAGCTAATGGATAGAAAAGTAAATGTATATTTATCGGCAGAAGAGGCAATAGAACATGGAATTGCTGATGTTTTGATCTAATTATAGTAAAGGATTTCAGTATGGATAAAATATTCTACAATGAATCCTCATCTGCGAAACTTGGGTGGACTCCCGATTGGTTCGGGGCCACCCATTTTGATGAGGACTTATTAAAAAAGGTAAAAGAGTTTCAAAAAGAGTATCGCTTGACAGCCGATGGACTCGTTGGTCCGTCAACATATCGTCGCATTTGGACTGTCAGGGAATCTGAATTATTAGAGCACGCCCCCAGAGAATTTAGAAACAGAAAAGAATCTTTTATTCTTTGTAATAACAACTATGTTGATATTGAGTGGCCTAGTGTCGTATTGCCTATCGAGGCTGGCGGACTACGCTTGACTAAAGGATATAAAGTTGTTCGAGAAAAAAGAGATGTATCAAATTTTGTTTGCCATTGGGATGTGTGCTTGTCGTCTGAAAGTTGCTTTAGGGTATTGAAAAACAGAGGTATATCCGTTCATTTTGCAATTGATAACGATGGCACTATTTATCAGTTTATGGATTGTAACCACATTGCATATCACGCTGGTTCTTCAAAGTGGAACAGTAACTCAATAGGCGTTGAGATATCAAATGCATATTATCCAAAACATCAAGCGTGGTACAAATCTAAAGGCTATGGAGAGAGGCCCTTGATGGAGAGAAAAAAAGTTCATGGTAAATATCTTGATTCATTTTTGGGATTCTATGATGTTCAGCTTGAGGCCCTCAAGGCATTGATGGCAGCCATACATAGAGCATACGAGATTCCACTTGATTGCCCTCTGTCTCCAAATAATAAAACGTCAACTGGGATATGCAAGGCCGCTGTCAATGGTAGATTCAATGGATTTATCTCGCACTATCATCTTACAAATCGCAAGATTGATTGTGCTGGCTTGGATCTCAAAAGACTTCTAGAGGAAATAAAATAATGAAATTAACAACAGAATATTTAGATAACCTTATTAGAGAAGCGGTATCTGCTAAATTCACTACAATTGTAGAAAGAACAATGCCGATAAAGCAAGATAAAGAAGACAAAACAAAGACATTAATGCTTCCAAAGTTTGCTTTATCAGAAAAGTGGGGTGACCCATCATCTGACGATAGGCAGATTATTGAAAGATTCTTCAACAATATACAGGGTAACACACTTCAAGAAAAGATAGGGTCAGTTCAAACATTTATCAAAGATTGCGACGAGAGTTGTATAAATGAATCAAAGATTGAGACAATTATTGCAAACCTTGTCTTTCTTGATTCTCTTGCCGGTGTCATTGAAGACTTTAACGCCCAGACTGGCGGGTTCATGTTTGAAGCACTGTTGGCTGCTCTCATAAAAGGAACACAGGTCACTGAACTTGCTGGCGGCAATCTACCCATTGAGGACCTTATTGATTCTGATGGAGAGACTCCCTTATCCTTAAAGTTCTTTTTTAAAGGATATAAAACAGTCTCAGGCTCTGTTAAGAACCTTAAAAACGGTATAGAGCGATTTCAAAAGCCAATTACATATATAATTGGACAAAAAGAAAGAGAAGACAAAAACATTTTGGGTGTGGACTTTTATCAATTTACTGTCGGCGACGAATCACAAGGCATCAGAGGAGATTTTGATATTACGCAATTTGCAAATGGTGATATCAAAACTAATAAGCTTGCCAATGACATGATGATTGCTCGTTTGGACTTCGGATCCAGAGAGCAACTTAGAGGTATTGCTAATAAATATGTCGCTCGCCTCGGACAGAGGGTTACTGATATTTTTGATGCTTTTTCAAATTTGACAAACAACCTCAACATTTATCTTACTGATTTTGAAAACAAAACAGTAGGAGCTCAAGCAGCGGCTGACGCTGACAGATTATCAAAATCTGTAGAAAAAAACATTGACTAGGAGAAAATGATGATTATATTAAAGAAATTAATTGTAGATGTATGCCCTGCTTGCGGTTGCGATCCTTGCGATTGCGATTGGGGAATTGAACTCAAGTTGGTATGCGAGAGATGCGGTAGTGAAGACTGCTGGTGTCACTGGGGAGATCAATAGTGATATTTTTATTTTTAACAACGGCTCTTGCTGATGAACCGGAACCGATTATTGTTTACCAACAGAGAACGGAGATAGACTTTGAATCTGTTGACATTGAGGGAGAGATGGTTAAACCAGAGGGTATCTTAACTCAAGAAAGAACATCAGCAACATTTAATCCTTTAATTCGTTTGAGAATGGATTGGGATGAAGAAATAACAAATAGTGTAAATGAAGTAAAGTAATGGAGGAATAGTGAAGCATTATAAAAACGGTCAAGATTTAACAACTAAAATTTTAAATGGAGTTAATAAACTCGCAGACAATGTAGGATCAACATTGGGACCCAGAGGGAGAACCGTGGGTATTATGTATCAAGGAGAGAATATCCCGATGGTCACCAAAGATGGTGTAACTGTCGCTGAACATATCACCTTTGATGATCCTTTTGAAAACATGGGAGCCCAGATAGTAAAACAAGCAGCGAAGCAATCTGCATCCAGTGCTGGCGATGGCACGACAACTGCTACAGTTTTAACCCGTGGAATCTTAAACCGAGCACAAAAGTACATCATCGCCGGTGCTTCACCAACAGAAATAAAAAGAGGAATGGACAAAGCCACTGAGATTATTACTAATAATTTAAAAGAACTGGCAACACCTGTTCGCTCTCAAACTGATATAGAGCACATTGCAACTATCTCAGCAAACAATGATAAAGGCATTGGAACACTCATCGCCACCGCTGTTGACTCAGCAGGTAAAGATGGTACTGTTCTTGTTGAAGAAGCCCGATCTGTTAAAACATCTCTTGATTTGATTGAGGGATTCCGTTTTGATTCTGGCTATATTTCGCCCACATTTATCACGAACGAACGCAATGGTACGGTAGACTATGACAGTCCTCTTCTGCTCGTTACAGACGAAAAAGTTGAGACAATAGAGCAAATTTTACCCACTCTGGAACTGGCCGCGAGAGAGTCTCGTCCTCTCATTATAATCGCCGGAGACATGGAGGGTCAAGCTCTTGCTGCTGTAATCGCTAACGCCGTCCGTGGTACGATGAAGGTAGCTGCTGTCAAAGCCCCGCGCTATGGAGAAGAGCGAAGAAACATCTTGAAAGATCTTTGCGCTTCCGTTGGAGCTACGTTCATTACGAGAGAGAACGGACTAACACTTAAGGAAGTCAAACTTACACACTTCGGACAATCAAAGAGAATTTCTGTGTCTAAGTTGTGGACAACGATCGTAGGAGGTAAAGGTGATGAAGAAGAGATTGAGAAACGTATTGAGTCGGTCAAAGCTCTCATCGCTGAAGAAGACAATCTCAAAATCTGCGAGAGACTACAGGAACGGATTACTCGTCTTGCTTCTGGTGTTGCTGTTATTAAAGTAGGAGCTGCTACTGAGGTTGAGATGATTGAGAAGAAGCATCGAATTGATGACGCTCTTGAAGCTGTTCGGTCCGCACAAGAAGAAGGTATCCTTCCCGGGGGTGGTAAGGCTCTT
>Ga0209348_1000042_pt1 | contig 97459 bp, 101 predicted proteins | sample ETNvirenome_2_30_FD_184065 | JGI IMG/M metagenome (GOLD analysis project Ga0209348, IMG submission 184065) | Marine viral communities from the Pacific Ocean - ETNP_2_30 (SPAdes) (version 2) | ecosystem: Environmental > Aquatic > Marine > Oceanic | place: Pacific Ocean | collected 2013-06-22 | reverse complement strand
CTCATTAATTCAGCGCCGGCACCCTTAGCACCAAGTTTTGATAATGCAGCACCGGCTAAACCGGAACCGATTCCTTTTGTTTGAGCTTTAAGACGATCTAAAATATTCTCATCAATGGTACCATCTTCAACCATAGACTGAATTTCTTCAGCAATAATCGACTTTAATTCTTCTACAGTAATGTTCATAGCTAAGACCCTTTACAGCAGCGTCTCACTGGCTGCAACATCCACTTGTTTGTCCAAGTGACAAGAGTCTGGGTTTGATTGTTTGTGTTCATGCTTAATTCCTTCATCTCCAAAAATCATATTTAAAACATATGATGTTCCTGACGATAACCAACCTAAGATCAAAAAATTAGCCACAGTTACGTCAAAATTAAATAGTTCTGTAAACGGAGAAAGTAACATTAAAAACCAGCCTACATGGAATCCCATGCACATTGGACATCTGAATAGTTCTCCAAGTCTACCTTCGGTTGGTCTAATATCTTTAAAAATCTTTCCGTAAACAATAATTTGTGTCAGCCCGTAGGCACACAGTATAAATGTTAATAGTTCCATTAATTCCTCAAATAGTATACATGTAGTTTAATGCGTAAGGGTCCTTCACATACGTGTGTCTAAGCGAACCCTTCTCAGTTGCCTGTGGAACTTCACCAAGTTCTGTTGAGTCTTCTTTATCAGGATGTACTAAGTCCTTTTCAGACTTGGAAATAACAGCTTCAGTGTTTTCAAAGTATGGTCTTTCTTCCTCAATGAACTGCGATATATTAATTAAAGCAAGTTTAGCACCGTTTATATCAGGGTTTGTTGATTCAAGTATCTGACCTTCAAGCGCTCCAAAGTAAGAACCAGCTTGAATACTTTCAGCCTTAATAATTCCTTTTTTCATCAGCACAGTCATTAGCCTATTTTGAGCACCATATACTAAATCTGATAATGTTTCTTTGGGAAATGCTACTACTTTTTTAGTTGATGGCGATAAAACAATATCAATATCACCATGATCAAAAATCATAACGTCGCCGTTAAGCGCCTGACGAGCGTTAAGCTCAAGTCTAACTTTCTTTTCATTAGCTTTTTTACCAACACGAATAACGACGGGCATTTTAATTAAGTTCCTTTACAAGTTCTTGCACCTTTAAAACTGTGAGCAACATGTTTGTATCTGCCTCACCTTTTGAAAAGGTTTCTAATTTTTCTATAATTGTATTTGTTTTACTAATCATTTCATCATCAGCAGAAATTTCTTCACTACCTTTAGAGTTTACAAGCTCTGCTTTTAAACGTGCCAATTCTTCATTTAAAAACATTTTAAATTCAAGTGCATTATCAACAAAGGAACTGATGTATAAGCTAAGTAATTGCTTTTGCTCCTGCAAAAGAACACTATCGTATTTGTTGTTAAACTTTTTAACAAACTCTTCGACAACTAAGTTGTCAACATCAAAATCGCTTGTTGAATCTGCAGAAGCAGCCATTTGCTTAAGAACAGCTTGTTCTAAAATTACAGACTCTTTAGGGCTACTCATAGAATTAAACATTTTATGAATGTTAGCTAACGATTTGTAATTTGGGACAAAATTATTAAACACTGCAGGCTCTAATTCTTTATTTACATCTTTAATCAAATCTGTTTGGCTTATAAATAAACCATGCGGATCCAAAACACGATGTCCTAATTTCGCCTCTTTCATAATTTTTTCACAAATATCTTTATCTAAACCCTGAGATTCATAAAGAGATTGATAACACTGTAAATCTTTATAAAGTATGGAATCAGGTGCAAAATGTTTTTTAATCAATTTGACAACGGTATTTTTTCTATCGTGGTCACCTTGTAAAATTGCGGACGTTCCTTCTCTAATCAACGCCTCGTAAACAAAAGCAGTATTTCTTTTTTTGTTATATTTAGTTTTCATCATTTTGCTCCGTTATGATTTCTTTTTTATCTTCTAAACTTTTAATTAAATGATCTAATGATTCGTTTACTTGAAAAAGTTTTTGTTCTTCATTAGTCTCTTTCAATTTATAAATAGGTTCTTCTTCTTCATAAATACCATTTGCTATATTTGGAATTGGTGATGTAGCAAGGTCACGGGCGCCGGGAAACTTTGCTCTATTGGCTCTACCACCTTTTTCTCTGTTATATAAGGCATGTGTAGAGCGAGTGCGGGCGCCCATATCTCTCTTGTCATTTGTACCATCTTTTGCAATGTAAGTGCTCTTTTCATATTCTCTAACTTTATCGTTTCGAGAGCCGGGCGGTACTGCAAGAAGTGCTGAATCATCAGCGCCACCAGCACCTGCATCAGCGGCGGGTATTTCAGCAGGTGTTTGAGCCGCATCGTCGGCCGGAGGAGTTGTTGTAGTATCACCAGTCAGAGCACCAGCTAAGTCACCACCTCCGAGTCCTCCACCAAGGGCGTCACCACCTAAGCCTCCAGCGGCTGCACCGCCGGCAGCAGCAGCTTCAGCAACTTGTTGAAGTGATGCATCATATTTGCGGTCATAGTAAATTTCTCTTTGATTGCGAACAAACTCTTCGTTAGACATACCAAAGATATGCTCGCCAACCCAACGTCGAGAAAAGTATCCCTCTGTTGCAGAAGCAGCAATATCAAACTTAGATTTCCAAAATTCAATTTCTTGAAGCTCTGCAATCTTTGACGGGTTATTGAGGCTAAGCGCAAACGAAAGAAGATCGTCGCCACGAAAACCAAGAGTATACAAGTGGATAATACCAATCTTTTCTAATTCAGAAGTAAGAATTCTTTGAAGCCTTTGAATAGTTCTTGCAAAACGAATATCTTTCTGAGCAAGTGTTGTTTTATCTTCGGCCGCACCTTCGCCCATCGCTAAGTATGGCTGTGGAATTTTCAGAGCGGAGAACAGCTTGTCTCTAAGATACTTAACATCCTCAACAGCAGTTGTGTTTTGTCCACCAGCTAAGTTTGTAACATCGGTTACGGAACCGGGACGAACTGGAATAAAGTAATCTTCTTCAATACTCATTGGGTTATAGCGCAAATCAACTCGACCAGTTTGTTGATCAATCACGGTATGTCTTTTTAGCTGTGTAACAATCTTTTCCATGTATTGTTCGATATCATTTGGCGGAATACCACCAACGTCAATCTTAAATAATCTTCTCTCAGATGAGCGAATAACTCGATAAGCCATCATAGCATCTTCAACAAGCGTAAGCTGCCTAAAAATACGTCGAGCAGGATCTAAAACAGATGTACCGTATGGTGCGTGCTTATCATTACCAAGAACTCTAAAGTGCGCGATTTGCCAGTTTTCAAATGTCATACCGGCGGAGTTCCACTGATACTGAATATAGTTAGGGTTAGTAGAATCTTGCCCTTCAAGTCTTTCGACTTCTCCAATAGGAATAGAAATAACAGACTGAATACCAAAGTTGTCATCAATATCTAAGTACAAGAAAAAATCTCCGTATTTACACATTGTCCGTGCCCAAGAAAATAAATTGTGCTCTAAGTTAAGAACCTTAGAATAAAGGTTATGTAGCACAGCTTTAATTTCTTCGTTGCCACATTTGATGTTAAGCATTGGTCTTAGGTCAGAATATGTTGACATCTCATCAGCATAAATATCAAGTGCCGATGCAATCTCTGGCATGTATTCCATTTGGTCAAAGTCTACATACCGTTCAACGCGGCGCTGGCTCTGCATAGCATTATATGCAATATTATCAAGTGGCGATGACAGCGCTTTTTTGAACTGCTGACCAGACGCGGTGCGAAAACGTGAAGAATACTTATCTAAATGTTGTCTTCTAATTTTTGTACCAGACTGCGATCTATAGTTTATTATTGGACCAGAGAACAATCTAGTAAGCGCTTTAAACAACTCAGATTGTTGATTCGCTGGGTTTCTACCTTTTTTCTTATTATCTGCCATTTATATTCTCACTTTATAATCCATTTGTATTGTTCGTATAAGCTTTTTGCTTCACTAATTTTATCAAATATTTCTTTTTCTTTGTAGCCGTGTTGACCCTTAATTTGTGTATTCATAACAGTTTTTGTGGTATAAACAGCTTTAGCGAAAGCTTCTTTGTAGTTTAAGTCTCTGGCACTAGCCTGAAGTGCTGTATCCCTAACCCAACATGCAATTGCCAACGCCATAATTAAATCATCATGGTAGCCTTTCATTGCTTGTGGTTTACCGTTCCTCCAAATAAAAGTCTTCATTTCACTTATAGTGCGAGATGAATATACCGTAATTAGTTTATTTCTGATAAACTCTTCTAATTTCGCTATGATAAGAGGTCTAGTCTTCATAGAAGTGGTAAAACCGGGCACTGCAGAATTCATACTTTCAGCCATATACTGATCAATATATTCATGGGTTGACTTTATCGAATGATACAAATTAGGATATTCCATCTCTAAAAGTTTATCCAATACTGAATATCCAACATTGTTGTTTTCGACAACCAATAAGCACTCTCCAAATTCTCTACCAACTTGATTGAGCACATTCGCGTACATATCAAGAGTTGGTTTTCCTTGATATTCTACCACAACTTCTAGTGTCTCAAGTTTTACAATGTGAAATGTAGAGTAGTCAGCACCATCGCCTCTGGCTACATCAGCTACCATCAGATAGTTACAAGATGGATCGTACTCTTCCCACATCCAAATATTTCTGTCAAATCCTGTTCTGTATTTCGGTTCACGTACATTTGATAAAAGCCATTCCATACAGTCAGGATCAATTACAGTTTCGCCAGATGTGTTGAAGTTACACTCAAGCTCTTGTGCAATCTGACGCTTGGACATGTTTCTAGTTTCTTTTTTGTACCATTCTTCATCTCTATCAGGATGCACGTCCCACGGTAACGTTGTTAGATTAAAGTTGTTTGCTCCCGATTCGGCATCAGCGCAAGTTTTATGAAACCAATTTCCAACACCGTTAGGAGTAGATAGTGCAATACAGCGACCACCAGTAGACAGTGTAGGATACAGACCAGTCCACAACTCTTCTAAGCCCTCAATATGTGCAGCCTCATCAAGCACCAACAGTGACAGTGCTTCAGAACGACCAGCATCCCCAGATGTAGATGCTGCCTTAATTGTTGAGCCATTTGACAACTCAAAAGATGTTCTGTTATCAACCGAGATAGTAGCAATACGAATCCACTCTGGAAGGTTCTTCATAATACTTTTGACTTTCTTTACAAGGTTTCCTGCTGTGGCGAATTTTGTTGCCATAACAAGAATAGACTTGTCTTTGTGGAACAGCATTAACCAAGAAATATACCCGGCTGTAATCGTTGAAATACCCAACTGTCTTGCTTTTAAAATTACATTAAATCTGTGATCATTAAAATCATTCAGCAATACGTCCTGAAAGTCATAAGTATTAAAAAGTATAAGCCCGTGCATCGGGTGAGATATACGGGCATAGTTTCTTAAGAAGTAAGCAGGGTCTGCTCCGCACTTTAAGATTTCTTGAACTTTTTGTTTTTTGGTGAGTTCAAAGCTCATACACTCTCAGCTAAAACTTTTTTAATTAAAAATTTGAGTTCTTCAAGCTTGAACCCAACTTGTCTACCTTGCTGCTGTCTTGCATCCATTTCTTTGCCACCGTACAAGGAAGTCATAATTTCTTCGGCCGCTTCAGGTTCAAAACGCGAAAACACAGCATTAAAGATTTCTGCTACTTCGCCTGTATCAGCACCTTTGACCATATCATAAATTGCATCTTCAATATTACCAGACATAACGACATCATCATCGGAATCAGAATGTGGCTTTTCCATTGGTGCAGTGTCAGAGGGCTCAGAGGTTTTTGGATTTTCTAAAGCTCTTCGACGTGCGTACTCTTTGTCGCCAACCATTTTCTTAATGAGCTTTTCAGCTTCCTCGCTATACTCATCCAAATTTTCTTCTTTAATATATTCTTCAACTATAATGCGTCTTAATTGATCTTCGGTGATTTTCATTTTACGATTCCTTTTTTCTGGTATCGTTTTGTGGACGCTTTCCGCCATCGCCAGTCCAGCCACCTTGATCAATAAACTTTCTAAAGCTATCTTCAGGTTTAGTGTCGGCTTCAGCAGCTACTGCCATATCTTCATTAAGACCACCAACTCTATAATTGCAAACGGCTGTTACCCATGAGCGCACTCTAGTGGAGTTTTCGACACGCACATCCAACTCTCCTTCTTTAGTAAGAGCAACTGATTCACCACGAATCTTTCGATATTCTTTTTTAAGGAAAGCAGCTATTTCAGCAATCTGTTCTTCAACTCTTGTTTCAAAACCGCTAGCATAAACTTCCTTTAATTGCACTTCTGACATGTAGGAAAGAGTCATCATGTTTCCACTAAAGCGGACATTAAATCCATCCATAACTCTTTTGTCTAAAATGGGATCTCCCTCCTCTCTTTGCAATCCAACCAAGAGTGGTTCCCCATTTTCATCAAGGGCGCCATCATAAGCGTTAGCTGCTGCTTGTGACAAGCCCTGAACGATTTCGTAAACTGTAGCCATTATAATTATCCTTTTTTAATTTGTGGTCGCCATCCTTGCTCCCATCTTTCTTCTCTTCCATCAACGTATTGAATATAACATTTGTGACAACATTTAAATTTTGTTATACAAACATCATCTTTAACACCACTTGGGAATGAAGAACAAACCGGGCAAGAACGTAAATGTTCTCTATTAAGTAGTTTTTTTGAAACCTTTATACCATTTATATCAATTTTCTCAACGTACTCTTCATTTCTTTTAATCTTATCGTACATTTCTTTCATCTGGTTAAGATATAATTTTTCTTTTTCTTCATCCCAGCCAGCATGTGGATTGGCAATTGCTTCTTCTCCATACTTTTCTTTAATCGCTTTTTCGATAGATGCGATTTTATCAAAATCTTTTTCGCTCATACACCCCACCAAACATCTTCGCCGCGTCGGTAATTTTTAGTTTCTTTGAATTTATCTTTATTGACAAGATGATCGTCTCTGAATCTGCAATAATTGTTTGGCTGCAGGGCGAACTGTCCATCATCAAGCGATACAAGGTTCAAAGGTTTATGCTCTTGTGGATAGCGGTCAAAGCCATTTGTCCAATCAATCATAATACCTGTGTGTCTGCCTTTCCAACCAAATCTAAATAATTCGACTTCAAGACCTTCAAGATACTTTGCGCCATAAGCTTCGATATCTGGACCCATAGCAGCCCAAGGACACAAATCTAAATATGGTTTTTCTTCCCACGATTCAGGTCCGTGAAAGTCTGACATTGCATGCAAAGGCAAGCCTGACCAGTGAGCGCCTGACTCTAATAAGACATGTGCCATTGGAATCTGACCCTCTCTAGAATGTATACCATGCCATAAAGCGTAGGTATAACCTTCCGGCATGTTTGGGCCCAAGTAAGAATTGTTGACCCATACATAAAAGTGATGTGGTAAGTTAGCGTGTTTCATTTTGATAGTTCCTTGTCGATTGCATAATAACTAGCACCACCAAGTGCAACGCCACCAATAAACCACAACCATTTATATTGCGGAGAAGTTTTTTTCAAAGAGCTAGATAAAGCTTGTATTTCTTTATCTTTTTGCATTATAAATAAATCGTATTCTCTAGTCAAGGAATCGTGTTCAATTTTAATATTTTCTAATTTGTATTCATATTCTTCTCGGAGTATTTTAAGTTGATAATCAGTTCTTATTTCACATGCGTACAAAGCAATATCATACTCAGATAAGATCTTTGACATTGCGTTCTCGTCAAACAAAACACCCTCGAAGGGTGCTGGTGCCTTGTATTCAAGTATTGTAAACTTTGGTGGCTCAGTCGCATAAACAGTTGATGTTAACATTAACAATAAACTAAGGAACATATTCGACTCCGAATTTGTTTTCTATATCCTTAATAAGCTGTTGCTTATCATCTCTATATTTTCTAGTATACTCTTTTGTTTTATTTAATTTAAGCTCTTCTAGTTCTTTACGTGCATCTTCGTACTCTTGCTCAATAACAGCAATAGATTCTAAATGACTTTCCATGAGTAATTGCTTCTTTTGTATTTCTTGTTTGTGAATTTCTTTTAAACCTTCAATCTGAGCTTGAACTGAATCAGACTGAATTTGATATGCCTTTTGCATAAGATGATAGTCATATCGACTTTTTAAAGCCAAAGCAAGACATAAAAACACTATGGTTATTGTTTTCCAGTTTTTCAAAGCAAATTCAAGTATAAGCTTTTTAGTCATTATAACCTCGCAATCTAGCGATGCCATCAATAACTGTCTGACCTCCGATATAGATTGCTGAAATAATTACCCAGTCTTCGCTAGTTACGTGCCCAGCTAAGGTAAGCCCTGTGGCCGTCAACCACACCATTAGTTTTCTAGACGTAAGTTTTGCTAACCATGTATCTAAAAATGCTTGTGCTTTTGCAGACACAATCACCTCACCCTTTTTCTTTTGCTATTTTAGTTGCAGTTGCGTACATCACTGATTCTGCATCGTCACCATAGCGACGTTTAAAATCTTTCTTAGATTTCTTCATGCCCTTAACAACTTTTTCTTTTTCTTTCTTTTCTGATTTAGTCAGGGATCTTTCAGCGACTTGATCTAATTCTTCTTCACCAGATAAGTCTTGCGCTATTTTCTGTCTATTTTGACGTGCTATTGTTTTGCCTTGAGCTTGCTGTGCCAGCGCAACATACTTGTTTTTACTAACTGTTTGTGTTGGCGCTACGCCGACTGCCTTCTGGACTTGGGGCAAAATTTTATCTGCTACTCCAGCACCAACATCGTCAACATATTTTGTAACAGCTTTAGCCATGTCGTCAACATATTGACCAATCAGTTTATTTGATTTAAGTGCGTTAAGAGTTTTAGTAATTTTTGGCATTTGCTTAGAGAGTAGCTTGCCCAAATAGGTGCCGGCTCTTGTTCCACCCTTAGCCCCAAACTTACTAAGATAAACTCCTATCTTGCCGCCTTTACCAATAGCATCTCCAACTGCAGGAATCATTGATATAACTGACAACGCAGCCATTAAATGTTCTCCTTTTTTGGCATACAATGCTGCATTTGTTAAATCTGCTGCTTCACCGATGCCGGGAATAAGACCAAGAACATCAAGACCTATGTGCGGTAATTCTTTTTTCCAATCTTCAGATAACACCTCTTGTCGCATTTGATTATGCAGTAAGTCAATTCGCCTCTGCTCTTGCAACATTATTTGCTCATGCCGAAAAAGTTCAATTTCTTCGTTGATCATTTGTTTAAGATTGGATTTACTAATTTTCATCCAAAGAACCTTTGAAACTTAGCGTTGACTATATTATTTTGCGCCATAAATTCAGGCATACATGCGAGTATAGCATCGTGAGTAGGCTCCCCATCATACCATTCGAGAAATAATTCTACTGCATTTGATTCTCTTAGAGGTCTATCACCCATACCTTTGCTTACGCAAACTTGCACAAATAAGGCGCGCAGATCGATTTCTTCTGTTGTATCTTCTACAAGTACTGGTGTTGCTGCAATAGCATGTGATGTTTTTGATACTAAAAAATTCCAAAGTTTGTTTAATAAATTAATCATTTTACTATCCAACAACTTCTACTTTGTTAATACCTCTACTCTTTAATAAAGTTTGTGCTAGCCAAACTGCTGGATCTGTGGCGGCTCTATCACCCGGTTCAATCATATCAATGTATGCAGATTGCGTCATATTTGGCACCGTCGAATAATCCAGCGCGTATCCAAATTTATTATCGTAATCTCCCGTAGAGGTTCTAGTGGTCTTTACAAGAGATCTCAATTGATAATATTCTACTTCGCCGGGATTCTTTAAAACAGGTTCCCTTCCAAGCTTTTGTCTCAAGGCGACATATGCGCTACGGAATTCTCTGGGGTTGCTCATATCAAGGACTTGTGCTTCTTGTTCGTTTAAGTCCCTATATGTTGTCTCGTTCAAAAAGTAACGAGGGTCAATTCTTTTTGTGTTTTTTTGTCTAGCCATTATAATCTCCTATGTCGCTAATCCATTCATACTTAGTATCGCAATCAATCCGGGCACATTCTTTCTGACGTAAACACCAGAGAAAAGTGTCTCGCATCGACCGCCGACATAAGCGATTGCCGACTCAATATTCTTGCTAACCTTCGGGTCTGCTACCATCTCTTCTGACACAACCAACACTAACGAACCAGCAGCAGCCTTACCCTTGGGTGGAGGACATGCAGAACGATTCATGCAGTTGTGAAGGATCACCGATCCAAGCTTTCCTGTATTTGGATCTTTTATCATGGTAGAGCCAACAAAGGCTCGACCGGTCTGATCTAAACAGGTTTCTAAGTCTTTACTATCAAAAGATTGAATCGGTGAATCCTCACTGGAGAGCTTTAGTATTTGTGCGAAAGACTTAGCAAATTGTGTGTTTGCGACAGGGTACATGCCAAGCATACCAATCCGGCCGCGAAGTAATCGTGTAGAACGCTCGTTGTCAAGAATAATGTGCGGGTGTCTTGACACATCGTTAGCAAGCGCCAACGCATTACGAGCGATAGTGGGGTTTAGGTTCTCTTGTGCGGTTGGCCATGAAGTAATGTATACTACTTGTCCAGCAGCTTGAACAGAGCGAAGGTAGCGCTCAAAAACAGGATGAAGAGCAGTGACGCTACTACCGGTACCGCCACCGCCACCAGCAAGGACGAATAACCAATCAACTTTCCCAAACTTGATGCGGAGAGCATCTTCGACAATCGCTCCATTTTGTGCTAAAACCTCTTTTCCATATTCTACGTTTTTACCAATTCCATCAGAATCGGGGATAAGGACAACGTGATCCTCTTCGACATTTTTTGGAATGTCCTTGCCTGTTGTATTGACAAGCAGTGTTTTATTAAAACCTAATTCAAGAAATGCGTTAGCCATCTTGTTACCGCCGCCACCAACACCAACGAAGCCAACGTTTATTGAAGAAGGAGCCGTGTTCTCTGGGAGTAGATCTTCATCAGAGTATTCCATCTGTAATCCGAAATCCTCGACCATACCGAAATCTTCAGCATCTACTTCTTCGTGATAGTGATCTTTCTCCTGATTAAAAGAGGGTGGTGGTTCTGCGGGCGGCAGAAAATCAAACTCATTGTTATCGTTGTCGTTCATTATTTATTCCTTTGTGCCGTACAGCGCTTGGTTTTGTGCATCTTGATAGATTTTATTAGCCAGATCTTCGGCTTTAATTTTTTCAAAGCCGCCGGGTTTGTTTGGAGCGTCTATTAAGAAATTAGAAGCAGCATTTTTAATCTTTCGCCTTATTCTATTTCCGTATGTCGAGCGCGGTTCGAGGAATTCATCACCGTGCTGAAAGTCAAATTCAAATTCAATTGTTGTTTCTTGAGAAAAATCATTGGGATCGAGAGCGGCGCCCTTTGGTGCAAACAATTTAACAACTGCGCCCATCACGTTGGCGTAGCCGGTCTTGTAGAATTCAAGAATAGATTTACCCGGCATATAGATTAATGTGCTCTTTGGTTTATCCTTTTTGTCGCGACCCATCATTCTATCAAGGAAGCCCTCGTCTATTGCAGTTTCGAGTTCTTCTTTAATGACCTGCTTAAGTTCTGACCTTTTCATTTTCACTTTATTTACCGCCACCAGTAAGGGCACCCAATATAGCTTGTAACACAGCAGGGTTTGCGAGAGCTTTGGTAATTATTGGCATTAAAGCTGGCAAAACTTCATTTAATTGTTCTTCATCCAGAGATAAGACCATATCAGTAGTTGATTCTAAAGAATTAAGAGTTTCTGAAACTATAGAGTTTTCAGTTATTTCCGTTTTATTATCAATTTCTTCCATGATAATTTGTTTAAGTTGTTGTTTAGTAATTCTCATTATTGGTTAACCTTTGCATATCCTGCTTTTTTATCAATCACGATTTGCATATCTACACAATCTTTAAGTGAGTCAAGGTGTGAGATTAACAAAACATTCTTGAAATACACTTTAATTAGTTCCAAAATCTGAATAAAACCCGACATATTATCTTCGTCCAGTGCTGTACCCGGCTCATCAAGGATAAACAAGTCTGACTTTGGCAGTGATGAAACTCCCAACAATGCTAAACGGATAGCCATTGCTGACAGTGATTTCTCGGCACCTGATGCCATCTCTATCGGTCGCTCTTCATACTTTGGATGCTTGATGTTGATATCAAACTTATTACCTGCAGCTTCAAAGAATACTTCAAAGTCAACAATATTAGCAAGCACCTTCGCAATCTCTTCGTTGATTACTGGTATCTTCTTCTTAATAACATCGTAAGCAATACCGTTAGGATGCATACATTGCATAAACAAATCAAACGCCGCAAACTCTGTCTGCAAATCTTGATACTCTTGTTTTTGTTCTTTGATTGTTTCAATCTTTTGTTCGTATGAGCCAACTGATTTTACAAGCTCTAATGTTGCTGTATCACAATCATTAATTCTTTTTTCTGTTTGTTCAATCTTATAGTGACACTTATTAAGCTGAGCAACCAACAGTTCTAAGTTTTCAATTGCTTCTTTATTAAGCTCATACTCGTCGTGCTTTGTTTGTAGTTCGTCAAGTTTATTTGTGATTGTATGAATCAAATTTTTATTTTTTTCAAGCTCTAGATTCATATCAGCAATACTAGAAGATATCTCGTGCTTACTGTTTTCAATGTTGCGATATTTTTCAAGTTGCTCGTCAACTTCATCAGGATTAAAATCATTAATTAAGTTTTTTAATTCTTCAATAGAATTTAAAACACTGTTTTGCTCGGCTTCAATTGTGGTTTTGTTTGCCACAGCTATATGTGCGTCTCTAATAAATTTGCATGTAGGATAAGATGTACCGCATGGAATATTATTTAATAGTTTTTCTTTGTTGATTACGTTTTCGTAATCGTCAGATAACTTATCTATTTGCTTTTCTTTATCAGAAAGCTCACTATTTTTTGTGTTAATTTCATTTTGCAGTTTTGTATAATGTTCCAAATCGAACTCATTTACAAAATCATTAACTTTTTTATAAAGCTGCTGTTTAAATTTCAAGTCAGAATTGATTTCATTATTTCTCGATTCCAACGAAATGATTTGATTCTGTTTAGCAGCGATTTGTTTTCTAACTGTTGAAATATCAATAATTTCGGCCGGGATAGAATTGATTTTATTTTGTATTTCTGAATCAACATCTCTTAATTCTGACAATGCAGACTTAAGTGAATCACACAGTTCTTTACGTTCGGTTAGCCCAGTGCGCGCTTCAGACAATAGTGCTGTCGCAGTTTCAAGGTCTTCATCATAGTTTTTGCTTTCTAATCTTTTTAAGGCACCCTTTAAATCAACAGAATCTTCTTTGGCTAATTTGAACTTACGATCAAACAATTCAAGGTCCAAAAACTTTGCAATGATTTCTTTACGGCGTGTCGAGCCTTCATCGATAAAAGCTAGTGCTCCATGTTGAGAGGACAGAGACGACACTGAAAAGTCATCAAGTGTACCAAACTGCTTTCTTATATTTGCGTCCGTTAGCGTTCTAGTAAGACCATTTAAAGAAGTTGTTTCGCCCATTACAGGGTCAAACACTTCAAAGTTCAACTCAGTTTTGGCTTCTAATGTTTCTTCACCTTTCAGTCTTTTAACGTATTTCTTAGCCGATCTTTCAACAGTGTACGTTTTATCACCAATCTGTATTTTTACCTTACCTCGACAAAACTCTTTATTTTGATTAATAACATTCAAGTTCTTTCGTTCGTTCTTGGATGTTGTATTGAATAGTGTCCACAGGATACCATCAATAATACTGCTTTTACCAGAAAAGTTTTTACCAAAGATTCCAATAATGCCACTTAGCTCTTCAAAGCTAACATTATTACCATCCCCGTAATTAAACAGATTGTCAAACTCAAAGTCAACAAGTTTCCAGTTAATATTCCGCGATACATCTTCATTGTCCTCAACAATTTTATTATACTTCTTATTTAGTTCGTAAACTTTCTCAAGCGTCTTTTCTGGTACTTCATAATCAACCAGATATTCATCAATTAATTCTTCTTGTACTTTTATGTCCCGTAAGTTTTCTGTTTGTAAACCATCAGTCAATGATTCAACAGAGCCTCGCTCACCTGATGCTCGGTTAAGGAATGATATTGTTTCTGGCTTAAATCGATGCTTTGCGATATCCACCGCACGCTTCATGGTATCCAGCGGCAAATTGTTATTACTAACGAGCCGCAAACGAGCACCAAACGGAATAGAAATATTCTTTGGCATTCGTCCTTTACGAGTAAGCTCAATCGTGATAAAAGGCTTTGGATTCGTAAGGGAAACATGTCTCGTAGTCCAAGTATTTTTATCTTCAATATCCCATATAAGATAGCCTTTATCATTTGACTCTCCATGATTCTGCTGAACTAGTGAGCCGGGATACTTGGCTCTTCCATGATTATCTACTTTTTGATCTGTCTTGTGGATATCTCCAAGCATAGCATAATCATACTTTTCAAGCTCGTCAAGAGAAATATCACCGTGTGTCATCATCCAGCCGCTATCTGTGACTGAGCCCACAACAGAGCCGTGATACAGGGCAATATTGACACGATCTTGAGGTAATTCCTTTTGCCAATTCTCAGGGTCAACAATAGACAAGACGTGCAGATCAATACCGGGTGCGACCTCTACCACTGATGCATACTTATGAAAGTGTATATTAGGGTGTTCAAGGTAGTCAACAATAGGTGATATGGCATCAAGCCTACCACTATTCTTAAGATTCATATCATGATTACCGAGAATCATATGATAAGGTGCAATGTCGGCTAAGCCAACAAACAACTCGCTCATCATTTTAATTGCTTCTGGTGACATGTCGAGCTTTGTATGAAAGGTGTCACCCGTGTTCACAATAATGTCGGGCTTTTCTTCTCTCAGCTTTTCGTAAAGCTGCTCAAATACTGCTCGATATTCTTTATGATATTTTAATTTTCGCACATGAATATCGGAAACGTGCGCTATCTTAATGGTCACAAATACACTCCTATAACATTTACTATATCATTACACAGTGTAACTGTCAAGCATTTTCTTTAGCTAAGCTTTTTCCTTTGGCGCCCCGTTCTGCAGTTTTGTCTTGCCAAGCTTTATATGCAATTGACCAAGATGAAGGTAAAAGCCTTGTTCCGGTTGACTCAGACTTGTAAAAACTCCCTTGACCTTCCGAGCCCCACTTATTAAAATCCCTCACAAGATCTGCTAATTCTTGTATATCCATAGTCTGATAGTATTGTTTAAGGTCTTCCTTTTCGGCACCGCGAGTAAACGTGTCCTTAAATCCCTTTGGAAGACTATCGTATGGGACATACGTAATATAAACTCCTCCGCGCGCGGTTTGTTGCATTTTGCCAGTGCTTTCAATTTCACCTCTGGAAGCAAACTCAGCTTCAAGACGATCCATTGCAATATCTTTAGCATCATCAGCACCAACACCTTGTTCTAAATCTGCAGGAATTTCGCCTTCACGGCTACTAGAAGCAATGGCATCTTCAATAAATTCAGCGCGTGCATCTGATATATTTTGACCAGCTTCAATTGCGTTTTGTAACTGTTCTGCGGCGGCCGGTGTAGTACCAACACCTTCTAATTCTTGAACATTTGACGCAACCTGTGTGCCAAACGCCAACGCAGCCATAACACTTATTGAAACGCCTGCTTTTCTAGCCGCACTTTTTATACTATCAAGTAGTGATTTTTCAATAATTAATCTTCGTTCTTCGGTAAGATCAAGTTGCATTTCTGATATTACTTCAGTAATTGTTTCCTTAACAATACGAAGCTCTATCTCTTCACGTATGATTTGGTTCAATCTAGTTTCATTAATAATCATTGTTCAATTACTTTTTCGATTCATTAAAATCATCACCTAAATCACGCATAGTTCGTGCTCTGGCAGCCCTCTGTGCATCACGCATGCGTTGAGCTTGGCGAATTTGTTGTGCTCTTTTTTCTTTTTCTTTTCTTTCTTTCTCTTTTTGAATTTGAACGCGCTTCGGAGTCCTAGGTGGTCTTGGAACAAATGGAATTGATTGTGAAAGTTCTTCATCATCTTCGCGACCCGGTGGAGGCGCGGGAGGCTGACTGGTGTCGATATCCTTAACCTTGGGAGTTGGTCCCGCTTTTTTAGCAGCAGCTTTGCGCTTTTGTTTATCTTGCGCTGCCAGCTTAGCATTATATTCGGGCCCTTGATAAAGAGAATCCTGCACTTTAATTAAAATCGAGCGAAGTGCTTCTCCCTTTATAGTTCCTAAAATATCAGAAACCCCCAATACACCTTGAACACTATTCCAAATCGTAGGGTACTCTTTCGCAAATTTATTAAGTTTATTTTCCATTTCGTTTGCAGTTCTAGCTGGCTCATAAGCCAACTTTCGCAAAGATTCAGGAGTTTTTGGATGACTCGCTACAACATTCATTAAAGGTATAAGCCATCTCCATGATCTAACAACAAAAGAGAGACCGGGTATTTGTAATTCATGAAGCTCTTGAGCAGAAGATTCCTCTAATAAATCATACTCTGCAATTATTTCATCAATGTGCGCGTACTTATCTGTCTCATTAACCCAACGCTTAAAATTTTCGTTGATAAACTTTTGATTGTTATTCATTTTACACCGCCGTAAGCAAATCTAACAATAAATAGTTATCTCTGTCGATAAACGATGCGTTTTCTTTTCTTTGTGCAAATACCTCTTTAGGCATTGAGCCTACGTCTTCGTATCCGGTAACATCGATTTTATAAAGCTCGATATCGTAACGAAGCAACATGTCAATAATCCTACGCTCTTTTTTCGCGGCGTCGGGGTCGAGGGCAATGTAGATTGGGGTGTCGTTCCGTACAATCTTTCGTAATAAGTCGGACCCCGACCGTAGGGTTGAACCCAATATAGGAACAGCATTTCCGGCGACCAGTGCATCAAAAACTCCTTCTACTAATACTAAATCATCATTCCAGTCAATAAATAGGTCGTTAAACACTATATCCTTCGACGCTCTCGGGTTTTTATACTTATAAGAGTCTCCAGTATAGGATCTAGCGATAAAGTAGCTACAATCGCCATCCTCGTCAAAAGATGGTATAATTATTCTATTACGATATTCTCCGTCGAAACAGTAGCCAATTTTCCATTTGAGAATATCTTGTTTTGAAACACCTCTAGACTGCAAATATTTCATTGCATAACGTCCAGTTGCAGGAGCCTTATCGCTAGTTAGGCTTATGAATTCCTCTGGGAGTTGTATTTTTTGACTCCCTGCTTCAGACTCCTCCTCACTAAAAAGGTCAGCAAATCTTTCCAAGTCTGCACGACCCGATATTGAGTCCCATTTTTGTAATTGGAGATAAGAACCAAAACGGCGTATAACGCGCCTAATATTACGACCCCGATAATCACAAACCCAACACTTAAATACATTTTTATCAAGGTTAACAGAAAACTTACGTTTGTGGTGACCGCATGCCGGACACGTAAAAAGAAGCTCGTGTCCTTTGTCAAAGTGGTTTCCAAGCGTTTCATGTAGTATTTTCTTCGCTTCTTTTTTGTTCACGATCCCTCACGAACTAAGAATAACACATTGTGTAATTCGTGTCAAGTATTAGCTAGTGACGTAACGAACTGTAGGTGGTGTACCGGGAACTGATGTATTATCTTGTGCGGCACCCGTGACACACCAATGACTAAAGCCAGCAGAGAATGCTATACCCTCTGGAAATACATAACTTCTTTTTGTGGAAGCTGGGCAAAGCAAAACGATGTCGGCTGCTGTGGTACCGGCAGTAGCGCTAGCTGTATTTGCTAATTTGAAATATACCGCTGTTCCAAAACCAGAATTATCAATTTCTACCATAAACAAGGTTCCACTTGCACCAGTCGTATTGTTAACTGCTGTGCCGGTAGCGCCTGTATCTTGAACGATTTTGCTACCTAAAGGGTTTGATTGATTTGTTACTGTGACGGCCATTTAATGGTTCTCCTTGAATATGCACATATAAATAGTTGTTACTTTTCTATTTCCCATCCTGCCTTCGCAATTACTATTGCATCAGCCCTATCATAACTTTCAGGCTTAGGATTTCCATGTCTAGTATATTCTATTGTAAAAGCTGGCTCAGTGTCAAGTAAATGCTGTAAAACAACTTGTTTTGCTTTTTGTCCGCGAGGCACTTTTATTCCTGCTTGCTTTCTGGCAGCAGTAGCTCCAATAAACTCTGGACGTATTTCAAATACTTCAAACAATAACCACGACACAATACCATTAAATTTTTGTAGTGCAGCCATCGTTTTAGCGGAGGAGCCACCTGAATTAAAGAACGTAAATGGCTGTTCAATGTATATGTGTTCAATAGGAAACTTAGAGTCGCCAAATCCTGCTGAAGAGCTATCATCATTATTTAACTGATACATCTCGTACAAGTCTAATATCTTTTCTTTAATTGCAATTGTTTTGTCAAAAATATTTTTATGTCTTCTCAAATCAATTGAATCATAATAAAGCAATTGTCCATCGGATACAACTGCAAAACCAGTAATGCTGGTTGATACATCTACGCCTAAAATCATGTTGTTATTATACTATAAATCCATTTTTAGTTTAAAAACATAATCTTGATCTTCATCTTTTAATATCGGATCAGCTAATGTTGCAATACCAATAAGATTTTTTTCTTCATCATACACCGCAACCTTAGAAATGTAAACTTGTCTTCTGAATTTTTCATTATATCCAATGTGGCTGGACGAAACAATGTTTTTTAATAGTCTTTCTTGATTCTCTTCGTATACATGCGATGATGTAAATTGAATTAGTTGTTGACTAGAACTAATAAACGTAGGGTTATTAGAGTAGTTTACTTGCCCCCTATGGGCTCTAGCATACATTGTAATTGTTTCAGTGGTAGTTTCTGCCTCAAAGCTCATTGCAAACGATGCGTTCTTATACGTAGCGCTTGTATTAGTGGTCGTAACGCCGTCTCTTGCGCCAGCACCCCAGTAAATCCACTTTGGAAATTGATCTGCTTCATCAGCTTCCAGACCAAATTTTGAATTTTTAAATAAATTTTCTGAACCAGTTAAAATGATAAACCCTTCATCATACATAACAACACCCTGAACAGCGCTAACGTTAGAGCCTGTGCTAGCACCAGCAGTGTTTTGTATAAGCTCACCATTTTGTTTGCTATCCGTAATTTCAGCCAACAAAGTGCCTGTTACGTGCCAACGCAATGATACAGTACCGGGTTTAATTCTATTTCCATAAAAGATTGATGGTATATGAATTAGATTTATTTTTTGCTCATCTTTGTTTCCAAATGAAGACGTGACCTTATAATGTTCGCTTAGCGTACCATAGTGATTAAGTAGCGGCCGTAAAGACCAGTAGTACATGTTGTGCCCACAAGTGGCTTTACTACGAGCATCGCAACTACCAGACGGTGTTGCAATAAACTGTCTGCGTATACTAGTGTTTTGTGGATAAACACCATTAATTCTGTCACCAAAAGCAAACTCAGTTGCAAGTTCTTCTACAGTAAAAGCAGAAGAGGTCATGTGTAAACTTACACGAGTGCTATCTTTTGATAAGTAAGGGAGTATTAAGTTATTAGAGCCGCTAAGTCTGTCAATATTATATTCATACAAATTTATATGACCTGATGGAGTCATATAGATATTGCCGGGATTTGCAGAAGCCGACTGGAACTGTCCTACTTGAGCAACTCTATCGTTGTAAAATATATTACTATCGTAAATTATAAACTCACTCTCAGGATTAGCTTTGAGTGTGTTTATTAAAACATCATTTTTACCGAACTTACGGTAAGACATTTTAGTAGTCCAATCTTACTCTAATTGTAAGCTCGTTGTCTACACTTTTCTTAAGAGGCTCTGAAAGTTTTGCAACTGCCAACAATTCATTAGAAGAGTTATAAAGCCCAACGGTTGTTACGTAAGACACCGGATTATCAGATGCAACGTTCTTAACTCTAATCTTACTGCCTGACACATACGTTGGGTTAGAACTATAATTAAATTTATTAGCTGGTGCTCGACAGAAGTAAATTGTAGAGTTAACTTCAGTTGTGTTATTGAAGCTAATGTTTTGTATTCTTCTGCGGAAGGCTTCAATTGAACCAGTCATAGATGAGCCAGTAAAGGCTTGCTGGGTTGTTTGGTTACCGTGAGTTGGGTGTTTCGCAAAGTCTGCCATAGTTCCAAAAACAGAAGCTGTAATGACTGCAATTCCTGCTTGATAGAAAACTACACCAAGACCGTCGCCGGTGCCAGCAGAGTTAGAAAAAAGTACACCATAATCACCCCCAACGGTATTAGTAACGCCATCACCATTAATTCGAGCCTTTGCATCTTGCAAGGTAACGGTTGGAGAAAAGGTTGCATTACCGGGCGCTGAGTTTCCGCCGTATGAACCAGATCCTAGAGTGATGCTAAATGAGTTTTTCTTAATTTCATCTTTCGTTAATAGTCTGGAAAAGTTAACAAAAAAGCATTCACGCATAGATCCTGTTTGATCGAGCAATAAGTCTGATTCAAAAACTCTAATGGAATTGTCGGAGCCTGTGTATCCCAAAAGCACTTGTGCAAATTCCGTATACATGTTAACTTTTTTAACACCCTGCACATTAGCTGATGCTGAAATTGCAGAGGTACCAGCATAGCCCATACTTATATCAAAGATATGGTTAGCTGAAGAACTCAGGAATGGATAATCAAAAACACTCTGAAACATTCCATGTGTATAGTTTTTGATGTTATTATCTGAATACGTACCACTGATGATGGAACCAGTAATAGGAATCACTTCATGGAGAAATGTTCTTGTAGTGGTAACATCTGCTGATGGATTAATTGGTTCAAAACTTTTTACTGGCATTTATAAACTCCGTTATTCTTTTTGTATAATTCTAATTGGTAATTGTTCTGTAGTTCCAGTAGAGCCAACTACTAAAACATTGGTATCGATAAAACGATAAGTACCGGCTGCGCCTGCTACAGACTGACCAGTTTTTCCATATCGAGTAAAATCATCTGTTGTAAGTAACCTAACATCAAAATTAAGCATTACGGCCGAAGCTCTTGGACCAGAGATAACAGATGTAGAAGTATCGGCTTTGCTATCTGTAAGTCTTTTTTCGACACCGTTATTTACTGCGCTCACAGAAGCTTTTACATAATTTTTGAGATCTCTATCTGGTCTAGAAGCTGGCAATGTATTTAAAGAAAATCTAACTTGTGATTCACCGGAGGCTCCACCATTGTTAAAAAGTGTGCCAGTACCCGGTCCTAAAACTGATGATATAAATCTTTCATCAACAGAAACATCAAACGAAGATTCTTGTAAACCATTAGAGGTAATAAATGTTGTTTTGTTAGTTCTAGTTGCAGCAATCTCTTGCGTTTCAAGACCAGTTTCTAACACAATAGCGGTTCCGTCTCTTTTTCCTGCACGTAAGACCTTTCGTGGTCCTCCGCCAGTTTTGCCACCAAAAGCTGCAACAAGAGCGTCAGCGGTCACACCATCATTGAGTGCGAGATAGTAAACATTATTAACAGTGACCGCTGAATTTGTGACAAGATCGTTTCTTTTAATTGTCGGCAAATACAATAATGATGGGTTATTAATAGACAACAAGCCATTATTAATCGCAGCGTTAGTTCCAGTTGAAGCCTCAAAAATGGGTGTTTGTAAAATTTCTAAATCGTAGTAAGCAGACCCGGAGCGGTGATTTTTATTATAACTCTTATAGTTGATTTCATCATCGCCTAATGCAAACTTGGAAATTCTAAAGTTTCCGTTTGCCATTCTTTTTCTTCCGACCTCAGTCAATACCGCATCAAGGATGATGTCGCCAGAATTATCTAAAAAAGCCATTTATTTTCCTCTTTGTTAAAATAATTAGTTGTTTTGTGCAGGAGAATACAATAATAATTATTGTTTTATCAAATTAAGTACCCGCATATCTTACAATTCTTATAGGTATTTGTAATCTCGCGTTACTAGTAACTCCCATAACATAAATAGTCGTGTCTATATAATCGAACTTACTACTTGCTAATTCGCTAAATAGTGTGTTATCTGTAACTCCAAAATTAGTAAATCTTACATCTCTTGTTCCAGTAGAATTTACTTTAAGTTCGTTATCCACAACTGGATTAAATGATACTACAGAGCCTCTGGGACCGTTCAAATTAGATATATTTGTGCTAATGGATTCTGGCGTAGTAATATCATAATCCGCTACCATGTTTGGAATTGATCTCAAAAAATAAGATGCAAAATATTCAAATTCTGATTCAATTGATACAGCGACAGTTTCAATACCTGTTTTGAAATTGACGATTTTTTCACCACTAGCAAAGTTTTCAAATTTTGAATTTGTATTCATGTTAATAATACTAGATATAAACCTATTATCCGCCTGAATGAGAAAATCGTTATCAAGCAAAAACTTCTTAACGATTAATTGTTCTCTATTATCCAAAGACGGAAATGGCACAGCATCACTATCAAATACAAAAATTCCAGACTCAACAATAATTTTTGTTAAATCAAAATTATTTGTTTGTAAAAAATTAAAATTAGGTAAACCATCATTAATAATTTTTGTTGTTTCATCATTTACAGATAAATAATATTTGTCAACCCTTGTTGTTGGTGCGTATTGTGTTTTAGTGTTTTTAGTAAGAATCGGCAAGTATTCAATCAGCGCATGTAAAGCCTTACCCTCATCATTAAATTGATCAATTTCTTCTTTCGTTAAATATAATATACCTGCATCAAATGAATTCAATCCGAATTGTAAATTTTTATTTTTATCTTTAAATGCTTCCATAATCTCAGTATTCAAAAGCGCTGGGAAGTAGGTTACATCATCAGCACTTTCACCTCTGAATAGCTCATAATCAATTTCATCATCACCTAAAGCAAATTTAGCAACTTTAAATTTACCTCTAGATAAAAGTTTTTTGCCTTTATCTGTTAAGGTGGCGGTGATTAAAATAGTGTCGCTTGTTTTTTGATATGCCATAATTTAAATAGTGATAATGTTTATTCTAAACTTATCCAACTTCCTCCTCACTCGGTGGTTTATCTAAACTTGGATCAAAGGGCACAGTTGCACCGGGGACAGGCTCAGCATCAAACACGGGCAAATCATGTATAGTTTTAGTCAAGTCTCTATCTCTTAAATTGAATCTAACATTTAAATCTAACTTTTTAGAGGTTTTTTTAGATGTAAGTCTGATTTTAAACTTTTTTCCACCTGTTGAAGAATCTTCGTTCCATATTTTATTATCAGATATGCCAACTTTAACATTAGAAATTTGATTTTTAGCTAAATCATTAAGGTCTACATCTGATAAATCAAAAACCATTTGATCAATGTTAGGTTCAAGTTGCATTATTTTTTTAAATGATGTAGTTGTTTTTGTAGTTTTATCGGGATTAAATTCTGAAGAATCAACTGTGTCGAACAAAGCGTAAACATATCCACCATCATTTATCAGTTCACATTCAATTATTTGAGATAAAGGACCATAAAGACCATTTTCATTAATTAATCTAAAGACATAGTAATATTTTGTATTAGTTAGTATTTGATCACTAACAATAAAATCAGAATAATTATATATGTCATCAGGAATTCTTAAATCAATTCTAGAAACTAATCCACCTTCTGCTAAAGATTCATTACTAAAGTCCGCAAATGAATTAGGCTTTTCCTTTATTCTATACATTTCAATAAAACGTGCTGGGGATTCAGACATTTTATTAATATTTTGAATTGGGATTAGCTCTTTGGATTTTAAATAATCATTTTTTAGAGCTAAATCAGCGCCTGTTATTAATGTTGGGAAAGGTTTGGAAATAAAGCTATCTTGTCCGATTTTGAATCCAACTCTATTAGATGTGTCAATAAAATGAAATGGCACCACATTTATTTGATTTGGTGGATTATCTAAAACTTTTACATCTTTGGTTAGTAATGGTATTTCTAAAATTTCTAAACATGGCTCAAGGTACATATTAAACTCAGCTAATTGTGGATATTCAGAAATATCCGCAGATAAGTTTGCGAATTGATTGAATACTGACAAGGTTGTTGCATCCAAGCTGCCGGGTCCAGAGGTGAGGGAACCTATAAGACCAAGCGCTTCCGCGTCAGTCGAAGCTTGAAAAATTTGGTTCATTCTTTCTTTAGTAATAGGATCGTAAAATTCTACGCAGTATTCTATGTCTCCACCGATTGGGAAGCCCTCAAGAGTCAAATTATCAGTGCCTATTTGTTTAGTAAGTCTAAAATCTCCGTATTTGTATTTATGACTCATTACACAAACATAAGCAGATATTTTATACGTGTAGTTTTCTCCATACTTTACTTGGCTATCCATAATTGAAATATTATCTGGAGCATCAGTTGAATTAAAGACCCAGAATTTTTGGATTATATTTTGTTCACTATTATCGTTGTCTATAGGTCCACCAATTTTTTCTATTTTATAAGCTAAGACTTCAGTAAATTTATAAGTTGAACCATAAATTCTTTCAATTATATCGTCACTTAAATCAGTTACCTCCTCTATAGTTGTAGCGCCGGGTAATACATTAGATAAATCAGAAAAATAACTATTCATTAGATCTATAATAGAATCTATAACTTTTGATGTATTTTGTGCGTTTAAAGTTCTATAAAGTGTATCATTTGAAAAAGTAGCCACTTGTTCAGGATGATTAAATCCCATAAAAGTATAATTATCATTTAGACCAGCTTCTGGATTATTGTATGCATATGCTAGCATATTTAACATATTTAGACTTTTTAATTTTATTGGAGTATTCGGTGTATCATAAATTAATTCACTAAATTCATAATCACCCGAAGTATCATATTTTGGTTTAGGAAATTTATATTCATAATTAAATCTCCTTTCTTTTTGCATCAATTGAGGTATACTGCCTTCATCAATATCTTTAAGTAGTTCTAAAAATTTGGAAGAAAAATTGTGCTCTTGAATTTGTTCACAAATAGATGATTCTTTTAATACAGGAGGAAAATCACCATTTATTCTTGTAAAATCATATTCAGTGGTGAAAGCTCCTCCAAATGAATTTATATGTCTTTTAAAATTAATATTAACATTGTAAAATGTTGACAGTTGAGTTTGAATTGTTAAATCAGTGCTTTCTTCTGCATCGGGCGATAGGGAGGTAATATCGTCTTGATAATCAGCAAAGTAGCGATGATCAAAAATTATGTTTTCTTGGTGTCTGATAACATCATTAATGTTTACTATAGGCTGATAATTAATGAAAAAATTTCCAAAGTATTGATTTTTAGATAAGCTCACATAATAGTCATCATCTGGGAAATGATAATTAATTAACTTTGCTTTGTTTTTAGAAAAACCTTGTTGAATTTCTTCAGTTCCTCTAACAGAATCAGATACAGATAGAGAATAAACATATTCACTAATAATGTTAATATTAGGAATCAAAAGTTCAGATTGTAGACCACTAGACCAATTCTGATAGCTTTGAACTAAATCATCGTAATCTAAATAATTTGTCACGATAGAACATGGCAGCAGCGGATCTTCATCAAAAGTTCCATCATCAAAATCATAATACTCGATAGTTTTAATATTTCTAAATTTATCAAATATGTCCGTGTCAAAAGTAGTATCATAAAATACTGTTTCAGTATTAATTAAATTTTTATAATTTTTATCTGCGATTGAGCCACCTGTAAAGAATTGTAGCCAATCTGTATCTCCAAACACTGCCCCATCGCGATTTGCATAAAGTCTAAAAGGAATTATAAAATTTGGAGTATATAAATTTGAGTTTACCGGCCGAATATTTACCGGATTTGTTTGAATAAATTCAATTTTATCAGAATTAGTTTGTGCTCTTTTTACTCTAAAACCTCTAAGATCCGTAACACTTTCAGTTTCTAATTTTAATTCGGGCTGAATGCGCTTAAACGTTGAATCTTCGATCTGACTTATAGAAAAATAATTTCCTATTTCAGTTCTAAGTGGATCCCCATTCATCATCATGTCAGTTGAAAAGAACTTAATTTTAGCCATTAATAACTATATCCTCCGGTACCACCACCACTGGACATTCCTGTTGATGTCACGCTGGTGCTTGTAGTGGACTCAGGCGTTGAAGTCCCTTCATCCATTGTACCATAAAGTGATAATTTTTTCATATCTAGATCAGGAGATAATTGAATTTTGACACGATATGCTTTTTCAACGTTTAAAAAATTCTCTAAAAATTGGGAATATTGTTTATTTTTTTCAACCAATAAATTTTCAAAAAGAGCAGAATTTTTTTCACGTAAATGATATCGATTTTCTAAATCTTCTTTTACACCTGTGTAAGTTGTATAGTAGTAATTAAAAAATGCTAGGGAGACACTAAAAACTATACCGGAATCATCATCAATATCTGATATATCATTGGGAATGATTTGTGGAATATGTTTTGATGCTTCTTGTAAGGCCGTACCATATGGATCCATAATATTAAGATTACTATCTAAAATCTCATCATATAACTTAAGATTATTTAGACTTACGAAACTCAATACTTCAACTATTTCATTATCAATTATACTGCTCGTGGAATCTGGTTCAATAACTGCAGCAGTTTCAACTACATTAAAAATAGTAGTAAAATTATAGTTTTTATATTCATTAAAAAAACTTTCTAAATTTTCTATAGGACCAATAAGATCATTAACCGGCTTTAAAGGATCTGAGGGTAATCTATTTATGAACTCACCAGCAGAATTATAGTTATAAGCAGTCCTTTGTACAGTTTGTGAAAAATATTTATCTTTATCTAAAAATCCAAAATCGTCCATGGGTGGCAAATCTCTTAAAACACCAGTTTGTCTTAGTCTTGTGTATCCTTCACTTCTTTTACGCATTTGTAACCTAAGTTCAGTGTTTAAATTAGAAAGCCCTGTTAATGTATACATCGGGTACGGCAACATATCACTACTCAAAAATGAACTAAGGTATCCGGGGACACCGAACACCGGCGCTTCTGGGTCAAAAGATTCTACACTTGAATCTATTTGGGCAATGTTGGCATTAAATCCAGAATAAATAAAAAAATCATTTATTTCATATGAAAATGACATTTATCTTCTTCTCCTAGCTCTAGATAACTTTGGTAAATGAGTGTTTTTAGAACGCCTAACTTTTGGAATAATCTTCTTAGCTACAAAAACTTTTTTTCTATCACTAAGACTTTTTTCAACAATTTTAGATTCTTCTTTTATTTTAATGGGGCGCTCATCATCAAGCTCATAAAATTTATCTGTTTCAGATTTAAATTTTTCTGTTACCTTTACTTTTTCTGGACTTATTGTTCTTATATTAGGATCAACAATTTTAGAATTTTGAATTATAGTCTCATCGTTTTTAGTATTAATAAGAGTAAAGTCTTTTAATGAACCACCAGTTGTTGTTAATTCTTCTGTTTTAACCATGGTAAAGCCAATCCCGCTTAAAGCTGCTTCCGAAAGAAAGCCTATATCATCATTCTCTGTAAAGTCAGTTAGAATTGAATCACTTTTAAGATCTTTAATTGCAGACTTTATTGTACTTTCACTACTTCTAGTTATTGGATCGAGAAATCCATCACTTGATAAAATAAGTGGCTTACGATTTGTAGGATCAATTCGTGTTGTTGTGTTATTACCAGTACCACCGGGGCTGGCTCCAGAGCCCGGAGTTGTCATATTTCTTGTATAATCAGACATTTAATTTACCTGTAATAATTATAAGCTACAAAAGTTTATTGAAAAAGAAATATATTCCTTAATTAAAATCATTCGCCAGAGTCTTCATCTACTGTAAATAAGGGGTCTGAACCTTCATCAAACACAGCATCATTAAAAACACCTCCAATTGGATCATCTTCGTTAAAAACTCTAAAAGTATCAACATAAATTGTTGGATCAAAACGATCACCAAGTGTGGCTCCAGATTCCCTTACTGCTCTTGTACCAAGTGCTACAGTCGCATATGTATCATAACGTGCTTCGCCACCATAATAGATATAAGTGCCATCAGAGTAGGTGTCGTATAAACCATCACCATCGCGATCTTCCCTTTCTCCTTCATAGTAGCCGAAACCGTGGTCAGCAACTCTAACCCTTTCGCGATCTTCAGTACGTAAACCGCCAATACCAGCATATTCAGTAAGATCACCAATATATTCTGATGTAGTATAAAACGATTTGTAGTTTTTAAGCAGTGCTATACATTCTCTGATTCTTTGCTTTATTGAACTAAGAATAAATTCTTTACTGCGGCCGGAGAATGGATTGTTGCCGTAGTAAAAGCCGTCGGTCCACGATCCCCGTTCCAATGTCGTGTAAGTACCGGACTCGTAGGCGGCATCTTTACGGTCTTTGACTTTCTCATTAACTGGTCCAAACCGAGTGCTTGGATCCAGAAGCCGGCGATCTACTTCATCTTCATATACTTCTAAAAGCGAAATAGCTGCGTTTAATGTTCTAAAAGCCCTTCGCGCTTCAATAGACCTACCGTCAGCCTTTGCACTTGCTAAGTAATATGGACTGCTCTCTTCAACATTAGCATCAACAGTGCTTCTTTGAAAGATTCGATCTAATATAAATTTTATATATGTTATTTCAGTATCAGGCGGATATCCATATGTAGAGGGCGGTGTAAACCTATCTGTTATTCGTCCGGCTCTGATATCAAATGCATATATATTATCTAAAAAAGAACCCAAGCCGTCAACAGGATAAAATATTTCTTCAAATGCATATGCTATGTACTGATTGGGATACGCTCCCTCGCCGGTAGGTATTCTAACATATGGGTTATTTATACCCATTCTTCGTTCAATTGGCTCCGCGCCATCAAAATAACAATCAAAACTATATGAGGAAAATAATGGAGTTGGAGGAGGTCCGCGAACCTCAAATATTTCCAAAGGAGTATCATCTGGAAAATATTCACCAGCAATTTTTGCTTTTATTGGTATTCTATTTCTAAAAGATTTTACATTGCTATAGTAATAATCATTAAAAATGATTCTGCTAGGTTCTATTCCATCAAAGCCTGATTGAGCACCTTCAACTAAATCGGGTTTATCTTCATCTGCAGGAGCATATGCAGCACTTGAATACATGCTTCTCATAATTGTACAAAATTCTTTAAGCATAGAGCGTACACCTTCAATTGTTCCAGTTTCAGGAGCTATTGTTATCAATTGTGCGCTTACTTGATTATCCAACTTTGAGGGTTCTAGAGCTTGCAGGTCCCCAAATAGTAAATCTCTCATTGCAACATATACATAAGCAGCCTCAATCCAAGGTCTACTATCACCATAGGCTTCAGTAATACCATCAATAAAAAATTGATTGAATGAGTTAGTGATATTATTGTAAGAACAAATTTCGTCAGATAATTCTGCATATGCTCTAAAACGTTCATATACATTTCTAATTTCATTTCTAAAATTTTTATACGTTTCTAAAGTAGAATCTTCACATTCAATCAAAACTTTGTAATTAGTTACCGGACTATCATTATTAACAATTTTTAATGCTTCTTGCCTATTTGAAAGAATGCTAAAACCAAGGGCATCATCTAAATCAAAAATTGTGTTTTTGTAAGCCACATTGTCGTCCATAAAGTCCGAAAATTCAAAACACGCTAATCTGTATCCATCTCCCACTGTTTGAGTATCAGTATAATTAATCTCATCAGGTATTCTACCAACACCTTCAAGTCTGCGTGATATATCTGAATTGGCAACATCAAAATTAATAAATTTTACGTAACTATACCTAAGCTGATTATTAATACTTACAATTGGTCTACCATATCTTAATTTTGATATTGGGTCAGCACCGGCGCCGGCTTCATTAGCTGCGTTTGATGCATCAAGCGAATACTTAGCAAATTTACTTTTAGGAATTGTACCGGCGGGGCCGTTGAGCATGGTCGTTTCTATCTTAAAGTTAACAGTTTTTTCAGCAGCTTCAGAAGCTATGATATCATCAGCTTCTAAAAGAAGCTCATTTCTACTTAACGTAACTTTTTTAATTTGAAAATCTCTGTAAGGAACATTAAACCTAAAATATTTTTGTAATTTAGAAAGATTTAAGAAATGAGAAATATTGGCTCTAGTCCTTACAGCTTTTTCATAATCAAAGAAAAAATATCCAAAATTATTAACAACAAAATCTTCATCAGTTAACGCGGTATAAATCGTCGATGATTCTGCACGAGTAAGGTCAAATAGTCCTCGCTCGGTGCCGCCAAATGAATCTTCGGTTGGGGCTCTTAGTTGAAATTCTAATTCAGATTCTGCTAATTCTAAAGCATCTGCAGAACTATATCCTGCGGCTTCATATACTTCAACAAATTGATTTAATAAGTCTGTATACTCAGCACCGGAGGCGGGTCGGTCGGCTGTACCTTCGCCAGCACGACGTTCAGCGTCAAGTGCGCGTCGTCGCTCAGAATAAAAGTCATCGGGACCCTCACTTGGAAACAAATCATCAAGAAGATCACCAAAAGCACCACCAGCAGACGTAGCGCCGGCGCCCGGCGCAGTATCTCTAATATAGGCTCTTCTTGAAATTTGAAACCAGTTTTTTGAAATGTAATCATCAGAGTCGCGATCATCACCAGCCCCAGTAACTAGAGCACTTGCTGGAATTCCTGCCCGTCGAAAAACTTCTGGGTCATATAAACCTTGGCGCGCTCTTGTGTCAATAACTAAAGAATCGTATAAAACCTTTTCAACTAATTTTGGCATACTTTGTATTAATAAAACAATATCAGAAAACAAGATTACAAATTCATTGTAAAATTCGCCTGATTTGAATTCTTGCGATTTATCAGGGTATACAGATCGGTAATTTGAAAGTTCACCTAAAACATTTGATGTATTATTATCGGCGTATATTATTGCTTCAAGTGAAGAAATATTACTGTTTAAGCGACTATCAGTTTCTCTTAATGGCTCATATTTAGTTATAAGCTCTTGAAATCGTGTTCTTAAAGATTGAATTGAAAAAGATTCGGTTTTGTAAAAATCACCATTTAATCCCATAAATACAGGACCATAATACGGAACATCTGAGTCTTGTTCAAAATATGAACTGTAAAACCTATTAGGTATTTTACCATTTTGTAAGAGTTGGTAATACGTTATATCGCCAAAATAAGAATTAAAAGTATTAATACTTGTAGTTTGCGAAACAGTTTCGTCGAAAGTTGGAGTATCAAGAGTTTCTAGTTTTGGTCCAACCGTAAAAAGACCAAATAATCGATCAATATTGCCTATTTTTGGTAGTACATGTCCCAGCGCAACAGCTACGTCTTCAGCAAAAAATGGTTTATGCGTAAATGTTAAAACAATATTAGAAATCTGAACAATTTCGTTACCTTCAGAATCAAATGAATTAGTAAAGGAAATTGATGAATTATATGTATTTACTTCGTCCTCTGAAACTAAATCTGATAATTTGATTTCGTGGCCACTTACACCCACTGCAGACTCGTTGCGATAACGTTCGCTAGTACCTAAAAACCACTCATCTGAAAATTGTTGTCCATATTCTTCAGCAAGATTAATTCTACTTCTAACTTCCGATTCATTTTTACCTTCGCGCCAATCTAAAAAATCTTTGAGATTAAAAATATTATTTTCTAATTTATCATTAAACTGATTTAAAAATGAAGTGTAAGCATGTAAATACAAGCCATCAAGTTGATTAGTTATAAAATCACGGGTCGTAGCATATTGAATATGTGCTGGTTTTGAAAATCTAATATTTAAATATACAACTATTTTTGCGTGGTCATAATATTCATAACCTGCACGAAAATCGCCATCCGACTTAGAAAAATCTTGAATTTCTATTTTATCAATAAAAACTCTTGGTAGCTTTTTACCAAATACCTGTGGAGACGGTATATTTAAATTTACTTTACTCATTTAAAATCCTTATAATTACTTTTCTAAATCACTACAGTTTTCGGCTGGTTCTTCAACAGGTTCACAAATCTCAGGTGATGTTGCAGAACCGTAAATATCGTAAAAAACTTCAGGAATAATTTCTTCGTCACACTCAAAATCAATATCCACATAATAGGAATTTTTATTAAAAGCATTTGCACATGCACACGCTATTCTAGCATTAACTTTAGAATCAGTTAAGATATTAAAGAAATAATTAACATCATCTGCTGTAAAATTTTTAGTTTCTGCTGCTTGGGGATTATTTGATAGCATTAATCCATCAACAATTTGAGGGTTATCGTTGGCAAAAAACTTTCTTTTTAGTTGGGCGCCTTTTGCTATAAAGCCTCCAGAAAAACCTTCCACAGTTATATCGTTATCAGCATCACTTTTTAAAATGGTTTGATTAACATTTCCTACCACATTATCATTAATTATTTTTACTGTTAATGTTCCCGTTTGTGATGCTACTGATGCGAATCCATCATCCCCAGAACTATTAATTCTAACTTTTAAGTTGTGATTGCCTTTATAGCAGCCAACTGGATCATCATCACTTGAACACCGACCCCTATCTATTATATTTCCGCCGGCGCCTGTTGAACCAAAATACGGATCCGTTGGATATCCCAATGATTTTTCACCACTATCTTGATTAATAGCAGAAATTAAATTAAGAAATGAACCTTTTTTGTTTTGACTTGCTGCTCCTAATAATGTATAATTTGAACTTCTTACAACAGCAATGTTACCAAGTCCGGTTGCATCATCACCTGAATTAACAAATTCAAAAGTTGCGGTAGTAAGTCCATCACTGATTGTAATTGTATCACCAGCATCAGGATCATTAACAATATTTATAAAACCAGCAGCCTTAGTTTCAACTCCGTTGTCTTCTTCCATTTCAAAAACTTCGACATCAAAGTTTTCGTTTAGTAATTCAGTGTTTACTTCTTCACCGTAAATTACAATATCATCTCTAATAAGTTTAATAATATTACCGTCTGCAAACGTTGGTGTCTGAGAGGTAAATTCTGTAACACCATTGTAGAAAGGAGGTTTAAAATCATCTCTGGTTATTAATTTAGTATAGAAAGCATCAACATTTATTTGTGGAATATTAAATTCTGTTTCTTCGTTGTCAAAACTTGCTGAACTAAAATTATATTTAGTTGTATCTTTGGCAGTAATGTTACTCATCTCACCTTGACAAGATACAATCTTCCATGCAGGGGCTGCTTGAGTATTGCTGCCTTCAAATTTTGCATCGCCAATAGCGGACTCAAATGAAAGTACTTCAGGCTTTGGAAGAAACTTTTGTGGTACAATATCAAGATCAAATAATGAAACACCTGAATATAAACCAACTACAGGTGTATCTTCTATAGCTGCTATAAGCTCTTCGTCAGTCATGCCACCAAATTCGGATTCAGAAGAACTAGCATCAAGCTCACGTATTTCCTCAAGCGTTAAAAATGCTGTAGGTCCACCGGTGGACACTGCATATTTATACGTTTCGAGCCCTCCTAAAAAAGTACTTGGTGGAACTGAGTTTTCTAGTTCTTCAAATGACAGTATACCTTCAATGAATTGAGTTTTATTTTTGATTCTCTCGTGGATATTGTTTTGTACTTCACTAAATCCGGCGTACTCACTATCATATAAAACACCTTGATCAAAAAATGCATAGAAAGCTGGCTTAAGTTTGCCAACAGCCAACCTATGTTTACCATAAGGTGTTAACTGAAAATCAATTACTCTTTCTTTTTTATCTAAAAATTTAGCCATTTTTTATTTCTTAAACAGTATTTCTGTGTCTAATTTAACTAGTTCAACGAAAGATAAGTAATCATACGGCCAATTGAATCCAAACTTGTAATCTTTAATCTTGGTTGTCTTTTCATCAATCTTTGTAGTAGACTCATTAGCTTGATCAGCAATCAAATCAAAGTAATCAGTTTGTGCTCGTTGTTTAACTTTGAAAACCATCCAACGTAAATTCTCGTTTGCAAGGACATCTTCATTAATTAATTCATTATTAGCAAGATTATGAGCAACAGAAACATTCTGGAATTCTACTTTTTCAAAATCTCTTGGTGCTATGTTTTGCCAAATATACGATAAATCATCTCTATCAAATTCATATTTAAACTCAAACACATACATTGCAAAAGGATCAACCTCTTTATTATTAAGAAAGTCAAGCTCTGGTGGAAATACAAATTTTTCTAAAGCATTGCGTAGTTTTCTAATGGATTCACCTGCCACCGTTAAACTATCACCTGCGGCCGAACCAGCAGCTTCATCGCGGGCAGCAGCAAATCGTTTTTTGGGTATCGAAATAAATTTCTTTCTTTCAGTTCTAAGTTTTGAATCGGGTGGTAAAGTGGTATTTTCAAATTCATCTACTTCCTCGATAATATACGGGATAGCAACAACTGCTTCATGTACAGCCATACTTTGCTTGATTCCGCCGAGTCTTGATCTTGAATTTGTCTTATCAAAACCGCAAAGTGTCGAGAGAGAACGAACATTTTTATATAAGTTATATCTATTTGTATTCTCAATTTCTGAACCTCGACTGCCATTGCGAGCGATAGCACCACCATTATAAGGCGTTACTCTATCACCAGTAAGCACCTCATAGTGATTTTTTAACCAGTCTTCAGGAATGTCTCCAATTTCTAAGAATATACCCGTGTTCGGATCTTCAGGAATTACACCAAACTGGTGCCACATTCCTCTAGGAACAGAGGCTGACCCATATGTTGGTAATGTAAGCGTACCACTAACTGCAGCAATTGGGTGTACACCGGCATCATTAAAGTTAAGCATAGGTGTTTCCCATTTAGGCTGAATAATCCATTTAGTGCCAACAGGTTTATTTTTATTAGAGACAACATTTCCAAATTTGTCTGTTTCTTGTTCTAATACTCTTTCTGTACCAAATATTTGCACACTTGATGTTAGTTGCATTGAATTGACATTAATTCTTTTTCCATCATAAATTGACGGTACAGTTTTATCGTTATTGGGAGTGCTTCCAGTAAACATTGCAAATTGAGTTTGCTCAATTGGAATCAACACAGGCATTGGTGCGTGTGTGGCGGCATTTGACCCCGAAGTACTGGCTTCGCCCGGATCAAAACGCCAACAAACAACCTGAGTTTCGTTTAGGATTCTGTTAAGATCGTAAACTTCTGGGGTTGATGTTAAATTACCACCCTTACTGGTTTCTCTGTTCATAACATGAGGTCTGAAAATTAAGTCCGCCCATGCTTCTCCGTCATAGTAAGGTGGAGTGAATGCTGGATTATAACCACTGAAACTATCCTTTGAGGCACTAACAAACGGCATTAAGGCGGCGTTTGAGCCAGTTGGGCGACCAGCCATAGGTGGACCAAACGCAGACGGTCTACTATACATGGTAAATGTTTCTTGGAAAGCAGGGTTGTGCATGGGGTCTTGTGGTAGTGCGTATTGTCCAGAAGATGCGGTACCGTTAATTGTCCTTTGGGCTCCAACAGTTCCGTAGTAGCTACCACTTCCTGAATTTCCAAAAGAATCCACTTCATATTGATAGGATCTGACTCCGTTGTGTGATCTTCTTAATTTGACTCTTGCCATATATATTGGACGTAAATCAGAAAATGATTCATCAATAGTAAACTGTAAATCATTTAAAACGGTTTTTGATTCAAGTTTTGAAATTTCACCACCATCTAAGAAAAATTCTCCGCATGCACCAAAGAAATTACGAGCCATTAAAGTATAAATTCCATCAGCATTGTCATTATATGAAGCGGTTACCGCATTTTTTTCATAACATTCATTGTATGATTTACCTTTTACCACCTCACTGATAAAACAATCTACACTCATTGATGGATGTGATTCTAAATCAGTAAAGTTTGTATTTAAAATATATTTTGTTGGCTCAATAATAGCTTCAAATGGAATTCTTTTATCCCAAAATTGACCACCAATATATTGTCCAGAACCAGAGATAAAGTTTTCTAATGTTGATGAGCCGGTAATTGTCATTGCAAAGTTATCAGTAGATGCAGTATGAATCGTACCAAAAGGCTTTCTAAGTCGTTTTCTATGGTTTGATACAACTGGATAGTCTACAGCTAAACCTGCTTTAATAGAGTTATATAAAATACCCGGTGAGAAAATTGGATCAAAGGCTTGTTTTGCTGCAGCCGGCATGCGTTCATATAAAAGATTTGGGACATTATAAAATGATTGACCGCCGACGGCATTCTCTTGTTGAAATCCTTTATTGTTAAATGTTGTAGATCCCCTTGTCTCATCAAAGGTAGCGCCTTGGATAGAGTCTTTAAAAGAATCTACAAATTGTTCCGCTAAATTCACTGTCCTTTGTGCAGGATAAAATCCGTCATAAGCGTTATATTTAATTGCTGCTTTACATGTAAGTTTAATTTCTTTTGCGTTAAGCAAGCTTTCTTTTTTAATACCCATAAAGTTTTCTAAGAAATCTGAATTAGAATAATCTTTATAAAAATTACTATTTGCACTTGATGAATTAGTTCCTACTATTTCAAAAAAGTTTGTTTTAGATTTATTGTTAATTCCAAAATTAAAATAATCCTTTACGTGCTCACTCATTCTATATTCTGGAATGATTGAATAACCTTTAGCCATTAATTTTAAATCTGATTTAAAATCATCGTAATCGTTATACCATGGGTTAGAAGCAGAAGCAATAAACTGTGAAGTAGTGCCTCTCTTCAGTATTTTTTCTGTTGAGGATGAGGTAGTAGTTACAACTATGCCTGCTTGATCGGCAGCTTCCCAAAGTGCTTCGCCGGCGAAAGGCTCAACAGCATGATTACCTGAACCAGATACTAGCGGGAACAAGCCCATTACAGAACCAGTTTCAGGAATTGTTATACCGACTGGGGAAACAACTGTTCTTGGACCAGCTAAAACATGTTTTCTATTATAAAGTGGCGCTAATGCTACTGTTCCCAATTTACCATTAGTTGAGTTTAATGTAAAGTATGAGTAATATGTGTTTTGCAATTCTCCAGCAGACGGTACGAATATGTTATAACCGGCGGTGCCGGATGGCAGTGGTTGAAATGGCTGAACAACTAAGAAATTACTGGGAAATCCAGACACTTGTACTCCACCGCTAAGACCAACAATTGATGTTCGATTCAAGAAGTTTTGAGGGGCGTCAAGCACCCAAGAACTCTTATTTACTGGTGCGCCCAATAAAGAACTACTAAGTGTATTTCCAAGCACTGCTCTTGCTGCTCTTGAATCTCTCCAATATTTGTTGTCATACCCAACACGTTTTGTAACAAAAGTATTAAATTCATTACGATTTGATGGGAAAATATTTTGTTTGTATAGGAACCAATTTAATGTGGCTAAATTAGAGTTAGCTGCAGCAATGGCATCTTTGTATGGAGTCGAAATTTCTGAATAATTAATTTCTGCTTGATTGTTAAGTGGTAATTCATTGAAAAATATTCTTTCATTTGTGTTACTGAACTTGAGAGTTATGTTTTCAGTTGTAGCGGTACCATTAGAAGCAATTGTAGCATCAAAATTAATAAATGATTCTCTGCCTTTTAACGATACTGGCGCAAGTCTAAATGTTTTTAAATGTTGGTCACTACCTGTTGCAATTGTAAGTTCATTCTTTGTTCTTTCATTGCGTAAAATTTTATTATTATTAAATCTAAGTTTATTCCAGCCCCAGCCATAAGTGGCTCCTCGGCTTGTTAAAAGCTGATTTAAGTAATTTGTGCTAGCAGCTTTCCTCGCGGCGGGATTAGCAAAGAAACCTGCGTTCATATAGTTGCTAACATCTGTATCAGATGTATAACCAAGTGTATTCTCTGACTCTGTAATCGGATCGTTGATCAGAATATTTAAGCCATTTGTAGACTGTGAAAGTCCATTAATTCTAGAGTCTGCAATTTGCACAAATGTCCAATAAAACTCAAGACCACTTGAAGATGTTCTATAGGGCATTAATTGTTCATTAAAGATTTTTTGGAAACCTGAATATTTAATATCTGATACATCTTGAACAGAATTAGAAAGCCACATATATTGTCTGTCAGATCTTGGAATCTGATGTTGTACAAAGTAATTGTTTTTAACAGAGCTTGTACCATAGAAATCTACAAATTGGTTGTTATAACCAGCTATTTGAATTCTTTGTAAATTATTTCTATTGATCTTGTGAAAGTTAGGAAGCTCAGTATACGTATCACCGGGATTCGTTACAAATAACGAATCTCTACCAAATCTATTCGCATGTCTAGAAAGATGAGATCTTAAACCATAATCTCTACCATGTATGTCGAAAACTTGAATATCAGTTGTATCACCATTGGTAGCTGCGGTAGAAATTGTACCACTCGGTCCCTGTGATGGTCTAACAACAGTTAAATTGCGATATGGTATGGAATTATATGGACTTAATTCAGATGATTTAAAATCTAAATATCCTTTTGACATTACCTCAATACCACCGGGAGCGCTAAATCTAGAAACAATAATTGATTTATTTGTTGTTCCAGTAAGATATGAAGTGCTATATTCATCAACTAAAGCAGTATGAGCATCGTTTGTTCTTTTAATTCCTAAAAGTGTTCTAACATTTGTTGTAAATTTCACATCTGATAATTGTGATGGCAGTGTTGGTTGGCTGTCAATAAAAGCTCTAGGATTATTAAATGAGCCAACAGAATGAATAACCTGATAATTTTCTTTAAAGTTACCGGGCACAGTTACATTGCCATCATTATTTACAATATTTTTAATGTTAACTGGCCTCTTGGCTGTTAAATCACGATAAAGATGTGCTTTTGGTGTATGTGGATACGGATAAGGTCTCGTGCTTGAGCCCGCAGGAAGATTGTAATTTGGCGGCGGATAATCAGGACCAACAATACCAATCGCTCCTTCAGTTGAAGGAGGACATGTACCAAGGTGAATTCTAAAGCCCTCTGGTCTTGTATCTTGCTGATCGCTACCTGTATTTACTCTAATATGTCTATACTGCAATCCACCAACAACGTCGCGAGTAAAAGCACCTTGCATGGGTACTTCAAAATTATCTCCATAAACGTCGTTGTGGACGTTTGTGATCATCAAGTAGTTACCTACCCTAGACACAACTTCTGAATTGTAACCAGAGTTAACCTCAACGCTGGAACTAATAACATTAAATGGGAAACCTAATGAAGATTTTACGTTCTTAAATCCAATTCCATCCTCGTAATCACGACCATGCTGTACTTTAAAAACTTTCTTTCTTTTTACAATTGCATCGGCCGGTCTGTGTGGATCAATCACATAAGGTAAATCAACTGAATCTTGAACAAGTCCCAATAAAACGTTTACAGGAACAAGCTTGCCACCCTCGGAATTAATTGGTCCGCCGGGAGTAACTGCCGATCTAAAGTAATCAAAGCTCTTAATCTCTTCAAAATTAGTACCTGCTTTGACTACTCTAGGAGAAACACCTTTGTCTCTTTGTCTACCAGAAAAACCATCGTCAACATTAATATCAAATTTAAATTTTTGTAATCGAGTTCTTTTATTAAAATTATTTAATCTATACTTTGTGCCACCTGATGTAACAAGTAACGGCTTTTTAAATGACGATGATGGTACTGGGTTAGAATAGATAACGTCTCTAAATTTATTTCTCTGTGTATCAATAGCAACTTGTGCAGATGAGGTGCCAGTTCTTATTTCTAAAGATCTCCTGTCGGCTCTTTTTTGCCAAAACACTGGATGCCTATTTGTTGGTCTTGGAGAGGATTCAAGCGGCGATGATGCTTCTACGTAAAGATCGCCGCCCGGATCACCAGAATCAGTGGCAGATTCAAATTCTGGTAATGTATTAGAATCGATTATATTCAAACGATTTTGATATTTATTTCTTTCAAGTACGTGACTTTCAATAACATTCTGAACATCATTAATATATTCACCGGAAGCAGGTATCAATTGTGATATAATTGTTGTTAGTGCATCATCAAACCATTTATAATATTCTGTATACTTTTCAACCGTTGAAACTTCAGATACTCTTTGGAAGAACGTTTGTCTAAGTTTTTCCATTTCTTTATATCTGTGTCTATAGTAGTTAACTGGTGCACCAATTACTGATCTAAAATCAACCACACCCGCAAAGAAATCCAGCATTTCTTCAGAAATAGCACCATATACACTTTTTTCTAAAGCATAAACATAGTTGGGAATTATTTCTTCTTTTCTTAAATTCGGAGTTAAATCATCAGAATCACTAAAAATCTGAACCATATCAGAAGAAATGGGTCTCTCTGGATCAATAAATTTATAAGTGTTTACAGATTGCCTATTTACAACTGATGTTGATGAATTAGCAAAACCAAATCCATAACCAGTGTAGTAATAACCAGATATTCCTCCAGCCCAACCAAACTTGTTTATTACGTCAGTAGAACCAGAGCTAAAATCTTCAACAACAAAATTACCAGAACTATCAGAGCTATCAACGTTTCTAAAATTCCAATTGAATGCTAATGTATCTCTACCTAAAACTTCAACACTACTATCTGTGGTGTCAAGTGCAGATAAGCTTCTAAAAGAACCTGAAAGACCTATATTTTCTAAATCAACTGAATGCTGCTGAAGGTCTGTGTCATCTAATGACTTAAGCCAGTATGCAACAGATGAAACTAAAACATCACTTTTATTAATAACTGGACCTGTTACATTTTCTCTGTTAGCGCCAACATAGGCTCTTTTTCTAGATTCAATATACTTTTTACCGAGAGTCTCGTCTACTGAAGCAGACAAAATAAACGAATTAAACAAGTCTGTTGTTTTTGGATTGAAGCCGGTAAATATAACATCGTAGCCTTCGTGTGTCGTCGAGTCAACAAAAGAACTTAATGGATAATTTTTTGGTCGTACACGAACAGATAAATTCCAAGGCTCATCATTATAAATATCATTATAAACTGAGCTTGTTAAAACTATATCGGCGCCTGTAGGATTTGCTACAACTAGCTTAAAGTAAGCATTGGTTGATTTAAGATTGTCTCTAACTGCAAAAAATTTAAAGTTTCCAAAATCGAGTGTAGCGTTTATGGCTGTTGTATCCGTTCCGTTTATCCCAGCAGTTGTGTCAAGCGGCGTGACTGTTCCAAATAAAGATACTTCTCCAGAATCTCTTAGCGTTACACTTGATAAAACACTGGGTTCAAAATTGGGGAAAATTACATTACCTTCATAAGTAAAACCATAGCCATATTGTCTTGTACTACCCGTTATAGAACCCAAAATTTCCGAAGAAGCGCCTTTAAAAATAGCCGAGTCTTGCTTTCTTGAATAAATTACGGCAGTAGAGTTATCTGTTGTGTTAAAATTAGCGCAATTTTTTCTCAACAGTTTTTGTTCCAGATTATTTCTTAAAATAAATTCTGAATTATTTGAGTTAACTTTTAATGATAGAATATTTTCGTTTATGTTAAAGCACTTAAGAACATTTCTTATAGACTGTTCGGTGCCTTTTGCTTTATAAATTTCTGCTAAGTTGTTATAAAGATTTTGATAAATTAAATTCTTAGCTTCTTCTAATTCATTTTCAAATACACCATCTGCACTACGATTCATAAATCTTTCTAACACAGTGGAATCAATAAAAATTTCGGGACTGTATAATCCAAGAGATTGTGGAAGGTGCTCTGCAAAAGATATCGGCTTAAATGTCCCGCTAGTGTGTGTTTGGTGCCTTAAGTTTGGTAAATCAGAAATTTGTAAATATAACTTATCAAAATACGTACCCATAATATGAGTAATATAATTTAAATCAAAATTTTCATCTTCATCATTTTCTTGAAGTATCCAAGATGGCAGAAGATTTAATAATTTATTTGTGTTTTTACCATCGTGATAAGAACCGGTAGAAAGAAGTTCAGTATTTAGACTTACATAACTTGGATGGTTAGTTCTAATAATTGGATCTAAAAATTCTGCTGTTGCTGCTGAGGCAGAGACAATTGCAGAGCCAGTATTTCTTGCTCCTGCATTATAGCCAGTCCATGTGCCATTTGTAACACGGCCGGCGTAGTCAAGCACCACATTATCAGTGGTATTAACACCTGTAATACCTTCGTTGAACTTATAGTAAACACCCAAAGTGGTGTTTGATATATCACTATTAGAGCCACCACGAACTTGAGTAAACCAGTTTTCACCAATTTGTTTTCCATCTCGCGCAGTTTTCCAGAATCTAAACTCATCCAGTGAGCCTGATAATCTACCGCTGCCGGCTGAGCCAGTTCTTTCTGCGCCAGAAGATGCTGGAATTGAGTTTGTTACAAGCGCCCCAATTCGACCGATCGTGTTGGGCTCGTACAGAGCGCCAAGTGTTTTTCCACCGGTAAAATCAGTTGCGGTAACAGTAGTAACACCAGACATGTCAACAGTTGTATTACCAGAAGCTCCAATACCATTTTGTGTAAGTTCTATTCGTAGAGGACCAGTTTTTTCAACTGCAACCATTGCAAGACTGGACGCGTTGATAGCGTCTCTAATTCTCTCTCCTACTGCTGCAGCGCTACCTAAAGCACCATCAACACCAATAATCACATTATCTCCATCTTTGGAGCCATCCACAGTTGCGACACTGTGCTTAAATATAAAACCTACTGAAAGTCCTGCAGCATCTGTAAGAGTAAAGGTTTCATTATTAAGAGGACCGCCAGTAGTGGTAATTGTGGCTGTCGCGGTACCATAAGTTGCGATACTATTTCTTTGACCATTAATATATAAAGACGCGCTCTGTGCAGATAAAACGACTGCATAATGTGCCCAATCACCAAGCTGGCTGACAGCAAAATCACCAAGAGGCAAAGAATTTATAACTGTTGAACCAGAAGCAATACTAAGGCGGAATGTTGAAGGCTGGGCGTGGTTAGCACCAGTAACTTCTAAAGTTAATCGGCCGTAATTATCACTTGAAGAATGCTCGTTGTTCCATAAATCAAATACTACTTGTCTTTGTGTTATAAGTGGGTCAATTGAACCTGTTTTAAGCCAAAACTCTAACGTAACACCATCACTAAAATCACTTCTTAAATTTGACGTTCTTGTGCCTTGTCCATAATCAGAAGGCAAACCTGCAGTTTGATAAATATTTTCATCATAGATGTTTGAGTAATCATAACTACTATTTTTAGGATTTGGTAATAAATCTCTAAGCTTACCAGATGTTACCCTTCCAACTCCGGGTCCACCTTTTAAATCAATATGTTCATTGCTATTAGGGAAACCAAAGCCATTTTGCATAACTTTAGTTGTGTGACCTGCATTGTTTAAGATAATATACCCGTTTGTTCTTGGGTAAAGATTATCTAAGATATATCTTTCAATGTCTAAACATCCGTTTAAAAACTCGTTAGTCTCGCCCTCTGAGCCATCATAAGGATAAAATTCAGATATTCTTGTAAGCGCCGATTTATAATACAATCGAGCAGAGCCATATTTAGCAAAATTTTCAGGCTGTGAATAGTCTACTTGTGGTACATAACGCTCTTGATCAATTGTCTTTTGCTCAATATTAAATTGAGATTCAGCTTCTGAATTGAAAGCATCTTTACTATTTGTGTCTGAAATAAATTTATCTACTTTATTGGTAGATTCAAAAAGTTTCTTAATACTCATAATCACTTACTCTGAATTTAAATTCTCTTTTTTGTTCTTGCCATGAATTTAATTCATCATCATAAAAAGCTAACTTAAACGCATATTCATAACCGGGCTGCAATAATCTCATATCAAAGTCAAAATAGTTGCCTGATACATCGAAAGAAAGACCTGTGGAAAGCAAGCCAGAGCCTGTGTCGTGTCCCACTACTTCTAAATCATCAAACGTTCTAATAACACGATAAGATGCTGTTGCAATTGATAAAGTAGGGGCACTTGCTCTTGCTTTTGTAAAAATTGTTGGGTTCCAGTTTTTTTCTCTAACATATAAATTAAATCTTGCTGTTTGTGTAGGCGCATAAGAATTTTGTAAATTAGTAATATTAGTAAAGTAAACAGGCTCTCTTGGATGTGTTGTGCTTCCCATAGGAACCGATGTAATTGAGCCGGTAAATATTTGCTGGCTACCTAAACTCCAAACATCATGTAAGTTTGTGAGCGAGCTAGTAACTTGTAATCTAGCTTTATAGACACCAGTGGAAACTTCATTAGCAGAGACTGCATACTGTAGATTATTATTAATGTTTTTAATTTTTAAAGTTGCACCGGCTGGCTCTCCAGCCGAGCTAGAGTAAATAGAAACTGTTACTGAATCACTGGAATTAATACTTCTTAATCTTCCTCTAACATAGTTGTAAAAATATAAATCATTAATGTTTTCAGATTTAGCCAGTGAGCTACTAATAAAGAATTGACCCCTATGATCAAAACGCCTTGAGTCCCATTTTGCTTGAATTAAAGGTCTCTTAAAGAAATATTGCGTCCCGCGAGAGAAAAATCTTTTCGTATAAAAAGATGTTGTGGCGCCATCACGTATGTTTTGTGTTGGTTTATCTGATGAAGCATGAACCAATTGGGCAACCCCGAAAGCTTCTTGACTAGAAGTTAACTTAATTCCCATTCCATAGTTGGCAATGCCACCTGCATCACCACCACCACCGGCGCCTTCAATCCATCTTTCTACCAAAGCGGTAATATCAATTTCCAAATCTTCCAAACCAGACTCAAAAAGCTGTGTGTAATGATAGTCTGCATATATTGCCGGCGTGGTGGAACTAGATAAGAAATCGCCACCGCCAGAGACTGAGTGCCATGGAGTTTCTTTTGTGCCATTTTGAGTAACCTCAATTGTTATAGGGCTTATAGTGCCCACTTTTTCAGCATTTAACGTTGGACCAAGAGCAGTAGCTGTCACCGTAACAGCAGCACCGTCGCGAGTCGCACTGAAATCAGAGAGACCATCTACAGCAACCTTAAATTTTTCTGCAAACTCAGCAGCAGTATCATCAGAACCAGCAGCAAGACTTACTTGAACTTCTGTCCCATCTGCAACCGGTGCGGTGTCGCCAGAGCCATCGTTAAACCAAATATTATATCTTGTGGTGCCGTTATAGAGCTTTATATAGTTAGCTCCAGAGCCAGCACCGTATTCTGTTTTTGTATCTGATGTAAAAGTGAATTTTGTTTTTTCAGCAACACCGGGAGTATTGGCTCTAACCATCCAGTTACTGCCTTCAGCGCCCTTGGTTTCGTCTCTATACCCTTCGAGATCAAGACCAGTTCCTTCCTGCCAACTATTGTAAAGAGGATTAACAACTAAGATCATATTTCTTGGAACAGTTTTCGATGTTTCTGCATTATAAAGATTTAAAACAAAATTAACGCTACCACTTGCAGGGATTCTACCAGCGGTTCGATCATTAGAAATTTGATCAATTGGAAATTGTATCAGTGTTCTTGCAAGCTCTTGTGACGAAGTGGTTTGGCGACCGTAAATCGAAAAAACCTCTAAAACGTCAGCTTGACCAGTATTAGAGCCAGTACCACGAGTTTGTAAATTTACTTTAAACGCACTTACAATTGTATTATCTGCAGATGCGGTATAATTTTTAATCATTATTTAGCCTTTCCCACAAAGTCTGTCTCTGGAAACTTAAATTCTACGATTGCGTTTTTAGGAATCATAAGTTGGTTTCCATCAGGAGATAAATTACTGTTAATATCAATTGTTGAACTGGAATAACTTGTTCCTGTTTTATTGACAACTCTAGCTTTGATCACATCTTGGACGCCTGTTGTAGCATTAAGTGTAGAATAAATATCAGATATCACAATTGATTCACCAATATAGTAATTGTTGTTAAATTTTTGAGCAAGTGCTGCAACACATCTAGAAATAGTTGTTCTTTTATCTGCACCCGGAGTTGTTTTAATACTAAATTCAATACCAAAATTCAAAATATAAGGGTCAAGAATATCAATAGTATCATTAATCATTCTATACTCATTTAACCAAATTTTTAAATTTCTTTTAATTGTTGAGTTTGTTTTTTGTAATTTTCCAAAACTATCCTCAGAAATGACGTACATGTTCAAATTTCTTTTTTGAGAATCGGGATCTCTTTGCACTGATACTCTTTTAACAGAGCCAAACTTAGAATGCATGCGATATGCTAAATTTTCATAATCAGCCTGTGTAACTGCTCTATTCTGAGTTGGAAAAGTATCAAATATTCTTTGTTTAATTTCGTCTGATGTAGCATTTGAAACATCACCGGTAATTGGTTGCTCATTATTAACTTCAACTGATGTTCTAATACCGTCTATAACTGAATCAGACAAAACAGTTCTATCAGTAAAATCTAACAATACGTTCGTTGCTTGATTTAATTGACCTACAGAAAGGTTAGAACTACCGGGATTAGTTGCTCTTAATGTGACTGTTAACGTAGTATTTTCTGGTACAATACCAAGTGACTCATTTTGACTAAGCCTCGTTGGGTCAAATGACCTACTGGTAGTATATGTTTTTCCGTGAACATTTATGGCAACTGATTGAGGGTCCGCTACAATGTTGGTGTCCGATGCTTTACCACTACCAAATTGTAAAATAGTATTATTGTTGTTTGTTTCTACTGTAAACTTTCTAGTAACTAAGTGCGGCTTTATAATTGAAGGCACATTATCATTTTTAAAATTAGTGTTAGAAATTTCTCGATAAACAATATCTTGTGCTAAATAATCCACTTCAAAATATTCGTTACCGTCACTATCAAAAACCGAAATAATTTCAGACACATTTTGTGAACTTAGTGAAATTCTAGCGAATTTTTGAAAATTTCCAACATTTACTGTTTCAGTTAATAAAAGACCAGAAACAACGGTTCCGTAAGCTTTAACACCGTAGAAGGTAGGTGACCCATTAGCATTAGTTGCAACGGGCACAACGGGTAATCTGTTGTCTGAAAAGTCTATATTATCTACCAATGTAAAATTTAAGCCCGTGGAACTTTTAAATTGTGTCCCAGCTTTAAGAATCGGCGCGTAATTTCTATTAATTCCAAGTCCAACTCCTGTTGCGGGTAATCTAATGTAAATGGCTGCTTTTCCATAGGTTGAAGGTCGGCCGGTAAATTTGAATCCTAAACTTTTACCATGTCTAAGAATATTGTTATATTGATATGATGTATCTAAAAATGATTCATTAACATTGTAGTCTAAGTAAAATGAAAGTTGATCACCAACATACGCTACTGCATCTAACATGAGTGATGAAAAAGCTGCATCACTAAAATCTTGAAATGAATCCGGGTAAAGTCTTTCAGCGATATCTAATAAATCTTTCTTTATTGATGTAAAGTCTCGATTTGTATAATTAATTGGAATTATTTTCTTTTGATTATCGCTCATTTATATCCCTCTTCATTAAATAGTGAATTCTAATAAATCTTTTACACCAATGCTAGGTATTGAATATGAAATTGAAATACCTAAAAGATTTTGTTCTTCGTTGCTTCCATCAAAAGTAATTGAATCAATTGTGATAACAGGTAAATATACTGATACTTGTTCTAAAATTCTATTTCGGATATCGGTGTAAATCGAGTTATTAAAATTTTCAAATAAATATGCATTAATTCCAACTCCAAAGTTTGGATCCATAACTCTTTCACCGGGATTGGTTAAAATAATCATTTTTAAATTTTGATTTAAGAGTGATTTTAAATCTTTGATCATTGTGAAACCATCAACATCGTTTCTGGTAATTGGCAATTTAACGTTTAAACTAGACATAATCTTTTAGTAAATATGTACGTAATAATTTTATTATTAACCAAGATCTGGTCCATCACACATATTTCCGTTAGCATCCATAGGGTTATCTCGTAATTTTCTTCTCTTATACCATGGTAGGAGACCAGCACCGGGAGTTGGGAAAAGCCTTGTTTTAAGGTTTTTTAATGTCATTTTAGCTGAGTTAAAATCATCGCCCTCACCCGGTTTTGAGGTAGAGGAGTAGTATAGCTTTTTAAACATTCTTTTAATCATTCCCTTAGAGTTTCTAAGTAAAACTCTATCCCACTCGTCCCAGTGCAGTGTAAATGGTGTAAAATTAGGTCTATCTTTAGCGTGTGTCCAACCTTCGTTTCCAGTTACAAATGATTCTTGTGGAATAAAAACTTCTCTTTCAAGTTCTATATCATCATCAAAAAAGTCAGGAAGACCTAAAGCCTCTTTTTGGGAGTCAGTAATTGGAAAAGATTCTGTTGTGGTTTCTGTTGAAATATAAGCGCGAGAGCCCGGTTTGGCTTTAACATTTACATGTTTTGCGTTATCTCCCCAATCATCGGGATCATTAATACTTAAAGGATTATTCCATGGGATAAATGAGTTACCACTTTTGTTAGCATTTACTCTTCTATTATAATCTCCCTTCCCAGTTGTAACTTCTCCGACAGATGCTAAAAACGCTAAATCGTTATAAATCGCTAATGTAGATGTTACTTTCTTGAATGAGAAAATATAACTTGTCAATAATTTATATTTTGGATCATTTAACAAATTTTGTACTAAGCAATGTAATAACTTACTGTTCGCTTGCACAGTTTGAAATTGACTTATTTTAAAATCTAATGCATCAACTTCTACAGTGGTAATAACTTTATTATCATAATAAAAAATCAAGCCGTGTCGAACACCAATGTTACCTTCAATTCCAACAACTCGCGATGGAGAACCTAAACTTTCGGGAGTTTCAATTAACTTAAGTGTACCCGGAAAAACATCTGAAATTCTAAGATTTTGATTTGGTTGAGAGCGCATAAGACTTTCAGCATTTGAATTACTATATTTTGTACCGTTGATAGATGTATATTTTTCGATTTTGAACGGTTGATTAATAGTGGTAGATTCAGCGGTCCCATAATCTGCAACATCTCCTATATCAACCATCTCTCTATCAACATTAATTGATTCGTAATCATCACCAGTACTACCTTTTGTTACATTAATTCTTTCAGTTTGAAGCTTGACAACATCAGCAACTGGAACAATTACATCATGAGGTTCGCCCTCCTTGTGTACAGAGCCTGCCATATAAATTTCGTCGCCATCGTCATCGATATGAATGTGATAATATCCAATATATTCATCAGCATATTTAAATTCATCATCATCATTGTTAATTGCTACCCTAAACTGCCCGCCATTAGTAAAATAAGGTCCGGGGAAAGTAGCACCAATTCCCAGCGGATCAGGATTTAATCTAGTAGGCACCTGAACAGATGTTTCAACAACTTTAGAACTAGCATAGTCTAAACTAGAGCCGGCACATTTATTTTTTAATATCCAATAATCCATATTATGAATTTGCGGATTAAATCCGACATTATACATGTTATTAACAAGTTTCTCGCTCATTTTGGCTAATTCAAAATTAACAATTTGTTGTAAAATAATTTTTGCAGAACTTTCCACTTCTTTGACACCCTCGAAATTTTTACGCTCTCTATAACCTTTAAGAGTTTCAAAAAAGCCGGCATCTCCTGTCAATTTTGATCTCCAGAGTCCGGGTACCCTTTGTTCTGTTTCATTACCAACGTCATTTATATATGTATGAGTTGTATCTGGACGATAAGCAAATGCAAAACGTTTTTGTAAAGTGTTAATTTCGTCAATGGCATCTTGAATATAACCACCCGGCTTAGGCATAGGTAATGCCCCAGATTCAACTAAGAAGTTATAAGCCTCAACTGACTGTTCTAAAAAGCCATACCAAAATTCCTCGTCTTTAAAAGTATTAAAAGCTTCCCAAAATGGTCCTTGTGCATCTTTAAAGTCTTGTTCCATAGTTTCCACTATGTAACCAGAGTAAGCAGAACTAAAGTTTTTAGTAAAATCTGGCTTGATTGCTGAAAATGTGCCAATAGTCTTCATGACATGAGTGCTAACATAAATTCTGACAGCAGCTAGAATTAAAACAAATACGGACATTTTAGCAGTTCGTGGCAATATTCTATCAAATGGTACTTGCCTTACACACTCAAAATCATCGTATAGTCTTTCATCATCTGGAAAATTAGCGTAGTTATCACTAACAAATTTTTCAAGCTCATCAAAGTCAATCATGTTTTTGTTAGATGGCTTACAGCCTGTTTCGTCTGGAAAGAATGCTTGAACAAATCCCCACCAACCATCAAACCTTTTAGGTTTTATATAAAGAGCCGGACTACTGTAAGAACCTCCAAAAACTGTAGGATCTAAATATAAAACTCTAGCGTTTTCTTTTCCTAATCTGAACTCATTAAAACTAATACCTAAACGCATATCTTCATCTTCAAGTTCGCGCATTCCGCCGTCACCATCTGGAATAAGAAAATCATCATATGACACGAATGTTCCATCATCATCAAATCCATAGTCTAAATCGTCTTGGGTAAGGAAATCATAATTTGCACCATACAACCATCCATTTTGATTTTCTCCAATAATTTTACAAAAATCTTTGTACGCTTGCGTCATTATACTGTCGTATCGAACTTTAATTTCAGCACTAGCTGTTTCTCCCAACATATCAGCTAATAAGTATACTTGTGGGGGTAATGGTCTATGATATTGCGTTGTTGTTAGATATTGTGAATAATCATTAATGTCAAGTGATTTAACTTTATTAGAATCTGTATTAGATTCTCTGGGATCTGGTGCAAAAACGTCTAAAGTGTCATCTATTGATAAAAACTCCATACCTCTAGAGCGATATATTTTTTCTGATGTTGCCCACTTTATAGCCGAAATGGCTTGTTTAGTAATCCATGTAAAAGGATACATTATCAATTGAATAGTTTTTTCTGTTACCCACCCAACAATTGGAATATCTTCAATCCAATTAGGTAAATCAAAAGCAGGGGTTGGTACTACTTCATCACTAAAAAAATCTTTTGCAATTGGGCTAGCATATTTTCTATCAGATCCTAAATTTAACTTTTCTACAATTTGCACGCGCATATTGTCATCAGGTCTATTTCTAAATCTTTCTTCGTCTGGTGGAGTATTGGGAACTGTTTCAATGTCAGAATAATAACATTGAACTTCAAAACCGTAAGCCCATTCGTTGCCCTCGTATTCAACCAGTCTACCAAAAGCATCGTAATTTTGTATAGGTATGCCTACAATTCTTCTTCTAGTTCCCATGGCATTATCTTTAAAACTTAGTACGATATCTGCACCGTTGGTATTTCGAGCTACATTTGGTCCCACTGCTCTTTTATTATCTGGGTCACCTTTTCTTGGCAATCTTATAATTTCTATAGTTCTTTCTACTGGAGAATCAGCAAGTCCGAATGTAACAGCAGAAGTAACGACCGACACAGGCGCAGCAACAACGGAGCCCAGTGCATTAAGTTCTCTACTAAAATCACCAATTTCAGTGTTGTAGCCAAAACTAGGTAATGTAAAAGTGCTTCTACCTTGCTTGCCGAAAAGATTGTCGTATCCCATTTCTTCAGCGTCTACTTTATATTTTTTTGAACCGATTGCCATATTGGTTGAGGAAAATACAAGATGCTTTTGAAGATCCTTACCTCCGTCACTAATTTCAGCGAAACCGGGTGTCAATATTCCATCAACTTCAGCGGCGTTTAGATATTGTCTTCTTAACCATTCTCCAACGTAGTATGGATATTGACCTCTTTGGCGGCCGAAGTCTTTATCTCTTTGAAATATTGCTAAAATACCAGTTTTTGCCTCACCGCCATTAGGAAGATTAGTTGCAAAATTAACATATCGTGCTCGATTATATGCTTTTCGATGATGATTTGATAAAGGATTACCCTGTGTATCGCACAAAATCATATTCAAAAATCCAAAGTTTTTGTCCCCAGAGCCCATAAAAGTAAAACCGGTGCCAAACATATCTTGAATATATTCTTTTTCTAAAGCTCTTAGGCTTGAAACCACTAAACCTTTATTAACAAGAGCCATCTCAGGTGTTTCAAATGGGAATAAGCCATCACTACAACCCGGCTCACCCGTAAGTGGTGGAAGATTTTTTCTGAAATATTCCTCTGGGTCTTCGCCAAGTTCTGCGAGATCTTCTAAATCTTGCAAAGTGTCATCCCTTAAATCACAATATAATTTTTCTGCTTGTGCTTCAGAAACTCTACCACTGAGAATTTCTGCTCTTAAATTTTTAAAATCTATTATCTGCTGTGGCGATGCACAAATTGACGGATTTGCTGGAATGTTCGCGGTTCCAAATTCTCCAGCAGAATTGTTAGAAGCTTCATTTAAAATTTCTCGGTAATCTAATGGTAGAAAGTTTCCGATAGCTTTGAAAAATCTACCAATTGCATTTTTATTTGTAAGAGCATCTCCAAATTCAGGATAAACAAACTCAATTAATTGTTCTGCAATTTCTAATGCTTCTTCTGAAGCTTCTCCCAAAAGTAAATCACCAAATTCTTTTCTGCTTAGTGAAATTGATAAATCATTGGCGAAAGCCTTTGTTCTATCAGGATTTGCAAAAGCAGTTGGTCCTAATCCAACAATCGCCATTAAATCTATAATTGCTGCATCAACTTGTTCGTCACTTGCATCAGGTCCACAGATTGCCTCTCTAAAAACATCGCTTAGAGAAGTTTTACCAGCGATTGCTCCCGGTAATGCAGCCAATAACTCACCTGTTGTTTCTAAAGCCGCACACACTGCACTTGAAGCTAAAGAGCAAAGCTTGCTGAAAATTCTTTCTACAAGTATAACAATTAATAATCCAAGAATTATTGATGCTGTGTTAACCAAAGCAAATTTTAAATCACCCCACATAAGTTTTAACTCACTTATAACACCACTAGGACCATCTGGTAATACGATTTCATCAACTTTTCTACAAAAATCTAAATCTAAACTTTTTATAAAATCACCAAAACCCGGATTAAATAAAGGAGGTCTTGGGCATGTAACTGAGGCTAGTACATGTTTTATAAGCTGAGCACCGGGAAATTTATTAAGTTCATTAACTATCTCAATTAAATTGTCACTATAAACTTCAATTAAAGCTTCAATATAAACTGACATTACGCTATCTGAATTTGCCTTATTAGATGATGTCGAAGCTAATTCAGGTAATATTGTGCCACCTTGTGCTTTGTTAATTTCTTCATCAACTTCCTTTGGTGTTGGTGGTTTATTGGCATCATATGGTTTTGAAGATGAAGTATCTTGAATGCTAGCTGCTGCATCTAAATACGCTTTATTTTCCCAAGGTTTACCGGGATATATTTCTCCTCTATCCTCTAACTTTTTCTTAACTAACGCCTCTAGCTGTACTTGCTTATCTGGTGGCAAACCAACAAATAAGTCACCCATTCTTTCAATTCCTAATGCGTTAAGTGCATTTCTGACTATAACGGGCAGAGCATCATCTAATGATAATCCCTGAAATAAACAGCCAACAGAATCGACAATTAAATCTAAAAGTCCGCATATTTTTAAACTTTGAAGAAATTCTTTCCATAATCCTTCTGTTCCGGGCAATGTTGCTGCGCCGCCGGCTGCTGAGGTTATGTCTGTAAAAGGAAGATCGGCACCTAAAAGCCCACCTGCTGCCGATGTGAATGATTTTCTTGCTGAGTTTGTAATTGCCAAACATCCTCTAACAATTGCATCATCATCTGCATCAAATTGCTTTTGTTTTTGTAAAGCGGCAAGCTTACTAGCGATAATCATTTGAGTTTCTTTACTAAGCGCACCCATGTCAGGTTTAATACCTTTACCTTTAGGATCAGGAGGTGCGGTTGCGGTTCCAACACCAAGTTTTTCTTTATCTTTTAAAACTTCCTCGTTCGTATTTCTACATAAGCTTTCATGATAAATATATTGTATTAGCTCACCTAAGCCAAACACATCGTCTAGCAAATCTTGACCAAATTCTGATGCTCCGTCAGATAAAGTTTTTAAGAGACATGCACTATTTGTTAATTCATAATTTGGAACAAATTTAATTTTTACAACACCATCAGGCACATATGTAAAAGTTTCAACAAAATCTTTAATAGGAATCTGCACTCTAGCTTCAAGCGCATCAGACATTTTTTTAAGATTTAAAAAGTAATTAATTGCTGTTTTATCATTCCATGCACTTGAAAGAAGTAAAAGTTTTATAGACCCACTCTTTTTATTATATAACGAAGGTTTGTTGCCACACTCAACTGTCCAAACTCGGATTACTCTGAGTTCTTTATTTTTGAAACCAAACTTTATTTTAGTAATTCGCTCTCTGAAAGCACCCGCGAATGGATTTCCTCCAACTCCAACATCTGGTAATGATTTACCCTTTGAAATAAGAAAAGTTTTTAGATCATTGATCATCTCTAGTAGAATACCAGAAGATCCAAAGTCAACAAAAGCCCTGTCTCCGTAACCCTCAAGACTGAAAATTCTTAATGGATTGTTATTAGAATCAAATACATAGGCATTGCCTTCACCAATTTGAGCAGATACTTTAAGCATGTCAGAATATAAGCGTAATGCTTTTCTAACACGAATCATGTTTGATGATAAATGTTCAGCGTTAAACATTATATTTTCCCAGCCGGGTCCGTTTTCGTCCTCACCTTCTTCTTCGGTGGCTTCTAACTCAGCATCAGCAAGATAATAAATAAAATCAAACGGCACTGAATACAGAAGTTTTAAAAATGAACCGGGTCTTGCTGCTAAGTCGAATTTTTTAAATTCTATACCAGAGCGTACATGTTCTCTAGATTTTCTGTTGTTTACCTTACCATTAAAATCTAATAAACTGCTAATTGCTTCATCTACAAACTCTTCAAATTTTTCTTCTAATGATTGCTCAACAGCCGCCTCATCTCCGCTATTAATAATGCTTCGGGGAGCAGTTTCGTTATATGATGTAACTTTTGTAACTTGATAATGACATATTTTTGTGTTTAAAAAAGGTTTATTAATATTCTGACTTTTCCAATCAGGAATAAATGAATTTGGATCAGGTACACATGGTCCCTTACAAGGGAGTTCTGGTGTTGTTAAATCATCGTCACAAACGTCAATAAGTCCGTCGTTGTCGATATCTTGAAATTTTAAATATTTTGATTCTGACATAATTTATGTTAAGTAAACATTAGGACTTCTAATGTGTTTCGCTTTACCGTAGGTTAAAAATTTATTTCTGAGTGAGTTTCCAACAATGCGTCCTGTATATGCGTGTGAAGTTCCCCATATAGAAGTCTGTGCGGCTGAGCCTAGCAGCGCTGCGCCGGCTGGTGGATTCAACAGAGCCCCTGCCAACGTTGCATCTTTTTGACACAAAATTAAACACATGTTAAAAACTGCCGCCTCAATAGTATCAACGTAATTAATGACTTCGTGCAAACACTCAACTAAAAAGTCTCCTTTAATTGCTGGTTGTAAATATGGAATCATTTTTATGAGTGAAGTGCCCGGTGTCCTTGGCGAGCCGAGATATATTTTTTCATCAGTATAGTTTCCGGCTATTAAATTGATGGCGCCGGCACTAGAAACTTTACCTCCATGAACATTTGTTTCTTTCTTGCCGGAAAAATTATTTGCTGGACCTGTAACTATATTAACACCTTCGGTACCAATAACTCTAACAATATCTGCTTTAACCGCAACTCCTGAAACGGGGTGTGTATTTTTACCACCGGAGGGTTTACGCGGACCAAAAGCTAAGCCAAAGTTTTTATCTAATTCTGTGCTTTCAGAAATGTAAACTCTTGCAGCATCGCGCGTAAATAAGTTACCAACATACTCAAAACCATCAATGGGATCATCGTTTTTGCGAACTTTGTTAACATCTATATTTTTAGATGCGCGGCCAACAACAATATCAATTGTTGAGTTTTTATAAAAACCTGCACCACCTCCACCAGATGTTAAATTAGATGGTCTATCTCCACCAAAAACAATTTGACCACCATTGTGTGAAAGAATATGATTATTAGCAGCTTCTATTAATTTAGGACGTTTTCTCTTTAAAGGAGTTTGACCGACACCAGAATTATCTGGGATGCGGTCATATTTTTGATTTTTAAATTGATCGGCTGGAAAAGTTCCATCGGGCAATGGTGCGCCGGCTGGTTGTTTTTTGCTCATTTTTTGACCTTATATAATAATTATCACTATTTTTTAAAACTGTTAACTAAGATTTGTTATTTATTCTACTGCTTCAGTTCCATCATCAACCACACCTGTAAATGGATCAATTGGAAGATCAGCGTCGGAGAGAGCGATGACCTCTGCCAATGGATCCCCGGAATCGAACGGAGCGACGGGATCGTCGCTGATTGCAGCGAGTCGGGCATCAGTGGAGTCAACAGCTTTACCTCTATCGATCTTATCTTTAACTGAATTTAGAACATTCTCTTCGAGAGTTTCACTTGACGCTTGATTATAGCCTATTTCTTTCACATCTCCAGCGCCAGTAGTATATGTATCAAGCCCTCGATTAGTTTTAAACGATGTAAAAACTCCATTTTTTGTTAAACCAAGTTTTCCGTATGGTAAATCAACGTGTATTGGATCATAATTATTTTTAAAATTACCGCCCCAACGAAGACCAAGACGGTCAATAACATTGAAAATTCCAGTATTCATCCATTCTCTTTTATGTTGTTGAATGCCAGCAGTAGTTATTTTTCCCTTATCATCTGTTGGATATGGTCTGCCTGTAATTGGTGAATCCCTTAATTGAGACATATACAATTTACCATCCTTAAAAAAATTGAAATCTATGGCTAATCCCACTTGATGAAGAGATGTAAATGTATTTCCACTAGGTTCAGCAGGTGCTGGTCCTTTTCTGCCATTTTTTACGTAATCGTTGTATAATTGTTGTTGGTGTGATTTAGTTCTAACACCACTATAAATATTAATATCAATATCGTATAAATTTTTAGATTCCATTATAAATGCTTTTACATACGAATCAAATGGCTTTAATAAGTCTTTAATAAATGTGTTGTTTTTACGTTTAAAGCGGATATTGCTTGACCTGTCATATTCCTCAGCCAATTGAAATATTTCACTGTTTATAACAATTGGTGGTGGCGGGGCATAAGAATCACCAAGTTCAAAAACAGATTCAATAAATTCACACGCTTCAGGAGTTAGTGATTCAAAATCTCTGTTTGGATCTATAAAATTAACTAAGTTACCTTGCCTTAAATTTAAAGTATCGTCAGAATTTCTAGAAAACTTAACAGTAACAATATTTCCTATATTTACTTGCCCGCTATTAGTGCTATAAACTACAGTGGAGTGAGCAGCAATTAGTGCATTTCTAAGGCACTTCACATCAGGAGTTACTTTATCAGTTAATGTGCAAGGATCAGTTAAAACTATATGCGGGCTGTCTTTGGCAATGGTTCTTGCCTTAAACTTGTAAAATGTTTGTTGTCTCATTTCATCGCCGCCGGCGGGGTAGCCAAGAAGTGTAGCTTCTTCTGCATCGATCTCAACACCATTAGTAAGAGCAACTGCTAAAAACTGATCTGAACTAAAAATTCCAGTGCCATCATAAAAAGAATTTATGATTTTTTTAAATGAGCCAAGAGGGTCTGATAAGAAATCACCTATATTATCTGTGTCAAAATTGAATAACTCTTCTAAACTCATATGAACTAAGATTCCTTATTTTGAATCATATCATAAATATTAGATTTATCTAATTCTGTTAGTTCAAAGCTCTCATTTTTATTTTTATGTTTCAGACCTATAATTTTTACAAGCTGCTCGTTTGAACGCTGCATAGTTTCAATATGTTTGGCGGCAACGGGACTTAGGCTTCTATTATTCTCAGCGTCTGCCGCGATTTGATTTGCGATCTCATTAAGAAATTCATTGGCTATCTTTCGATCATTTCTAATATTTTCTAACGCTTCGCCTATTAATAAATCTAAATCATTTTTTGAACTCATATGTTACCGTTTTCCCAATCAGTTTTAAAAGAGTAATATCTTTTTTTGAATTTCTTAAGTGAGTTAACTATTTGCTTAGTGTTCAAGCCAGTTATCTCACGCAAGTATAAATAAATAGCTTTCTTGTTAAAAATTTCAATGTCGTCTTTTGATTCAAATAAAACCTTAATCGCACGATAGACCTTCAAATCATTATCTTTCATCGTTGATTCGTCCCATGAACTTATTTCTTTATAAAACAAAGTCCAAAATTCTTGTTCCTCACGTTCCTTAAGATATGAGTCATCAGTTGACAAAAACTCTTCTTCGTAGTGCTTAGCTATATTATCATAATCAACTTCACGCTCGCGTTTCTTTTGTTGCTTTTTGACTTTGTTAATAAACCAGTTTTTAGTAATAACACTAAAATATGAAAAGGCTTTTGAGCCTTTATCTGGATTATATTTATCTAATATCGTAACAAGCCAAATCTTACATTCATCTCTTAGGTAGTCTATGTTTGGCAAGTTTGTAAATTTGTATGTAAATACAATTTTATCAACCATCTCACTAAGTGCTGGCTGAATAAGTTGAACATATAGATCAGTTCTTTCTCGATATGATTCTGTTTTAGTGTAGCGAACTATTGCATCTTCATGTACTTGTGTAAAGTAATGATTCTTTTTTCTGCCTTTTTTCGCTCTAGTTCTCTTCTTCTTGATTGTCAATTTCTTCGTTATCCTCTTCTTCAAATTCAACAAGAGAATATAAAAATTCAAAATTTTCCAATTGTTCACTAAGAGATCTACTATGATCCATTAAGCCCTGTAAGGTCTGGTCGCCATAGAAAGTTTCTAAAGAATATACTTCTCTTAAATGTTCATCAAAATTGTCAATCATTATTTTAAGATCTCCCATTTCTTCAGCAGCGGTTAGCAACCGAGAAACAGCACTTCTTGCATACATAAAAACAAACAATGATAAAATCATTACTACTGTTAAAACAGCAATTAATGTTATTTCAAGTTCACTCATATTCTTCTCTATTGTCTTTTAAAGTTTTTAAAATTTCTCTGTTTTCTTCAATGTACTTGTTAGTCAAGGAACCAACTTTTACATTTTGTTGTTTCTTAATTTTTTTAATTGGTTTAGTAAGTCTTTTCTCGATATCCAATGCTCCACATAAGTCACAGTCATCTTTTTCATAACTGATAGCATGGAAGGATATAAATTCTTCTTTGCAAGCATTACAAAAGTATCGATAGCGGGGCATTACTTGACCATATTAAGAATATCTTCTTCACTAATTGGAGCTTCGTTAGATACTCTGATTGTTGGTGGGTTTGCAACAATCAAACCATCTTCAGATTCAATCAAATCGAAACTTTTCAAAATTGGTACAATATCCAACTCGTTAAGTAGCGACTCTTGTAGTGCCATCATAACAGACCCAAGTGCCTGATTAGAAAGCTTGAATGTTTTTACATTCTGTCCTTCATCAATATTAAAATCCATTTTATTTCTCCATATTAAATTTTTCTATGTATGGTTCTACGAACCATTCTTTTTGATTAAGTTTATTACAAAATATCTCGTATTTAAGTTGATTATCAACATGAGTGTACGGATTTTGTATTATTTCTTTTTTTATTATAACACCTATTCCAGAATCTTTAACAATATTTACATCAGCGTATGTTAGATACCACTTAACCATTTCTCCAACTTTAAACTTATTCATCAAGATTCTCCAAATTATTAAAGCATCTTTCAAGACCTTCTTCGATTTTAATAGATGCAGACCATCCAAGCCGACGCAATGCGGCCGAATCAGATGATGAAAACTTAATATCGCCGACTCTTGCTACTCTATGAATCCAATCAATATCAAATCTTTTGCTAAATAAATCTTTTATATAATTTAAAGGATGCGAGAAACCTGTGGCAACGTCAAAATTATTACCACCAAATTGTTTTTTATAATTCATACAAAATATATTAGCACTTACAATATCATCAACATGAATAAAGTCTCTAGTTTGTTTACCGTCGCCATCAATAAACAAATTAGAATCATTTTTTATTCCGTTTAGCCAAGCAGAGATTACTGTTGAGTATGGTCCGTTAGCTTCTTGATCCTCTGAATAAACATTAAAGAATCGTAAACAAACAGTATCTACGCCATACAATCTAGCGTAAAGTTTGCATTCTCCTTCAGTATAAAGTTTGTGCAGTCCATAAGGACTAACAGGATTTGATGCTGCAGCAGAACTAGCAAAGATCACTCTTTTAACATTGTTAATCTTTGCATATTCTAATACTCTAGATGAACCAAGAACGTTATGTGACATAGCCTCAGAGGGATTTTCAACACACCACTGAACACTTGGCATTGCTGCTAAGTGAAAAATGTACTCAGGCACAAAGGGAACGTTCCTACACAATTTATCAAAATCGAACAGGTCGTACCTAATATCAGTATTGTGTTTTAAATCAACACCATATACTTCATGTCCTTGGTCAATTAACTCTTTATAAACCTTAGAGCCGATATAACCAAGATGCCCGGTGACCAAGCATCTAGCCATCTATTTCCTCAATCATTTCAAAAGCAGATTCCCAATCAGTAAATCTAATTGCCTTATCATCAATATAGAATCTTGCTCTTGGTTTCTCGGCAGTAACCTTACTGACAAATTGAGACATGTTATGTTCTTTCAGCCATTCCCAAACAAGTTCAGTTCCAGTTTTGCCATTGACTAACCCCCGGTCAGGCTTAGCCTTACATGTGTACACAATGACGGTATAATCTTTTGAAAGTCTTTCAAGAGCATCGTAGGCACCCTCAACGGGCTCGTCATAGATGGTTCCATCATAATATCCTTTAGAACACTTGTGAATAACTTTATCAAAATCAATACCGATATTGATTTCTTCATCGGGGTAACTGTGTTCACGAATTTTGCCACCCTTCCAATTAAGGGTTTTAAGCGCATCAGGATCGTTCTTACCGATTGGTGGACATACGTTACCTGAACCATGTGTAAGCTGATAAGTTAACAAAAGTGTGAGAACTTCAGCAGTATGATAATAATGAGCACCCACAACAACTTTTGTAAGATTTTTAATTTCCATACTGATATCTTTCGATGTCATCATTGCAATCTGCATACCATTATCAGTAGCCCACTGCAAAGCCTTGAGAATATCCATTGAATTACCAGACGATGAAATTCCAAGAACCAAAGAGTTTTTCATTTGTTCTGCGGTTCTAGTGCAAGTTCTTGCGGATAACCAATTGACCATCCACTGTTCAAAACTACTATCATTAATGTATGATGTGGCTACGACTCCAGAGCCCGGACAAATAGCATTCTTTGTACCATTTGACAGTCTTGTCATATCAACTGCAGCATGATCTGCAACCGCAAGGTTGCCGCCGTGACCTAAAACGTAGATATCATTGCAGTTGTTGAATTTTTCTTGTAATTCATCCCACTCAGGGGTTTGAACCACTTTTACAAACAGGTCACCTAAATTTTCAAAATTAAGCATTATTTAACTCCCTATAACCCTCTAATAAAATGGTAGTATCCATACCCACAGCTATTATAGCATAGTCACGGTATTTGTCAATATATTTGTTAACGTCTGTTGGAATGTGCACAGCCATTTGATTTGGGTTAGTAACTACTCTCTTAATAGACTCAACAGCCTCGATAAATTCACTATTTTCAAAATTAGCTGGATCTCCTAAACTTGCTGACAAATCATAGGGTCCAATCATGTAAAAATCTAAACCACATGCATATATTTCAGCCATATTTTGCACCGCCTCTTTTGTTTCAATTTGAGCGATCATAATTGGTGGTTCTTGTATTAAATGTTTAAGACCCCATTTATTCTGCCTCACAAGCCCCAGACCGCGCTTTCCACCTTGTTTGGGGTACAGACACAAATCTTTAATCTCTTGAGCTTGTGCGGCGCTCTCAACCGTGGAAAATATTAATCCAGAAGCTCCAGCGTCTAAACTCATTCTAATGAGTGTCTTATTAATTTCAGTTAATCTTACAAATGCTTTTTTGTTGTGAGATGTGATTACTTGAATACAGTTGTACAGGGTTTCATTGTTATAGCACCCATGCTCTGTATCTAGTACTACTCCGTCAAAACCTTCGCACAGCATTTCGGAAATAATTGTTGACGGTATTTGTTGCCAAGATAAAATCATTTATATTTTTCTATAAAATCAGAGCAGACGCCGGCTGAGTTTCTTATTTCATTCTCTGAATAAAAACCACTAAAACTCTCTGGCATAACGCATATAGAATCGGGTGTTAATGTATGACCCGGATATGTCCAAATGAAACCTTGTGATGTTAGTGTATAGAAATCATCTTGATGCCAAAAAACATTAAATCCAGACGCTTGATGTATTAATGAATGTAATGATTGTATATCTTTAGCATGTAACCAAAGCTTTCGCGCTCTAGCAAAAAGCCACTCCGGTGATACCATATACTGTTGCTCGTCATGACCAAGGTAAAATTTAGTATAGAATGAACCTCTGATGTCTACTTCAACATCATAACCTTTTTCAAGAGCTTTGTCAATATAAGTTGGGTTATTCTCCATTTCTGGATTCGGGCCCAGCATGTTACCTCGATGTGATATTAAAAAATTCATAGGTCACCATTGTAATCAAAATTAAATAAAGCTATTTCTTCAGCAAAACAATGTGCTACTTTTTCAATTAGATGATTACCGTTCTCATAATAATCAGAGCATTTTTTTCTTTGACTTGTGTTTGTTTCTTTACTAGCTTCAAGAAGTGGTTGATAACTCAGCCCGCAAGATTGCAATATATATTCCCATTTTTTATTAAGCTCATCATAACGTATAACTTCATCTACACCATAAGTCCAATATGTTTGTGGTACTTCGTATAGATAATTTAAGTTATTATCAAATCTATTCCTTGTTATCTCATCTATAAAAAAATCAAAAGTAAACGGTCGGCCGAGTGCGCTGGGGTGGGTGCTACCATCAAGCTCATGATACGTTTTTATTTTGCTATAGTAGGACAGCATCCTACTCCAAGGATCTCTTACACATACAAATTTATATTTGAATTCTTTTAATAAGCGTTGTGATGTACACGAATATAAAGATAAATGATCGTGATGGCTAAAAAACAAATTTGGAACATCCGAATACACAGTTTCAAGAGCATCAAATTTAGTGCTTGTTGACAAGCCTGAAACTAATCTCTCAAGTGAAGGTTCTCCGTCCGCTTGATAGCATTGTTTACGTGGTCTGACATTAATATTAAATAAACGTATATAAGTATCATGATCAATAAGTTCTTTTACATTATCAGTATTTAATAATGATTTAGATATTGCCGTTCCTCCAGTTCTTGGGTTGTGTATAAATATAAATTTTTTATTTCTATCAATTATCATTTTTTCACCACGTATGCTGTTGGGCAAATATAATTTAAAGTTTTAAGCTGAATATCTTTGTCTGCAAAAAATCTATCCACACCTGCGGATTCAGACCACTTATGAAAAGCATACTCATCAAACACTACTATACCTCCCTTTACTACTCTATCCCAAAGAGCGTTGAGAGTTTCGTAAGTAGGCTCATCGAGGTCTAGATCGATATATAACAATGATATTCTGAAGCCGGGGCGTTCTTTTGCATATTGATACGCTGTTTTAGTAATATCACCAGCAACTAACTCAAACTCATGTTCTTTAAAGCCACAGCTTTTCACAAAATCGCCAAATATCTGTACTTGATTGCTTTCGTGCTTGTAATTTCTTTTATCAAACAAAGTGCCCATGGCTTCTTTATCAATACCAGTAAGACTACCAACAAGTTCTTCAGAGTTAAAAAAGTCAAACCCGACAACCTTTTTGCCACTATTAGGGCACAAGAAACGCTTTATTTTCAAGAAAGTAAGCATTCCGGTACCCTTAAACACTCCACATTCAACAATATCACCCGGTAAATGTTTTACTTGGTCTACCAGTAGAGTTCTAGCTAATAGTTTGCCGAACACTTTAGTATCAGAACTGAGAATGAAGCCGTTGAAAGAATCGTATAAGCCCTGACTGGTATCAATAATTTCTAATTCTTTTAAATCCATTTATGCTCCATGAAACTTGTTGAAATAATCTAAATCTTCGGGAGTTCCAATACCCCACATCCCATCAAAGTGGAATGTTTTAATTTTTTTGTTGTCTCTTAATGCTTCATTGAACACTGGACAAACATAAAACTCATTGTTAAATCTTACATTATTTTCAATCATTTGTTCAGCGTACTTAACATAGTCAGAACCGTGCTTCCAATAGTAAATGCCAGCGGTGGCGATATCACTAATTGGTTTTTTCTCGGCAACCTCTGATACAAATCCTTGTTCATCAAGCTTGGCGAAACTCCATTTAGGGTGTGTAGCTGTAAAGGTAAGCATCCCGCCATCAACTTCGTCCGCCTCCATAGAATACATAAACTCATTACTATCCCAATCTAAAAACTGGTCTGAGTTTGCGAAGATAAGCGGTTCATCATTATTAATAAACTCTTTAGCCAACAGTGTAGTGCATGCAGCACCTTCTGTCATTCCATCGACCTGCACGATCTCACAACCGGGTGAAATTAAACTGAGAAGATGTTTTAAATTATATTTTTCGTAATGTTCTTTCTGTACCACAAAAATGTGACGGGCATCAATATTCAAATTTTCTACGACAAGTTGAATCATAGGCTTGCCGTTAACCTCAATTAGTGGCTTAGGAAAGGTATATCCCGCCTGTTGAAAGCGAGAGCCTGCTCCAGCCATGGGTATAAGAACGTTCATTTTGCCTCCTTGCCATTTAGGTCTTACGTTTTCTTTTTTATCCACTTTATCAATTGTTTCTTTAATTTTTTCATACGTAACATCACTGCTATTTTTAACAGCACAAAGGTGAGCGCCACTGTTGATTGCAGCCTTACGTCCGTGATGAGAGTCTTCCACAACCACAGTCTCATGAGGGTCAACATTTGCTCTCAGCATGCATCTCATATAAATTTCAGCACTTGGCTTTGGCTTTGTAACATCTTGATTAGAATAAAGAAAATCTATATGCTCAAAAAAGCCTCTTCTTATTAACTGTAACTTGGCAGTGTCTCTAATGGAGTTTGTTGCACATGCAACCGTATATCCCTCAAGTTTAAGTTTCCTCAAAATCTTGATGATTCTATGATCATGATCAAAGTTATTAATGATCTCAATTGTTTTTTGTTGTTTAGCTTTCCAGATAGGAGTATGAAATTCTTCCGGTAACCCTTTTCTTTCAGTAAGTATTTGTAATTTTTTTGTGGTCGATAAACCATCATACGTTGAAAGATGCTCTGCTCTATCAATAATATAACACCTATCAATATCACCAAGAGCCATGTTTAAAGCTTGATAATGAAGTTCTCTAGCGTCTACGAGAACGCCATCTAAATCAAATACAATTAATTTAACCATCTCTAAACTTCTCTCCTTGTTTAAAAGGATGCTTATCGATATCGTGTGCTGTATCGGTGCCTATCCACAAATCACCCTTGCGCCAACCAACATAATTCTTATCTGCTAACTCTATATCTTTTTCAAAATAGTAATATTGAACAAAGCTTGGCACTTTTGGAGGGCTAGGAGGGTTTTCTACAAAGTCTTTAGACCATCTTGTAAGCCATCCGTAATAGCTTGGTTGTTGTTTCCAAGTATCTTTCCACTTCCAATAAAATATTTGTGACGTATGATACCACCCCTCATGGCTAATATCGTTTGTTTTCTCCTGCTTCCAATCTTCTTCACCGCCGCGGTACTCACTAGTATCAAGCTCAAGAGCATCGTGTGCATTAAGCAAGCGTCCATGAACTCTGTCGTTAATTAACGAGTGCTCTTTGTTATAAATCAACGCACGAATATAATAATCAGCTTCTTTATTTGCGGGTGTCAGAAATCTTTCATCCCACATACCAATTTTTCTAACTGCTTCGGCCGTGTAGCTAACGATGTTATCACCAAGTTGACCGGTGACAAATGTATATTTTTGGTGCATCTTAAGCAAGTTAGTAGCCCAGTTAGGACTAAGAACAATGTCATTTTGCATTGTAACCACAATCTTAGCATCTGGATTTTTTAAATCTTTAAAACCGTGCAGTAGTGCTTCATTCCAGTTTCGCGCGAGATTACCAGTGTCCCAATCAGGTCTAGTGTTATTATGTATCACATTTACCTTATCAACAAACTCAGAGCTTAATTCAAACTCGGAATGATTATTTATTATATTAACTTCAGTATTCGGAATAGAAGTAAAATCAGTTTTATTAAAAAGCCTATCTAATGTCTCATTTAACACACCGCTTCTTTTGTATGTGGCTATAAAAATTTTTAAATTTTTCATTTTTTTCTCATTTTTTCGTATAAAATTTCTGCTAACATAAACTCGTATTCTGTATCAACGTCTACAGCTTCTATTTCGTCTAACATATATGGGTAAAACTTATCACCTAAGATGTTCTTGTTTTTAATCATAACTTCTCTAGGAAGTATGTTAGCAGCAAAATTAAGAGCGTAAATATCTGGTAAGTCCTGTGACCTTGGGTGATTCTTAGGATCGTAGTTAATTGCTTTGCCATCCAGCCACATATACTCTTTGATTACGTTTGTAGTAACCACACAATCGTAGTCTGTTTCACGTTTATAAATGTCTATGCATTCTTGTAAAGTCTCATCAGTAACCAACGGGCTTGTTACGGGAGTCCATAAAATATCTTTACAATCCAAGCTAGAAGCAAGATGAACATACACATCACCCATGGGCACTGTATCACTAGCATAAAAAGGATCTCTACGCATCGGACAAGCACCAAGATCATTAGCAATCTCCAGCATATGATCATCGTCGGATGTAACCACTACTTTGTTAACATCGCGTAATTTTAGCGCCTGTTGTATTTTTAACGTCAACATATTAGTACCCCCAAAAGGTCTAATATTCTTACGTGGAACGCGCTTAGAACCGCCTCTAACAGCAATTAAAACATTAATATCAATATCTCTGCTCACTACAGTTGTCCCCCGTTCACATCAATCGCTGTACCAGTAATATATGAAGCAGCACTTGAACACAAAAATAAAATAGGAGCCGCTTGTTCTGCAGGAGTTGCAATTCTTTTGATTGGTATTTTTTGTTCCAATTGGGCAATTGCCTGTTTTGACATTGACTCTTCTAGCATTTCAGTCATAGTTTGACTTGGGCACACACAGTTAACCAGTATGTTGTTCATTGATACTTCGTTTGCAAGTTGTTTAGTCAATCCGATAATTCCATATTTACTAGAAGTATAGTGCACACCACTAACAATACTCTTGTTTCTTCCAGCAATGGAAGATACATTTACTATTCTACCATAGTTTTGTTTTTTCATTAACATAACCGCTTGGCGACAAATTGCAAAAAATGATCTAAGATTAATATTCATTACTCGATCCCACTCTGCAACATTAATATATTCTATCGGTTCGCAAAGATTTGTTCCAGCAACATTGATAACAAAGTCTACACTGTCAAAATTAGAAAAAATGTTTTCTATGTCTTCTATTTTAAGTAAATCGCACTTAAGATCTGTGACTGAATCTAAATTTGATGGAGTACGAGAAGCATTATACACAACAGCACCAGCTTCAGCAAATTGTCGGCATACTTCTTTTCCAATACCTTTGCTGCCACCAAATACTAAAACTACTTTGTTATCAAAATTGAACGCTATATCATTCGTCTTCGTATACATGATTCACATCTGGTCTTGTAATTGCATATCTAACACCGGGACCATCACCAACGCATTTAATGTGATGCCATGTATTTTTTGGAACTACAATAATATCATGTTGTCTTACACGTTGTGTTCCGATACCTTCAATCCACCACTCCCATTCGCCGTCAAGGATTACCCAGTTCTCATCTGCATCTGGGTGGAAGTGTTTCCGATTACCCTCGCCCGGTTGTTGTTGAATTACAACACCACCAAAAAGTTCGTTATAGGCAATTCTTACAGCCCAAGAACCCATTCCTAAATCATCACGTAATTCTTGTAAGTTCACAGTTGAGCAGTTCTCATACTTAACCAGTTCCGATTTTGGAACACCATCATTTTTTAACACGCTAACTAAGTCGCTGTCTGAATTTGTTTTTATTCCCATTATCTTGTATCTCTTTTAAGTTTTGGAAGAGTTTTAAATCTTTCAATTCTACTGTCTAAATTTTCATCGTTCAGTAAATTATTTACATGCTCATCAAAAATAAGCCTATCATCTTTTAACAAAACGTTTTTTAAATGCATAAGCTGTGATAATTGATCATGAAGCAGTTTGTCTGGACCATAATTACGACCTTCTTCGCCATAAGTGTTAATATAAGATTGATTATATTTTTCTTTGTTTTGCTGCGGCTTTCCAATGTTGTAAAAATCAAGACCAAAGACTTTTAATTGTTTGACCGGATAAGATAAAAGCATATTAATCGCGCCGTACCCTGAATTAAAATTAGCAGTAAATGTAGTATAACTCCCTTTTCCAAATCTTTCAACATGAGATTTAGCATAAACTTGCCAATAAAGTGCCCAGCGCTCCCATTTGCCATCATTTCTTTTTAAATTAACAAATGGAATTTGTAATTCTTTGAAAATTGGCTCAAATATATCATCATTAAAATACCAACCAGCTTGCCATTCTAGACCGCCTATTGGTTGCTCATGTCTTTTTTGTGCAGCGGCTGTGTCATTACATATAATAAACTTTGGTCTGTCTGATAAATCACTTGCCTTAATATGCTCAACTAACGGCATGCCATAATTTGGATTCAAACAACTTTGTATTATATCTGAGCGCGAGCCATATGATTCAGTATTGTAAATGTTGTGTTGAATTCTAACAACAACATCACATGAATCAATCTCAGCACCGTGTGTGTGTTTTGCTAAATAAGGTGCAGGACCAACTAGAGCAACAGTTTTATCTTTCAGATATTCCTCAAGCGAAGGATCTAATATAGAATTAGTGTGAAATAAAGATTTATTATCACTTAATTTTTGATAATATTCAAGACACTCATTGTATGTAATCTTTCTTCCTTCAATTCTGCTGTTAATTTTATTGGCAATCTCTGGCCAAGGATCTAAAGGAGTTACAAAATCTTCAAATTGTAAACCTCTAAGTTCTTCATCAATTATTTTATTTGACTCATCTGAAAAGTTTTTTTGCTTTTCTTCAAGTGATAAATGTACATTTACAAACCTCTCATCATTCAAATCAAAAAATTTAGAAATCTTATCTAAGTCAAAGTAGTCAACATCATCTGGATTTTTTATGATATCGAAACTATTTTTTTCAAACAAACTAACAAAAAAATTCTTGATTTTTAATGAATCGTAGTTTACATCAACACTAATATTTTCATCAATGTTTAATAATTTTTTCTTTTTGAATGCTGGTAAAATTGATTTCCACATTTCATCCATTTGATATTTTGTATATCCACCTTCACTATTATATGTTTGAGTGTCTTTACTATCAGTTGGATTATTATGATGAACAATTTTATGACTGCAAACAACATTTCTTAAAAATGGTATTTCTTGAATGTTAAACATATGACAAGCATCGGTATCAGTTCGATGCTTAATAAACATCGGGAAGAACCACTGTAGTAGGCTTTTGTGTACAATTTTGATACCATTGTGAGTAAACGGTATGCAAGAATAATCTCTGCTTCTCAAAAAATTTAAATCTTGTGCGATTGGATTATCAATGCCGCGGCCGGGATAAAAAGTTAAAACAGCAGGATTAGATTCAAGATCTTTTAAAGTTTGTTCATATGCGTCTAATTCACCTTGTGGTTCGAGACCCATATCATAATCCATAAAAAAATAATAATCGTACTTTTTTGGCACCAGTTCAGCTAAAGTATTTCTAGTTTGTGACCAAATAGTATTAGGACAAAATTTAATAGCATCAGGGTTTTCTTCATCAAACGTAACAAAGTAAAAATCTGAGTGTTCTCTATTGTGAAAAAGCTTTACATGCTCTGGATTGGGATCCTTTGGAGTTACTTGTAAGACGCAGAATCTTTTGTTCATTTTAATTCTCTTGACCACCGGTCAATCATTTCTTCAAGCATACTTTCAAAAGTATATTCAGGTTCCCATCCAAGTAATTCTCTTGCTTTAGAGGGATCACCCTTTAAGTATTTAAGTTCTTCGGGTCGCATATATTTTGGATTTTGAACAATATAATCTTCGTAATTCATATCAAGTTTTTCAAATACCACTCTACAAAGATCTCTAACTGAGTGCGTCTCTCCTGTAGCCACTATAAACTCGTCTGGAGTGTCGTGATTGATAATTGAGTGCATAGCTCTAACATAGTCTTTAGAGTGTCCCCAGTCGCGATATGAGTCCATGTTTCCTAACTCTAGCTTATCCATCAGACCATACTTGATTGATACAGCGCCTTTTACAACTTTATTGGTTACAAAGTTAGAACCACGGCGGGGTGATTCGTGATTAAAAAGAATACCGTTGCAAGCATGTAAGCCGTAAGCGTTGCGATAGTGTCTGACTAAATTATATCCCATGACTTTAGCACAGCCGTAAGGACTAACTGGATTCATTGGTGTTGTTAATCTTTGGACTCCATCGTCATCAACAGAATTACCAAACATTTCTGATGACGATGCTTGGTAAAACTTCGCTTCAGGGCACTCTGTTCTGTAAACTTCAAGTAAGTGCAAAACTCCAAGTGCATTAGTTTTAATTGTAAACGATGGCATGTCAAAGCTAATACGAACATGGCTCATAGCAGCTAAATTATAAATCTCATCGGGCTGTACCTCTTTAACAATTCTAGCAATTGAAGGGTAATCCAGCATATCTCCGTAAAAACCCTTTACTTCTTTATTTAAGCCATGCAGTCGGTAGTTTTGATTCTCAGCAACTGAGTGTCTGCGGAACATACCATAAACATCATAGCCTAAAGAAAGCAAATATTCTGATAAATAGCTACCGTCTTGACCACCGATACCTGTGATTAACGCTGTTTTCTTGCTCATTTAAAAATCTCCATTTTTGATAAATCTGGCCAGTCTTCAACTGTCCACTGCTTAGGTGGTGTACTAATAGCTTCAGGAAGCTTTTTAATGCCAAGTGCCGCAGTTTCGGGGGTCATGTAATAATGATAGCCAAATGTTTTTATATTTTGTTCTCTCCACGGTATATCAGGGCTTCTTCCATCGTAGCTCATCTTTTTAAGTCTATCTGCTGCAGATTTATTGTCAGTCAATATCATGCCACCACGACCAAGACTTAAATGCTTTCTATATTGAAAGCTCAGGCACATGAACGTTCCTGATATGTAAGAGTTCTCTTTCCATAATACAGCAGCATCAATGATATTTGTACCGCCCAGATAGTAATAATCTTTCCAGTCCTCATTACGCCAATTAAAAGCAATATTAAGCTTATGTGCTAAAAATGGAACTGAGATATACGTTCTTTTCGGCACTGTAAACATTGAAATATTTTGTTCTCTCAGGCACAATTCTATTCCGTGTGTGCAGCAATCCACAGCTACAGCATATGGGGAACCAAAAAAGTCTGCAATTTGCTGTTCAAATGTTTTTATGTCGTCAAAACTCACTTGGTTGCCTCCCAATTTTGCATAATATGTATTCCGTTTTCTTTATCCATGTGAGGATAGTATGATTGACTTTGATCATCATATTCTGCATGTATTGAATTTTTCCAATCGTATGGTTTAATTGTTTGAAAACCTACCTCTTTTAAAACACCTAAGAGTTTTGTTTGTGTGTAAACAGAAGTATGGTAAACTTTATCAGTACCAAGATCATCATTATTTATATAAATTCTACCATACATTGGTCCAATGATTTTGTCAATATTTTTATCATACTTATTATACACTTCTAAAAGCTTATCAAAGTCAACAGTAGAAATTCTAAGAACTCCTCCAGTTTTTAAAATACGATACCATTCAGTTAATGCCTGAACGCCTTGCTGAAAATCAAAATATTGAAATAAAGCACTAGCATAAATTAAATCGACACATTCATCAGTAAACATATTTAAGTTTGTAACATCTGTAGATATATGAACATGTGGATCTTTATTAATATCTACATTAATGAAGCCGGATATATTGGTGCGGCCGCAACCTAGATTAAGTTTCATTTAATCAATCCCTCAACTACAAACATACTTGATCTACCAACTCTTTTCATTAAATCAGAATCATATTTTAAAAGTTCTTTCGGCAGTAAATCATTTCCATAATCATAAGTTCTGCCATATCTTTTAAATTCAAGACCAGCTTTAGATATCATGGACTCCCAAAATTCTGGTGTTTCAAATCTGGTGCCGTCACCCTCGTCATCAGTGCATTCTCTTAAGCAATTTGGAACATCAAATATTATTTTTTTACACTTCTCAGCTTGTATCAATAAAATATCAAGAATTTCAGAATCACAAAAATGTTCTAGAACTCCTTGGTGTATAATTGTATCGTAAAATTTAGTGTATGTTTGACGTTCAAGTATATTTCCAACATAGAGACTGTCTTTTAAGTGCGGATACCTGTCACCAGTTTGTTTGACTGCTATTTCTTCAAGATCAAACCCGGTTATGTCAAAGTCTAAATCTCTTAACAGTTCTGTTGTTGTGCCAAATCCAAAACCAGCTTCCAGTATACTGCCACCTTTTTTTGTGTGGTCTATAATACATTGTATAAACTGCTCTTGTATAATAGCACTACGAAATAACGTAAACCTTTTTTCGTTAAGCCAGTTATCCCAAGCCACTTTACTCTCCTATAAAATCTTTATCCGCTGATTGTCCGTAATAAGGTCCAGTTTTGTACTCAAGAACCAGAGTGTTATCTTCTAAAATTCTATAATTGTGTCCACCAAATAAAGTAATTGATAGATCACCAGCCTCTAAAATCCTTGTTTCAACAATAGTATCATCTAAATCGTAGAATATAGCTTCAACTCTTCCAGTCATCACAACCCACGATTCTTGAGCTATTGCTTGACTAGGAACTGGCTTATAAATATGTTTATGAGGCTTAAAAGTCTTACCTTTATTAAAGTTTAATATAGCAAGTTGCAGATATTCTTCTTCTTCTACGATATCATTTCTCACATCTTTAAGTTCTGCAGGTCTACACACAATATGCAAAAGCTTATTCTTTTCGACATTAGAATAAATCTTATCAAACATTATAAAGCTAGTGCCTCTTCCAAACTCATTTTTTTGAAGCAGTTCAAATTTGATACAGGACTACAATTAACGACCTCAATATTATTCCAAATTGCACGATAAGCAAAATAGTTCCAAGTGGGCAGGTGCAAATCTAAACCTCTAGGCACATTATATTCGTCACCTTCTTGCTGGTAATCAGCAAACCAGTAATTTGGATTTTCATCGGGTGTTTTTTCCATTTTTAAGCCGGGTCCATCACGAACACAACCATCTACAAATTCAACATAATTACAATCAACGCCTAAAAGGATAATTCTTTCATATCCTAAACAAACAGCGGTAGAGCAAGCGTTAGCTCCAGAGTTTCCATTATCATTGAACTCAACAAAATCATCAGTGTTATTGTTCCACTTATTCATACTACCAAATGGCTGTAGGTTCACATACTGAAACCCTTCTGAATCACTAATATCTTTTACATAAAAACATTTTTCAATTGGTGTATTATCAATTAAATTTTCAAAACTTTCCCTGTGATTAAGAGTTACTCTAAAATCATAGCAACCGTGGTATTTCGGCCACCAATCCATTCTTTCGTAAGCTCTATAAGCTGAGTTAAGCCCAAAGGTATCAAAACCCCTGAGCATTTCAAAATCAACTTCCTTAAGCGAGGGACCATTTCCCATAACAACAATAGTTTTTTTACTCATAGTGACTCCAAAATGCTTCTACTCTTGAGCGCATGTGTTCAACTGTTGACTCTTTAGTAGCAAACCATTCTTCATTCTGGTGTTGAACATAATCACTTAAAATAAGATCGCAACCTAAAATTTTTGCTTCAATGACAAGTCTAGGGCATGTATCAAATCCAAGTGGTTGAAAAATCAAACCTTTAGATGTTGAAAGTTTAATTAATAATTCATGATAAGGCAAGCCTTTAATTATTTCATACTCTAAATTATTTTCTTTAGCGTATTTTACACAACCTTGTGTGTTTTTAATTGGAAAATCAGAACCTAAAATTAAATATTTTTCGTCTTTTTTATTATCTTTTATAGATTCAATAAAGTCTAAGTCGCGCCTATCAAATACTGAACTTAGCACTCTACAATTTTCTTCTTTAAGTGTTTTAATGTTTTCTAAAAAGTACTGTCGCTGTGCATCACTCATAAACCAGACATTTTTAGCATAGCTATAAAAAGCGGCATTTAATTTTCCACTAACTCTTTCAGCACAATCACAGTGTTTGCCTTCTGCAAGCTTGTGTATTTGTGGTGACCGATAATCACATAGTTTATAATCATATTCTAATATTGAATAAGATATATTCTTGCAGAAAAATATTTTATGCTCGTCTTTAAGATAATGAAAATTACCAATTACGAAATGCACATTTTTATATTTTTCTAATACGTTAAGGCTTAATTCTTCAGAAATTAGTTTACCCAGAACAAAATCTTTACCACCAGTTTTTTCGATAATGTGTTCAATACCGCCATCAAATAGTGCTGATGTAGTAAACTCTGCTCCACCTTGAAAGTGTTCTGAGAAAGCATCTGCAAGAAATATGTATTTTATTTCTTTTTCCACGGTTATATTAAGTCCGCCAAAAGCTCATCGACCTCTTCTTTGATGGCTTCTGTTTTGATCTCACCAGTAAAAGACTTCACAAACATTTCATGCATTTTTTCTTCAGAAAATTGTTCTCTCAATTGTGCTGATCTATCACAAGCACCATGTGCAATACTATCTTCGTTCTTGTTTACAATATCTTCGTAACACGCTCTCATTTGTTCTCTAGCCGATTGTTCTCTTGCAGCACACCATCCTGCTGTTTGTTCAATAACATCCTTCCAGACAGCTTCTGGGGGGACTTGAACCATATCATATGAGACTTCATAGAAGTGGGCTTTACCATCATCATCATAAAGAAAGTCTTTTTGTCCAGACCAACCAACTGATACAACTGGCAAACCACTATAAGACGCCTCAAAAATGGGCAATCCAAAGCCTTCACCGTGAGGTAAGGCTACGAATGCACTAACTTTATCATGTAAGTATAAACTGTGCATTTCTTCCTCAGTCATGTGACCATGCAGTAAGTGAACAGAGCACTTGCGTTCTGGAACATTTGCAGAATTAATAATTTGTCTAATATTATTCATGCATGTTTCTCTATCAATTAGACAATTTTTTGCAACATTTGTTTTAACAATCATACCAACCTCTTCATCTTTAAATTCATTTAAAAACCAGTTGATTGTATTTTCCAAATTTTTACGAGGTCCAAATTGTGCAACTACAAGAAAGTTAAAATCATGTTTCAAATTTAATTCTAACTCTGGTAATTCTTCAAAAGTCTTAACTGGGTAATTCACAGTAAATAAATCTCTTTGATTTCTTAAAGTGCCTGTAACTTCTCCTGTTTGATTATTTTGAACTTCAAAGGCGGTGGAATCCATAATCTCTTTTGAATGGTTAGAAACTACGATATTACGATTCATTCCATTACACTTTTCAATCCACAGTGCAGCACAGTGAGTAGTTTCAATACCTGCTGTATAGCCAACATTTTCTCTAGCAATCACTTGAAATTCATTTGGTATAGTAACCTGTAAAGACATATCGAATTGACCACCTTGTTGCATGTAAGCAATTGTTTTTTCAATTGTTTCATCAATCCATCGGCGCTCTTCGTTATCCTCAGTCATCCATGATGTATGACCCCAAGTTATCGGCCGAATATAAATATCGAATAAATCCTCTCTACTTCTCAAAGATCTAAGAGCAAAACGTGCTTGTTCTCCATAGCCGCTTCTCGTAAGAAGTGGTCCAACTAATAATACGCTTTTTTTCATGCTACCTCCATCAAGTGCCATCTGTCATAATTTTTTCTTGTTTCCCAAGAACCAGATTCTTCAATAACCCTGTCGAAAAATTCAATCCAAGATTTTTCAAAAGTTTCAAAATTAAAGTTATCTTTTACATGCTGGACACATTTATCAGATAATTCTGAATACTTTTTCTTGCTTAATTTTAATGCTTTGTTTAGTGTTGCTTCAAAATCTTTTTGAGAAATTCTATCTTCGTAGATGTAGGGCACCTGTAGTGAACCAATAATAGTCTTTGAAGTGGGCTTAATTCCCCAGCCAAACCAATTTGAACCATCAGTAACCTGATCTTGTAGACCACCTGTCATGTTTACAATAATTGGAGTTCCACACGACATTGATTCAAGTGTGGATAAGCCAAAACCTTCAGCATCAGAGATATTAATTGTATAATCAGCAGCATTATACATCACTGAAAGTTCTTGAGCACCAACTTTTGTAGTCGAAAGCAATATTTGACCTTGATTAAGACCGAGATGTTGTAAAATATGGGGCAAGTCTTGCCCATGTGGATCTTGAGCGTCAGTGTGCATTAATAGCATCGCTTTATCATGACCAACCTTATCGAGCCATTCTTTGAACCACCATATAAGAGTTCCAGACTGCTTGCGTCTAGCGTTTCTATTGTTCCAAAAGAATACCTTTTTTCTTGGATTGTTATAAACATTGCTAGAATTTATTAGATTAGTTCTAATATTTCTTACTTTTTCTAAGTTTTCTGCGTCTGTATATCTCTTAAAAAATGTTGGATTAACAGCATGTGGTATATGTGCAGCAAACGAATCTGGCGATGCAGTGCTAACAATTTTTTCTGTAACCTTTGATATCGACACAACATAGTCAGTTGAATCGTAAAATTGTTTATTATACATTGGCACTGGGAAATTGTCCCAAACATGATAGTAAACCATAGGAACCAAAGCTCTAACTTCGTCTTCCATTTGCCAAAGCCATTCATAAAATCTTGGGTCTGTCATAAACCAAAGCACATCTGGCTTCTCTTTTCTCAGAACTGATCTAATAGTTTCATCATTTCCGTAATTGTCAACTGGTATAACGACAAAATCATCACCCCATGGTTCTACTTTTTGTGGTGTGTAGTCAGCATGCTTTATTGCTCCACCTAGACAAACAAATTTATATCTTCCGGTTTTTAAAAGTGCTTCAATCATATATTTTGTCTGTGTACCCACACCGGAAGGTGAGAGAGGATGATCAGACAAAACTAAAATTTTATGTTTTTTCATTTATTCCTCAAGGACAGTGTTCTGTCTTATAAAACTTACAACCATATCCACCAGTACAGGATAGCCTGTTTTTGATGTATCGTTGATTTTTAATATTGTACAGTGCGGTGTTTAAAAGTTTAAGAGCATTCTCTGTTTTTTTAGGTCCGCTTGTAACTCTAAAAAATTCTACATTGTTTTTCTTAGCTGTACGTTTAAGTAGTGCAAAGTGAGTTTCTACGTCTTTTGGATCGATGTCCATTTTTTGACAAAAGAAGTGTTTATACAAAGTTAATTGATATGTCACCATTTTGTCACTTTTTTTACGTGAATCCCAACCCCAAGAGCAGGTCTTCCAATCAAAAATGTGAACTTTTCCATCAGGGGTAGCTACCACTGCATCGATGTATCCTTTAAACAGTTTGTCTTCACCTTCAATTGGCTCATACAGTGGCATTTCAACAGCTAAGACCTCAAACTCTTCAAAGTATTCAGAAAGTGCATCATCAATTTCTGGAATAATATTGCCACCTTGCTTCATCATTTGATGAACAAGCTTGTTATCTACATCATCTTCAAGTTCTGCAATGTTCTTTTTAAGTTCTTTTACAAAAAAATCTTCTTCAATTTCTTCATTGAGTAATTTTTTCTCACACACAGAATGAATAGCAGAACCGAATGCTGTATATTCATTACCAGTGAAGCCATCAATGCCATCAATACGAGTGAGCTTGTGGTAAAAAGCACAAAAACTCCAATCTTTAAGTTCGGAGTAAGAAATATGAGACATAATAATACCTTTTTAATTTAATGTAACAGGTCTAGTAATAATTGTCAACTTCATTTTGTTCGCTAATTGAAATTATTTTTTCAAATGGGGCTTTTGCTACCTTTGATAAAAACTTGTGATTTGAGTCCATGTAATACTCTGTAAATGCAGTAGCAAAATATTCACGTAGTGATGTAGCTGCATATGGAGTTAAAAATACTCCAGATGATGCTTTTCTAAAATTATCATATCCAACTTTTTTAAAAAGAAAATCATCAAATTCTTGATTAAATTCTACATCTTTAAAAAACGAACGAGGCGCTCGATAGTCCATATTCCAAAGTAAATCGTGTAAGAACATTCTTTTTTGTAAGAACTCATCATGTATTTTTCTATCACCGTAAATTTCAAATCCATACTGTTCCTCAACAGCATGAGCGGTTTCATGGATAATGTCATCTAATAAGTCATTAAAATCGTCTTGTATATTTGATACGTAAATTGTTCCAGAATCATAGAAAGCATTAATTGAACGTTCCTCAAATTCTTCAAATTGACCAACTATAATCATCTCTATAAGAGAAGAAAAGTCTTTTGGTAAGAGAGATTCAAATTTAGAAATTACTTTCTCAACATTTAAATCATCATTTAATAATTCATCTTTAAAATAAACATGTAAGCCATTTGGAGTATAAAAATCTACGTTACTCTTCTGAGTGGCTTCCTTCATTCTGCTTATTAAGGAGTTCTGTTCCATCGTCTAGTCCTAATTTATATCCACGTAAAAAGTTTTCCTCTGCTACTGAAACCATAAACTCGGGGAATTCATGCGCCATAATTTCTGCAATCATATGTACAGTTACTTCCTCACGATCAAACTTTTCACCAACGTATTTTACAAGGTGTTCTTTAAGCTCTGAGTCTTGTTGCACAACTACACTCAACAAGTCTTCGCGATTGTATTCTTTTTCAGTAATAACTTTTTCTTCATTCATAATAACCTTCCTATAATATTATAATAAATTATTGATTTTTTGTTTACAAAACTTTTGATGCTAGAGTGGCAAGTTCAGATCGTTCACCCTTTCGGAATGTCATGTGTCCTGAAATATGATAACTTTTGAAACTTTCAACAGCATGTGCTAATCCGTTAGATGTTTCATTAACATACACATTATCAATCTGTTCAACATCTCCAGTCAAAACTATTTTTGTACCTTCACCAATACGAGTAATAATAGTCTTAATTTCATGTTTTGTTAAATTTTGAGCTTCATCAATTACGATAAAAGCATTTGAGATCGAGCGACCGCGGATATATGTAAGTGCCTCTATCTCAATTTTACCTTTTTCCATATACATTTCAAGTGATGTACGATCTCCCATTAGAAACTTTAAATTATCCTGAATGGGCATTAACCACGGTAACATTTTCTCTTCCATAGTTCCGGGTAAGTAACCTATATCTTTACCAAGTGGTTGAACTGGTCGTGATACAATAAGTCTTGAATAATTATTCTCATCTTGTCTTAAGCCAATTGTTTGCTGCAGACCGGCCGCAATAGCTAAAAGTGTCTTACCAGATCCAGCACGACCGACGAGAGAAATGATTTTAATTTTTGGATCCATAAGCATATCAATTGCGAATGCTTGTTCTTTATTTCTAGATTCAATTTTCCAATCAGGTAATGTTTTATGAACTATTTTAGACAGTGGCTCATGCTCTGATTTAAACCTAGCTAACGCAGATTTTTTTTCATTAGCATTACTAACCATCATGACATATTGATTTGGATAAATAATTCCAGACATCTCCTCGCTAAGACTTTGTGGATATATGTCTTCTCCAGAATAAAATCTATCGATTACTTCATCATCAAAATTAGCCACAACAAATCCATTATAAAGATCGTCGGATGATGTTACAGCTTTTTCTGAAACGTAATCTTCGGCTGTAATTCCAACTGAATCACAAATAACTCGCATGTTAATATCGCGAGAAACCACAATAGTTTTACGATTATCTTTATTTGCTTGAATGGTTTTAGCAGTTGCAATAATTACATGATCAGGGTGTCGTAAGTCTAAATCAGGTGGAAAGATGACTTGTTTTAAATCAGTAAACGATACTACTTTTAAAATACCTTTACCTTTATCAATACGAATACCTTTCTCTAAACTGCCTTTTGAACGATAATCATCTAAAATTCGTATGATTTTTCTTGCATTAGCGCCCACAGAATCTTGGCGCTTTTTATGTCCATCAATTTCTTCTAAAACTTTTAATGGTAAGAATATATCGTGATTATCAAATTTAAAAAGTACGTCAGCGTCGGTTAAGCAGACGCTTGTATCTAACACATAATTTTTTTTAGCCATACTAGACTCGCTAAAATTAAATAGTATTTAATACCTTTTAATAACCATATAAACTTTTATGTTCTAATTTCATTTGAAGATATTTTTTGTTTTCGCGAGCCTCTTTCCATGCAGAGTAAAAGATTCTTGCTGATTGTGCTTTTTCACATGTCAAGGCGTCAGGCTCCTGTGGAATAATCGTACCGTCATCATTATATTTTCTACCATCGCGATGGTTTGCATAACGACGGGCACGAGTAAAACCCATGTGTAAAAACTTTTTAGCCATATCGGCACCAACAAAATCTCCCTCGTTAATGTATGTGTAAAACATTTCTAAGATATTTTGACTTGATACTTGTGCTTCCCTGACGGTTTTAAATCGCCAGTAAGCACAAATCTTTGACTTATAAGGTTCACAGATAAGAACACCCTGTTGTCCTCGTCCAATTCTATAAAGCTCAGGGTGCTTGCTATAATCTACGTTTGGGTTCCACTTCTCAAAATATGTGCTATCAACTTGTTGTCTTGCCATTATTTTTTACCTGCTGGAAACCGACCTTGATTTCCCATACCATCGTAATCAACGAAATCACTATCTGGTTCAACATATTTCTGTTCTTTGCGGCTATCAAGTTTTTCAACTAATAAAGTTGACGCTATATCAATTTCTCTCATGACTTCCGCGTACAACCTAAGCTTTCCATTGCGTTGTAATTCCAATGCTTGAGATTGTAACCTTGCAATTTTTTTATTAATACTTTTAATTTCTCTATTGAATAAAAAATCTTTAATAAATTTCATTTTTTCCTCCTTGGTAAATGTGGTCTAATTCCATATGCAAAAATGTAATAACCGGCATCAAATAAGTTTTTCACGATAGGGAGACGAGAGACGCAAACTGCTTTATGAAATCCCATCTTCTCATACATTAACCTGAATGTTTCTGGTCCTTTTGTGGCTTTTTGGTCGAACCAGCCAATCATTTCTTTTTCAAAGTCTGCAACGTTGCCGTCGAAATCTTCAGCACTAATATCAATAAATTCGATACCGCACGCTTCAGCCCTATCACGGATGGTGTTGATCTCTAATGAACAAACATAACAACTTTCATCATAGTAAACTTTATCAGACATTAATTATCCATATTATCCAATATATAAAGTGAGAACGTAAATCCCAAAACGATAAACGCCACCACGCAATTTATAAAAACTTGATACATTTCCATTATCACCCCCCTTTTTGTTCTAACAGAATACGGTATTTCATTAGTGCTAATTCTTTGTGCTTAGCTTCAATCATGATATCAAATTCATGACCATAATCATTAAGTGTATTATACACTAGATCCGAGTGTGCTTGTGGTTTAATTTTAGGATTATTATGCTCGGCCGAACGAGACTCTGCATAGTGAACCACAGGCTTAATATCTCCCCATGTGGAAAGTGCAAGCTCTAGTGCTTCTTGTTCAGTTTGTCCACCGGTGTGCAGCATGTGATGATGATAGTCAAACACAATTGGAATGCCAATGCGCTTGTAAACGCCTTCATACAGTTCCAGTGTGGAATACAATGATTCTTTGTCGTCATTCTCAACAGTCAACCGTGAGCGTACATTTTCTGGTAGACGCTCAAAGTTACGACAAAAATTATCAAGGGCAAACGGCTTGTCACCATAAGCAGCACCGACATGAATATTAAGCTTGGCATATGGAGTACGAGGTAAGCCCATAAGATCAAACAACTCAGCATGAACTGATAAATCTGTTTTAGTAAGTTGAAACACACGTTCTTTTGGAGATGCCAGTTTATTAAACGGACCCGGATGCGCTGTGAGGCGCATTCCATGCTCACGGGCATAGTTACCCGCCCTAAGTGCTGCGGCGTGAATAGCGCCGAAATTAGGCATATCTGAGAGACTATATTCAGAAGCCCAAGGAATAATATCTGAAGAAAGTCGATAAAAGTAAATTTCGTTCTTCAAATTCCATTCAAGGATAGTTCGCAAATCTCTGAGATTTTGCAAAGCCAATTCTGATGCATACTCAATACCGCGCTCATCAAAAGTGCGACGAATCATACTTCGGTTAGTTGTGATGCGTTGTTTTTTAGGCAACGAAGAAAAGCCCATATTGATACAGGCATAGCCCAAATGATTCATATTACCCTCCAGTAATACTAATAACTTAACATTAACTTGTATCGATGTCAAGAAGTTTCTGGGTATTTTATTAATTCGTAAATATTACCCCAAGGATCTTTCTTATAAGTTGATATTGAACCATCTCTATGTTCTTTTAAAACATCATCTTCATCAAATTCATCTACTTCGATTGCAAAGTGTTGAGGATGCTGACCCTTAATAACAAAAGCTATCTTTACATTTTCTAGCTGTACAAATGCCCAAGTATCATCTAAATACAGTATTTCTGCATTAAACTTAAGCTGATACCATTTAGCTGCAAGTCGGGGCTCATCAACAATAAGACCTATGTGATCAATTTTAGTTGTCATAATAAATGGTGCCCGCAGAGGGACTTGAACCCCCAACCTACGGTTTACAAAACCGTTGCTCTACCAGTTGAGCTATGCGGGCAATTTTTTAATTATTTGCCAATCAAAAACCCAAACCATGGGTTTTTCATCTTTCTTATATGGTACACCAGATTTTATTAACTTATAAACATCTTTTTTATAAATTATTTTTGCATGCCAACCAGCAACACCAAGCATATTTTTGGTTGGCTCATATCTTTTTTTTAATATAACTTTAACGACTGGTTTAGTAAAACCTTTAATTAAAACTTTATCATTTATCGTATATTTTGTTTTCGATGTCATGTATTCTTTCAATTGTTGATATTGTAGCTTCAGGCAACAACAAAACTTTGAAACAGAAAAAAGCAGCAAGGAACATTACCATTGCTAATATCATCAACTCTACTACTTCTTCCACATAATAAATATGCTATTATTTAAAAACCGGTTTTTTGTCTAGAACTAGGATAACCGGAAACCTCTGCCTACGTTTGGGTCGGCAGCCCCCTTCTGCTTATAAAGCGAGCAGAACAGCGCGGGGTTTATTTGCAGCAGCAATCACAACCACATGGTGCGGTGCAGCCGCAGCATTCACATTTTTCCATAATCAAATCCTCCAAATATAAATAGAAACATCAAGCATCAAACGTTAGTGTACCATTTTCAGTTTCAACAGATACTGTCCAACCAGTTACAAATGGATTAATTTCAACGAAATTTGCGAATGGAACTTCAACCTGTGCAGTTAGAGTTGTAAAGCCTCGTTTATGATCGTACTTCTCAGTTGAATATTCAATTAACTCAGTATCATAAAAATTTTCAGTTAGTGTCTCAGCTAAGAAATCTTCAAAAGCAAAACTACCTCGCTCATATTCTTCAAGAAAATCATTATCGCGAAGATGTTGAATGATATTGCCATTCCAACGATTACGAGCATCAAGTTTTGTGTTAGAAATAAGTGAAGCAAAATCATAGATTACGCTTGTTTCATTCATTGCGTCCTCTACTTCTGTTTCATTATGAACGAAGACATCCGTTCCCTCTTCACGAGTGAGCGTAATCATTGCGTCTTCAGGCAAGTTTAGTGATTGTAGTCTTTTTACAACAGACATGTTTTCTCCTTTGGTAAGTGGCTGCCCCTCTCGGACTCGAACCGAGGACAAGCGGATTAACAGTCCGCTGCTCTAACCAACTGAGCTAAGGGGCAATATAGTAATCATAACCTATCTAATTGTTACTGTCAATTGATTATATTAATCTTACCAAAGATAATAATCCCATTTTGAAGATATTTGACAATTGCTAATATTTTTAAATATGTCAGACTTAGGAGCTTTCGGTTCTCTTAAAAGTGGCATATTCGCTTCTTCAGGTGTTTTACTACCTTTTCTTTGGTTACACTTTTTACAAGCTGCAACTAAGTTGTCCCATTTGTTTTTTCCGCCGCGTGAACGAGGTAAAATATGGTCTATTGTTAATTTATCGGCCGTAAAGTGTTTGGCACAATATTGACATTGATTTTGATCTCGCCAAATAATATTTTTTCTGTGGCATGGGATAGTGTGATATCTAAATTTTACAATTCGTTTTAAAACAATCACTGCTGGAAGATTGAAACTCTCACTAACTGATTTTATGACGCTATTATAATTTTCTAAAGCTTGTGCTTTTCCAACTAAACAAAGTACAAGTGCTTCTAGTGCATCTATTACTTCTATGGGTCGATAAGAAGAATCAAGTTTTAATGTTTTTTCATTATCCATTATTTTAATTACAGTATTAAATCATCGACCGGAATGTTTTACATTACCACGAGTTTCAGGTGACTTAAAATCTCTAGCTTTTTTAGCGAGTTCAGAAGAACTATCTACTTTTTCTTCGCCCCCAACACCCCATAAAAGTTGAACACCAAGTTCTTCACAAACGGATTGTTCAGGTGTATTAGATTTTCCGCGATCACCACCATTGGCGAAAAAAGTCGGCTTATGGCGGGCGATGGCTTCACAAACAGTACCATCGGTATCATCAACAGAGTCAACTAAAATTACACCTTTAATTGCATTTAAAATTTCAACACGACGTTCCCATTCCATAAAAACAAAGCCTTTCTTTCTGTATAACCAATTATCGGAATTAGCGATAACAATTACATCACCATATTGTGCTGCATGTCTAATCATTCTAATATGACCGGCGTGAACCGGATCAAAACCACCAGAAACCATCACGGTTGCTTTTTTTTCTTCACTCATAAATCACCATTAGTTTTTTGTTTTATAGATTTATACATATACTCTATATTTTTTCTTTTGTCAAGAACTGTTTTTTCAATTTCTTCGGTTTCAAGATCATAATCTTCTTTAATGTCCCAAAGTGCATCTTCAATTGAATCAATTGGTTTTACAATTCTATTAATTGTTTTTTCTTTTTTTTCGTTGCTATAAAAATTTTGCAACCAGCTAATCATATTCATAGTATTCCTTTAGATGGTGGAGGTGGCGGGAGTCGAACCCGCGTCCAGAATACTTCCAATTGTAGTCGTTCACAAGCTTAGTCAATTTCTATATCATAAACTGACAAAGATAGATGGTTATAAAATATCGCTTACCATCCTGTTGCGATAAGTTTTTTAATTTTTACAACTTGTCTGTTGTTTTGATTAGATTGGATAGAAGGCTCTAATCAGCCTCCCCATTAAGCGGCTAAGCGCTGTTGGAAGTGTAAGTTGTTATTTGCAACTAAATTATTTTGAACTGTTAAGGTCGTATCTAACCTGCTTGCACTATTTTTCTTCAGTACCCTGTCGAAACCATGGCACCCCCGTTATCTATATTAACTAGATCCTCTAGTGTTTTTTATTATGACACCCATAGGTGTATGATTGACGCTATCAAGCCAAATTCTAATTTCATTGTTGACTTTTTTCTTTTCAGTATGCGTGTGACCAATACTTTTTTTAGCTGCTTTTAAAGCTGCATTTTCAGATGAATGTTTGCTAAGTAAATCACCCTGAATATAATTTCCATTGTATTTATAAACTTTCCACATTATTGTAAACCTTCAATAATATTTCTTACATACAGTTCATTAAAACCAGTGTGCATATATTGAATTTTGCCGTCTGTGTCAATGTATGCATAAGTGGGAAATCCTGTAATAATATAACCATCTAATCCAGTTCCTGTAGAATCAAATATCTTTTCTCTACTGGCATATAAAACTGGGGCTGTAGTAATACCATGATTACTTACCCAACCATTAACTTCTTCCTCAGTGGGTTCAATACCTGAGTAATAACCATCAATTAGAATAGTAGCCATGATAACATTGGAATAACTATCTTGAATAGTTTGTGTAAAACTACCAGCATGCTGGCATGGACCACACCACATAGCTGAGAAATCTAACACAACAATCTTATCTTTTTGATTTTTTAATTGCCAGACCTCTTTATTTTGGTCATAGAGAACAATATTACACGCTGTTGAGCCAACAGAAGCTTGAGAACAACCTTCAGCAGCAATAACACCAAACTCAGTTGGAATTTCTTCAGCAACTTTTGATTGTGTGTCTGTCTTTTGTGTTTCAAGTTCAGCAGGTCCGCATGTCAACAAGCTGAGTATACTAATTAATTTCATTTTCAAATACCTTATATGTTTTACAAATTCTATTAAAATTCTGTTGTGTGATACCTAAAAATCTACTGGCATCAGCTTTTGTTTTCGTAACTGATAAAGAAAATTTTAATAAAGCTTCTTTAGTTATAGAGTCCATTTTATTCCAAAGATCTAAGCCATATAATCTATTGTTTAGTAAATTGGTAGATAATTCTAATTTGATTGCAATTAAATCTTCAAGTGATAGTTTATTAATACAAACTAATAACTGATCATTAATAATATTATGATCTTTTAATTTATTGATAGTACTATAATCTTTCATAGACTTTCACAACTGACAGTTTAACTATAATACTGATTTTTTATCTTGTCAAGTAAAAAACGAATATTTTTTGATTTTATTCTCATCCACCTAATTTAGAATTAATGTAAGCATCAATTATTTCTGCCATTAGTGTCTGAGGTTCTTGATTTTGTAAAATAAGATCTCTTAAAGTAAACTTATCTTTGATTTTTATACCATTTCGATATTTTGCTGGTCTAATGACAGAATCTAAATTATTGGGATCAACATCACCCGGTAAATTTTTTTTAATTTGCTCCTCAGTAACTCTATTTGCAATATACAAAGCCTCTTTTAAAGTATCGATATCGGTAACTCCAGCTAAAGTGGATCCAAATTCATCTTCTAATAATTCTGTGACAGTTTTATCTTCATCAGCCATTATAATTCCAATTCAGTTGCGTCATCATCCGCCGGCTCAGTTGCTGGTTGATCAGCGGCCGCCATATCATAAGCTTTGTTTGTAGGTTCATCGACTGATGGTTCTAATTCTTGCTCGAACTTTTTAAAGTAAAGTTTAAGATTCGCGATTAAATAATCATAAAACAATTCTTGGTCTTCAGGATTTGAAAGTAATTCATAAGCATCAATAATATTTGTTTCTATTTTTTTGAACGATTGGTACGCCACATTACGCCCAGTTTCGTCACCTTCGACGCCCGCTCCGAACGAATCTCTCGGATCCGCTTCCTTTTCTTCATCATCTGCAGATTTCTCGGCATCAGTGCGAATATCGATAAACTTATCATCATCAGAACCGCCAACATTTATTGATACCTCCTCTTCCATATCTTTTATGCCTTCAGACTCACCTTTATGTGCATCATTGTTGATTTCAACAGGAGTTAAAGTATTAACCACAGCGTTAACAATGTGTGATCTGTAAGAATCTCTTTGGTTTTTATCTGTTGTTAGAGACTTGTAGTCCTCTTCAATAATCGGAACTATTTTTTTCAATAACTGTTCCAAAACATTAATTCCAGTAGACTTATTTGGAGTTGGGTCCGTGTCACTAACATTTTCACTCAAGTTTTTAAGTTCAATATCCAAAAAACCTTGGATTAACTTACGAAGTTGAGTTTCTTCATTTAGTTTTTTACTCTTGACAGAGCGAATAATTTCTCTTATACTCTGTCTTAAGATTTGTTCTTCTTGTTGGTTCATTTTACAATGCCTCTTTCCTTAATTAGTTTCATAACCTCGTCAATCAAACTTAAATCGATATATTCGTTTTTCTTTTTCTTTTTGTTTTTGAGTCTAACCGACCCATATCCCAAAGGGGCTGCATATCCCCCAACAGCACCCGCTCCTGACATTTCATCGATGGTATCGAGCCCAAGTATATCTAACACTGTATTAACGTTCTCTGCACCAACAAAATCAGCGATTTCCTCGCGGTTGTTATTAGGATCACCGAGCGCATTACGAAAATCTGTTGCACTATATGGCTGCCCACTATCTCTTTGTGTTGGCTCCACACCGGTCACCGGTACCAATTCAACTCCTTGCTTAATGTACTTTACTGCTCCAGTCCATCTTTTACAATCGCCACCTTTATTGCTACAACCCAACATAACTCTATCACCAACATTAATTGGTCCTTCATCGCCAATGTATTCATATGCAGCAGTTAATGGTGATGCATGGGGCGAAATTCTAATATCAACATTGCCCATACCGGCCGCTAGAGTTTTCCATATTTTCAACGAATCTTCAGCAGTTATCTCTCTACCGTTTGGTAGTCTTCTACCGCTTTTAGTAGGGCGAGAAATTAAAACAATAACTTCATCAGCCATGTTAGCATATTTTCGCACCATGTCTAAATGTCCTCTATGTGGTGGCTTAAATGCACCGGGAACAATGGCAATTGTTTTTGGATATTCGTCATCAACAACCGGATCATCGTCTTCATCCTCATCTTCATTTAGTTCAGACGAGAACTTATCACTTTTATCAATGGCAAAATTAGCTTTACTAAATTCTAATCTATCAACAAATTTTATTCCATTGCCTCGATGATCCACAGCGACATATCCTTCTGGATTACTAGCAACTAAATCTCCAGATTCATTTTCAATAAAATGTCTTGTTCTGTAAACAGCGTTGTTATATTTTTGAATAAAAATGTTTTTAGCTTCAAATAATAATCGACTAATCCTAAAAATATTCTCTATGTCTTCTCTTCTTTCTTTAAAAGATTGTAAAGTCTGTCTAGTGTTTTGTGTTGCTTTTTGTTTACCTTTCACACTTTTAAGATTGTTTATCTTCTTTTGAGAACGTTGTGAATACCAGTTTAAGAATCCCTCATACGAGCTTTCTGGATCTTCTAAAAAGTTACCAGCTTTAATTTCACTATTAATATAAATGTTTAAAAGTGCCGCGGGTAGGTCTTCATAATTAATGCGTTCATTAACTTCGTCAGCCTCTGTTACTAATCTAACAATTTCTGCCTCTTCATCCTCCGTTAACGTCACAACGCCGGTATTATCATCGAAGTATGCATCATCAAACCACACTCCGGGTGTTTTTCTAAGTCCAGATATGTCAGCGCCAAAACTAGCATTGCCATCTAAATCATTATAAGTTGTGTGAAAAATAATTCCAAACTTAGACTCACCAATTTCTCTTCCAAGATCAGAGTTTACAGGGACTGTATATGTAATGGTGTTTGGTTTAAAACGATAATGAGGCTCACCATCAACTTCAATAGTCGACACCATTCCATCGTCAAACATAAAATCACCTTGCAGAATGTTTTGGATCTTGAGTGCCGGCAAATACCGTAAAGCTTTGGTTAATTTATCAACTAGTCCGGGCGCGTGCCCATGATTCTTAACAATATCTTCTTCGGTATAATTAATCTTTGGTACTTTATTAAAAATAGATTTAGTACCAACAAAGAACCTACCATTTTCAGGATTTGTGCCAGCGAAAATAGCAGGCGCTCCGTCCCATTTGACGGACGTTTGAATCTTAGACTTGGTGTTACCCTTAAGAACCTTTAAAAGCTCTAGAAGGAAGGCTCTAGCCATGTTATAACCATCTGAGCCTTGGGTAAGCACCAATTCTTCTAAGTGTGTGAGATGAGTATTAGCTTTCGCCATTATTCATCTCCTTTTGACTCTTCCAGTATATTAAGTTTTTCTTGAAGAACACCAATGTCATTATTCAATTTACGTGCAAATCTTTTAACTTCACGTAAGTGCTGTCTCGCTAACTGTAACCTTCGTTTTTCAGTTAGTGTTCTTGGTTTAAGATTGGAAATAATTTCTTGGAGACCTTGAATATAGGTAAAGATAGTCTTTTCATCAACACTCTCATTTAAAAAATCTTTCCACGCTTTGTCTAATGACATTGTTTGTTCCTCTTTTGAATGTAATAATAATAGTTTTTGTATAAACTTATTCCTGCTCAATTTAAGAGCAACTTTTATACTTACCGGACATGTTCTTAACCTCTAAGATGCTTACGAAGTAAGTTAGCAATTGCTTCTTGTAAAGGATCAACGGACTCATTTTTCTTATCATCGTCATCTTTACCATGCTTTTTCTTCTTAGCATCAGCAGCAGCTTTCTTCATAGATTCTTCTTTGTCGCCATCTTTATCTAAATCAATATAATCAGGTTTTGCAGCTTCATCAAGATCTTCCTCTTCTTCGTCTAACCGACGGCCGCCAGCAGCACGTCCAGCGCCACGATCGGGCAAGTCACTCTTTGACTGCTCGTCAAGCTCCTCTTCGGTGCCTTCATCAAGTTCTTCACTTTCATCAACCTTATCTTCCTCTTCTCTATCAGAATCTGGGCGCCTATCTCTTTGCAGTTTTGGTTTGCGAGGTCTTTCAGAACGACTAGCCATTGCTAATTCTTCAACTGCTTCTTCTTCACCTTCAGCTTGAAGTTCACCCTCACCACTGAATTCATTAAACTCATCAAGTGAGTTAAATTTAAAACCCCAAGCTTCTGCGAGAAGCTGAGTTACTTCTTTGTTTTTCCAATCTTTAGTAGACATCTTTTTTTCTCCTTTTTGTAGATGTTCAAAATAAGTAGTATTTTTTACACTGTCTTCCCAATCTCTGAAGCACATATTTCCAACTTCATATGCTTCACGTTCCATTTCTCTTAAGTGCTCATCATTTTGAGCATACCCATCACCCATAGGACCAACTTTATCAAATTCGCCTCTACAATTTTGAGAGTGATGTACTAACTCATGAGATATTGAACGCATGACATCTTTAGGATGACGACCGGTGACATACACTGTAATACTTCTATTATCTGGGTCATAATACGCTGTTTTGCCCAGTGGTTTTTCTGCGTTGTTATCATCACTTCGCAAAAAAAGTTTCGGTGGATTTTTGAAACCCATTCTTTTTTGCGCGAAAGGTAAAAATTGTTTTACCATTGGTGAAATAATTTTAAACATAGAAAAACTCAATATAAATAGTTATTAACGTTCAAATTAACTATTCAAGCTGCTACTCTTTACTAGTTTTAAACTAATAGTAAACAATTCCTTTTCTTCATATTGTTCATTTAAAGGCTTAACAGTCGATATAGAAACCATACGGTTTGATTTTATCACATTTTCAACTTTTAGTAAAATACCATAATTTAAGTTCCATTCGCTAGTTTCTTCATCCCAAGTGGTCCATTGAACAATATCACCAACATTAAATTTTTCTGAAACTAAACTACCAAACTCACTTTTAACGTTCATTATTGTTGACAATCCAAGCACACAAGCCTTTACCTAAATATTTAGCTAAATGCTCTTCCGCCTCTTCAGAGTGCTCAAAAATACCAACTGATTTAACTTCGCCTTCAATTATACAATTAACTAAATAATTTGCACTTATGGGTTTTGACACACCATCATAATCATAGGTGTAAAATTTTTTAATTTTTTTTATCATGCCCTGTTGTTTAATTAGTAAAATTTAACAAAAGAATCAATAATAAAATAACTGTTGGCTGAAATCCAATAACATGATAGAGTGTGAAAAAGAATAAAATTGAAAATGCTGTTTTCCAGAATTTATTAATTTCAAATAACATCAATCAAAGCCAGTAAAAATCAGATTATCTACGTGTATTATAACAACAAAGCCATCATAAGTATAAATTAAAACTTCATCGTCTCCGTCATAATCATCTAATATAACCGCTTTTTGTCCTCTTTTAAGACTTATAAATGATTTAGAATCAGGGCTATAACAAAATAAATTACCTGTTCCGCTTATTCCGACCTCTGGTATGAGTTCTATATCTTCTAAATCATCTTCATACGGTATTGAACCATTAAATTGTTTCGCAGCTAATTTTAAAATTTGTAAGGCTTCTTTAGTTATTTTTTTAGCCTTTGCCATCTTAGAAGTAACTACTCAAAGCGATTGCAGTCGCCATAACGAATTGAACAACCATGAAAGCAGTCATTGCTTTTGTCTTATATAATTTAAGTTCTTCTATTTCTTGTAATGCGACTTTTAGCTGTGGAGGTGATGCTATATCGTCCATCTTATCCTTCCAAGCTTTTAATTCTTGAACTTTGTCTTCTCTTGCTTTAAGTTCAGTTAGTTGATATTTAACGTCTTGTAATTCCAAGCGCAATGCATCAATACCACCAGACAAAGTTTCTAGTTGTTGTAAAACAAGTTTAGAATAATTTTCCCAACCGTTACTGGACATCGTGAACCCTCCACGATATAACTAGTTGTCTCAGGGCACTTTTTCTGGAATACCTTCTACTACTTTATAAATATCAAAGTTTTCCACTCTACCATTTTCAGATGTTTCGTTTTTTACTGCTTTCATGTCAACAATATTATTATCAGAATCATCATAAAATTCTATTTCTCTAATATTATCATATTTTGAAAGTATGACATCCCTAACATATTCACCTTTATTTCCACCTTCGTTGCCAATCATAATAATATTATTTGTTTTAATTGGATCATCAAAAGTTTGTAATACTCTGTGAATATCGTCGATTGCCACCGGTGCTCTAGCAGTTAAAATCATGACTTGCGTATTTGAGTCAGCTAGTCTGTCTCGTAAAATAGAAGTAATATTTGGATTCTCAACTGCATTGTTTACTTGATCAAGTGGAGAGAAATCAAACTCGTAACCACCATCATTTTTAAGTTTGTCATATTCTTCTTGAGATGAAATATTAAATTGTTTACCAGTTTGTTTATCTATAACAATAATATATCCTTCAGAAAATGCTATTGTTTCATCAAAATCAAAAATAGATAAACGAGTTGCTGTTTCAATATTTTCATTTAAATACTTTCGCCAATTTTCAAGTAGGAGTTTCATCCGAACGTTCTCTTAAACACTTCTGGAGTTTCTGTATTATCTAGATCCAAGATTTTTGCTTTTATACTCTCGACCTCTTTATCGATTGCTTTTTGAAGACGATGATTACCATCCAGAACATATCGATATTGTCCACCGCTCTTCACAACGTTAATTGGATACTCTAAACTTGCGGCAGCTACTCTCTCTGCTCCTTGTGTTGGCAAAGACGGTAATTGTTGCGAGAGTTCTAAAACATTAATATTAACAGTCTCATCTCCCAAATAATCAACCACATCCCCAATTGTAACCTTATCATTATCAGTTTCCCACGATGTATCGCGCCAATTTTCAAGTAGGAGTTTCATCCGAATGTCCCCACATAAGCTTTTATTTTTTCTTTGCCCGCTTCTCTTGCTGCCTCTACTCTGTGTGCACCGTCTATCGTATATAGTGTGTGATCTAAAACGACAGGAGGCGGTTCTGTGCCTCTTTGATCATACATTTCGGCATAATCATCAACTTTGCCTAGATCTGTCCACGCCGTCTCTATTTTATCAAGTTCAATATCTTTAAGAATATAATAAGGATATTGCCTTATCCTATCTATCAGATCCCCCTCTACAAAATCATCCTCTTCCATATGAATAGAACGAACTAAGAATTCTATATCATCGCTCGACTTGATATTCATATTTTCTGTTAAATACTCTCGCCAATTTTCAAGTAGGAGTTTCATTTGTATACCCCATTTCATCTAAAAATTGTTTTGCCTTTTCTTTGAAATCCTTGCAGGTCGCACTCCAAGCCGTGTTGCGACGAATAGCACTTTTCATCTGGTCTAGGTTTGCAAGATTAAAAGCATCAACATTCATATCTTCCGGCACCTCGAACATAAATGATACTAATTCATTTAATCGGATTTCCCCTCTGCCATCATAATACTTGTCTCCGATCTTTAAGGCTACATGGTAAATTTTATAGTCTCCATAGATCATTTCTTCATCTGTATCAGCGTTATGTGCAAATACTAATGCTGCGTCAATACCCCTTCTTTGGGCTTCTTCAGCCAAGGCAATACCAAACATACCACAGTTTCCCGTGAATACATCATCCACCACTTCGTTCACATACTCTCGCCAATTTTCAAGTAGGAGTTTCATTTCGTTAATAAATAGTCCAATATCAAAGGTAATACAATACTTGCATCAGATTGTATAGCAAATCTAGGTGTTTGACTTGAAACTTTATCCCATGTAATCTTTTCATTTGGGGGCGCCCCTGAATACCCACCATACGACGCTGGTGCATCACAAACCTGACAAAAGTAGCCCCAATGCGGAACATCTTTGTTTTCATCTTGCCTTAAAGATGGAACAACACATATCGGCCAATCTCCAGCAATACCCCCACCAATTTGAAGAAATGCTGGGCTTTCACCGGATTCAGTAATTTGTGATTCGTACCAGTTTGCTAATATCGCAAATTGTTCAGTATCACTTACAACAGCGTTATAACCTGTTTTGATCTCACCCTTCTTTACACTGGCAGTAAACATGTTACCTGTTGTGCTGTCACTCCAGCCGGGAACAAATACGGGTATACCAGCGTTATGCGCTGCCCAAACCCAAGACTCATTTAATCGTGGGACTATAACGCCATCTTCAATCAGTTTATCTAAAACACAACACAAATGAAAATAAGGAGTTTTACCACTTTGTTCATTCCAAGATTCTAGTAATAATCCCCACACATGTTGCATAACATTTTCAGGTATACAAGTGTCAGTTACGCGGTTCCAGCCATCTTTAACTAATTTTTCTTCATCGCTCGGAGACAAACTACGCCAATCAACTTGTTTATATCGATGACCCTCAATAGCATTAAAAACATCTTCTTCAAGGTTTGCTCCGGTGCAGCAGATTCCGCCAATCAAGCCTTTTTGAATGGCTGGTGCCAATAAACGGCCGATTCTGGCTGTGCTCATAGCTCCCGACAACGTGATAAATATCTTGTTACCTTTTTCGATATGGATTTCCAAAGCACGTAAGGCATCTCTCAATTCACCAGCATTAAAGTGCAAATAGTTTTCTTCGATTAAATTTCTAACATTCATGATATTAAATCAATCAACCTCATAATATTTTGTTTGCCTGTGGAGCCTGTCCATCTTGATGAAATACAAAAGAAGACTAAATCAAACATAGGCATATTTTCTATATTATATCGTTCTTCTATTAAAAAGTCAAGCTCTGGCAAATCAAAGTCCATATTCTCAGAGTCTTCGTTTCTAATCCATATATATTCTGAAACGTTTTTATCTTTCAAAAAATAAACCCAATTTCCCTCGTCTAAAGTATCGAGAGAATGCCAGCCGGGATAATATACATCATGATGATGGTCAAAATTATATATTGCTAATTGTTTATTGTTTGGTAAAAAATCTAATATTTGATCATGATTCTCAATCAATATAATTGGTGCGTTTAAATTAATTTTGTTTTTAATTACAGATTCGAGAACTTTTATCTTTTCAGGATTACAAGTTGGTTTAGGCACATTATGTTCCTGTAAAATCAACTCCTGCTCTTCTTCAGATATTCTAACACCTTCAATATAGTCGTCATACACTGAAATTGTTGGACTATAAGCATAATCTATGTCAATTGATAGAATATTAGTTGTCGTATTGTTCGTTAGGGTTTTCATTGACAATTGTTTTTGCCCTTAAAATATCTTTCTGATCAACTTCTTTGAAAACAACAGCTTTATTTTCAGGTTCATAATACATACCGATTAAATCTTTCTTAGTAACTGCTTCTATTTCGTCTTCAGTAAGCCTAATAATACCATCATTTTTTTTGACTAAAGCAGCTAAAATAGTGAAAAGATACTCTGGATCTTTCATATATTTGCTCATTTTTTCGCCTTATTCATTCTTTGAGTCTTTTTCTTTGATGCTTCTTTACGCTTTTTAGCGTAATCATATGATTTTTTTAAACGTGCTTTTACTTTTGGGTCTTTAGCATTATTATACGCTGCCCTTGCTCGTTGGTGTATCAAATTAATAATTTGTGATTGACGTTTATGGGATTTAGACTTGAAAGAGTCTTTTGAAAGTGTGTCTTTGATGTCTTGAACGGTTGAAAACTTAACAGAGACTGTATCACTTGGGTTTTCATCCGTGTATAAGCGCCTTCCAGAGCCTTTTGGTTTCTTTCCAGTACCCTTCTTAGGATCTGCTTCATAAAGCTCAGCATTCTCATTCTTACGCTTTTTTTTACGTTTCTTTCCTTTCTTCTTTTTGACACAGTTTGGATACATTTTACCAAACATCTTTTTCATGCCTTTCTTTTCATAGCCCGGCCAACATTTTTCAAGAAGAACTTGTTCTAATTCTTCCATGACAATTTGTTTTAAGTTTTCTTCAGTAACACTCATAATCTTAAATAGTCCTTCCAATTACTAACTAACGATTCATTTGTTTGCATCGATGCAGGCTGTCGTGCTTTGACTGCTTGAGCCATTACTCTCCTGTATACCACATTAAGGTTATCTTCATCGTCCATATCGCCCTCTACAAGCTCTCTAAAAAGTCCAGCCATAATATCAGGCTCGTCAACATTTATCGAGAATACAGTGGTAAATTTAATCTCCCCACCCTGTTCCACAGTTGTTGCATTCATTTGCAGATAATATTGGGTATTTTCGGCTTTTCTTGGTTCTTCCAATAATTGTCTTCTCAACTCAATTCTAAAGTCGCGAGAGTCTGTGATTTGCTTTAATACATCGAGACTAACACCGAATTCTTCAGGATCATAGTAGAAAGTATTGCTAGCAGTGGATTCATAAGAGTCACTGTACTCTCCGTCAGTTTCTAGATCCCACTCATATGATGTCAAATCTCTGTCTTCAATTTGCATTGCTAAATTAACATAGGCACCACCTTCCATCTGACCTTCTCTTCTAAAGTATTCAATCAATATTGCTTCAAATG
>Ga0209348_1000041_pt1 | contig 98389 bp, 126 predicted proteins | sample ETNvirenome_2_30_FD_184065 | JGI IMG/M metagenome (GOLD analysis project Ga0209348, IMG submission 184065) | Marine viral communities from the Pacific Ocean - ETNP_2_30 (SPAdes) (version 2) | ecosystem: Environmental > Aquatic > Marine > Oceanic | place: Pacific Ocean | collected 2013-06-22 | reverse complement strand
AGCAGCACCAAAGCCCAAAGCCAAAGCAGCACCAAAGCCCAAAGCCAAGGCAGCACCAAAGCCCAAGGCAAAGCCCAAAGCCAAGGCCACACCAAAGCCCAAAGCAAAGGTAGTCAAGCCCAAGCCCAAAGCAAAGGTAGTCAAGCCCAAAGTAAAGCCCGAACCAAGTATTGCCAATTCTACCTCACGTTGGACTTGTCTACATTGCAATCAAAGTAATCCTAGCGGTAGAACTAATTGCAAGCGGTGTGGAACAAACCGAGCTTAGTTATCTACGTCTTCTGTTTGCCAAAAATCGTTTTGATTTTTGACGTAATTCTCTTTTGCGTTGTTGTCGATATTTCTTGTTGTTAGTTCGCTTGAGTCGATCACCAACAGTAATATGAATTTGTTTTGATACTCTCACTGTCTTGAAACTTGTAGGCTGAAAATAAGATGCTTTACGCAAGCTAGCTTCCCAACCAATCTTTTTCTTTCGCACTGTACTTAGCCTATATTTGTTCATCTTACACCATGCTCGAACACTTGCTTCGTTCCAACGACTGCCTTTGAAAACAACACTCTGTACATCATATTGTTTGGGTAATGGAGCCAAAGAACGACTTAACCCAAGCATTGGATCGCCTTTATAAGTGGGTGCGTCAACTTGCTCTGACCAATTGGCTATGAATTGAATTACATTGCTTTGTTCTTCAGACTCTATGTCTTCAGAACCAATGGCTTTGGCTACAATCTCTCTTTTGCGTTCGATAATACTTGCTATTCGATCATCAACAGTGCCATGAGCATGGAGAAACCATATTTTGGTTGGGTATTTCTGAGAGATACGTCTCACTCGGTCTTCTGCTTGTTCCTCGTCTGCACTCGTCCAAAATCGCTCTGCAAAAATAAGATGCCTTGCCCTTGTTAAAGTTATTCCAGTGTGAGCCGCCTTTGTGCCAATGAATACGGGAACCTGACCCTTTTGAAATCTTTCAACATATGATTGTCTGCGAGTCTTAGGGGTTGAACCCCTAATTGTGACTTGACCAATGTTTAACTTCTTCAACATAATTTGAATTCGTGTAATTACATCAGAATGTTCACAGAAAACAACGACAGGTTCACCCACTCTCACTGCTCTCGAGATAAAGTCCACTACTGCATAGGTTTTTGCACTGCCTACAAGCCTACGTAAATATCCTATCTTTACAAGTGCCTCTGCGGCAAGAGAACGTCTTACTGCCTCCTCTGCCTCTCCCTCTTTCATTCGTTTATGCAATTCTTGTTTCAACCACACGTCGAATTCCTCAAAAGCCTTTCGATATTCTTCTGCATGACGTGGTCTGAGGTAGACCGGTAACGTCATTCGAGTCTTGTTGGGAACATCAGGTGCAACGTCAGATAACAACCGACGTATCATAGGTGGTTTCTCGGTGCCAAAAAGACGTTCTAAGGCCTCCAATTCCGACTTACTATTAATAAGAGGTGTTCCAGATAATAAGAGCAAATGAGGTGTATTTTGGGAGAGTCTGAATAGCGATTGACTTCGCTTTGCTTCTTCGTTTTTGGCATATTGTGCTTCATCTGCAATCAGAAGTTGTGGACGTATTGCAAACAATTCTGTTCCTCGATCAACCAATAAAGACCATGAAATAACGTATATGTGGTGACGTGTGGTTGGTAGTGGTTCTGCTCTGTTTTGAATAACGTGAATTCTAGCCCACTTGCACCATATTCGAGCCTCTTTTTTCCAATTCATAACTACGGAAGACGGACAGACAATGATAACAGGACATAGTTTTCGTCGATCAATACTGATAGCTGCCAAACATTCAATCGTTTTCCCTGTTCCTTGACCATTGGCAACAAGAACACGATAGTTATGATGCTTCATAAACGCAACGTCTTCTTTTTGAAATGTCCGTAATTCCAACTTTTTACTTTTCATAGCACTCAATTATACCTTTGTTCATTGCAAATAACCACAATTTATATATAATCAATCATGGAGGTTTTGTGTTCAAAGTCGGTCAAAATATCAAAGAGGGAAACAGAATAGGACGTATTGTTGCCATTCATTCCAAAGGAACCGCAGATGTTCTATTCGATGATATGGACTACGCAATACGAAGACAAAGCAAAAATTTACAACGTATCAACCCAATTAGGAGAAATGGCATGAAATTAATAACAAAGACATTATTCAAAGAGATAATTGCAAAAGAATTTGGTGAATACGAAATGGACGAGTTTATCCGTTTTGAAAACTTGCCTGCTCCTTGGATGGGTGATGTTGGTAATTTTGGACTATCACGACAGAAAATGACAACAAAGAAAGGAATACAAACTATACAGACATTAGGTCGAACCATACCAGAGGATAAGTGGCTACCGAAACAATGGTTGCCACATGGCTCTGAAGCAGACAAAAGACGATATGAAGAAGTATTTGGTGGAGAACGATTTATTTCTCAATTGGGAAAAGATATACAAGACAATGATACTATAGAATTTTTGGAATGGGCTAGAATTGCGTTTAAGAGTCGTTGGGATAATTACATATACGATCAAATATATGATCAAAACAATGCAATTCAATCGTCTATCCTTGCTCAAATAAAGAAAGGAGCAGGTGCAGCTGGGCAAGGTAAAAAAGTAAGAGCCATGAGAAAAATCAAAATCATAGGTAAGAATGGAAAGCCTATGAGTTATAATTTGCTCAAAGACAAAGACATAGTTGATATGTATTTGGACGAAGTAAAAAGAGTTGCTAAATTAGAAGATGCCACACAACGTCTATATAAAGGAATACCGTCTGACTCGTTTACGTTACCACAAAGAGTTGTAAAGAAAGGAAGTAAAAGTAGAGGAAGAAAGACAACGACAAAACGTGGTCCAACCAGAAATATACAACCAGAAATGGGTGAATTCTATTCAGCAGTTAGTGGTTTGTTCTTAGGCTTTGGATCAATGGAGCCACGACCATTGTTGGGAACATCAGAAAAAGTAGAAAAAAGTGACGGTACAAAGGTTGAAGTAAAGGTTATGTACCTCTCCCCTGCAAAACGTTCTGATCGTGATTTCCCTGATGAATATTTGAGATACAATCAAATTCCTATTGCAATGGATAGCCTTGCCCAAAAAGCAGGTTTGTTTCCAAGCACACCTAAATTTGATAAAGCGACAAAATTCGGTCAGAAACTACAAAAGCAATATGAAAAAGCACGAAATGATTATGCAGATATGGGATACATGATCTACAAGAAAAATCCTCGAAACCCCAAAAAGAATATCATTAAACTATGTCACAATCCAAACACTTGTCCTTACGCAGGTGCTTGTGCAGGTCTATGTTTGATCGATAGTGGACGTATGGGAACGAACATCGAACCTGCAACTGCAGGATATATGAAAACATGGTATTTCTTCCTTTATCCTTTGTTTTTTCTTCGTCAATTGCTTACTGAAGTCAAACGTGGTTCAGAGTCAGCTGCCAAAGGCGGTATGTCTTTCTTCGGTCGTTTGAATGGAACATCTGATATACCTTGGGAGAGATATATAGATATGGATTTGTTCCGAGAATATGTAAATAAAAAGATCACTGGTAGCAAAAGTGGAGAGGCATTTGGTGGTTTCTACGACTACAATAAATACCCATATGAATTCCGTAGTCAAGCAGGAGATTGGATCAATGGGCAATGTCCTGAGAGTTATGATTTAACATATTCTATATCTGAAGCAATCGTTGCAAAAGGTTCTCCTTGTGCTTTCAAAGACTCTGCTTTTGCAGAGGCTATAATAGATGCTTTGGTATGGGTTGAACAAGGTTTTCGAGTTGCGACGGTCGTTGAATATTGGAAACAAATTCCATTGAGAAACTTCAATCTGCAAGAAACACGTTTATTGCAACAATATCGTAAAGGCACCATTACAGACGGTGCTAAACTTCTGCAAGCACAGGAATTGGACTATTACGATAAACGAAATGCAAGGGCAGGAGAAGTAACAGGCAATACGACGACAGTTTTTGATAAACTACGAGAAAGAGGTGCATATGTGCTTGACAATCAAGGCAGATTTGTAGTTAGTAAGAAAGAAGAAAAAATGAGTATATCTGATTTCAATGAACTCTGTCGCACATCTGTAAATAGTTTAGACTTAAGTAATAGAGCACAGAACATTCTAATTATTGACGGTGATGAAACAGATTTTCGTTTCAACGATCCAAAACCAGCAATTGTTATTTTGAAACCCAAAGGACTCAAGGTAACACCGAAGAAAAACAACAAATATGGAATGGACAAAAATGGTCAACCATTCGAGGCGGGTCAAATTTACGTGAATGTTCCACCAGACAAAGGTGTTGGTGTACGATATAATAAAGCAGTTAAGTCTATTGGACAACAATTCATAATGACAGGAGCAACTGTTCTTGAATTGCAAAGGTTGTTTTTGCAAGCCATGACTCGTTTGGAATACAATCGTATGTATCCTGCAACAATGCAAATGCTTGAATTGAAAGGCGATTTTGTCTACAAGTCCAATCTAACTGCAAGTCTTCCAAAAGCAGAAAAAAAACGTATATTGGAAGCAGCACGAATATATGGTTTGAATGTTATAACAGCAGCCAAAGAGCAAAAAGCATTGTCCCAACGTCAGCCAAAAGCAATAAAGAATAGAAAAAACCGAAAGAAAAATCCAATGTCTTCCGAGATAGAAGTCTTATATGACCCAGCTAGAAAACTGTATTTCATGGTTAATGATGACGGTTTGGTTGATATAGATGGAACCCAAACGTGGAAGACGAAAAGAGCATTATCCTCTCACCTAGGCAAAGCAGGACTAACGATCAATAGAGAAAACTTTGTAATAATGAAAAGATAATGAAAATTGCATTAATTGGTGATAGTCATACCCAAGTGACGTTTGACTTGCTTATTCCTATTTTGGAACAAGCGGGTCACACCATAGTTGGACGTGTATCAAAAGCGGGTTGGTCTGCCAAGTCCTATTTGGACAACCCACAACACATTGAAAATGCAGTAGCAGGTGATCCAGACCTTGTTCTCGTCTCTCTAGGTGGCAACAATTTTTCATTGAGTGATCAATATGGGCAAACAGTACAACGATTTCTACAAGCAATAGACTATCCCAAGAAACGTGTCCTTTGGATAGGTCCGTTCATTGCTTTGCGTGATGATGTTGAGAAAAGACACAAGTGGACAACGGAATGGTTGAGTAAAAACCTACCATCAAACATACCATTCATTGATACAAGACCAGTTTCCAAGGTTGGTCACCGTTCTGACAACGTACATTTCACCAGTACTGCATATCGGAACATGGTCAATACGTTGAAAAAGCAAATTTTGTCTTCGATTTCTTTATCTCCTGCGTTATACTATGCAAAACGGAAGATGCCTTTGATTGTCTTTTTGACTTCATTGGGATTGCTTGGTTATGTCGCATGGAGAAAGTATGGAAATACCAGATAAAAAAATAGAACGATATATCGCTATTCGTAAGCTAGCATTGGAAAGCACAAATGAGGGTGAACGTGCTATGGCACAAAAACTCATTGCGAAAATGCAAAAGGAATATCCAAATATCGAGCATAAAGCGACCTTGTGGCAACGATTAGAAGAAGATGATGTAGAGTCATTTACAAGGCAACAAGAGCCTCCTCATTGGTCTGATGTGTACCAACAACAACAAAAAGATCGGAAAGAAGCAGAGTGGAAACAGAAATTCACACAGTGGGGTCAAGCTGCTACAAGTGCGTTCAGTTGGGCAGCAACAATGGCGAGTCAAGCCTTTGGAATTCAAGAAGCCAAAAACCTTGCTATGGAGCAATCATTCACCACTATCACCATGAGAAAAAATGCAAGTGGTTCGAAGTCTCTGACTATAAGAGTCCAAGATCAAACAATTGCTTATTTTCGCAATATGACAGAGGAGCAACGGGCTACCTACTGTAATGCAGTAGCCCAACGTGTTGCTTCAGAAATGTATAATTCGCTCTGAATTATAGTTTGTGAATACCAATGTACTTGGCTTTTCCTACCTTAACAGTAGAGCCTTTCTTTGCCCATGCAGTTGCACTTTTGAGTTTTTGGCTTTTGATAGAGCCATTGTACTCTCGTACATTACTTTGTCCTGTTTCACGAAGATATATCTTCTTTGCACCAGTCTTTCGTGCGACCTTGGCCGCAGCTGCACTTGGTGAAGAACCTGTGTATATTGCGTCTGTAGGGGTGAATGATCTACCGCTTTTCTTCATGACAACGTATCGTTTCTTAGCCATGTTTACCTCTCTTTTGGGGATGAATAATTATTGTCGATATCGACATGGTTAGTATACTCGTATTTCACAAGTATGCAACAAGGTTATTTCTTTTTGAATATGAATGTATCGTAAGCGACATAGGTAAGATAAGGAATTGGAAAAGCACCACCTAACATCAAAGCAAATATCAATTTTAACGCAGCATCTGTGTCCTTGGTGTCTTTGCCCTTGCTCAAACGATTGTAGGCTACCACTGTACCTAGTATTCGACTACCATATTGATAGGCAGCCATTTTATCGCCATTCTTGGCGAGTATACCGTTGGTGGTTGGCTTTTTCCCTGAACCTGTGATAGCAATGTCTCCATATGGGTTCTGATGAATGGCATTGTAACAGTTCGGGTTTCGATTGTACATATTCATGGCTATGCTCCTTTGGTCTTTTTCGACCATTCAAGTGAAATTTTGTTTTTGGTGATTGGTCCACCAGCTGCCCATGTGTAGCATGATCTTGCACTATGACACTTGAAGTGGTGCATATGGCAATATCCAAGGTATCCGTCTGCATCCTCAATTTTTTCACTTATAGGACCCGCTGCTATACAATCTAACATTCTTGGTGAAATATCAAACGCAACACAATTAGCACAACGACTCTTTTTCGCCACAGATACTTTCGTATTCCAATGTTTGGCTATGCGTTTCCAATAGTCATTGTCTGCAAGGTTCAATGGACCATATTGTATCCAATCGCTCGTAATCGCTAAATTACGATTTTTCGTGTTGGTTTTCAGATCGGTCGTTGCCAACGGACAACTTGGGTTTGACAATGGTTCATTCTGTGATAATCGCCACAGAAGATATCCACCAATACCCAATGCAATTAGGTTGTTGTTTTTCATGTTGTACCTCTTAATATCGCCCAAGCCCCTCGATTTGGGCTAGTTTATCGTAAAATATATCCAATAGGATCAACTGCCCATTGGCATCTGTTCCTACATTGTTGAATGTCACGTCCATTATCCAAAAAAAACTATATTCAAATGATTTTTGAATAAGAAACATTACTGCCAAGGCAAATTCATTCCATTCTTCCTTTGTAAGATCAGAGTCAGAAACACCAATTTTTGTAGGTTTCATGTCCTTTGATTTTTTTAAGGCATTGTAAACAGAATGTCTTAGTCTTTGAGAATAAACAGATGTAGTGTCTTCGGTCCATTCATCGGGTTCATCTATTTTCCTCCATTCTTTATCTATTATCGAGTCTAACATTGCATACATATGAAAGGCTTTGGCAGTGTTCTTAGTCCATGAGAGAGGTACACGATACAAAGGCGATTTGTATGCCTCCATTTCATATCCATTTGTAAATGCTTGACCAAGATATTCAACTTTGGGAATGTATGACAATTCACCATATTCATCGTATATATCAGCTAACATTTGTTTCGTTTCCTCTCCCATAGTGAGAAGAATAACATTATTATCATCAGTGATGTATGCTTCAGTGAAAGTTCCCTCACCAATCATTTTGAGGTTGAGAGTATACCTTTTCCCACCTCCTGTAGGTTCAATAGCAATTTCCTCAAGGTCATGTTTGGGGTTTTTCCTCAGTTTCACGTCCTTGTTGGCGAGGTGCATGGCTGTTGCAAGAGAAAACATTATTGTCCTTGTAGGCTAACTGTTGCCAGAGTCTTCGATTTCTTCGTCTTCAGATGCCGAGTCTTCAGCTGCAGGTTCAGAAGCAGAGTCTATTGATGTATCTTCGTCTTTCTCTCCACAAGAGAGGAATATGATTGAGAATAATGTAAGCATGGTTGTCTCCTTGTTTGATTACATCACTAATATAACATTAAATGCATGAATGTACTTGAAACATAGCACTCAAAGCATTATACTGAATTTGAAAGAGCGATAATATGTTATTATCGTGACTTGTAACTTGGTATGTCCTTGTAATGGGGATAATAAGGAATGTGATGAATAAAAAAGAACGTATTGAGAAATTTAAGGGCAAAGAAAAGGTCGTTTTTGAACAATTAGAGGGTTCTCCAATAGATTATCTACAAGGAATTCAATATTTGATCGATACAGGAAAAATTTGGGGTTGCAATAAGATGCTTGTGGAATTAGCAGTGGAATACATGAGCAAAGGCATTTGTGTGGATACAGAAGAACCATTGACCAACGAGCAACTAGAAATCTGGAATGAGATACTAATTGAATGGGAAAATCGCTTAAAACACCAATTTTGGCTCCAACAAACATACAAAACGGTCTTACTTGACCCCCCTTGGAACGAAAAAGGCGGTGGGAGAATAAAGAGAGGTGCTGATAGGCATTATGACACTATGAAGACAACAGACATACTCTCGACGATCCTCACGTCAACATACTGGAGCCGAGTCCATGCAAATGCTCATATGTATATGTGGGTCACAAACAACTTCCTAGAAGATGGGTTGTTTTTGGTCAAGGCACTTGGGTTTCGCTACGTTACCAATTTCGTGTGGGTCAAGGATAAAGTCGGACTAGGACAATATTTCAGAGGACAACATGAGTTATGTCTGTTTGCAACGAGAGGCAAAAAGCCAACCGAATTCAGAACAGAGAGCAAAAGCATTTCTTCTGTGTTACATGCTGAACGTACCAAGCATAGTCAAAAACCTACTTCTTCATATGACCTCATTGAGAAAAGGTCCCTAGGACCATACCTAGAATTGTTTGCACGTTCTGAACGTGAAAATTGGGCGTCTTGGGGAAATGAAGTACCTAATTTTGACAAACTATAGGCAGCTACATGAAAGAAAGACGTATATCAGACCCAATACTCTATACCAATGCACTATTTTTCATCAATGCAATTGCGTATTTTACGAAACACTACTATGTCTGTGGTTCGATGATGTTTGGCTGTGCTTTGTTTTCAACATTACATCATTGGAAGTATGAAACCGACACCATATTTCATCGTTTGGACGTGTTCTTTGCCTACTCTACGTTGCTCATTACATTATATTCGGTCTTTCCGTATTCCAACATTGGTGATTTTTGCGTGTTAATGCTTGTCTTGTCTATTGCTTTAATGTTTCGACACATGGCTAACAAAATCGATTATTCTATTCATGTCTATTGGCATATTACTGTATTCATTGGACAAATACTTATTTGGAGCATATTACCATGATCAATTTATTACATGGCGATTGTCTCGATAAAATGAAGAACATAGAAGACCAAAGCATTGACTTAATTTGTAGTGATCCTCCCTATATTTACGATAATCATGGTGGAGGACAAAAGTCTAATGAACTTCGTCGAAAATTGTCTGATTGCCATATTGACTACGTTAGTAATGGATTTGATCTCGCCAAAGTTTTCACTGAATTTCAACGTCTATGCAAAATTGTCAACGTCGTATTGTTCTGTAGCAATAAGCAAATTTCCTCTATAATGAGTTGGTGGGAACAAAGGGGATATTCAGTGACCTTACTATGTTGGCATAAAACCAATCCAATTCCATTTGCAAACGGAAAACACCTATCTGACTTGGAATTCATAGTATACATTCGAGATAAAGGTGCTTTTTTTAATAATGATGTAGAAATGAAGTTAAAGTCCAAAGTCTTTGTTTCTCCCAGTGTCAATCATCATAAACGTCACCACGATTGTGAAAAACCTTTGAAATTGATGAAACATTTGATCTCTCAGCATAGTTGTTCCAATGATGTAGTATTAGATTGTTTTATGGGTTCTGGAACGACTGGAATGGCCGCTAAAGAACTTAATCGTAAATTTATTGGTATAGAGAAGAACATACAATTCTTTCGAGTAGCAGAGAAAAGAATACAAAATCATCAATGGCAATTATCGTTATTCTAGGAGAAATTATGAGGTTATTACAAGGCGATTGTCTTTCACTAATGAAAGACATTGAAGACCAAAGTATTGACATGATCCTTTGCGATCTGCCCTATGGCACCACAGCTTGCAAATGGGATAGCATCATTCCCTTTGAGCCATTGTGGGAACAATACAGACGCATTGTGAAAGACAGAGCACCTATCGTGCTTTTTGGATCACAACCATTTACGTCTGCTTTAGTCATGAGCAACCCAAAATGGTTTCGTTATGAATGGATATGGCACAAAGACAAGGGAGCCAACATAGGTGTTATGCGATACCAACCAATGAAATACCACGAAAACATTGTTGTATTCAGTAAGAAATCACATTTCTATGTACCACAAATGGAAAAGCGATTGGAAAAGAACAAACGTAAAAACAAGCCACGAACGGGTTGGTGTGGTACTCAACAACACTATATTCATGTGGAACATTCCAAAGGCAATGACGATTACAAATACCCTTCGTCGATCCAAAAATGCAATGTTGTTCGACGAGGTATGCACCCCACACAAAAACCCATTCCATTACTTGAATACCTTTTGAAAACCTATAGCACAGAGAGTGATGTAGTCTTAGATAACTGCATGGGCAGTGGTTCAACAGGAATAGCCTGTTTGAACCTTGATCGTAAATTCATAGGTATCGAAAAAGACAAAGACATATTTAACCTCGCAAAAGAAAGGATAGAAAAACATGGCAAAGAAATATGAAATTATCTATTGTGATCCACCTTGGGATTACAAAGGACAGACACAACATGCTGGCAAAAAGTCGAGCAATACGGGCGGTGCATTGAAGCACTATCCGACAATGAAATTAGATGAATTGCAAGAGTTAGCACCAATGATCGACAACCTTGTTGCTGACGATTGTCTTTTGTTCATGTGGACTTCTTCTCCTCACCTAGACCAAGCCATTGACTTAATGAAGTTTTGGGCTTTCAAATGGGCTACTGTGGGTTTTGTATGGAACAAGACCAAAGTCAATCCCTCGTTCTACACAATGAGTCAATGTGAATTGTGTCTGATTGGCAAAAGAGGAAGAATACCCAAACCAAGGGGAGCAAGGAATATTCGACAGTTAGTCGTGTCTCCTCGAGAAAAACATAGCAAAAAGCCTCATGAGGTACGCAAGCGAATTGAATTGATGTTCCCAACGCAGAACAAGATAGAGTTATTTGCCCGAGAACGACACAAGGGTTGGGACGCATGGGGGAATGAAGTATGAAATTTCCAAATAAGAAGTATTCCATTATATATGCCGATCCACCTTGGAGCTACAAATCAACGAGTAGCCCAAACCAAATTGGGAAATATAAAAGTATAAAGGCAAAGAGCCATTACCCAACAATGTCGTTTCAATCGATCTACGAGTTGCCTATTGAGAGTATCTGCGAAGACAATTGCTATCTATTTTTGTGGTGTACATTTCCTCTGTTGCCGCACTGTATCCAAACATTTGAGCATTGGGGTTTCATGTATAAGACCATTGGCTTTAATTGGATCAAAACAAATAAAAACAACAATAAGCCATTCTTTGGAACTGGATATTACACCAAAAGTAATGCGGAAGTGTGCTTGTTGGGAATAAGAGGAAAGATGAAACCCGTTAGCAATTCGGTGAGTAGTGTATTGCTTGAACCACGAACAAAGCATAGTGCAAAACCACCAATAACAAGGGATAAAATTGTTCAACTCTGTGGCGATCTACCACGAATTGAACTCTTTGCAAGGGAAGAAACGGTAGGTTGGGATACATGGGGGAATGAGGTATGAGTGATGCAAAGAGACTTGAAAAACTTGTCAAAAAGGCATATACAAATCGAGAAACATTGGAATACTTGGAACGAAACCATATGTTCCATTGGCGAAAAGTGATCTTAAAAATAATTAACAAGCATTATGGAGGAAAGAAATGAAAGTAGTAAGTTTATTTAGTGGGTGTGGTGGTTTTGATCTAGGCTTTATAAAGGCTGGATACAAGGTCATTTGGGCAAACGACAACAACAAAAATGCATGTCGAACCTATGCTCACAATATCTCCAAAGATATTGTTTGCGACGACATTCGCAACATCAAGTCAGAGGGCATACCCAATGACTTTGACGTGTTGATCGGTGGGTTCCCTTGCCAAGGGTTTTCGGTGAATAATGCCAATCGCCATGTAGATGATGAACGCAATTTTCTGTACCGAGAAATGCTACGTGTACTTCGTGACAAACGTCCTAAATTCTTTGTGGCAGAAAACGTCAAAGGTCTTCTATCCCTTGGCAACGGAGAAGTCATAAAAAAAATCATAAGTGATTTTTCCAACCTTGGATATAAGGTAGACTATTACTTACTCAATGCCAAAGACTACAATGTCCCCCAAAGTCGAGAACGTGTCTTTATTGTTGGTGGGTTAGACAAATCTGTACCAAGCCCAAAACAGCCCAAAATAAAGCCCATAAGTACACGTCAAGCGATTGGGTGGTTGAGTGATGTAAGATGCCAAGATTTGGCATTTTTGCACAAGCAACACCCAGTGTACAATCACGTTGCAAGGACTAATGTAAAGGATACATTTATTGCTAGAAAACATGAGGTAGACCAAGCAGTGATCTGTGACTATCTCCGAGCAAACAAGACTTTATCTAGTCGAAAAATAGATGATCATTTTGGATATAAAGATACAGCTGCCCATTGGTTCAGAAAGGACAAGTGGGGTTCACTGCCTAGCCCTGAACAATGGATCATGCTGAAGAACCTCTTACGTTTCGACGACACACATGACAAGGTCATGACAGAAGTGATTGAAAAAGAAATCACTTTTGAACAAGCCAAACGTATCAGTGTTTGGAACAAGCCAAGTCACACTATCACTGCGACAAATCCAGAGATACACCCCAACAAAAAACGAAGACTCTCAGTGAGAGAATGTGCCATATTGCAATCCTTTCCGAGTACTTTCATTTTCTGTGGATCGGTCACTTCAATGTATCGCCAAGTCGGAAATGCAGTACCCCCAAACCTAGCCTATCACATAGCCAAAACCATACGGAGATTATTATGAATATAACTTTATATTCCAAAGCAATCAAAAACAACGCACCTGTCTATATGCTCAACGAGATAACCGATGATAGAGTGCTTGTTGTTGATACAAATCCTAACGAATGGGGTGGGAACGCCTTAACCCATTGGGAGGGGGAAAACTTCAATCAATATCTTATCGTCGATAACATTCCTTTGTCTATATTTCAGATTTACTTGCCTATCTTCATACAATGCTCTGCTGATTGGAATATTGCAATGGATCATATTTCATTGGGTATTCCATTTAACGTCGATAAACTTATGTTGGCATACCATGCTATTGAACGTGATAAGACCGAAAAACTTCATGTAAATAGTGAATGGTTTTGGTATAATTACAATGGGTGGTGTCAAAATTTGTTTCATGTGCTTCACAAAGCCAAAAATACATATACCGAAATGTCTCTGATGTTCTTTCCTTTCAACCTTTCAAATGGTACTCTTTTTAATGAGTCTTCTGATCCTAAATTTCACTTTGCCTTTTTTAGTGACCACAAGGAGGCAGAGTTTTTCGAGAAGATTGGGCTTGGAACAGTGGTTGCTAAGGTCAGCGATAAAGGTGAAGATGGAAATGGCACAAGCGGTAGAGTTGGACTTACAGAAATGGAGGTTCTATACGAAGACCACCCTAACTACCAAAAAAAGGTATCCCATTGGTCATGTATTGACAAATATGCTGTTGAGGACAACCAATTTGCGAAGAAAGTGAATTTACGTCGCTTTGCAGATTTATTGGGTTGCGTTGATGAAGAACGACTACTACACCTAACTGTAAGAAGAAAACGACAGAAGTCCTAGGATATATCGTATTTCTTTTGCATGTTTTCAATGTAATCGTCTACTGCCAACAAAGAAATTTGATTGTGCATAGAAGACATATGTCGAGACATGTAATTGGCTTGTTTGGTGAACCTAGCCATACCACTTCCGTCAAATGAAAATGCACCTATATTGTTGCACCATGTAGCACGTTTCATTGAGTTTACACGTCCAACATGACATATTACCCCATTCTCCTTGCAAAGACGTATTATAGACGACGTATGAGCCTTTTTGAATTCATCATCACCCCCCACAAAGACACCACAACCTTTGTCGATCCATGTACATAGATCACGATAATTATCTTCCTCTGAACCATTTTGTGCGACGATCAATAATTGGTTCACATCACGTAATTCTTCGTACCATTCATTTGAGAATTCATTGGTAGCTTGCCAATCTCCAATCACGTCCGGCAAGACGATCCAATCTGCCCGCTCCCCATATCGATCAACACAAGTACGAAATTTGTCACTAGGGAAGTCCAAATTACGGTTCCAATAGGAATAGGCACCATTGTCCAAAGCATAGCCATGCTTGTATAGTAATGGTTCTCGGTTCTTCCCAAACGAACGTACACTTGCTGGAGATACCAACCACCTCCAATATGGAAAATGCGTATTCAAGGCTTGTAAACAATGCTTATTCGGCAAAGCACTTGTGTAGGGTATTACTGCGTTGTATTTCTTCATGTCTTCTCCTGTTGCCTTTTTCAATGTATTCTACATCAAAATAAGGTGCAAGCAAAGACAAAAAAAAGCAGTGAGGTCATAAGTAAAAAGGAGAACCCCACTGCGTGTTATCTACTGCCACAATACTTACTCAGGAGATAAAGCTGAGATTGGAACTCGGTTGCGTCTGATGAACCACCAACGGAGATTTGACGTTGTGACTACCGCCTAGAAAAAAAACTAAAATGAAAAAGATAATGATCCTTAACATTCTTTATCTTAAATTATTTTGCGTGGAATGTCAAACCATATGAACGTGCAATTGTAAAAATAGTGCTATGTCAAGGTTTCTTTTGGTTGTTCCATGTTTTCGTCTTCATCTTCTTGATCATCTTCTTCATCTTCTTCTTCATCTTCGAAGACTTCAATGGGATCAGCATAACTCTCCATGAGACGTATCAACGTGTCAAGGAAATAGGTAAACGCACTTGATCCCATTGCAAAGAGCAACATTTCAAAGAATGTAATTCCAAGGACATTCATGGGGTTCTCAAAAATACGTTTCAACTGCCAAAATATCCACGTTATCCACCCTGCATGAAACCCTGTGCAATACGTACACTGTATGAGTTTGTCAGTGAACGGGTGAAGTCCTCGAAGAAACAAAGCCTTGTTTTGAATTCCAAAAGCAATGCCATAAGCAACGAACAAATAAAAGAAAAATTCCATAGCAGATACCCCTGTCGGTTGAAACGTATATGTATACGTACTCTGAATTGCATTACTTGTCATTACGAATTCCAATCAAAAAGCCAAACCACAGTTATATTCACGTCATTGGGTGTGTTTGTTGGATTGACGGAAATACCCAAAATATCACCCGCAGTAAAAGAGGAAATGCTGAATTGTGCGAGGTATGATGTATTGGCAAACACCATATCAACATTGGCAGTTTCTGTCGGTGTACTCGTCAAATTGGCAGTACCGTCACTGGACTTGTGAAAAGCAATTGTTGTTAGGTTTGCAGTACTGGTCGCTCTTATAGTGACCGACAACAATGTTCCATCTGCAGGAGCAATAAATTTATTGTTCACCCCAGCTGTTCCATTACTGCCTGTAGAGTCCCACCGAACATATCGTTGTGAATTGTCAGTACTACTGAATTTGGCACTGTTGACGTGCCTTTGTTTGGCATTTATCTGTTCAAAATAGCCATATCTCCACTTCTTCGACGCAGAACCTAGGTCATAGGTTATATCATCATCAGGAATGAAATGAGAGTCAATCTCAGCATTGAAAACCACCGAGTCTGTATTGGAATTTCCTAGAGTCAATGAACCCTCAAGATCCACTGTATCTGTATCTCCTGCAGTGGTGCTACGTCCAGTTGACGTGTTAAAGCCTGTTAATTTGATGGTTGCCATTATTTCTTCTCGTCAAAAATCTGTTTGCATTGTTGGAATTTGGAATTCTGATCTCCTGCTTTTTCTTCTGAGTAGTAACTGAGACACGTTTCCACAACCAATACAGACAAATTGGCATCTGAAATAGCACTACAATCTTGTTGTGTGGCACCTGCACCACCACCGCTATTCTGTCCTCCACCTTGTCTATTCATACGACAAAACATTTCTCTACAAAGCCCATCTCCTTTTCCCTTTATGACCAACTTTCCCTCTTTATCATACGTTCCATTGATGTATTCCATAGAACAAGGAATTTTGAGCAAGTCAGGTTGGGTGAGATTGACCACAACACTTGCTTGGGCTTGTTCAAATTGGGTTTCCAACGACGAAATAATTTGTTGCACGTCTTGTTCTTTTTGTTTGGATTTGTTTATAGCCCATATCGATCCACCAGTAGCAGCAGAACCACCGATAAATGCCAAAAGAGCAATTGTTAGAGGTGTCATTTTGATCTCCTTTATGTTCATTTCTTAGCCCTTGTAGTCGTTCTCTTTTTCGCAGTAGGCTTTTTCGCAGTAGCCTTTTTCGCAGTAGTCTTTTTGCGTGTCGTTGTCTTTGGACTAGCTGCTCTACTTGTTGATTTTCGTTTTGTGGTCTTCTTTTCAGAAGATGGAATAAACCGACAACATGATGTTTTGGCCGTGGCATGAAAAATGTCAATGGTGTCAGGAACACCATCATCATTACAATCAAAACCCAAGTCTAATTTTATCTCATTGAGAGCAGCTGACAATAACTTATACTCGTCCTTTTCCTCAGTATTGGCAACACCTGATGTTATCTTTTTGTGCAATGTATTGTGTCGCTCTATTGCTTCACCAAGTCCGACTTGCATTTCATTCATGTTAATCTCCGAGGAATAGGGTACTCAATTGTACCCTATTTACATAGATTTTCAAGGCAATTCGAATTATCCAATTTCCATGATGAACATTGGCGAGATAATAATCGAGGAAGATGTATCAGCAAAACCAATTTGAAAAATTACATCACCACTTGAACTAGGTGCAGTATCGACTATTCCACCTGCGGTTCCACTTACATATAGTTTCTTCCCTGCAGTAAGACCAGAAAATCCACCAAGTCGCCCTACTTGTGCAATCTCAATAGTATCACCGTTGTTACCACCTACAATACATACACCAATCACGTTACATGTTGCAATTGCGTTTGCGTCTGCTTTTATGGCTCTACCCGCATTTGGAGCATCCATTTTCATAGCAACAACATCACCTGCGGCTATTGTTTCATTTGCTACCATGTTGGATATAGAACTGAAACCAGTAATTCCCCGAGTATCGACATATGCTTTGATCGATTGTTGTGTCGCCAAAGCACTAGCACTATTAGCATCCATAGCATCTTGATCTTGGATCGCATTGACTATCGATCCAGTTGCCAATGCAAAACCAGTACTTTGTATTGTAGCAACTTGGGTGTTTGCAATTTTGAAATTAAGGCTATTGTCGGCATCTAAGATGATATTACCCTCAGCAGACGCTCCAACATTGGGATTGTTTGCTCGAATTAGAATGTCTTTAACTGAGTCATCATCTGCGTCCATTTGGATAGTCAGACTATCATTAGCATCAAAAGTAGCACTTCCAATACTTGATAAAATTAGATTTCCACTTGTTATCGTTGAAAGAGTCAAATTACCAGCTGTGGCATTAACATCACAAGCACCTGTTCCGTCAATGCTGAACGTACTCGAAGCCAAAATATCCAATGTTCCAGTAACATCAATGTCTAGGTTGGCACCTGCATTGAAGTCCATAAGACCTGCGGAAGTAAGATCAATTTCACCACTTGTAGTCGTCGATAATTGTAGATTAGCACCTGCAACATCAATCGAGGAGGCAGCCGCAGCATTTACTGTCAAAGCACCGTTTCCACTTCCTGAACCTGTAGTTGTACAATCTAAGTCGATACCACCCGAACCAGCATTGATTGTAACCCCACCAGCTGCATTTGTTGCTTGTAATGTTAATGCACCAATAGAGGTACCAATCGAGGAGGCAGCAGCAGCAAGAACACTGAAAGCACCATCCCCACTACCGTCACCAGCAGCAGTTGCGTCTATAGAAACACCACCTGTTCCAGCAAAGATACCTACACCACCTGTTGCATTAGATGCTTGCACTGTCAAATTGCCTGCAGTTGCTGTTACATCAGAAGCAGCACCCCCTTGCAAAGACATAGCACCCACTGCATCCATAGTGATCGCACCGTCAGCATCTATATCAAGGTTGGAGACATTAGAACCGTCTGCATTGGTAGCTGCAATAGTCAATGTCTGTGTACTAGCAACATTAGCAGCCATTGTCAAGTCACTAGACAATGCACTTTGCATTGATAAAGCACCAGAAGTATCTGCTGCAATACCAGCAGTACCAGCATCAATATCAACACCACCTGCGGCATTACTTGCATTAAGATGTATTGCATTTGCGGCAGCTTGCTCACCTGTTAAAGTCAATTTACCGTCAGATTGAAGCGATAGAAGTCCGTCATTACCTAGGTTAGTATTTGATGCTCGTATTAAAAAGGTATTGTCAGAGGCAGCAATACCGGCACTGTGTAGTGTCATATTAGAAACACAATCCATGGTTATTCCAGTAACCGCATCTATATCAATATTTTGTTGTGTTGATACAATAAAACTGTCAACTTGTGTTGTACCACCAATGGAAACAATACCGTCACCAGCACTATTTCCTTGAACGGAGAAACCTGCGTTATCAGCAGCAAGAGTAAAGGCAATTGGATCAGTACCCGCAGTTAGGATAGTTTGACCACCATTGTAAGCACTTTGGAGAGTAGATGACGCAGTTTGGTACGCACCATTGGTTGTGAATGAGGACTCAGTAGCATTGGCAGCAAAAATCGTTAGGAATGTTCCTTTTGAATAGGCTGAACCGCCAGAGTCTTTGAAATTGACAGAACCGTCTGCGACAGTTTGAACGAAAATATCTGTCTTAAATGCACTTGCTGTGTTTCCTGTTGCAGCTGTAAATTGAGTTTGAGCGAATGGTGTTGAACCACTTGGCAAAGCGGTTCCGATACCTTTGATCGTTACTACTTGAGGAAATGATGCTTGATTAACACCACTAACGACGTAAATACCATTGTTTGACGAGTCCTCCGCTCCAGTCATTACTACAACGTCTCCAGCTGCGAAAAGACTTGAAGAACCTGCATCTGTTGACGTGAAAGTTGGATTAGATACACCATTAACACCTGCTACGAAAGTGGTTACAGTACTCGCAGTAAAAGCAGATGCTCTATTCATTTGAACGGTTAAACCACCTGCTTCAGAAGTTGTGGTGGTATTTCCAAAGTTAAGATCAATGAAGTTGTCTTGAACAACAAGGTCAACTGCACCTCTCGAAATGATATCTCCTTGTACGTCCAAACTACCGCCAATGCTTGCGTCTCCTGTGACACTAAGTGCAGCAGTACTTGTTTCTGCGGAAACTGTTGCATTACCCGTTACTGCCAAACCATCTTGTGCAGTGACTTGAGCAGCAAATTGAATTTCATCTGACGACGTACCTGTTCTTACTCGTCCATTAGTATTGTCAAAACCGACACCTTTATAATTAGCCATGAAAATCTCCTTAAAAAATTAGATCAAAAATATTCTAGCCTAATTTTTTCAATAGAAATTTGGATATAGCACTCTTTTTATGGTCCAATCGGTTCTCTAATTCGCAAAACACAATTAGGGGTGTCGTCAGAGCCGCTCGCACCTACCAATTTACCAAGAATTGTAACTGCATTATTTGTTGCAGTTGGAGCAGTTAAAGTCGCTTGCCCGTCTGTTGTGGAAAGAAAAATAGTTTGGCCATTTGACGAACTCGCTGGAGAAGAACCAAATTTGATACTGACCAACCCCTCAGATACAACATTGATACTGTCGCCCTGATTACCACTTGAATTTGCAATACCGATACAATCAGCACCGCTCACTGTGCTTGCATTTGCCTTTACAACACGTCCTTCGGTTAAACCTACATCACTACTTGTTACAAGCCTTAGAACATCACCTATGGCGATTGTTGCATCTGCAACCAAGGAAAACTCGACTCGTTGTGAAGTCGTGGAGGCAGAAGTTGCAGTTGCTCCAATATAGCGAAAACCCATAATGTATGGATCTGCCACACTGCTTTTGAAGTCGTCTGAGAGAAGTAAGATACCTGTTGAGTATTGGAATATCCACCCAACAGTTTTCGAGGAGCCAGAACCCGTTGTTCCGTCTGTGGTCGTAATTTCAGTGCCACCACTATTGGGATCACCGTCATAAAGAACAATCGCATATCCATTTGAGGCAGCACCACTACTCTGAGGAACCAATTGAGGTTGTATCCAATTTTTCAGAACCGCACTAGAGGCATCATTATAAGTCGAATAAGCGATCCATGTACTATTATTTGTTCCGGCTACCGCAGTGAGACGTATGGCATCTGTCACTAGGCTCTTATCTTGAATAATGGTTGGGTTGTTCGTTGCATTTGTTTGAGCCGCAGACAAAGAACCTGCGGCGGGAACAGAAGAAAATTCTGTAAGGACACTGTTTCCGTCAACCAAAAAGGAAAACGCATTACGAGACTCATACCACTGAGCAATTGGGTTTGCGTCAATTACTGCAGCTGCAAGAGCCTTACTATTCATGTTTATGCGTTCTTGGTTACTGAAACCCATTTTCTACGTTCCTCTATTTGCTATTCAGCCAATTTGCAAAATGTTCATCTTCTCGACGTATTTTCGTTTCACACTTCGTTATTTCGTCTTCGATCCGATCAGTTAATTCTTCAATGTCTTCTTCGGTCACATCATCTTTCTCAGCTATTTCATTGACTCTTTCCAACTGTTCATCTTCTTCTTTGGGTTTGATTGGATCAATACCCATACGTCTTCGCCAACCATGACAATGCCAACAAAAGCCATATAAAGCACCCTCCTCTCCACATCTGATACATTGTACACCCATGCCTATTCCTCCTGCATTGCTTGAATGAGTAAGCCATTGGCTACTGCGTTCAATGGATTGTCAGCATGACGAATTTCGGATACTTCAAAGGGAAATTTGTCTGCGTTCTGATCGAATACGTCTGCGAAAAATTCTAGGAAATTGCCTGCCAATGATGTTCCACCACTGACCACAATTGGAAGTGGTTTTTGAATGTTCATTGACAACCGCTTTTGCTTAAATTCCTTAGCGACATTTCCCAAAACATACTCGATCAATTCCTTGTAATAAAAAGATAATGCCTCTTGGACTCGTCCTTTTGGGTTAAGCAAGTCAATACCACTTTCTTTCGTTGCACAGACATTGGCAGCTGTCGATCCAACAGATCGAGCAGCACCTTGATCGATCCAATCACCGCCATGTTCAACGGAAAAAGACAAGCACTCAATCGCTAAATTCGATAATGCAATATTGGTCATTCCACTACCAAAGGAAAGTGCCAAGCCACTGAAACTCTCTTTTGCTGTCTGAGAATAAATGATAGCCATTGCTTCGTTGCTTGCTACAGGAATAAAGCCACAATCGGAAATAATACGTTCAAATAAACGTCTGTGATATATTACGTCCTTGTTAGGGTTGTCAATCGGAGCCGCAGGAACACTGTAGTAACAATACTCTTTTTCTCCCTCGGGCTTTTCCAATAACTTTCCAATCATGTAAGCAACGACTTCTAGTGCGTCTATATCAGCACTTGACACCAAACCCCTATGCAAAGGTCGTCGTGGTTCTCGTCCGAACATATTTGCCATTTCCAAAGCCGCATCACCGATAATAAGCAGTTGTTCGTCACGTTCGACAAAGTCTGCACCACTCAATTTGAGCAGTTTTTTACTTCCGAGAGGCAAGTCCAAAAAGGCATCTCGCAATCGCTTTATTTGAATTTTTCCATTGGAACCTTGTTTGGCACAAACCAAATTCATTGTTCCTACGTCTAGTCCTATACTCATTTTTTTATCTCCTTTAGTTTTTTAAGGGCTTCCAAAGCACTATCTCCATCTGACTCAGTATGAGTTACACCTACGTCCCCCTCAATTCCTTGGGAAAGATTGGTAGGAATGAATGTATCCTTGGGTTGTAATTGTATATCCAATTTTTGGGGTTCATGTGACACAATTTGAGGAGAGGGAGCAAAATTTTTCATGGTTCCAAGAACCAATTCTAATTCTTCTCGTACTATTATTCGGATACTGTTCAATAGTTGATCCGTATCTATCATTTCATTATTTGCAACACTATTTACATTGTCGGATATGACTACATTCCAGGACTGGTCTTCATCATTTTTGTCTGTCACTCGACTACATACGTCTTTCAATTGGGCATTAAGTATTTCAATCTCCTGTCTTGTGACCTTGTACGTTGTCCATGTTCCATTGACCGAGACAGACACCAACCCATTTGTTCTTGTCCGTTTCATACGAAACATTTCTGAGCCAGACCATTCATTGTCATTGGGAACATCATCTAACGCAGGTTCGATATCCCCTTTGGAGAGGACATATCGATCTGATCGATTTTCTTGTGATCGTATCGACAATGCTATGCACTGTTCGTCGGTAATGTCAATGTGAAAAATATTTGGAAACATTATGAAAAACTCACAGTAAGACTTGAAATCTTGATTGTGGCAGAATTCAATCGAATATGCATGTAAAAACCATTCTGACAATCGAAACCACCAAAAGTGCAATTGACGGTATTGCCACTCGAAGAAGACTCACGAATTTGCCCATTGGTGGTTCCGTCATCAAACGTCGCAAAATTGTATACCGCACCATGCAATTTCAAAGTGTCAGGATTTGTTGGTCCAGTTTTCCCTCCTGTGGAAGATGCCCTACGAGAAATGAAAATCTCTAAATTCGAGTTGAGAAGATCGGTTGTAGCATTGGCAACAAACGTGCCTGAAAATACCACTGTAAAGCCTGCTCTGCTTGTTCCCCCAGCATCATCAACGATTGTTCTGAAATAGTTCACAGGAGCATTTATGGACGAGTAATCAGGGTTTGCTCCACCCGTTGTAGGTGAGTAAGATGAAAAATCACTTTCACTTGCTCCCGTTGTCAAAGTTGCCGCACTTGGAACAATCAATTGCCCACCAAAAACAGCTGCTTCTCCTGCCACCAAAGCATTTGTACTCGTCCAATTACCAGTTGTCGCACCACTATTATATCCACTGTCTTGTCTTCGATTTTCATCAGTGAAATTCTCGACCAAGTCTGACGACGTAGTACCGTACGTATCAATGAGTATGCTTGCATTACTTGAAGTCGTATAACTCGAATTTGCCCATGTATCTGAGACTCTTGCTCTTACATTTGCATTGGTTCCTCTGAAACGGAAATTTGATGATGAAATAGAAAATGTTGTTCTTGTGTAGTCAGTACCTGTATTGTCAAAGGCATTTGTCCAACCCGAGAAAAACGAAGATCCTGTACCAAACGGACTTTGGGTTACATCAGAAACACCATAATTGGTGAAATCTACTGTCAAATTATCACTTGTCTTTGCTGTGTTCCTATTCAAATTGTCAAGATTAACCACTGCCACAGTAAATTGACTTCCTGTGGTATAGTACTCTATACCACTTAGATGCTTTGTCGTCACTGAGCCACCAGTTTCTGAAATAGTGGTTGTTCCACTGATAGAGGGTGTTGAGGGGTTTGTGTCATAAAATACAGCTGTTTGGGTATAGTCATACGGACCAGTACCGTCACTTGTGCTATCTGTGGTTTGTCGAATAAACACATTATATCGTCCACCCGTTCTTCCTAGACCAGTTAATAAGGTGCCAATTGCTACAGTGATTGTCGGACGAGCCTTGAACCTCGTCGTATCTGCGGCATAACTCGCTATTGTAATTGTGATATTTCCTGAGCCATACGATCCGTCACCTGTTATGGCACTTGTGGTATGCGTTTCAAGGACAGAAGAACCATTAGCATCATACACTGTAACTGTCATGGTGCTATCACCCCCAAACCCTGTCACATCACCACCCGTCGTGAATGTAACTGTAGACGATAAAGTTGCAGGTTGATTGGTTCCCTCAGTTCCACCCGTTGAAAAAGGATTTCCCTCTGAAGTGGGTGTGGAAATACGAGCAGTGGTTCGAGATATGTCTTCTGAAACCGTTCCTGTGGTCGTTCCGTCTGAAGTGTTAAAGTGGCTTGCAAAGGTCGGAGGAGGAACATATATCGACACCAAAGAACCACTACCCAAAACTTGAACGTCAGCACCGATAAAATTCAATGTTTGAACAGTGTTACTAATTTCAGAACCCTCGTCTTGAACAGTAATTGTACCTGAACCACCACCACCACCACCATTGGTGAATAGCATAGTAGATATGTATCTTGGTCTGCGATTGTCATTATTGTTCATGGTATCATATCGAGTATGGCATAGGAAAATTCGTTTATGGTAAAATTGTTCGTGAACGCACCCGAGGTCGCTCGACTACACCAAAAACCAATATGGAGATTGTTGCCACTTGCAACCTCATAATTGGTATTATCTGTTTGTGAAGTCGCACTATAGCCACTTGCATCTCCAAACGAAAACACCCCAAATTCACTTCTTATCTTATTTGTGGAAGAACCACCTCCACCACTTCCATATCTACGAATAAGAATATTACATGTCATTTGAGTGGCAGTATTTACTATCGCTCCTGTGGTGGGTAATGCACTAACATTTTTGGCTTTCACGTCATATTGACGTATAGAACGATTGGGTTGAGCAGTTACAGAAATCGTACCACCACCATAGTAGCCCGTTCCATTGGCTGGACCATCATCTGGCAAAGCATTGAAGAAATACAAACCTAAATTTTGTTCTTCTCCACCTGAAAAACCACTTGTATCAAAAGACAAGTACAAAGACACCAACCATGCAGCATTTGTCGTTCCTGTTGGATCACTTGGTATTTGCGTATCGTAATCCGCATATGCAATAGTGGAGAGATTTGTGGATGCCAAATTACCTGCCAATTCTACGTTGATATCCGTACCACTATCAACACCTGTGAATGTAGTGTATCCACCGCTATCAAAGGTTAAATCAGATGCACTAAGACGTTTGTATTTCAAACCCTCACTAGGAATAATAAGACGAGAACGAAAGGTAGATTTGCTTGGTAAAACTAACATTAGGACAGCTCCGCATAAGCATATTTGAGACGATAATTGAATGTATAATTATCACCAACTTGTTGAGCAGTTTTTCCAGTACCAAACCATGCACCAATTTTAATGGTAGCACCACCACTGGGACTTTGAAAACCACTAGATTTGTTCTTCACTAACCCTGACCATGTGACATTTCCTGAATTGTCGAATTGGTATTGATAATAGTTATATACAATTTCTCCATTAGGCAATATCGTGAGCACCAAGTACATGTTCTGAATGGTCGGTCCGTCAGTACTACTAGAAATGAGATTTGCCGCAGTGACAGACTCAGGTGAATAGGTTAAGAAATTACCATCTACAGGCACTGCTCCACCCGTTATTTCAATACCACTGTACGCACCACAAGTCGTAGCAACCCTTGAACCCAAGGCAACCTCGGCAACATATGGACCACAGATCAGTTTTTGCAAGGAATTGGCGATTGTCAATTGCGATATGTCTGTAAATTCCAACAACACTGCAAATATCCGAGTCTTTGCAGAGGGAGCAAACGAAAACCCTGTATCGTATACCGAATACGCAACCCTATCGGGTTGTGTTGCTGGCACTGGCAACGTCCAATCTAATTCAATTGTCATGGCAGTAGAGTCACCACTTGCCGCAGACGAAAATGTACCTTGCCAACGTGGTCCCTGTGAAAAGGTCTGATCGTCTCGAGTTATCGTTTTCCAAACAGAGCCAGCTGCCATGTCCAAACGAGAATAGGTGTGATATGGGAAAGGATATGTATGTCGCATGACAAGTCCAAAATTACGATGATGTTCCGTTGATGTAAGTGATACGAGCAGTAGGTGTGCCACCACTAGCATCTACTTTGAAATCTCCAGTTGGTGGTCTTGCACTTTTCGGACCAATTGCCAAAGTGATTGTTGCTCCTGCAGGAACAAAAACAGCTGTTGCAATAGGTATAGAACCTGCAGTGGTAAAGCCAAGATATATCGTATTGGACGCATCAGGGTTGTAGACTATGATTGTATGGGTATTGTCAAATGGTGCTTGTGCCGGTGTCACTGCTGTTCCTGCACTTGCCACTGCTGCATTTGTTCCCACAATTGTCTGATTGGATATTGCCATGTTGAACCTCTTTGTTTTCATCACTATTGTATTGCGTATCTTCAAACTTTGCAATTGGTGGTAGCACTCTATTTTCAATTACCAATATACCACTGCACCCACTTGTAGTGACAGAGCCTGCAATATCCACTTCTCGAATGTATAAACCTCCGTTAGGTCTATCCTTACGAACCTTTCCGTTGGTGGACTTAGATCGCCCATTTACGTCGTAGAAATTCACTGTGAAACAAGTATGGTGCAATGGTTTATTCATCTTCTTTGTCTTTGGCTTTGGGAACGAGTATTTGAGGAAAATTACCATGTGTAATATGGGTAGTAAGAGTCTGAAAGGTGGAATGACTTATCGTCAAATTCCACATATCACATGCAATTGGTTCCATGTACACTGCAGGAACATCAGTAGCATTAAGAACGTATGAAACGTCTTGTCTAATACCCAATTGGTTCATTGTTGGGTTCGGTCGTCCTTGAGCAAGATTGCCACTTATGCAGTGTGTGACTCGATACTTTTTTTTTTAGGTTTGTTGGTAGGTTCAAAATTGTGATCGTCGCAGTTTCCGTACTTTTCAAACAAATCGATACGTTCTCCTATCCATTGCATAACAGGCACTGCCATGCTATTTCCCAAAGCCTTGTATCTTGGCGACATAGGACAATCTTTTGCTTCTTTTCCACGATAAGGTATTTTCGTCCAATCATCAGGAAAGCCTTGAAGACGTTCACACTCTTTTGGTGTGAGTCTACGAACCTTGTTTTCAATGCGTACACTTGCATGTCCATGTCCTAGTTGACCACCACCCGTAGACAACGACATAAATGTTTTTTGGTTTTCCCACACTTCCCCATTCGCTTTGGAAATAGGAGCGGCAACGTCTTCATTGTTAGGAGCAACATAAACAACTTCTTCTTGGATATAATTGGTCTGATGTGCTCCTGAATTTGCACTCAAGCCACCCACTGAATTACCGTCACCACCTATGTAACGAACCTCACAACGAGAATTCTGAGTAAAGGCTCGTCTTTCACAAATCAGTTTTTGCCCTTTTGGAAGATCATGGGTTGCAACACCCTTGTAGTCTCTGGCACACAAGGTGCCAACAGTTTCAAAGTCAAGGTCATGTTGAATGACAAGATTTGAGTCCAAAGAACCTCGGGCTGCACGAAGTGTAGCCGATATATTGTTAAACTTGTACTGTCCAAAGGATTGTTCTGTGACCAACATAGGAATGTTGCCACCCCCTTTGCCCATAGCAGACTCAAGTGTAGGACATATCTTTTGTTCCTCATATCCACATCTTTGTTTCCGAGACTCATGCAAAGATTGTCCTGTGATCATTGGAACATGACCACCTCCTGTTCCCATAGCAGCTGTCAAAGTGAATGAAGTCTCTGTTTGTTCGTAACAACTCGTTGAAGATTGGGTATTTTTCAGCATTGTTATTTTTTGTCTTCTATCGTGTTTTCCAATGCTTGTTTCAGTTTTGGTGGGATCTTCTTTCCTCGTTTTTCTGCTCGGCTCATTATTCCCTTGGCTGCTTTCTGACTCAAATAGTACTTCGTATCCACCTCTTGGGTTTCCAAGACATCCGATAAGAAAGACTCGTTTGCGTCTTTGGGGGACCCCGAAGTATTGGCTGTCCAACACTCTCCAGCATAAAGAATACCCGAGTTGAGCCATTTCTTCGAGCAAGCAAGCGAAGTCTTGTCCTTTGTTACTTGACAAGGCACCTCCCACATTCTCCCAGACGAAGTACTTCGGACGTGCGATCTTAACGACTCGGATATATTGAAACATGAGCTGTCCTCGAGGATCTGAGAGTCCTTTTTTGTTTCCTGCGATTGAGAATGATTGACAGGGACTTCCTCCAACCACGATAAGAGGCTCAGTTGGGTGTTGTTCTTTGAGTTCATTGATTTGTTCCTTTGTAATGTCCGATACATTCCCCAAATTGGGAACATTCGGAAAATGGTGTTTCAAAACGGCACATGCAAAGGGGTCTATCTCACTGACCCCAAGGCATGTCCAACCTAAGTTTGACCAAGCAACACTGGCTGCTTCTATTCCTGAAAATAAGGATATGTATCTCATTCTTCGTCGTCCTCGATCCATTTATCGTGATGCTTATTTGAGTCACACTCAGCCAATATAATAGTAGAAATGAAATTCAATTTGTATTGATATGGCATATCCAATGCAAATATTTGCTCAAAACGATTTTTCAATATGTCTTCGTCAGACTTGGGCTTTGGTGGTGACAACAATTCCAATGACTTGTTTTTCGTTTGAGGACGTTCAGACTTGCGTTCTAGTTGTGCCCGCAATTCCGCTGACTTTTTTTCCCTTTCAATACGTTCAGATATTGGTTCTACTTCTATATGATCACCACAATCCACATACAATGTACCTGAAGAAGGATGAACAGTAGCCTGCATATTTTTGGCTTTCGACTTGTCAAACAAACGCTTAAATTTGTCGTCTGCACTTAGATTTGGTGTTGGTTTTGTATCAACAAATCTTTGTTGCTTCATTTTGCGAATTCTTGCACGTTCGCCCTTATCACTTGTAATAAACTTGTGGAAGTGACGTTTTGTGGTTTGTGCGTTGTTCTTATTCGTTTTCCACGACGACATGTAATTGTCTATCGTCGCATCTTTAATGCCTGTATCGGCTAGATATTCACGAAATCGGTCTAATGTATGTTTGTCATAGTCTTCGATAAGATAGTTTACTCGGATAGGACCACGTCTAAATTTTGTTCTATTTCTTTTCATTGTTATTCTGCCTCCAAAATGCCCATAATTTCGTCGTCTCGAAGAATGATGTACTTATCACCCTCATGCTCTATTTCTTGCCCACCATACTTGGAAAATACGACTCTATCGCCCTTTTTCACAGACATTGGTAGCAATATACCAGTTTCAACGGAATACTTACCCTCTCCAACGTCGATAACTATTCCAATATTGGAATTCTCGATGCTTTCGGTAGGCAATATGATACCGTTATGTTCATTTTTTTTCTCGTCACGTTTGACGACGACTCGATCTTGAGTCGGTTTTAGTGTTGACATAATTTTCTCCTATTATGTATGATTAAAAAGGGATATAGGTACAGTGAACATTCGTCCAACCCTCTATAGATGGAGGACAATGTGTTGAAGTTAAGATGACTTGACCTTGCACGTTTTGAAGTGCTAACATCAAATGTTGAAAAGACTCTTGGTCAAAAGCACGTTCCTCTGGTATGAAAATCGAAAGACAATTTGGATCATTTTCAGTGGTTGCAGATGCAATTGCCAAAACCATTGATACCCATTCTGCACCAGAAACAGCGAAACACTTTGTTCCGTATTTCAACATTCCAATACGACAGTAATTATTGGTTAATTCCATGATAAATTCGTACTGTTGAGGAAGAAACTGTGTCACACTTTGACAAAACACTTCAATCGCTTGTTGTATTGCGTCAGATGATTGTTGGGCAGCTTGTTCCACAAGCAAAGTGTCTTCTTCGATAGACTTTTTCAAAACTTCCATTTTGCTATTCAAGTCTTTGACTTGTTCAAAATTCTTGTATTTCGTCTTCAGTGACTCATGCTCTTTCACCGCTTGGTTGTACTTATGATGTATGTCAACGTCATATCTTTGTTGTACATCAAATGCTTGTGCCAAGGAATTGTACTTGGCTTGTTGTGTTGTGAATTCAGTGGTAAGACGTGCCAAATTGACTTCTAAGTCAGTGCGTTTCTGACTTGCTTGTTGACGTGACTTGACTTGTTCCAAAAGATCAAGCACTTGTTGTGGTTGAATTCGTTTCCCTGTCTTGGGCGAATTACAAACGTAACAATTTTGATATTGTTGATCCAATACAAGGACATGATACAAGTGTTCCAAAGTTTCTATCTCTTTTCTTTCAGACTCAGAAACACCTTGTACACCTTGGAGACTTTGCAATTCCAAACGAACAGACTCTGCTTCTTTTTGCAATTTAATTAACTGTTCCATAGCAACCTCTACGTCTTGTTTTTGTATCGCTTTGCCCATAGACATAATCTGTTGAAGAAATTCGTTGGCTCGCTCCTCAGCTTGCTTCACGACATATTCTTCCAACGGAGCAAAATCTTTGCCCAACATTTCTTTGGTCATTTCACATGCTTTAATTTCGGTCTTTGCTTCCTTTATTCGACGTTTGTGAACCTCTTGTATGGTATCCAAAATCTCCGATAGTGGTGCATTAGGGTTCGTATCTCGATAGTAATTTATTTGATCTCGTAGTTGAGGAGATACTTGAAGATACTTGTCGATAGGCAAATTACTCGATAGCCATGCTTTGGCTTTGTCGGCACTGCCTGTTAGGTTCTCTTTGACCTCTTGGAATGGAAACTTTACTACCAGTCCTTGTGGTCCTTGGTGCCTTGGTCTGCCCGCTCCCTTTTCTGTTTTTCGCAATTCATACATCAGATGCGATCCATTTGATAATTCACCTTGTATTTTCAATGTTTGCTTGGGAAGTCCAAGCCCTTTCAATACGATCAGATCAGATGGTTTTCGCACCACTTCTCGACCCATTACGTCAGAAGCAAAACCTCCACAAACCAATTCAATTGCATTGGTTATGGTTGATTTTCCACTGCCATTCTCACCCCAAATTACGGTCTTGGGCGACAAATTAATATAGTTGGGTATTCCACCCTTAATGTTTCCTTTTATGCGTTGTAAGTGCATATAGTGCTCCTGTTAGTAGTCAGTTAGTTAGTCAGTTAGTTAGTTGCTTTTGAATTAAGCAAGTCACGAAGTAGGTTTTTGAGAACCATAATTGCAAGTGCTTCGTTCTTGGCAGTACCATCTTGCTTGTAGCGATAGAGAGTACGTTCTGAAATAGAAGACTTTGCAGCAATTTGCTCCATTGTTAAGCCCTCTTTTTGAAGTGCGTCGATAATTTCTTTTAATGTCATGATTGATATCTCCATTTTGGTAATGTTACACCATTCACAATCAATGTCAAATGGCATTATACACTATAGCCTACGAACATGTAATTGACCAGCCTTGTTTCCAATTTTCATCATCTAAGGTGACAACTTCTGTCACTGTTTGATACGTCCAAGTAGGAATTCGTTCTAGGAACAAAACAGGCTTTTTTTGTTCCAAAAACTTTTGACTTATTTGAGCAGTGACTCTACCCAGCTGTCTTTGTGGCAATATCAAAATATCGAAATTTGGTTTTCGTGAATAGAAATCTCGTCCTACAGAAACATGATCTACATACCCGTCCCAACCCTCGCAATCGGGAAATACATCTTGGAATACTTGTTTGCAATCGTAGACCACGACATTTTGTTGAAAAACTTTTGAGAAGTTTTCCAAAACGTGGGCTATCACTACTTCTCGATCTTCATCAGACCATTCAATCGTAAAGCCAATAAATATTTTCATGGTTATCTCCTACCACTCTAAGATAATCTCGACGTTGGGAACAAGTGGCGATCCAATCAAGTCGAATTGATGTTGTGTAATTAAGTCAGTTATGTAATTTTTTGTATCTTTTGCAGAATTGCCATGACATTCCAACAAAATTTCGGTTCGGTCTATGTATACCAATTGTGCGTTCTCCAACATGTTAGAGTCAATCAACATCACTATTTCACGAAGAATACTGGCAATGGCACCATAGGTTTGGAATTTATGCAATTCAGACTCTGTTTCATCACCTACGATAACAAATCGTCGTTGCATTATAGGTTCTGAAATACTGCCTTTTTCTCGCCATATTTCAAGGAATTTATTTTGGATGCTATCTAATGAAATATTGGCTCTCCACCGCTCGACCAAAAACCTAATTTCTTTCAGTGATATGTCGTTGTACCGAGACTTAACTCTCTCATATGTTTCAGCAATTGAATTTTGGAATTGACTAGACTCTCGAACACAACACAACAGTTTCTTATCAATCTTGGTATTGAAAAGTTTGTTCTCCACGTCAACAAAGTTGATTGGTTGAGAGGCAGAAACCATTGATTTGTAATAGTCAGTGTGGATATCTATGTTGTGAAGACAAGCAAATACCAATGTCTCCAAGTATGGAAAAGTGATTTGTATGAAGACCCAATCGGTCTTTGGGAAAAAGTAGCCTTTGTGCTTCATTTTTTCAAGCTGTAAAGGGTTGGTGGAAGTGATGAAACCATGAACATTGGAATGGGAATTGAAGTCATTGTGAAGTCTTTTTGTTTCCTCGTTGACGTGTTTTTGTAGGTCAGACGTTATTTTGATTGGGTGAATATAAAGTCCTGTAAGTCGCAACTTAGAACAAATCCGTTGTATGACATGCTCGGTATGAATAAGATTTTCCAATCCCAATGCCACACATTTTCTCCATAATTTCACCACCAATTCAGATGCTATTATCGTGTCATAGGCACAATATTTATGCAGATCGTGATCCGTTTCTTGTTGGCCTCTCACACGTCGATTTTCTTTCCAATTTGGTGCATCTGTATACAGACTTCCACAAAATCCTAGGCTATGCGGCAACCTAGGCGAAATGATTTTGTGTAGGATCATGGTGTCTACCAAAGAAACACAATGAATACCAAATTGTTTGAATAGCACAACATTGTCAAAATAGCCCACGTTATGACCAACTTTCACAATGTTCTGATTTTCAAAGAATTCCTTGAGCAGATAAATAATATTTTGTTCATCTGATTGGCTATAATACCGAAATTTGCCACGTTTTTGCTGAAAAGGTATGACGATAGCATTTTTGTTGTGACCTATCGAAATACAACGAATTTGGACGACCAAAGAGTCTATGCCATCTACCTCTATATCAAATGACCAAAAAGGTATGTTTGGACTCGATAGAAATACCCCTATCTGAGAAATACTAGGACGATACAATATGCTTGGCTCCTCCCATTTTTGATCACTATGGAACAAACGAGTCATTTTGGCAATGTCAGAAACAAAAACCTCTCTCCACTGCTGAAATTTATATAGCAAACGTGGGTGCAACATTGGAAACACCATTACCACACGTCCTCCAAATTCAACCTCTATCGGAGAACCTCGCAAATTCTTTGCCTTGACGTTGTCTCCAACTATCGAATGTAAGGCAATTGTTCCAAAAACAACGAATTTGTCAATACCTTGTAATTCATTGATTAAACGTCCTCTACAAGCATCTTGAGGGATAGGCTTGAGAGGAAAGGGCATCAAACCTCTATTTGTCCGCTCCCTATTGCTCTTTTTGACAGACATGTTTTGCCTATCAACAGTACGCACTACCACGTCAATTTTCTCTTTGGGCTTACAAGCAATGACATTCGTATACAATATCTCATTGTGAGATATTCCATTTTTCCATAGCTGAGTCCGAATGAATTCTCCCATTTTATCTGAAAAAGGCATTTTATATAACGTGTCGTCATAACTAGGGTGATCTCCAATAATTGCAATTGTTGGCGATTGGTCGCCAGTGGTAGCCACAAATTGACGTTCTCGCAAAGGACATTCTTCACAATTGCAAAGTGGACTCTTATTCATCTTCCTCGACCAATCTGACATTGTGATAGGATATGCGAAAGTTTTTGTCTCTCTCCACATCACCAGAAACACTCTTGGCTACAAGCACTTGCAATACACGATTTGCTTCAGACTCAATCTCCTGCATAAGAGCAGTGTGAATAAACCAATGAAATTCCTCGGAATTCGGATTTTGTACGTGTGCTTCTGTGATATGGGAGGCAACGTCGGTCATAAGAAAAGGCAATTCAACATGTAAAAAAAGCGAACGTCCATGTATCTCGCCACAAAAGGTCACTCTTGCACTACATACAATTTTGTTTCGCTTGTTTTCATCACTATTGGTCAATGCACTCAGTAATACATTGGCACTGAGTCTGCTATCCTCGGGTTCTGCGACGAATTGAGAATTTTCATTGTCAAAAAGGCTTGTGAATAGTTTTTGCAATTCACTCATTGTTGGGTTTGTCATCATCTTTGCCTATATTTTCAAGATCCAAAACTGCAAATTGGCTGAACAAAGGTAATTTTCGAATTACGTCTTGTTGTGTCTTTGTAAAAAAATCTTCCTCCTTTAATAGGGAAACTAATTGCAATTCGGTCTGCTCCAAAACACTTGCCATGTTTGTGATTGTACGTAGCAAACGAGCCATTGCCTCCAAGGGAACAGCTGTGGGCTGATTGGGGGGGATGCCTTTGCCAAGTGCTTCATTTATGGGAATAACCATATTCATCATTATCTCTTGGGGGGTGGCAGGATCGAAGTCATTGATTGTTTTCTTCACAGAAAGATCAGGTATAATGAGTCCATTAGATTGTACTTTATGATTGGTATTCATTGGTTTTTGCTCCTTTATGGTAGAATTGAATGTGGGTTACACTATAGTAACCCACACCGATAAATAACGTCAAATAACGTCTTCATTAACCATGTGTTCCACGATTAAGTTGAGACATAAGACTAGCAGTGTTAATTTCACCACCACCATTGACAAGATTTTGGTTGACACCACCTCCACCGGAGAAACCTGCTACAACATTACTTTGTTGTTGGGGTTGATACTGAGCAGTTTGTACGGATGCTTGTTGTACTGGTGCTTGTTGTATTGGTGCTTGTTGTACTGGTGCTTGACGAGGAGGAGGAACAGCTGCAGGCTTTTGAATAGGTGCAGTTTGCGTTGCTTGTATACTATTCGTCTTCTCAAATAATGCTTTTCGTGAGTCCCAAACAGGCTTTGTAAGAAATAGCAATTCTCGATATATACCTAGATCTTTGTTCGCTGGTTTCCAATAAACGTGTAAATTTAAACCAATCCATTGGTTAGGTTGTACTTGGAATTGTTGACCACCATTTTGATTTTGATCGAATGAATTAGTTTGGTATCCAATTGCTTGGAACAAAGAAGTCCACACGAAATGATTGTTGGTTTGACCTACTTGACTTCCATTAAGAGAGGCACTTTTTGGCAATTTGATACCTTTTGAAATACGTGCTCCTTGGAATTTTCCCTCAGTTACAGTACAATCGAAATAGATAACATCAGGTCGAGATGGATCAGAGGCTGAAACATTATCGATTTTGGCAAGGTAATAACCCTCCTCGGCATCTAGTCGAGCCATTCCGATTGTTTCATCAGCACTCAAGCCAGTGAAAGATAGTGTCCAGTTTTGGTTGGACGAACCATTGTTGTTGGATTGCATAACAATCTCCTATTAGAAATGACACTGTCGTGTCGTTAGTGAAAAATTAAGCGAAAAATCGCTCTTGTTTTGTAAGAAGTGTTCTTTTGATAACTGTTCGATCCAAAACATCTCGGATAGTCCAACGAACGTGTTTTTGATCGATACCATTTTGAATTAAATTCGTATAAAGACTCTCTATATAGGAAACGAGATCAATGTCTGAATTGGCTAATTCATTGGACATTTGTTCCACAATCTCCTCTTGCCATTCAAGTCCTTTCAAACGAGTCACTTGCAAGCCCACAGAACGCAAAATTTCGGCTAGGTTCATTGGTATTGGGTTCAAGTCATAGCATACATTGAAACGGTCTTTCATGACGTAATTTTGGGACAATTCACACTTGTATACACCGCTCCAAGGTTTTCTGTTCATATCTCGTCCACACCTCAAAACGAGGTCACACATGGCCGGCAGCTGCTCTGGCAATTTTCCACTCAACATAGGACCACCACGAACAAAGGAACCATCATTGTGCTTTCTAGGAGACTTTTCCCAACAATTGAGAACGACGTGAACACCCGCATATCTAGCTGCGTTACGAAATTCGAGAGTAACCTCTCGCAATTCTCCCCAAAGTTGAAACCCTTTGAATTTTTTCTCGAGTTTTGCAAACGTCTTCTCCGTAAGAAACGAAAAATCGTCAACAACAACAGAGTCATAGCCCTTGTCTTTGATCGAAAGAATGAGTTTGGTGGCATCTTGAATTGAGTCAACGTCCATAGACGTTGGAACATAGCCACATGTATTTTGTATTGATTGTAACGCACCTTGTGTGGCAATGAAAAGTGCGTTTGGAAATGAAAAACCACAATCTGTCGTTTTTCCACAACCACTTGGACCATAGGTTAACACCAATGCAGGTTCTTGAGTCATATTTGCTCCGTAAAGTTAGTGTATATAAAAGTCATTAAAAGAATAATTGAAGTGCTAATTCTTGTCAAGCCAAAATTTGGCATTGTTAGAAATTTTTCCCCCATTTGCATTTTTCGATCCATTCACATGCACCATATCGATGATAACAGACCAATTCATTCATAGCCATTGGATACTCGTCCACTGGACGATCTTGTAATTCTACAATTCGACGTTCTGCCTCTCGAACCATTTGAGGAAAACGAGCCAACATATTGGGAGCAGGAGGCAACTCTACTCTTTGATATTTGTACGGAGATTTGTGTTGAACCAAATTAAGCAGCATACCACCCCACTTGTCGCCAAAAATTTGTCTGCCCATGTATTCATAGCCAATCAATTGCCCACTGATACCATAATACTTCTTTTGGGCATTGTTGATACGACCTGTCGTCTTATGATCAACGATCCATATCTTCCCACGTCGGTCTTGAATGATCAAGTCTGCTCGTCCAGTCACCTTGTGTTCACCAATGACGCAATAAATTCCTTGCTCCACTGCCACCACTTGGAATGTCTCTTTTCCATAATGCTCGACATATGCAGTTAAGGCCTTTTGGCAATACTCTACCTCATTCAGCCATTCTTCATCACCATCTTGTACAGCTTGCAATTCAATAGCATCAAGCGGCTTAAACCATTGGTTTTCGTCCTCTCCACTTGCCCTCGCTTGGACACGTCGATAATGATGTGCCAACCCTGTATGTATCAAAGAACCTCGCACAATAGGGGTCTTGTTTTTCAATTGCTTTCCACCACCCTCCTCTTCGGGAAGAACATAGGAATAGGCATACTTTTGTGGGCATTGTAGCATTGCACCCAATCGTGACCAACCTCGTTCAGAGGGTCCAGCATTTAGTAATATCATGAGAATATCCTTTGTCAGAAGTGTAATAAGTCTGTGACCTAGTCTTCTGGTGGTAACATGACCATTGTGAATATACAAAGACAAATTATGACCAAGATGAAAAGATATGCGTTTGTCACGATAAGACCTCTTTTATGATTTTTTCATGTTCATTCAAAGGATCTTGTAACGATTGGAGAATGTCTTTGCAAAGAAAATAAGGTTGTTTTCGTATTGTGCCACAGGAGGGAATTTGTCTGTCACGAAAAATACTACTCAGAGTTTTTGTCGGTATCATAGGCAATTTCCGTTTCCAAGCCTTGATCGTCAATGCTCCATAACAATTGCGAATTTGCTTTGAAATTTGACTCTCCACAATCATTGTTCGTCCACCTATCTTTTCATAGGGAAGAACACGTTCTCGGAGGAAATTTCGTATCTTTTCGACATTCCAACCTGTGTGTTCACTGAATTCATTGATTGTCATGCTATTCATCTGACTCTCCAAATTTGGATAGTATACTATCCAAAATGGCATCTTCATTGTCGATACCACCAATGACATGTCTTGCTTCTGCTAATTCTACGTCACCAATGACTTCCTCGACAGGCTGAAATTTTGATAACAAAATGTCTGCGATATGCTCGTCTACTGTGTCCTCGGCTATGCAATAATAGATACAGACAGGACGTTTCTGACCTAAACGACAAAATCTACCCTCCCATTGTCGGATCTGACCTACTGTATATGGCAACATGGTGAAAAGTGCTGCGTCAGTGTCTTGCAAATTCAATGACTCTCCAAAAGAGTCACCAGTACCAATCAACACACAACCATTTTCTCCACTGTGTGCCATGTATTCATCAACCAATGCTTGTCTATTCTGAGACGATACACCACCATGTGCCGACCAAATTGATGTATTCAAGTCTTTGATAACCTTGTGCTTGCCTAGATCAACTCGAAGACTTTCTACGTCACGTCTACGACCTGTGAAAACAACCACTTTGTGATTGCTCTGACAATGGTCTGCAATTAAGTCTAGTATGGCACGACGTTTCATTGAAGATGCTTGTGCCAATCTTACTTCCAACATAGCTGTGCCACCTATCTTCTTTGCTTCCCTTAATTCCATTGCAAAACCACCAGTTGCTCTACATTGATCTTCGGGACTTATATAGAACGATTGTCTACGTTTGTCAGGCAAATTTCTATGGGTGTCTCGGATATCAATCTTGTGAGTACAATGCTTGAGCCTTGTGGATAACTCTCTCATATTGGAAGAACCAGTGGTATCAAAACCTCCCCAACGATTGGGCTTGGCATTACAATATCGTTTCATGAATTCAGTTGCACTTCCCCAAGAGAATGGTTCTGCCAAGTCCAATTGTGCCCATAGATCACGTACTCTGTCTTTGATCGGTGTAGCAGTGGTGCAAAGAACACGATCTGCCTTTTTCGATAGAAGACTAGCAGCTGTGGTCATATTCAAATTTGGTACAATCATCACTCGACCAATTTCACCCACTTCACGTTTCTTAATGAAACCGCCAAGTTTCTTTGCTTCTTCTAATTGCTCTTTCTCAAATCGCTTTCTCTCCGTTTCATCTGTGCCATGATAACTCGTCAGTGGCACTTGTTTCCACCTTTTCGATGACTTTCCTCGGTGAGACTCGTCAAAAACAACAGTGCAACCTTGATCTACATAGTCTTGGAGAGCATCTAGGTTATTAACCATTGCTTCCCAAGCAACAACAACGCATTTTCGTCCGTTGTCTTCCTCCAAATACTGCTCTAGGGTCTTTGACCTTTTCTTAGTCAAAGGACGCATTACGTATGGTTTAAGAGATGTAAATCGTTCTATTTCACGTCCATATTGGATTCTACTTGCTGCTCTTGTGATGATCAAGATGTTGTCTTCTGTTAGTAGTGACCACATAATTGCACTGAGAGTTTTGCCTGCTCCTGTTGGGTGCCAAAAATGACAGCCTCTCATATGACCAGTCTTTTCAATCGCATCTGATTGATATTCAGTTAGAAAACCGTCGAGAACCCAATCGTGTAATTCACTGAGTCTCAAAAGATCAGAGTAGCTTTTCCAATTGAGTAATTGCATTGGTTCCATTACCCAATAGGCTTGGAATTTTGAAGACTTGCTCCATTCTAGTAATTCAGAAACGACCTCTATAGCATGGTGAGGTATCAAAAATGAATTGTTCCATTCTTGGTATCGGACACCAGAAATGTCGTTGATTTTCTTCTTGGCAAACGCACTTATATTATTGACGTTCATAATTGCATGTGGATAATTGTGTCTAGGCATATGTATTCCTTTGTTAGTGTTAGTCAAAAACAAAGGTATTTCAATCTCTCTGCTATGTCAAGACTTTATTTTGGAAAAAATTAGCAACCCAATGGCCAATGCCAAAAACATACTTCCACCTATTATTGCTCGTCTTCTTCGTGGTTTCCAATCTCCCAACCATACATGAAAATGCTCAGGGTGTTTTTCCCAAAGCACCTCGGCACCAAGACTCTCTATTATTTTCTTGTATTTGAGTTTTTGGTCATTCGTCAAATTAATGACTCGCAAATCTAGTGACCAACCCGTTCCATGACCTTGGTAATTCGGATCTCTTGCCACAGCTTGAATTAATTTATTCTGTTCGTAATTCTCTAATGTTTCCATATCGTGAGGACAATATGTTCGATACATGTCCTGTGTTGTTGGTCCATAAATGGATAGGTTCGAGCCAGACGTGTTAACCATGTTGTTACAAACGACTCTTGCTTGATCTTTTGCTGATCGGTAACCACTCGTAACATATACAGAAATCCCCTCATTTGCTGCCTTTTTGGATAGATCGGATAGAAAATACTCAAGCCTTTTGTACTTGTATCGGACATTCGTTCCTTGATCCCATTCTCGTTTATTTATTGCCATTTCGATACCACCATAGCAAATAAGTTTCAATTACTGCACTTGCAATTAGGGCATTATCTATAGCATTTTCAGGATCTTTCGACAGGATTTTCAGCCCTATTGCAATCAATACTGATCGACTAATGAACGTCCTCAATACCTTTCCACCACTCTGAGGCTTGTTAGCAATGTATTCTATCACTGCTTGTTGTGAGGGGGGTTTTTTATTGTTAGGCATCTTTCCACCTCCTTTGACGTATCTCTTTTGCCTTTTCCAAAATTGCGTTGTTGTCGAGTCCTGCACAATCTATCTTACGTTCTGTCAAGTGATAGTGGTTACAAAATCCCTTAAAAAAACCGTCTTCACATTTGGGATCAACTGTGTTAGGTGTAAGGGGTAATTCCAATGGAATTTCACATGCAAAACTCACTGCCTCCCAAAGTGCTGCAAGGGCTTGTAATTGCACGTCATAGAACCCCAAAAAGGGGTCAAGAGTACGTCCATGCACTTCGGCTCCCTCTACGATAGGTCTATCACCAAAACCATGCTTACGATACCAACTTTGGTACTTTTGATCATAAGCATCTGTCATCTCTACACCAACAGACGCATGGTTCCAAGTACGACTTCCAGCATGCCAAGCAGCATGTTGACAATCTAGCCACTGCCATATTGTTCCGTCATTGTCGATGCCAAAGTGAACACTTATACCTCGTTGTTCTAGTACTCTATAACAACTAGAAGACGATAGGCATACGTCCCAGTGGGTGACCATGAACCGAGGTTTCCTTGGTGCCTCACCTGCATAACTACTGTAGGTGCCACTACTAGACTCTTGTCCACCAGTCTCGTTCCATACAATGACTTTATCCCAAAATATCCGAGTCTTCACTGTATTATATATGATGAATTTTTCAGAGTCGTCTATGTCTATTTGATGATACTCTTGTTCTTCTTCCCTTTGCGTCCACAATCGTCGATAGGTTGACGGTCCACAAAGACCGTCAGCACTCAAGCCATTTTCACTTTGAAATTTGGCTATTGCGTCGATCAAATCACTGTCAAAAGCAGTGCAACCGAACCATTCGGGTGTCCAACCATACTTCTCTGATTGTTGCTCGTTATATCCTATTTTCTGCTCTAAATTCATTTCCCCTCCGTTAACAACGTACACCACGTTGTTTCAATAATTCTTTCTTGTCAAAGAGTATATCCAATAATATCAGTTGCCCATTCGCATCTGTGCCAAGATTTCTGGCAGGAAATTCCATGTATATTGTATCACCGAAGTCTTCTGCATATCTGAGCATCAATTCTAGGGCAGTGACGACACTTTGCCATTCACTATTTGTCACACCTTTGGGAGCACCTATATCTTGAATTGCCGATAAGAATACGTTCCTCAATTCGTGACCAGCATAACAACTTCCCATTTGACTAAAGGATAATCTATTGTATGAGTATTCTAACATCTTTTGTAGTTGTTTCATTATGGCATACTCTTTGGGAAAGTCTTTTTTCCGAAGTGGCACACGATACAAAGGCGATTGAAATATCGTATAGTCTTTGCCTTTCTTCGTATTCCAACCCATTCGTTTGACAATTGGAATGTGGGGTTGTGGTCCCTCGTAAATATTGATCATAGACAATAACTCTTTCGTTGGGTCAGTACCGTCTTCAATCTCCATATACACCATATTGTCTACACCCAAATACACTGTCGCAAACGAACCTTTTCCGATTTTTGTGCCTTTGATACTCTCCCATGCATAATCGTCCATTGTAGCAGACGAATTCCATTTGATATCAACTTGTTTTTTGGGATTTCTTTTGTGTCGTTCAATCATTTTCGTGACTTCAGACATTCCCTTGGCATAGACAGACATATTACATGTTCTCCACTAGAAATTCGAGATCTGGCATACTTTTCATGGCATCAGCTTTTTGTTTTCGATTGGGTTTCATTGGATACAGAGGATCAAGCAATATTAATTTCCCCTCTGCGTCATAAGCAAGATTGGAATAGAAAATATCCAAATTGAATACGTTTGCCATACCCAATTTTGTCACAAAGTCTAGTAAGGCATACAGATCCGTTTTCACTGAACGATATTGTTGCATATGAGGAGGACTAGATACGTAATGCACTCTCACCTTGTCGAACAATTCCTTTATTAGGTCATAACTGACAGGTGCTTTGGGCTGAATTCTAGCTGCCTCATGATCGACTCTCGCCAATTGTCGTCCAATGTTATACGCAATTTCAAATTTGTCTTTTGGCTCAAAGTCTTCAAAGACCAATTCACTATCCAATGGGGTGATGTATAGAGGAGAGGAGAAGACCCAATATTTGTTTCCTCGGAAATTTGTCTTGCCTCGATACTCTAACTGTGGAAGATGCGGATAGATACTGCGATATACCATGTCTGCAATGATCGATTTTGACATATCAAAGGGAATGTTATCTGCGGCTAGCTTTGACAAGATCAAAACCTCATTAACGTCAGAGTCGAAAAATGCAACCGAATTATCTCCCTCTCCCAAAAGAGTTACATCATATTGGGAATATCCAACTTGAAACGTGTAAATAACATCGTCATTGGGGTTCTCTCGTAACCCAAGAACAAGTTTATTCGCCTCTACCATTGCTTTTGCGTATACCGACATGGTTATCTCCCAACTCGATATAGACCATAGCCAATTAATGTTAATAGAGCGATATTTTTCATTGTTTTTGCCTTGCAATACGGACAATCGTTGGTGATGATACCACCTGCAATTCGACTCTTTCCTCCACCATTTTTGAGCGGTTTGTCACGATAATTGTCTCCTCCACTATGCACAATAATTGCACGACCAACAATCTCGTTCAATTTCAATCTCGGAGCGATCATAGGTGTTCTTGCCACACCGTCATTATCCACGACCAAAACGGGCAGATCGCCTTTGTGTCCGTTTTCATACGGACCACAATGTCTTCCTGTGTTCTCTGGATCGTAATGCGTTCCTGCACTGCCACCAGCTTTGCCATTCTTTGGCTCGATATCACCAATTGCATGAACATGAAAACCATGTTCACCAACTGACAAACCCTCGATCTCAGGCTCTATAAACAACCCTTGGGCAGTATCCTTGAAAGTCACATAGCCAATTTTTTCGTGGACACCATTGGGAGACAACCTATGTATGGCAGAACGTATCATATTTCACACTGATTTGTTAGTGGTTTCTCTCTATATGTTTTCGTGCTGCTCTGATAAGAGCATCTTTGCTTCTGAACATCAACCGACCTATCGGAAGACCATTGCTCTTTTTCCACCGTTGGTTCAAAGAAGCATAGTAGTATTCCTCGAATGGGTCGTATGTAACCCAATAATCATAACCTTGCCATGTATGTTTGGTGGTCGTTGGTTCATATCCTTGACTTGCACCACGTCTAGCTGCCCTCAATGTAGATGATATTTGTGTTCGTGTAGGACGAGAATTACGTCGTTTTCGTGGGTTTCGGTAATCAGCTGCCGCATCTTTCTTTGCTTCATCCAAAGAGTCTTTGCTAATGTATATCGCAGACATATTTGTAATTCCTTGAATATTTTCATCAAGCCATTTTTCAGCTGCTCTTTCAGATCGAAATTGCCCCTCTGTTGATCCACGATATATACGAACATATGGACGACCACTTGTACGTTCAAAAATAGACCATTTTGGTTTCGTATAAGCACGTCTAGCTGTCTTTCTTGGATTGGATTTTGGTGTATATGCTTTGATCATAACTTTTTCAACATCAGAAAAATATTTGCTTCGTGGTGTGACTTTGTAATGAGATCGCAACGGTTCTATTGAAAAGTAGATTGCTTTGTATTGTCCTTTGTTAGTAAATTCTCTCCCCCACTGCGTTGCATTTTCCAATATGTACTTCTTTGCTTGAGCCTTTGTTTTGAAACTCTCAAACAAACTTCTCGCAGTATCAGAATAAATTACATCTTTTCGTGGGTTCTTCTTCCCTTTCACCATAGCCCATGCCTCTTTCAGTGAATTTGCTTTGCCACTATGGTATAAATTCATTGCTTTCTTTGCATTTGCTTGGCTTTTCGATTGTTTTTTACTCGGCTCTTGACCTATTTTTAATCTTTTGTACTCACGTCGTAATTCTGTCAACGACATTCCTTTCTTTGTTGGGTTCTTCTTTTTCTTCTGAGGAATGTCATATATACCCTCTTTCTCTACAATACTCTTTGCATTACGAGGAAGTTTAATAGGCAATTCAGACCATGTTCCAGTCCAAACAGGCATACCACTGCGATTGATAAGTGCATATGGATCGAAGTCGTCCCATAGCACCAATGTTTTGTATTTGCTCATGCTTTATTTCCTTTGGGTTAATATCCTTTCTTTTGATCAAACCATGCTTGGCGGTAACGAGGTTGCTTCTTTTCAAGTAACTTGTCAACCTTTTTGTCTATTGCAGTGAGAGAACGTAGATCACCTGAAGAACCGTCTAATCCACCCGCCATTACAATGGCTCTGTTCAATTCGTTTTGGAAGTATTCTAGGTCCTGTCTACGTATCTTTGCTTGACCACCTGAATTTCGCATACTTGCTTGACTTGCTACCGAGTAGAACATTGATGTTTGACCGCCATGATAAGCAAATAGAACTTCAACCTGTGCAGGTGATAGTTTCAAAATGTAATCAGAAGAATTACGTCGTTTTCGTGGGTTCTTTCTTGGATATTTTTCTGGAAAAACGAACGTGTGCCACGATAGAGTATTTCCCTTTTTATCTTGATAGTATATGGCATAAGTCGACGTTGTTTTTCGCTTTTTGTTATACAAATTCAGCATTTTGTTTATTTTTATTTCGGCTTCTGATATATTTTTTACGTCAAATTCACGTAATATATTTCCATATTGTGATACTATTACTTTTCCACCTGACTTTGCAATTGTGTCACTTGCTACAGAGTCTGTGATTTCTAGCATTAGAATTCGAATTTCTTGTTGACCATAGCCACAATACTGTTGCACGTTTTTCTGACGTAGTAATTTGAGTAATGATAGCCCATATCGAGGAACCAAATAACTTTGATCGAGGTCTTTGCGTAAATCTCTAAGTAGCGTTTTCGGTACAACAAATTTTCCATTTTTATGCCCTCTTACCAAACAAGAAAGAAATGATCCCACAAAATTATCAGGCTGATGACCAGCATTTTTTATATAAGCACGACGAGCGGTTTTTCGCACTTGTCCTTTCTTTGTTCCTACTCTGACAGAGACTCGATCATCTGCTGAAAAATAGAACCAACGACTAGGCATGTCTTTCACAAAAGCAGTACGACTACTCTTTTTCTTGTATTCGGTACCAGAAAATTTGAACAATTGTCCTTTACGTACCTTTGAAAAGGTTGTATTTTTGCGTTTCATTACTTCCTCGCTTTTCTTTTACGTCTACTAGGCTTTTTCTTTTTAGCCGATCTATTGTATTCTGCTCTGGAAATAAGCACATATCGACCATCTACTTGTTTCCAATGCATGTAGGCACCTTTGGAATTTCTCGTTCTATGGACTTGTCCGTCTCTAGCTATACTTGCCTTACTGCGTGGTCTTTTATACACACCTCTAGGATTTTTCTTGAGAGGCATTTTACCCTTGTAATATTGCATAGTTACCAAACCGATTGCTCCTAGAGCCAACCAACCCATAACATTTGTTCCAAGGAATTTCTTTTGTAAAAAAGGAACCTCGTCTTTTGGAGCTGCCTCTGTACTTCCATAAGGCATAATGGAATGTGATTTGTTCCAAAAGTTTTGTCCGTATGGTGACCATAGAGGACTAGATGAAAATGTCGTTGGACCTTGACCAAAGGATAGACCTTGGTAGTTTGTCATACGACGTATTGCAGTTTTTGACATAATGATTGCTCCTTATATGTAATTTTATTTGAACTTCTTCTTAGAATATACCAACGCACCAACACCCGCAATTCCCAAAATAGAATAGAGTGCTATCTGTTTATAATTTGTTTCTTTGCCCAATTCTTCTTCTTCTTGTTTCAATGCAGTTTCCATTGTTTCCTCTGCATAACTACGTTGTTTGCTCCATAGTCGATCCAACATATTATCGTTGTCGATACCAACTTGAGATCGTACCTGATCGACGTATCCAGTAGTGGCATGTTCTTGAGCCACCATTTCGGAATGTAATTTTTCTCGAAGTGCCAATTCATTTGCTATTGCTTGAGCATTGGCTTGTGATTGTCGTGCTTTACTCTCCGTTTGACGAAGTACTTCTTCACTGATAATTTGTGCCTCTTTTGCTTGCATGGCAGTTGCAGCTGCTTGGGCGGCTTTTTCTTCTGCTTCGTCGGTCTTTTTCTCTTGCCTCACCTGAACCACAGCTGTAGCTGTTTTCGCAATAACAATAGCAGCCGCAGCCGCCAAGCCAATAAATCCGTATTGTTGAGCCATTATGATCTCCAATAATAGTAGCCACCTGCAATAGCAAGTATGCCCAATGTTAATTTCAGAGGGAATTTCAAATCTGCCACACCACCCTGTCGCTCTGTTTTCAATCTTTCCTCGAGGAGATCGATTTCCTCTTGCATAAGTTGTGTTTGGGTATCCCCAAGAATAGCCAATGTCTGTGCGTCCATACCCAATTCGCCACGTTTATTCTCCATGTAATACTTGGCATTGGCTGCCAAAATGTACTCATTTCGATTGGCTTTCTTTTCGGCTATTTGACGTTCTAATTTTGCTATTTCATCTTGACGAGCACTTTGCAATTCTTGAGAAGCAAATTCAGTTTGCGTCTTTGCACTAGAAGTCTCAGACTTTGATTGCGTTGTTGCATCTTTCGCAGCGGCAGCAGCCTCTTTCGCAGTTGCTTCATCTTCTTTCGACTCTCTTAATGCAGCCCGCTGCCATGCTAGAAATATCCCATAATTATTCATTTTCTGCTCCTCAGATATACCACACCCAAAATAGCCACCCCAAGTCCCAGTCCACCATACAGATAGAGTTTCTTTTTGGCTTGCTTGTCTGCTTCTGCCTCGGCTACATCATCTTGCATCATATTTGACTCAACCATAGCATTTTGCTGATCTTCATTAGTCAATGGTTCGAGGGTTACACCTTGCACTGCTGCGTCATAGGTAGTCATTCCAAATTTGGTCTTCTCAATTCTCTGATATGCAAGAATATCAATTGGATCTTGAATACCATATAATTTGAAATACCATTCGATTTCGACTTGGCGAATTGCCTTGGCTTGTTCCTCGTTTTCATATCCCCTTGCTACTGCAGCTGCGTCTCTTTTGTTTTCGTCTTCGGTGTATTTGCGAATATCCCGATAGGCTTTGAGAATTTTGATTGCACTATCTAACTTCTTTCTTTTGTTCAGACGTTTCAAAATTTCTTTATCATAGTACAATCTTGTTGACTCTTTCGCTGACGTACTCATTGGCATTTCTAGTTGCAATTTTTGTTCCTTTTTGAGCAATTCCAATGCTTTGTTCACTGCAACCATATTTTGTTGGTATTTGCTAATGTCCGAGGATATTCGAGAAATTGGAGACGAAACATAAATGGACTCTACCTGCTCAGGGGTGAGACTTATCAACATCATTTGCAAATTGATAGGCAAGTCAAATTCGCTCATAGTCAATCCAATCTTCACATTCTCATATTGTTGCGTAGCATCTTTGACTTGTGATGATTGTGACTTACTCAATTGTTTTTGCAATACCGACGTGGAGACTTGTTTCTTCTCTCCAAGAGTTATTCCATATCCGTACATTATTTTCTCCCAATTACATATATGAGTCCAATTCCCAACAAAGCAACACCACCATATATGGCATACTGTTGCATTTTCTGTTTCTGAATTGCTACTGCTTGTTGTTCGTCCAATGCGTCTTGTTCTGCTTGTGCCTCTGCCAATGCCAATGCCAAGGCTTGTTCCTCGGTCAATTGTTGTTGAATTTCTCCCTCTCTTTGAATGGCTTGTTGATTGACCCATGCCAATTGTGCTTCATTCAATTGAGTCATATCTCCAGAGAGCAAAGCATCTTCAATTTGCTTTTGCTCGGCAGTACTGAATTGCGTTATTGGACCATTTGGGTCAAACGATTGTCCTGTCATCTTACTTTTGGCTAGTGATGATTGCTTAACACCTGTTGCTCCTCGAGTAATAGAACGTGTCGGAGCAGCTGTTTTACTCGACGTGGATATGAACCGACTTATCGTACTAGGGGTATTCGTTGTCTTCGGAATAGTGAGACTTGGAGCAGTTGTCGATAGCGACATGGGAGAATGATAAAACATGATATATTTCCTTTTGTGTACCTTACCATAGTGATATAAACGTGTCTATCCTACAAAAAAAATAGAGTGCTATATCTTTTGAAAAATCTTGCCTTGTCAAATCTTGTGAAACCAATTATCCTTTTGAGACTAACTGACTACACAACAAAGGAGATCATATGTTATCTGAGCAAGATATCGTCAACGTCCTCCCTCCAGAGGGCTTTGTACGAACCTATATTGAACATGCTATGCGACAGACCACGTCACCACTTGGTTATCACCTAGCAACTGCACTGACCATTCTAGCTGCAACAGTGCCAATGGATTATTCCATGAATTATGCGGGTGCTTTGCATCCCAATCTATTCACACTTTTGGTGGGGAGAAGTGGGGAAGACCAAAAGTCTACTGCTCTCAACATCGGAAAACGACTTTTATTTCAAGCGAGTCACCATCTAATAGGTGATTATCCTGCCAGTCCAGAGGGTCTTATCGAGTCACTTGGGCAAAAACCACGACAAATCATTCCAATGAGTGAATTTGGGAAATTCCTATCTGCTGCTCAAAAAGGATATTTTGAGCCGATCAAAACTGCATTAACAGACCTTTGGGATTGTGAACCAGTGCAACGAGCCAAAGCAAGCGAAACTCTGAGAGTCGACAACCCACGTTTGTCGATATTGGCGGCATGTTCGTTGCCATACCTCGAAAAACACACTTTGTCCGAGGATTGGACGGGTGGGTTCATGGGACGTTGGTTGGTCTTCTATTGCCGCAGAGAACGCATTGATCCTGATCCTTGTGGTGATGATATCTTGAAAGCATGGCTTGTACAAGAATTGGAACGACGAGCACAATATGCTCACGTTGGTCATTGCCTTGGACTTGATGATCAAGCCAAGGAATTATGGACAGCTTGGTTCTACGATTTGTATGATAGAAAAGGACTTGCCACGAATATCACAGGTGTTTTGTCGAGGATACCGACAATTGCTCGGAAAATTGCCTTGATCTATGCTTGGGATTATGGAATGGGTCCATCAGGTCAAAATTGGAAAATGGGTGTTGATACGTTGTATCCAGCAATACAAGTCGCTGAGTTACATCTCAAAAGTTTGATTGGCTTGTTTGACAAAATTGCAGACTCTCCAGATGCACGTTTGCGACGACAAGTGCTTGACGCAGTAGAAGTATGCGGTGGAAGTGCCACACTAGGGCAAATTATTCGTGTGGTTCGATTGAAAAAGAGAACCATAATGGAGGCAGTGGAGGGCTTGACATGTGAGGGAACATTCGGTGTCACCCAAACTACGGTTGGTGACGTTTATACTCTCTCCAAAGACGTTTCAGAGTGACGATTGGAATAGCCTTTTGAGACATGGGCAATTCAGGGAAAATTGGAATTGGGGTATCTCTTAGTGGGTTACCCCAATTTATTATTTTGTTCATGGCTTCTTTATCAAATTTGTGGAACAGATAATTTTTGGAGGGGTTTTGTGCCTCATAGTAATTGCCATGTAGTTTCAGATCGCCAAATTTCAATGCAGATAGAACCTCCAATTTGGCTTTATTCTTGGCTTTCAAGTACATGTAGGCTTGCCACACTACATCAGGAATATCGTACTCAATTTTGGCCTTTTTGCGGCTTGGCAATGAGGGCAATTCTACATTGATCCTTTCTTTGGTGTAGTCGCAGAATTTTCGCCATGCGACATAGTAATTATCGACCATTTTCTTGCTCGAGGTGTGGGCAACATCTGAAATGAATTTGGAGAGTGTTGCTTCTGATATGGTCTGTGTGTCACGAAGTATACGTCTGATACGTCCAGCATACGTAGTGGAAGTGCCTTTTGTGTAGCCAAATTTGTCAGATAGCCAATCTTGAAAATCAGCTAGGTCGCTTTTTCTTGTTTTCATGTTTCCTCTAGTTGTCATAGTTAGTGTAGTCAAAATTAGCAATAACGTGGTCCGACAAATCTTGCAATTCAAAACCTGTTACTGTTTTTGTCACTTTTTCATAACCTGTTACTTTTCCGTTCGCTTTTGCATTATCTCTTATGAATGTGTTTTTGAATAACAGGTAACAGGTAACAGGTTATAAACTAGGTTTCGGATATGAGGGGAATAGAAACCTGTTACTTGCAATTCAAAACCTGTTACCTGTTACCTGTTATTTTTTTTTGTACTATATGCAGGCAAAGAAAATTGGATTTTGTGTGCTATCCATTTTTGCAGATGCACATGAATTTGTATAATTTGAGTAGCCATGAATTTGGACTCTGAATTCATGTGTCAGAAATAATTTTGCTCAGAAAAATATTGCCAAGTCAATAGAATTTGATTACACTTGACACGTCACTACTTTTCGTGACCAATTATTTTGGAGCAATTAATTATGAAAGACAACCCAATGAAACCAATCGTCATATTCGCCTATATTATACTAACAGTTGCAACTTTGTCCTTACTGCCTGACTCTTGCAAGCGACGAGATATCATAGCCAAAGAGGACATTGACATATCAGAAAAGGCCAATATTGCCGAGTATAACGAAAAAAAATCAAATCAACTTGGACGTTGTTATTAACAAAAAGAACAAAAAGAGAGGTAAAATTATGAAAAATGATGCTAATTCTAAGAAAAGAACCACTGTAGCGAGAAACTTCATCAAAACCTATGGTCGAAAACGGTTTGAATGGTTCCTTTTGGCTATTAAACAGGGCATATCAGGACAAGTTATCGCTGAAGAATTCAAAGTTAGTCGTGAGCGAGTACGTCAATGGAAGACTACCTTTGGAATTGTTATAGTCAACTATCGACTTTATCCCGATATAGTCGAGTTACACAACGAGGTGAAAAAGGGAATATCCCGAGATTAGGCAGCTGTTTGAGGGGGAAGAAACTTTTTGCAAAAATTACGACTAAATTAAGCCACACTTGACAAGGTTCATTCCTTTTCGGTGTGGCTTTTTCATTGAGTATCGTTGAAATTAGTGTCGTATAGCCTTCACCCACTCAAAAATTGCTCCCCAACATTGCCGACTGTAGGCTATTTTCCTGGAATATTGCCTCATACCGAGCATAATTTAACCGATAAAATTAGTAACTGACAAATGGCAGTATAGAGGAGGTGTAACCTATAGCGACATGATAGCGGATATGGTTTATTCGTCCAAAATTGCCCAAATTTGGCTACCAAATGTCATTCCGCACCTAGTACCCACTTACAATGAAATTTCGTCAAATTTGCCTATTCTCGACGACCTATCATATAATTGTCGCCACGACTCGACGATTTCAGTGATAAATTTTCATCATCAATTGCATCAGATTGACCTCAACACAATAATAGTTCCCACCACAACACAACAACACCCCTTTTTGACAAAAATAGGCTCAAACAAGCACAAAACTTTTCATTTCCCAAAAACACCGACTATCACTAGCCAAACTTTGATTTCAGAACCCAACAAAAACATATGAATTCCCAATACGAGGAAATTGTAGATAGTCCGAATTGGGGAAAACAGCCGTCTGTGACGACATTGTGTTCTGCTAAATGAGCTCATCTTGCCTAGTACTCGACATTTTTCGCATAAAGTGGCAGTACTGTTGTATTGTCAAGAATAAATGTGTAGTTGAAAAACAAGGTTCAACCTACATTATCACTATTTGATAAAAAAAAGTTGCTATGTCAAGTGTCAGTTTCTGTTTTTGTGATTATACTAGATAGGTGATATTGTTGGTTGGGCTAGTTATTACTGCCCATTTTGGGATTTTTCCCACTATGACAAGTTCTTTCATAGGTATTCAGGTTCTTCGAGAACCTGAACGCAGTGAGAAGTGCCACAGGCACAACAAACGCGAACATCAGAATGTAACAATTAGTGTATAGTATGTAATGTTTTGGGCTATGTCCTCGGATATAGCCTAATTTCCTCCTCAAGAAACAGACAATTTTGAGTCTGTGGGTGCTACCTTGACGTGGTAGGTAGGCAAACATATCGGCATAATGGACGATATCTCTGAAAGCACAATATTTTCAACATTACAACAAAAGGGTATTATGACTAATACTGCGGTGGCGACCGATAACGCACAATTCCGTTTAACAATCAACATCCCAGCTGCCCTCATTAGAGGCATCTTTCAAAATTCGGATATAGCCTATTGGGCAACGACTATTTCCCAAGAACACAATGGTTCTGTCCAAGTTTGGTCACAGAAGATAGTCTGTGACGATACTGGTGAAACTTATCTCCTCACCTATGAAAAAGTGGTGAAAGGATATAAGAAGCTATGTCGAGATTACGTGAGAGGTAAGAAAGGTATTGATGGGGTAGACAACCCATTCTCCATGCTTAGAGATCCCAATGAGTACGACAGTAGTTTTGGCGACAATGTTGTACAATATTGTCTCTTTGGGAAGATAGTGTACGGATAAACAAAACAGCAAGATAGCCAATTTAAATTCGAAACCAAGGCACATTGAGGACGTGTTCTTGGTCGTTGCGTCGTGGTGGACGTGATCTGACGACCTCTCAGAGGTTGCTGTATAACCAAAAACATTACTATATGAGACAATTATGACTACAAAATTAGATAGAGAATTTTATGACAAACTTGAAAGTGACTTGGCTGACAAAGTCGAGTATTACGAAACAATGGTTCGCAATTTACAAAGATGCCTTGTCCACAAGGACTCTTTTGACCAATTGCTTCAATATCGACATGAAGTAAGTATCGCCAACAATGGCGACTCACTTTGGTGTGAAGTCTCGTTTCGACGTGATTGTGAGGTATCTCTTGAGGAAGCAAGGAAGAAGTTGGCAGAGTGGAACGACAAATATAGCAAATTTCATCGTGAAATCGAACCCAACGACGAGTAGCCCATATCCGTAACCCCTTTAAGCCCAAAGCGTTTTGTCTCCTAGTAGAGGAGACAAAGGTAGGGAATTTCCCGAGTCACTGTTTGGGCAGTGGCTATCACATTACTATATAGGAGATAATTATGATAACATATGAAGATATCGGAAATCTTATCGGAGACAAGGCAATTTCCCAACAAGTTTTTGCAAGATTATGGGAGGTGATCGAAATTGAGAAATTCTTCAATTGCGACCAATACGTTGTTTGTTTCCGAATATCAGATGCCAAGCGATATTTGGTGTGGTTGCCTAAGAATAAAGAGTTCGCCATTGTCGACAGAGATCATGGCACAAACACTTGGTTTTCAGGTGACTATCTCGGTCACGACGACTTCGCAAAGGCATTGAAAACCTTGCGAAAATGGGAAAAGTAGCCAAATTAACCATAAGCCCTTTAAGTCCAAAGCGTTTTGTCTCCTAGTAGAGGAGACAAAGGTAGGGATCAACCCGAGTCACTGTTTGGACAGTGACGACATTACTATATATAGGAGCAAATTATGCCAACAGAAGCACAAAAGATATACAATTCAGGACGTTTCGACGTGAGTATCCTACTTTGTGAGGATTATCGTGTCGGTGTTCCGGCTATAACCCTTGATGGTAGGAAATTCCGTTACAGTACAGTTTTTGTCTTTGTAGACAAAAGTTGGATCGGATTTTTGGCTGAGTCTAATATACATGATTGGGGAGAGCACAACGGAACCTCTGTCGCAGGTTGTAAATTATTGAAAAGAGTCGAGTATTCGGTCGTTAACCATACGACTGGAACAAATCAATGGTTAGAAACCTTTCTCAATATCGAAGACGATACCGATATAGAGAGAGAATTACTTGAAAAGTATGGTACTGACCATGATGTTGAAATAACAAACTATGTTGTGACAGACCTAGCAACATAGAAACCCCTTTAAGTCCAAAGCGTCCTACTGTCGTGAGATAGTGGGGGTAGGGATCAAACCCGAGTCATTGTTTGGACAGTGACGACATTATTAACATTACTATAGGAGAGTTATGACTAATAGCTCGGTGGCGACCAACGCAAATACACAAAATAAGAAAGAACGAATTCTCCAACGAATTCAAAAAGCCCTTGCTTTGCAACAATCGGACAATGCCAACGAAGTAGCTGCTGCTGCTCGTATGGTGGCAAAATTAATGTCATCATATGGCATATCTCAATCGGAAATTGATGCCGCTACTATGGTAGAGGAAGAAATTACTGAAATTGTCGTTGAAGTCAAACGTCAAAACTTTTATGCGACGTTGGGCAGTGCTATAGCCGAATTCTGTAGTTGTAAAAGTGCGTATTCGCACCGATACAACAAAGGCAAGCAAGTCAAAATAATAAAGTTTTGGGGTCATGAAAGTGACCTTGTCATAGCTGAGTATTTTTACACGTTTTGTCTTAGACAGATCGATATCGAATACAAAGCAGCAAAGAAAACCAAGGTTTTTCCGCCTTGGTACCAACGTGGTGACAAAGTACGTTGGGGGAATGAGTATAGATACAACGCAGTACTCGGTCTTCGCAGCAAACTTCGTGAAATTCGTAGTGAGGAGAAAACTCTTGATCCTAGTGGATCGCTTGTCGTGCTCGATAGAGCACAAAAAGTAGCCATTTGGTGCAAAGCAAACACATCTGTTCGTTTCACAAAATCGACTGGCTATAGCCACAATTCTAGTGGTTATAACAGTGGTCGCAACATCAATATCAGAAGTGGAATTAATGGCAAACAACGTCGTATTGGGGGTGGCAAATGAATGATGACAAAAATGTTGAAAATTCAGAACCTACTCAAAAGGTGATGAAAATTCACCTTTGTGACTACGTTGAGGTGCATTTTGATACGCACATAGAATGTATCGTTGAGGAGGACGATAACGGAAATATTACTGTTATCTCCACCACTGACGAGATTTCCATTGCCGATCACCTTTTTCGTTCCATTTCTCAAAATGGTGTCGAATGGAATGATGCGGTGACATGGCATTGTTATCCTAACGAGGGTAGTCCTGAATTTGACGTAGACGACGAATAGTCTTTGGTTCTTTCTTTTTTTTACAGTGACTTATCTCGGTGAGTCACTGAACCTCCACTTTTTGCTAACCTTGTCGTGGTGGTGGAGCAAACATATCGGCACATGGACGATATCTCTAAGGCAAAAATTCATTGATATACTAACAAAAATACAAAAGGACGTTATATGCGTACTAAATTACAAAAAGAGATACTTGACAAGTGTCTCAGTGGACAATTCTATCTCAAAACAGACTTTGGTCGTTCATATCTCACTGTGGATACCGAGGAGCGAAAACAACATTGGTCATGGTCTTTGGACCATGAGAGCGAGTATGAGAACATATCAGAATTGATCGATTATCAAGGACCTAACGAATTCACAACCTACATCCATGTCAACGTGCTTGGATTGATGTTTACCGTTTTGATTGGAAATTTCAATCGTCATATCATGACGACATACGATTTCTTTGACAATTTGTGTGACAGACGTGGTCTGAACGACTTGCACAATGCAAGATTGTTTTTGGCACACCCTGAGCACAAGGTTCGTGACTTGATCACTGAATTTATCCTCAATGACCACAATTGTGGTCGGTGGACTTCTGAAATGAAAAATGCGTGGTATTCGTCAAGTGACCGAGCATGGCGATTACGTACAGTTTGTGACTCAATCATAACTGAGAGGGAGGCATATAAGTGTAGTGTCAAAATAAGATTTGAGATCACCCAAGCAAAGTTTTTCCTTGCTTGTGGTGGTGGTTCTGAGTCAATTTGTCGTGAAAAATTAGACTACATTGAGAAAGTTTTTGCTGAATTTGTTGAAAGAAATTCGTGTCGTGAGACACTAGCTGATATTTGCAAACAAATGGATATTCTGAGACACGAATTGAAATGGGCAAACAAAAGGATATCCTAAGAAACGATTTTGCCCAATTTTTGACCTCTAATGCAAGTTAGGGGTTGCAACCCCATTAAGCCCTGTGCGTTCCATTTTCCCCCAATTTTGGGGGAAAGGAGGTTGGGATTTGTTGTTCCGAGCAGGACGGACAAAAACCATTATTACACTACTAACAAAGGAAAAATTATGGCTACACAAAAATATAAAGAACAACCACCTAATTTTCGATTAGCTGTTGGCTCAATCGCTATCAAGGGCAATTTATTGCATTGGTGCAAGCAACATGGTCACCCCCCAATTCCTCTCCCTCTACCTATTTTGGTATGTCTCAGACGACATATGTCTGGAGATTGGGGAGAATTGGGAAAAGAAGATTGGAAATTGAATAACGACTCTGTCAACCACGACAAGACGTGGCGAGTCCTCTCTAAGTATTCTGTCACTGTTGGAAATGACACTGACAGTGACAGTGATGATATTTATATCATTACTGAGTGGAATGTCCTTGATCCCCATGTTGACGACATGGGAAACAAAACGTTCCGCAGAACAACAATTTTCTTTTGTCGTGATTACTAGGCAATATCAGCTGATATTGCCGAGTATCACTGCATACTAGGCCTATAAAGCATCATTACCCGTTACGGTATTACCACTGTAACGGGCTTTTTCATTATTAAGGAGCAAATATGATAGAAGTAACCCACTATTGGATCGACAATTTTCAGGAATACTCTAAGTGTGTGGATATAAACCCACACATGATCATAGCAATGGAGGATATGACAGAGTCATTTTTCAAAAATGGCGAGTGGCACAAGAAACCATCAAAATATCGGAAAGTCATTTGTCGTGACAATCTGCATTACAAGGTGACAATTAAAGATGCCGCAAAGTTGAAGAAAGCCAAATTAACCAAACCCCATTAAGTCCAAAGCGTTTCTATGCCCACACTGTGGGCAAAGGAGGTTGGGAATTTCCCTTGGTCGTTGTTTGGACAACGACTACAACAACATTATTACACTATTAACAAAAGGAAAAACTATGAAAATAGATATAAAAAAACTAATAAATACGAGTCTGTGTGTTGGTGACGTTAAACTCGCTCTTGCACTTAACAAAACGTTGGAAACACCTCTCTCTGACGAAGAATTGAACAATGAAATTGCGGCATCAATTTCAATATGTCGTGATCTTCGTGAAGATTGCTACAAAGTTTTTGTCAGCACCTTAGACAGTTGGGATGAGTTGTGTGGGGACTTAGTTGGTCACAGTGGAACAACATCTGATTATTTTGTTCCACATGGAAAATTGGGTGATTATCATTGCCTAGACCTCTTTATTCCAATGCATGACTTCGTCGAAGAAGATGCTATTGAGGATATGGCAAATACCATACTAATTAAACTTGCATTTGTCGAGGACAAGATCCGAAAATGGATTGCTTCACGACCTGAGATTGGTATCTCAAAATCTTTGGAGGTTTTTCAGCTAACTGCTGAGATTGGAATTTCGCTTGATCTTGAAAATTCAATTTCGTTGGTCAAATATTTTGAAGACTAAAAGCCCTTTAAGCCCAAAGCGGTCTACTGTCGTGAGACAGTGGGTGTAGGGATTAAACCCGTGTCACTGTTTGGGCAGTGACGATATATTACACTACTAACAAAAGGAAAAATTATGGCTACATATAGCTTATATTTACGTCGTGATCCAAACGACTCTAGTCACCATGCGTATGGTGTTGGCTACGTCCAATATTATACTGAGGTGGAGGCAAAAACATTAAAAGAGGCAAAACAGTTAGCTGCTGAATTTGCAGATGACTATGACCTTGGATTTCTCCAAGGAATTCTCACCAAAGGCAAAGTTCGTGAGACTTATGCTGATTTTGGACTTGATCAGGTGGGTGTCATTGTGACTCGTGCTAGTCGTGCCTATGTACGACCAAGCAAACAACGAAATTCTGATCCTAAGTGGTCGGTTTTGGCTCCTGCTAACAGTGAGATTATTGCCGACCGCATCTCCACATTTCGGAGGTGGTAATGAATAGATCAAATTTGGCAAATTTTCACGTTGGCAATATAGCCACAATGAGAACAAGACGAGGATTGTGGTGGCAAACCACTATCTTCAATAGTCAACGTCAAGTCGTTTGTTACGTAACAAACGAGGGGAATGGTGGGTGTCTGTGGTATTCGGAGACTACCCCCGTTTTCAATGAAATTATGTCATTGTGTCGTGATATCCTCGGTGACGAGGAGGGCATAGATTACGTTGTCACTTGTTGCGAAACAGGAGACAGCCTACTGCTGGGACTAGAGCGGTGGGAACAAGAAATAGGAGCAAAGAAATGACTACAAAAATACGACTACATCTTATAAAGCCCAATCACACTGGATATTCGGTGGAATGGGATTTGTATGACTTGCATGTCTTTGATCAACAATTTCGTTCAGGATTTTTTTGCGATACAAATTCATTCTTTGAGATCCTATCGGGAAATTCAGGTTGGGCAGTAGGCACCAAATTCACAATTTTCGAGTGGAAAATGTTATCGTAAACGGAAAATGACGTGACACAAAAAGTCCTCTCTTTATGAGAGGCAATTCTCTACTTTTCGCTAACCTTGTCGTGGTGGTAGGGCTTGAACGTATGGCATATGGATATACGAGACTAAGGCGATCAATACTCAATACTATTTAAGGAATTATTATGAATGATACATATAAAGAACATATCCTCGTTGAGGAGGATATTTTTGCAGTTTTGCATAATGCAAACTGTCTTCGTCTCCCATGCAAAGTCGTGGAGGACGAATTAATATTGTGTGTAGATGGAGAGGATACTCTCCACTACGAAATTACTGAGACAACCTATATGGTTCCCTCACAAGGGATATCCTTATGGGATAAGATGAAGAACATTTTGGCAGCTGCGTCGAAGATACCGTTGGAACACCAACATATCAAAATTCATGACAGTTGGGTGGTGTACTACCACGACGGTGTTATGAACAGAATTGCTGGCTTAGAGGATTTCTACAGTGCTCACCTCACTGAGGAGCAAGCCATAGAATATCTAAAACTATTTCAAGTCGCATTGTCGAGAATGTATGACAATTGCGTTCGTTCAATTGCCAATTCTATCGTCAATGGGGACGACGAACATCTTCATGGGTTCATTCGATTTCATGGTGCGTTATGCTCGTATCTAACCTACATGAATACGTTAGAAGAAGATGATGATAGTGGTGACCTATGTAGGTACGACTTCAATTCCTCACTATTCTCGGCTGAGGAAAAAGAAGTAGCTGTCATGGCAAGCATTTTGTACAAAAATAAAATTTCTTCTTTTTTATAAAGAGACATTTTTCCAAACCCTATATTTACCCTTGACTCTGTGAACGTGGTTGTTTGCAGAGTCTTTTCCTATTTTTGGAGATTACTATGACCAACACAAAATATTTGTATCATGGCACCAATGCCAAGGCATTGCCACAGATACTTACAAAGGGGTTACAACCCCGTAAATACACGAACGTAAACAACCGTTGGAGCGACTTTCCGAGTCGTTCTGACATGATATACTTGACTCGATTATATGCTCCCTATTTCGGATTTTCAGCGATTTCTGAAGACGATAATGAAATAGCAATTATCCGAGTCCGAATTGATGATTTGGACGAACAACTTTTGTTTCCTGATGAAGATTACGTAGCCCAAGGGATCAACAACGACGGAGATTTTTGGACAGAAAATGGCATTGATGAAGATGCACCACTGACCGAGAAGACAGAATTTGCTCGAGAGGTTCTTCATCTATTGGGCAGCATTACAAAGCATAGCATTGAAGAATTAGGCAACTGTGCATATCAAGGCATAATTTCTCCTCGTCAATTTGACGAGGTCGTTGTATATGACACAACGCAAAATAGTTTTATCAATCAAATGTTAGCTGATCCTACAATTACAATTCTCAACGCATTGTATTGTGGAGAGAAGTACAACATTCTCACAGAGTGGTTCTTCGAGTCCAAAACGGAGAGTGATTTTGACCGAATGATGATGAATTACAAGCCCACTGATCCAAGAGGACTAGAAAGGTGGCAGAGAACCATGCAAGATTGTTGGTTAAATCGAGACAGCTTGGAGACAATCAATAGACATGAAATTCAAGAAATTATGGGGGGTACAGATGCCTCTGCATAGTTTCTTTCAAACAACCCACTACTACAAGTCCAATGGCGAAAAAATTGGTGTGCCTATCGAAATATGGGACGAGTACCAAGAATGGCTCCTCACAGGAGACGACTATATTTCAGAGTTTCACAACATAGATGGTTGGACCAAGTCCGACTATCAATGGGTGACGTATAACCCAAACTATCAATTAATGGCACTTCTCAGTATGGCACTTGGGCTACCCAAATTAACCAAAACCAATATCAATGATTGGTTTCATAGGATTGCAATTAAGCGACTTGACGACAAACTCTTTGGCAAGAAATTTGTCATGTCGAAAAAGGGTTTTTGGGTATGGCGACCTATTGACCGAAGTTTTTTGGAACAGTGGGTGGGATTTTCCACCAACTGCGACAAAATCACGAATGGAAAATTTTACAAAAACAACCTAACTGACCTAACAATTTACTAACTAGGAGAAAATATGAAACATCAACTAAATTTTGCATTGAAAAATGCGATCAAAGAAATGACTCGACACCAAGGACGATCTTGGATACCAAACCCACGAACAAAGATTTCCATTGGCGATATGGTCAAAATTTGTTCTGATGATCTAGCCGGAGCAGTGGCTATCGTCGGTGGTGAATTCAGTATTTGGGTAGTCGTAATGGATAGATATACCAACTGGAATGGCGAACATTATGTCTGTCGTTTCTGCTCCACTACGTCACTATATGATATCAGTGATTTCATTATCGTGAGTCGAGAACATGTGTGGGAACATCAAATTCGAGTCTTTTCAAATTTGAATAAACGAGCATGGTACCTACTGCCAGAGCATGTTCCTGATGAAAATGGCAAGCAAATTGCATACCGAGACTATGAGAGAGATCCTGTGGTGGAGAAGTTTATAGATCCCAATAGTGAGGCATATCTGTCTATCTATGCCAATAGCTATATGGCGAGAACCTATGAGGATATGTATGGCAAAGAGTACAATAATTGTGGTGACAAACCAACTGATATTGCCAATGAATTACTATATCGGAATGTTCCTGATCCTCACAATTTCAAGGAATTTGGATTTCTTCACCTTGGTAGCGATAGCCCTCATTCGACTCTAGTAGTGGCAAAACGTAGCAAGTGGGCGAACCACTATCTACAAATGCACCCTACAAAATGTCATTTCAAAAAGATTGAAACAAATTGTGAAATATTGCGACAGTACCAAAGACGACTCAGCGATTTTGGATTGGAATTGACAACGAAGAAACTTGACGAGTATGGCAAGGGAGAAAATGCCCAAGGTTGGGCTTTATTCGTGAAGACCGATAAGAGTATAACTAATTATATTATGGGTTACGACTACACTGATCCAAAGCCCATAGAACGATATGAAGCATTGTTTTCGAGAGAGTCTACAGACGAACGATATATCGGTGTACTACGAAAGCAGATGCGTCCAAGCACCAATAAGGTGGATAACTATTCATTTCTCGATGATGAAGACAAATTCGTTTTCTACGACGATATAAGAGACGAAACTGGAGCAGAATTTCGCAAGAAATTTCTTTGGAAAATTGAACGTCATATCGTTGCAAAAATGATTGATCAAATTCAAATATCTCTGTGAAATTGTGATCGGACAAAATATGGTCTTAGGACCATATTTTTGTCTTGACACATGACACGAAACTTACTATTTTTTTCTTATCAATAATTCTGTTGATATTACTAACTGACTAGGAGAGCAATTATGCTTGTAAACTACAAGGCTGAAAAGCCAAAACCTATCGTACATCACCACGATATGGAACCCAAACCCATAGACAACATATCGTCGTTCGTCGCTGAAAATCGTAGTTTTTGGACGATTAACACTGACAAAAACACTGTAGCAACGAAGTACACCCTCGAGGGATTGAGAGATCGATTTCAGAAGATCCATGACAGACAATGTCCTCAAGATTACGAAATTGCACCGAACCAACTTGGTTTCAATTTTGAACGTGGCATAGCCCAATGTCGCAAAATATCTGAAAATCAATCACCCGAATGGCAGTGGTTTTTCGACCGTCATGGTTGGAACCAATTTTGTAAAATTGTGCTTCCCTCCTACGGAGCGAATTTTATTGAAAAGACAGTGGGAATTAACCCCTTGGACGTGAAAGAAGATGATCTAGCCAATATGAAACATGGTATTCACCAATTGGCGGCAAGTGTGGTTATGGCACACTGTACTGCCTATAACAAAGACCTACTTTTCCGTACTGTTCGCAAGCCTGTTGGTACCTATACCAATGCAGACGGACGACAGATACAAATCGTTGGACAGTTCATCAGAGCTGTCCTCAGTACGCAATATGTTCCGTTTTCCAACTTGGAATTTCTGAATATGCTATTGGATACGTTGGGCAATTTCAGTGTGTATCGTCTCAATCTTGGTGATCAGGGAATGACTCTGAAATTGATCGATATCGATCAAGGTAAAGTAGAAGTGGGTGAAGAATATCCTATGCTTACTGTCTGTAACAGTGAGGTTGGTAGAAAACGTGCCATTATCATGGCAAGTATTCTCAAAAAACTTTGTGGAAATGGACTTACAAGCCATGTTGTGGAGAGTCGAATTGAGAGCATCCACCGAGGTGATCCACAAAAACTTCGTGATAAGATACGTTCTGGAATGGTGGACGTGAAAGACCACCAAAAGCAATTGCTTACTGATTTCAACATGGCAAAGGCAATTCATTTTCAAAATGGATACAAGTGGATATCGGACTATGCGGCACAATCTAATATATCCAAGACTAACATTGAACAGATCGTCCATAATATGGACGATCCAACAAGTTACGATCCTACAACCTTGGCAGGTGTGGTAGACGGTATCACACTTTTGGCTCAATCGTCAGACCTAGACGTATTTGAGCAGCTACAAATGGAAGAATTTGCTAGTCGAGTCTTACAACATGGGTTGGAGGTGCATAATGGGTAGTATTACAAGACCACACGAAGTGGTAGATTGGGATACAGTGGATCTTGATACGATTGACTGGGACAACATACAATTTTTGGAATACTCGTATTCTGATGATGTTCCTAAATTTCTCGCAGAGCAGGACGTTCAACGTGTTGCTCTAGTGAGAATGAGTCCACAAATTCCTCGACTAACAGGCATTATTCCTTGCATTGCTTTGGCAAGGAATTTTGTCAAATTCATTGAGTCTGAATTCCATTGTGGCAAACGTTTTCTCGATGAAATTGCAGAGGAGGCAAAGAAATTAGGTGCAGACGGTTATTTGATCGATATTGGTGCAAGATTGGCATCTACGTTGCCAATGGCTATCCCATTGGATATACCACGAAATTATATGCCACTTCACCGATTTATTTGTATCGAATTGCTTGCAAAGATACAGCTTATTGTCGAGCAAGACCAACTACATAGAATATCCGATTGGACAGTTAAGGTTAATAGTATGGTCGAAAAGTCTGTAGATACGCATGTTCTTTGGGCATATAGTGAAATGCGAGAACGTGTGAATGATGTTGTCAATGCTCTCCACTTGGAGGGCAATTTAGACGTTGCTATCAAGAAGTTGCTTGAATATAGAGTGCCTTTTGAGACGAGTCCTATTGTCTCTGCTCCTTGGGGTACACTGCATTATCCTAGTGATGATGTTGTGGAGGTGCGATTGGATACCAAGGAGATTTTCTATATCTCTCAACATCAAGAAACCATACATTGTGTTGAGTCTCACAAGTATTATCGTGCTAGGAAGATATTGGATATTGATGTTCTGAAAAAGATGATACCCAATTTCGACGATTTGTCCTTGCTTCATATTGCTTATGACATATTCGACAATGCAGCTGTAAGAGCAATATTGAGATAGCAATTTCAATGTCTAGCAAAAGGAACCTTATTGGGTTCCTTTTTTTTTGTGCCTAGATCACTTGAAATGCTTGTGTATAGTCGCCCGAATATGAGTCTAGGGCATTGGCAAGGCTTTCTATGTCTTCGCTTGAAATTAGACGTGTTTCGCTCCCCTCTGATAAATACATGAAGTGGGGATCAGATTGTCGATAGGCTCTTACAGTTACCTCAGTATAGTTATCTGGGTCTTCAAGCATCTCTTGTGGTGTACAAGGGTGATCTGCTCCCGCTACTACTTCTATGACTACATCTGACGAATGATAATGACCGATCCAATTCTCTCGAGTTATTCCATGTCCGTCATCATCAGTATATGAATTGATCGTTTTCGTCCAGTTGATTGACATTTTGTATATTCCTTTGATGCTTGGCAGGCCTAACTATTACCTCACTGCCGAGATTTTTGAGGTGGTGGCAGACGCTTTTGCGACTACCACCGAGTTTATCTTGCATAAGAAATTTTCGTTGGCGATAAATTTCTTCGAGTTGGGATCTCCTGAACCAAGGAACCCGTGGGCTGGACGCAGAGGTTTATCTCGTAGTCCGAACAGGTGTGAGTGGTTCTGTGGATACCAAAATATGAAACCATGTTGGAGCAACATAGATAATTCCGAGGAATTGAAAAGCCAAGATAAGAATGTAGTCTTCAGTGAGAAAGCCCATGCACTAGGCACAGGCTCATTACACTAACTGACACACAGGAGATAACTCACTGCAAGCGGCTGACTAGACCGCTTTTGTCTTTATTTGTAATGACCGTATCATAGACGTTCAATTCGGTCAAACTTTTTTTTACTTTTTTTGTCTACGACTTTCTTTGACCTTGGCTGATTTGTACATTGCTTGTCTAGCCCAAGCCGACAGTGACATATCTTCTTTCAAGGCAGCTGCTCTGAAAATTACCTCGTCTTCTTCGGATACAGATATGGAAATGCAGAACCTACCACGTCTTTGGTGGTTGGGGAGATATCGTTTTGTAGGACCTCGTTTTGTTCTCAACTCGTTGAGAAAATCTCTAGCATCTTGAAACTCGTCTTCTTCCTCAACCATAGGTTGTGGGTCTTCTTCGATATGGATATTTTCAGTGTCATCAGAGGTGTTTTTGGAGGAGAATTTTGGCATCTGAATTCGTTTTGGTTCAAATATATTCTTTTGTTTTGTTTCTTTTGGTTCTTCTTTTGGGATTTCCTCTAGTTGTTCTATGGGTTTACTTGGCATTGGTTTCCAAACATTGATTTTTCTTCTCATGGTAAGATCCTAGCTATTATTGTTTTGTTTCGTGTTGTCATGTTATCACACCTGACTATACTTGACAATGCAACGACAAAAAAGTCAAAAATTTAGGAGAATTTATGCCCAAATCGAAAGAAAAGAAAGAAGACGTAGAATTAGAGCCTATCGGATCTGACGATCAACTCGACGATCTCGACAGTGACATTGATGTTGACGAGGAGATAGGTGCAACTCGTCAAGCGAGTCTTAATAGTTTGTCTGCTTTGGATCATTCTGACTTATTTTCAGATTTTGATCCAAATGAGGAAATGGATATCGAAGATCAATTTAATGCTAGAGTCACCAAATTAGATGATGCTCCTATGGTTGGTGGTCGTGGAAGATCCACGACTATGTTTGGAAACTCAGCAGTTATGGCAGGTGGTAGAGCGACTTCTCCTCGATTGTTGGCAAGTGCTTCCAATATGCCAACTTGTGTTCAATTGAGAGTTTGGAAATGGGAAAATGGTGTTCCTGTTGGACTTGGTGCGATTGATGCACAAGCAAGTGAAGAAGACCTTGTCAGAGAATTTTTTGAAGCAATGCCCAAACGTGGCGAACAAAAATGCCAATTCAAATTACGGCCAATTGATATCAATGGAAACGAAATGGGTACGGAGATAACTTGTATTATCTCCGAGCATCATGCAGCAATTCAGAAAATGAAACGAATAAAGGAATTAGAAAAAGAAGAACAAGGCTATGATCCTAGACGCAGACGTTTCTGGGACGAAGAAGAAGATGTAATTCATCACCAACAAGGACCAGATTTCACCCCTCATATGGATCGTATGTTGTCTGCCACAGAAAAACGAATGTCTCTATTGGAGCAACAATTAGAAGCAGAACGTGAGGAAGTCCGAAGACGAGAAGAACAACGTATGCAAGAACAAGTAGACTTGGCAACAAGTGCGGCACAAGGTGTACAAGTGCTTACTGAACGAATGATGAATGACGAGTCGAAACGTGCAGAACGTGCCATGCAACAACAGAACGATCAATCACAAACATTGATTACAACATTAACTTCTATCTTTGCTCAACAACAAACTATGCTTCAAGCCCAAATGGAGGCACAACGTAGACAAGATGAATATCGTTTGGAACAAGAAAGACAACGTGCGACTAGAGAAAGAGCAGAGGCAGATGCACGTCGAGAACGAGAAAGAATGGAAATGGACGAACGTAGACACCGAGAGAGAGAAGAATATGAGAGAAAAATGCGTGAGGAACGTGACGCAATTGAAAGAAAATTACAAGCAGAGCAACGACAACTTGAAATACGTCTTCAAAGAGAAAGAGAAGAAATGCAACTACGTGTACTACGAGACAAAGAAGAACGAGAAGCAAGAGAGAAGTGGTTCGCAGAGGAACGATTGCGAAAAGAGAGTCAAGAGAGAGAAGATGGACGACAGAGAGAGCAAGACCGACAACGTCAACATGAACGAATGATGCGAGAATTGGAGGTACAACAACAAAAAGACCGAGAACATGCAGAACGTATGATGATTTTGAGCAAACAAGAATTGCAAACAAAGGCTATGGGTGGTCTTGGTGAAATGTTGCCTATGGCAACGGGTGTTCTTGCAAAAATGGGTCTTGAACCAATGGAAGTCGTGCAAAAGATATTCGCTCCAGAGCGAGAAGAACCAAGTGCATGGGCAGAGACACTTCCCAAAATTTTGGGTGCAGGAGCAGATATTGCTCGAGCGGCTTTGACAGGAGGATCGCCAATGCCAATTTCTCAAGCACAGACAATTCCTCAATTGCCACTTGGTGCTGAGTTGAATGATATAGATTATGAGGCACAAATGGCCAGAATGAGACAACCGATACCGCAAGAACCTACAATGGAGGATATTGCAATTGGTGGCAATTCTAACGTGATTTCGTTTCGAGATACCAAACTAGCAGAGCCGCCACAACAACCACAAATGCAGCAACAACCACAAATGCAGCAACAACCACAAATGCCACAACAACCACCCAACACAATGGACTTAGCAACTCAGAGTGGAATGACGTTAGCTGAACAACGAGATGCACGAAATGGAATGATGAACCTAGTGCAACAATTACATGGTTCAGAACAAACTCAGTGGGAGGGTATCATTACGCAAGGGTTGGTTTCCGAACCACAAATCTTTGCTTATATTCAAGCAGTAACAGTTAGGACAGCTATCCGAGAAACAGGTGCTGACGACGTACTAACGGAAAATATAGTTGCCGCCTTACAACAATCACCAATGGTACCCAATACCATTAACTACGGAGCCTAATATGAAATATGAATTAGACAAAGAGGAATTTCAAGCGATACACACAACATTGTTACAAATGACAAATATGATTTGTGATGTAGTGAAATTGGGTATGGAAAAGAGTCATGCATATCAAATGGCAGAATTGAACTATCGAAAAAGTGTTGAAACAGGCGTTCTTAGTGATGCACCATTAGCTGATAATGCCGAGTATAAGAGCGAATTCCAGGGGTTGCCAAAAACACAGCCTATAGAGGAAACAAAGGAAAAGTCACATTTTGAAATGTTCTCCACTTTTGAAGAAAAAGACCTCACACCGCATCAAATTTCAGGAAAATTCAATTTGGCAAAAACGATTGAATTTTGGCTTGAAAACTTTCGAGAAGAAGACAAGCCACAGCCTAATAGAAATGACCATATAGAAATGCTTGCAAGAGACGGAAAAATCGCAGGTTCTATCGTGTCATATTGTATGGCAGTTGGTGGTTTAACAAAGGCAATTTGGAACGCAGTAGACTCTGATACTTTGCTTTATGACCACTATGAGAAAATGTCTATCAGTGACAAGGCAGAAAACATTCGCTATCTTGCAGGCAATATCACACAAGTATGTTCCATTCATCTTCACCCTTTGGCTGATCAATTTGATTACCCAAACCCAATTCACTTTCTATATGAGGAAATATAATTATGAGTCAAAATCAAAATCATGTCTGTGCATTAAGTGGTATTCGTTCCCAAGAGGACGAATTAGTGGAAAGCAACGACAATGGCATTTTTCCAGATGGTTGGATCGAAATTACAATCGCTCGAAAATTCACAAATCCAAAGTACGACGCAATTCAGTATGTCAAACAAGGTTTAATAACACAATATCTAGCTGCCATTCCAGAAGATCAACGAGAAGATCAAATTATGGCAATCGCTTTGCAAGTAGACGCACAATTTGCAGTATTGGAAAGCCAAACCGAAAAATTAAGCGAAACGATTGAAACAGTGTATATTGCCAATCCTGACGAAAACAAAGTCTTAATGAATGAATACAACAAATTTCGTAAAACTCTTGGGCTTCGTTCCGAGGTACGTTTGGACGAAGATATTCCTGAAATTCCACAAATATTCAAAGCAGAGCCAATTTTAGAAGAAAAGCCTACAGTGGACAGTTTGCCAATGGACGTTTCCACTGATGATGATACAGAGTCTATGGACGTTCAAAAAGAGATAAATGCAGAGTCATAGCACTCTAAATTTTGTATCTTATTGTCTTATCGAGGAATATGGTCTATGATGTTGTAAATTGCTTAGAAAAGGTGAAATTATGGCAGAGCAAAGACCAAGATTTTCAGCAAAAACATATCGTTTCAATCTCGATCAACCCAAAATGTATCATCTACCCGATTGGGACGGATACAAAGATCCAAAGAAATTGGCTTTATTACGTCAAATCGTAGAACAATACGGACGTGATCCTAGAATTGCTAATTTGGCAGTTGCTATAATTAAGAAGTGTGGTTGCAAACCAAGGGAATATAAAAAGCAAGCTGCTTGTCTTCTCAAATGGGTACAAACACAAATATATTACGTCAATGAAGCAGGGGAGAGATTACAATCTCCCTTGTATACATTGAAGTCTGGACTGGGTGATTGTGATGACTTGGCGATATTGCTTTGTTCATTCTTTGAATGTATCCGACTTCCTTGGAAATTAGTCATATCTGCCAATACAAATAATGGGTTGGTTCGATATCATGAGGGAGATCCCAATTTCAAACCACTTCCATATTCACATATATATTGTATGGTTGGTGATCGACCTTTCACACCTCAAAAGTGGACGTATTGCGAACCAACCCTAGAAGTTCCCTTGGGTTGGGATATCGTGGCAACACAGAATGATCCAAACGCACGAAAATACCTCCCTGAGTTGGGTGCTGTATCTTCAACAACGGGTGCCTCTGTTGGTGGTGCTATAGCAGATGCTATGGAGGACATGGGGTTCACTGCATTTGGTAAGCGAATTGCTTTGGCGATTGTGACAGGTGCGTTGGTATCGGCAGGAACGGAAATACTACTCGATTATCTGAGAGCAAGTCCATTCTATCAAGCATTGGTACTTCGCAAACCGCAAAATAAGAAGAAAAAGGCAAAATAATGAGAGCATATGCAAAGGCTATGGCGAAAGCCAATGAAAAGTTGCTATTGAAAAATCCAAAGAAAAAGGCTGATGATGAGAACAAACTTCATTTGATCGCAAGTCGTGGAAGACGAATTACCATTCCTGTGGACGTAGAACACTTGGATCATGGGAATTGGTCGGACGTATTCTTGCACCCATCAGGAAGTGTTGTAATTATTCCTCGAAACAAGAACAAAGTCGCTTACTTTTCGTCAGGTGATGCGTCTAAGATGTTGTTGGCAGAATTTGGTCGCAGAGAAAATCATCTTGTTACTCACTTGCCTGATATGCGTTTCTTTGGCGAAATTGTCTATGATTATGATACCACTGGTCGAGGAACCAAAATTAAGTATAACGATAAAGACATTCATTGGGCTTTGTATAGTCCAGTCTATATCGCAGACCTCTATCCCGAAAGTAGGTATACTCGAAACATGTCTGCACAAGCCAAAAAGAATATGAAAGAGTATCAAAAAATTGGTAAGATAATTATGAGTTGGGCATGTGAACGACTAGAGGTTCCATATTCTGACATGATCAAAATCTCTGGACGATCAGCTACCAAATATCCCATGCAATATACTATAGATGGGCTACGAAAAGAAATGAAAAAGAAATTGTCGAGAAGTACAAATCGAAAAGCAAAACGTGTCTTAGACGATTTACAAAAGTTGGTTGACTTTGTTACACAGCTGGGTGTGGAGCAGTGGTTCAATCTTGACTTGTGTGCTCCTCAAAACTTTGCGTTCAATTCAAATGGCGAATTGATCTTGCTTGATCCGTTGTATCCTTTGAAACACAAGAGAGAATTGGCGAGTCAACGATTGGGATCTTCTAAAAAAGACATGGAGACGATTTTTGGAAACTTGCTTTGGGAACGTGAAGACTTTTTGTTAGACTTGCACGAAAAGGCAAAATAACAACAAAAACAACAAACTTGTTGATCGTCAATTCTTCAGTGGTTATACTTATGACACATCATAGGAGAAGCAAATGGGTGCTAGTATTGAAATTGATTTTGTGACATTAAGAAGTGTTGAATATGCTCATGGTCGTGCTTGTAAAGAACAAGAACGAAACAACATGGCTTTTGCCGAGATAGGAATGAGAGCGGCTCGAGAACGTGATCCTCGTTTGCTCCTAGTGCTTGACAAAGCAGCCAATCTTCTTATTAAAGAAGATGATTATCAACGTGGGCAATCTCGTCATACGACCGAGATATTTGCAGAGCAACGATATACCACAGAAACACAAATGTGGCGAGAAGCATATAGAATGGTTGACGAGGGAAAAGCAGGTGAAGTTCCTCACCTTATATGGATCTATGCTGCTGCTGCATTTTTGTGTGGGTATCAAATTTAATGAATGAAAAAGAGACATTGCAAAAAGAGTTGACCAAAGAAATAGAGCGATTGGGCAAATTTCTTCAAAAATCTTACAACCATCGTATGAAATTGTTGAGTCAAGGAAAAATCGACAAAGTCATTCTCATAGAGATTGGTAGTTGTGTATCTTCCAATCGTAATGACCTAATTGTGAATTTGGTGGAACGACAACAACGAATTAACCAGTTGACACAGAAAATTGAGGAAATCAACTATGAAAAGACCTTTAACGAACCCGAAACGTCTTTGCCCAAAGAAATTTCAAAAGATAGCACTCTAAATTTGGAAGTAGCACAACAATCTGTTGCACAAGGCTCAAAGTGATAGTATTCTAACAGAGAATATTATTACAGGAGCACTCTATGTTTCATGGTCCCAGAATGATGCCTAGTCATTCATCATCATCATCGTCAAATCGAAAATTTAATACCTCAGCCAAAAGTCTAATGGAGGACATTTCCCTGTTAGACAAGTCAATTGCCTTGAACCAAAAACAAGGTTCTTCGGTGAAGCAAGGGAGAGTATTTAGTAACCAAAAAGCACAATCAGAACAAATTCAAACTTCGGCTCAAATATCGAATACAGCTGCTCCCAAAAACTCTCAGGAAACTGCTCAAAAGATGAAAGCAAATGATGTTCTTCCGGCAGACGAACGTATTGTAATTGCCACAACACCAGTCGTTGTCAATGCTATCAAGCAAGGTGCCTCTCCAGCACAAGCAAGTAGAGCCATGAAAACAGAGGCAGCAGTAGCATATACAAATTGTAAAGATGCCATTGCAGCTGCATCCCAAGCAGATCAAGGTAGAATAGGTAAGTTGTTGGGTGATCCTGAAGCAAAGCAAATTAAGTTGTTGCTTTTGCAATACTTCACTTTGGAAAAAGAGGGTAGAATATACCAAGAAAGCAACCAACCTGATCTCGTTCAAAAAGTAATGGGACAATTAGAAAAGGTTATGACCGAATTGGGTATGTTACAAGGTTCCTTGGCAATAAAGGGTCAAAATTTGAGCGATCCTGCACTTTACAATTGTATTATAGATACCATTAAGTCAGAAGCACAATTGGAATTTGAGGCAGTAGAGGGTTCTGCGATAACGTCCAAAGAACAACTTGTGGCAGATGGTTTGGTTGCTCCTGAAGAACTCATTGAAGAAGCAGAGGCCGGAGAAATCTTGTCTCAAGCAGCTGCAGAAGACGTAGACTCAAAAGAGGGTCTTGCAGTAGTCACTGCGGATAGTGCGGCAGCATTGCAGAAAACTAATTTTCTCAACACACTGATGAAGAAAAACAACTTACTTATCGGTGCTCTTATTCTTGGTGGTCTTTTCTTATACATGAATAGGAAGTAATATGTTTGGTTTTGGTTCATCAAATTCGTCATTTCCACAGACAAAACTCATTCCGTTGATCATTCAACTGGGCGACTTTTTGAAAAAGGGCTATGAACACAGTGAAGAATTGCGAAGTGTTGGCACATTGATCGACGTAGATACATTGTCAATCTTCATTCGACAACAAATGGAAACGTGGAACCCAACTCTCAATGAAAAATCCATACTCGACGACAAAACAAAAGACGCAGCTGCCCGTTTTCTAGCTGGTATAGCAATTAACCTCACCAAAAAGGAAGAAGAAAAATGTTAGTTCAAAAACCTTATCATCACCCATATATTCCACCTACCCCAAAATCGCTACCTTATGTCGGTGGAGAGTTGGCAGAATTGACTTCCATGACACCTTTTTATCGTGGGCAAGGCGAACCTATCTATCCACATGCTCACGTTGTTAGAAAGACTAATTTAGGCAATATCCACTATGGAACAATTATGGTTGGTCTGTCACAAGGAGCAAGTGGAAAAAGTGTTGAAGACTTGCAAAATGCTTTGATTGACAAAGGATATTATGTACAAGGTGGTGCAGATGGAAAATTCGGTAGTGGCACTACTGCTGCACTTAAACAATTCCAAAAAGACAATGGGTTAGGTCAAACAGGTACTGTAAACGCAGATACAAAGAAAAAACTTGAAAAAGTCAAAGGTGCTGGAGCAGTTAAATGGTTTGATTTTGCTAAAGACTTGTATGATCAAGCACAACCTGCTGCCGGAGAACAATCAGGAACGACAATCAATGTAACCCCATACCAATCTAATAAATTAGGTCTTGGAGCAAAGATTGGAATTGGAATTGCAGTAAGTGCGTTGGTTATTGGAACATTTGTAGCAATATCAAAATAGGGAGCAATCATGGGTCAAACAAGAGAATACGAAAGAGCATTAACGGAAATGAATATCCCTCAACTGCCCTACCATGTACATGGTGGCTATGGTGAGCCAATTACACTACTCACCGCAGTAGGTGGACTAGCAGCAAGTGTTTTTGGAGGTCGTCAAGCCAAGAAACAGGCAGAGGCAGAACAAGAGGCAGCTATTAAGATCGCCAAAGATCAAATGTTAATCAATGCGAGTCTTCAAGAAAAAGAAGCACAAGCATCTCAACAACATGCCAAGAATATGCCACTTTACCTCATGATGGGTTTGGGTGGTCTAATTGCAATTGGTTTGTTAGTGAAAAAGAACAAGGAATAAACATGAGTATTTATAATCCCCCATTTTTGTATCCTGTACAACCCCAAACATTTCGTAAGGGACTTGTACCTGCTTATGGTTCTAGTGATAGTGAAATCATCACTACATTGCAACAATTAGAAGATTTTGCTCCACCAGTTGCACGTCTTATTGCAGGGTTATCGCCCGAAGAAGCAATTGCAGTATTACAAGAGAAAAAGAAGATGTTGTCTCAGTACACCAAAATTCCTGTTCTTGGCAAATTGGCACAACAGAAAATCAACGAATATGAGGCACGAATTTTGGCACTTCAACCACAAGCCAAAACAGAGCAACAAAAACGATTTCTCTCTGTTGCACTTCTTGGAGCCGGTGTTCTTCTCGTAGGAACCTTGATCACTCGACAAATATTTCAAATTCGAAAAGGACAATAATCATGACACCAAAGTATTTTCAAACGAACCCAAGTTGTGGAACAAGGCAATTTGGAAAAATCAATTATATGAAATCCAATGGGTTACAAAGTCGTACCAATCTTCGTCCAATGTATGCGGGAGAAGTATGGGATAAATTGACCTTTTGGGATACCAAAGCCGAACAGAGAGCCAAGGCAAAACAAGCAAAAGCAGAAGAAGAAGCATTTCAAGAGCAATTGGCAGAAATCGCATCCAAAGAAAGTACTGCTGAAGGTCCATCTATGCTCACGTATGCAGTTGTGGGTGCGGCTATATTGGGAACACTGTTTATATTAAAATAAAGGATAACGTAATGTTCGATCAAAATTCATTCGGTCACTTCGGTGCTCCCGATCAACTAAATGCAAATTATGGTTCATCATATGGAAGTAATAATGATCTATTTCCTCCTGAAAGTGATGTATCTGACGAGAGATATTCTGAGGCTCCCCCCTTTATCCAAAATGGAAAACCATTGCCACCTGTGAAAGATGGAGCAACCGATCAACAAGTCAACAATGCAGTGGGAATTGTTGGTCTAATTTCTGAAATACAAAAGAAAATGGGATCAGCCATTACAGGACAATTAGACGGTGCAGCTGTAAAGTCATATCAACAAAGCAAAGGCTTAATTGCAGACGGTATTGTTGGACCACAATCGTATAAAGCATTGGGTTTTCAACCACCATTCCAAGGTAGCGATCCAACATCTGTATCTGGACAAATATCTCCTAAAGGTCTTAATGAAGTAGGTGTGATTGGTAAGCCATTCTACAAACGTGGTTCATTTTGGCTTTATTCAGTAGGTGGAATTATTGCTGCTTACTCTCTCTATTCAATTTTTTCAACAGACGACGAGGAATAACATGTACGGTTTAATGCACTACGGAAACCCCGAGCAAACGAAAGACATTGCTTTACAAGAAATGTTAAAGCAGTATTCACAAATCATCACAGCAGCTGCCCAACAGTTAACGTTGATAAACAGAGAAAAAGGTCGTACTGATGTTGACTATCTCCCTATGGCATATCAACACGTTGCTAAGTTGCAAGAGTTGGGTATGAACCCCAACAAAGATGCCGCTATGGAGGACGTTTACAACAAAATGTCTTCGTTTATGGATAAGCATTATAAAGATGCCGCAGTATACAAAGAATTCAAACAGGTTCAAGACCATTACGCAAAAAAAGTAAAAGTTTTGGTTCCTGAATTCAAAGATGAAAAACCGAATTACACTGTATTGTATATATTTGGTGGTTTTATATTATTGGGTGTCACAATACATCTTGCAACGAGAAATTTATATGACTAAGAAACGTAAAAATCCATATGGTCTTCTTCCTTTTGCTATTCCGTTAATAGCGGGTTCAAAGATCATTACTGGAGCCATTGTTGGTGGTGCGTTGGTTGGTGGTGCTTTTGGAACTGCATCTGTATGGAATAGTGCTGCTGCAATTGCGGAGATCAAGAATCCTTACAAAGTAGCAGAGGCATTGGAACAAGCCTATGCTCAAATTGAAGATCAGACATTTGATATTTCTTTGGTTAACGTCGTGCCTACTTATGTACTTCAACCGCCCACAAATGAGAAACAAGCCATTATTCAAGCAGCATGGAGACTTATGCAAGGATCTGTCCTTGTTGGACTTCCACAAGGCAATTCGTTGTTGAAATTGTCAAAGGAATTGTATTCTCAATCGGTATGGGCAAGTAATACAGAAGTACCACCGAATAGTCAAAAGATACAACAACCTTTGAACCAAGCAATTACGACCTTGAATGGCTACTATGCCCAAACATCAAGTCTTATCGGAGCCTTACAACGAAATACCAATACCCAAGCAATTCAAGAACAACAAAACTTTGAAGCAGAGAATTTATCTACCACGAAAAATTTTGGCGATACAGTAGCAAAAACGTGGCAAGAGATAACTGCATTTCCTCAAATAGCCTTGGGTTTATTGACTGGTAAAAAACCACCATTCATGGACGATAAAAAATGGCAAAAGATACAAATAATTGGTTACACTGCTTTGGCTTTGGGTGGCACAGCTTATATTACGACTCAGTTGAAACCTTTGATAGAAGTCTATGCTAAGAAACGCATGAAACAGCTTGACGAGGAAGATGATGAATAATGGGAAAAAGTCGTATGAAGATTGGCATTGGGGAATTGAACCTACCGAGGTGGTCAACGTGAAACCCCCCTCTGTTGTAACAAATCCAAAAGATAAAAAAAAGTGGGAAAATATGAATTTAGTCGAATGTGGGAGACTTGTCGAAATACATTACGTTCCATTGAACGCAAATGCCAAAAAAAAAGACAAGATCATCAAATTAAGTCGTAAGAATAGCAATCAATGTCACTTAGCCTTTGACAATGACCACCATAACCAAAGATTGTACTTTATATTGAATAAAGATATGCAAGATCGTATGAAACAAGAGTTGTACAAAAAAAACCCAAACAATCTGCATGATATCACTGAAATAGCCAAGGCAGCAGGTGGTGTTCATGCTTCTGACGATTATGAAAAGATCAAGGTAAACCCTGTCGGCATTATGACCAATGTTGTATATGCTTGTGAAAAGAAAGGAGATGGATACTCATTTTACATTCATGCAATGGGAGAAGAAAGTGGTATTCGTCCAGTATTAGGTGTTGCAAAAGATGGTTCATTGTGGATAGCTGGTGGAAATTACACTGCTCCTATTCAAGGCATAACGGACTAGGATATGCAATGCGACAATACTCGAGTCATTCGACCAACAACCCTCATAAACACGAACAACATAAGCATTGTTGTGACCGAGCAGTGCTATTGATGTTCCTTGCTATGGAGCGATCATGAGCCTGAAACCAACGTCTATTCAAGATTATTCTCAATTACCTGAGATAAAGCAATCTTATTATCTTGGAGGCAAAAAATTAAACAAGAAAAAACCGTTGTTGAAACCAAAGAAAAATCATCGATATCGTGTTTATTTCAATCTTAATGCAATTCGCAGTGGTCAAGCATATCCGAGTCTTCCCTATACGAAACAAGAAATAGAAGACCTTACAGAGTATTATTCTGATCCCAAATTTCCTCAACGTGGAGAGGGTGCAAGTTCTATACCAACCCCAAAGGAACGAGCTTTTACCTTTTTCAATGGATCTATATATTCATTCAAATTTGCAAGTCACGATTGGAAAATTATGAGTCACCAACGTAGTGGTATTCTCACTGACGTAGTTTTGCATATTGACAAGAGCAAAGTCAAAAACATTCAAGCAGGTCAGCCAAAGGGTCCTTGTTGTTTTCTCGACGGATACTATAAAAAATCAATTACTGCCAAGCAACAACGTGAATGGATACGAAAATGGCAAAGTCCAAAGGCCAGACAGTTTTTGGAAAAACAAGGGTGGAAGCAAGTTGTTTTCAATCCGAAATTTGCCGATCAATTCATGTACAAAGACACATCTGATCCCTCAGCGAATAAGTTTGGTGATGTTCCTTTGTTCAGTGCAGAAGAAATCATTTTTATGAGTGCTCCAAAACCTGTAATTGCAATAGGGTTTATGAGTCTTCCTTATTTCATTTTGGCAAAGAACCCCAACAGTATACAAAACTACACTGATACACAGAAGACCATAGCCCGAAAGAAAGGTGCAGTAGATATACTTCCTGCGATATCCAAGCCTAGGAAACCACGAAAACCCCGAGCAACATTGACACCACTTCAACGCATACAGAAAATGACACCAACAAAAGTGGCGACCGAAACTGCCATGCGATTGTTAGGAGATTATGAAGATATTGGAATAGACATGGCAAAGACAAAGGCACAACGAAACAAGCCACTGAAAAAGAATGGGTTGTTCATTGTTTCATTGTATAGTCGTAGTGGTAAGATGATTGAAAATTGGAGAGAGAAAACAGTAAATGGCAAGGTAATAAACAAAGGCAATATTTGTGTCACTATGGATATCGGACCCAAAACATATGCAAATCACAAGGGTTGTCATCATATCCAAGCAGACCTAACGACTCTCACACCAATGGAAGTCATGGCAAAATTTGGAAAGAAAACGATTGATGTATTGTTTTGTTTTCCTCCTTGCACAGAATGGTCTTTGGTAGGGAACAGTACCAAATTAGCCAAAGTATTGAAAGATCCATACGTACTTCGTAAAGCATTGAATTTGGTTGATGTAGCCAGAAACTATGCAGTTTTCTCGAAATTTTGGATGATTGAAAACCCAGCTGGGCAGTTGAATAAAGCATGGAGAAGATCCGATTGGACGTTTGAACCATATCAATATGCAGGGTATTGTCCGACCTACGAGGAGCAGTTTTTCAACTACTATACCAAAAAGACGAGTATATGGGCAAACTTTCCCAAGCCACCAATTGAGCCAATGACAGTGCCTGTGACACAACGATATGTTCCCATAGATACGGAGAAAATTAGAGAGGGGTTGGCATGTCCAATCATAGATCCGAGAGCCTTTGCAGGTAGGTTTTTGCGTGAGAAAGGCAAAGGAAAAATACAATATGAGATAGCCCAAGAAGATTTTGCCAAACTATATCTTCAGAAGACCCAAGACAAAACTTTGAAAGACCTAGAGACAGGAAAGAGTTCTGTAGGAACCAGTGTATCTCGAAAAATCAATCATTATCTTAGAAGTCTGACACCGACAGGCTTTGCAAGGGCATTGTATTTTTGGTTGCATGAAATAAAGATACCGACCAAAGACGTAGTATTGCAGTACACACCGATATTGGCTGAGATAGCAACGGGTTTCAAACGAAGACAAGTTGTACTGAACCCCAATCTTGGTCCGTATACAAAAGGCTTTCTTCCCGAATGGCTAGGCACAAAAGAAGCACAGAAAATGCTTGGTGAAATACGCAATACGATACACATTGGAGACTTAGATTGGAAAGATCCCAAATTCCAAAAGTGGTTCAAAGGTAGTGTTGTAAAGACCAAACGTGGCAAGCCCATTTTGGTGTATCGTGGCACTGCTGATATTCGGAATTTCGTCAAGACAGGTAAATTTCGTGGTGGTCAAAGATATGTCGGTTATGATAGTGGAGGAAGTGCATATTTCTTTACAAATAGTCTACGTGTTGCCAAAACATATGCAACAGACAAGAGTGCATTTGACTATGGAGGTGCCATTCCTGCAGTAGCAGGTTTCTATCTGAGATTGAAAAACCCAATAATTGTTGACGGAAAAGGACAATCGTTCAGAAATACCGAAAATCGTATCAAAGAAGCATACCAAAAAGGTCATGACGGGGTAATTATCCAAAACTCATTAGACTCTTACAATGTTGGTAAGATACCGAGTACAGTTTACGTTGTTTTTGACTTGAAAAACGTCAAATTAGCCAACGGAAGACTAGAACCATATGGAGAGGTTGAAGACACAAGAAAGAACCCAAGGAAACGTAAAAATGGACGTAATTTGGGCTATGGTTCCAAGAACGGAACAATGTTGAGAAACCAATTACGAACCATTAAACGTACTGCCAAAGACCTACATGATCTTGTTCGTGATGATGATGAATTGCCCGATTGGGTATTGTCCAAAGCCACTGTTGCAATGGATCGATTGAGTGTTGCCCATGACTACGTGAAAAGCAAATTGGAGGGAATGACACCCAATCCAAGAGTCCAAGTAAACAGTGCTATCGACAATGGCAAAAAGACGATCTCTATGATAAAACGTATCTGAGGTCATTATGAACAATAATCCACGTCCAATATATTTGGATCGCAAAAAAATCAAACAATTTGCAAAAAGTCTCACACATTCTATGGCTATCTCAATCAAGAGAGGAATTCGAGAGTTAGGTGGAACAGGTGACGAGGGTATGCGTGACGAGGGTTCACCGTATAAGGAATGGGACATTGAAACTTTGATCTATGAACCTATAAATCCTCGTAGACCTTATTACACTTTGTTCCAACGACCATTTGTGATTGATGATGTAAGAGGAAACAGAAAAACTGTCGGTGTAAAAATCCTTTTTTCTACTGAAACAACAAATCACGATGGTCAAGGTAATGTACAAGTACTTCCAAAATATGCAATTGTACGTGCTCCTTATATCATAGGTGCTTTTGCTGGCAAGGAATGTACAGACGAAAGCAGAACCAATTGTGTGCCTGTTATAGGTATCATTTTCAATGGTTGGCTATCTTATTCTGACATGAACCGATACTTGAACAATTCCGATTACAAACTCATTCGTGATGCAATCGTCGAGGGTATCTACTCTGAATTGTTACACGAATTTACGCATATTCGAGACATAATTGCAGTAGGTGCTGAAAAAGACAAACCTTGGGGAGAACGAAAACACGAACGTAGGGCTGTAATGCAACAAGTTGTAGATGAGGTTTTGACAAAATTAGAAAAACAACCCGCCAAAAAGAATATGTTTCGGACGTTCTACTTTGATGATGTTGTAGCCAAACTTAGTCCAAGATATGCTATGGCAGAAAAACAAATGAGTGATGAAAATTTATATGCTATTCTAAGTGCTGTTTATCAAGCTATGGTTGAGAATGGGTATAGTTTCAAACGAACCGCAAAGGAATTAATGAGTTTACGATGAATAAAGCAAAGATACAGAAGATGATCAACACTGCACCCAAACAATGGGTGGATATGTTCCAACATCATGGACTTGGCAAAAAGCCTACAGTAGACAAATTGATTGATGTTGTGCTTGACTATACACCGACAATGCGTTCCTCGGGAGCAGAGGGCAAGGCAAAGTACGTTCCCACAAAGAAAGTACGTCAAGAGGCTTGGAAAGGGCTTGTATTGGCACACAAGCACAATTGGTCATCAAAGAGTGGTATTGGGTTGGTTCGTGCTATGCAATTGGTTGTTGAGCCAAAGATATGGGAGCGATCTGTTCTTCGTATGAAAGCCTATTTTGCACGTCATACTGTCGATAAGAAAGGCAAAAACTTTGGTAATGATGCCAAGCCCAGTCGTGGATACATTGCATGGTTGGCATGGGGTGGCGATAGTGGAAAGGCATGGGCAAATAAGATTGTCAAAAAAGACAATCTGAGCAAGTCAAAATTGAAAAACCCAAGGCGAAGACGAAACAGATCAGGGATAGGGGAATACCAATACCACGCAACGAGTTGGGATAGATTGCCATCAATTATGAAAAAGGGGTTACAATTACCTCGTTCTTCCGATGATGTATCGACATTTATGCACGATAAACCCTCTATATCGACAGCGAATAGTCCTGATGGATTGCTGAGTGGCTACGCTCCACAGGGGGCATTGTTGAAATTGAGGGTAAAACGAGGTGCTAAGTATTGGAAAAGATCGTTGGTTAGGCATAGCAAAAAATCAGATAAAAATCTTTTGGATACAGTCAATCGGTTGAGTAATGAAGCCCGAATAAAAGGGTACGATGGTATTCATTTTGAGGAATGGCAATCCACAGTAGGAAATCAAACTTTCAATCCCAATGTTTTGGAGGTAGTAGAGGTTCTAAACAATCGTCCTACAAAGAACCCCCGAAGAAGACGAAACAGACGTGACGTTGCAATTTCCAAATGGGATCACCCAATGAGAGAGGGTTCTGAAGTCCAAACAGTTATGTTCAGTAGGAAGCATTTTGACGGTAACACAGCTAGGGCTTGGCTACGGAAACACGACTTCAAAGCACCGAAAATGGATAAGACGATCAATTATCTACGTTATAGACAACAAGAGCCTGAAACCTTTCATCAAAAGAGTTTTCGTACAATCACGTTCAGTGAGGACAAGGGTATCAAAGCAGTTGTGGGTATTCCCAAAAGAATACCCAAACGACGAAATGGATCGAAAAACATTGTTCTTGTTAATGGACGTAATATGGGTAGTCTTGATGAATACCTATCAAAATATGCAGACGACTTTACACCGAAAGAATTAGCGAAAATTAGGCAAGGTTGGTCTTCATTTGACAAAGACAAATCTTCTTCAAAATCCTACGATTTTCGTGGGCATAAATTCAATTACGAGTCTATGAATTTCTCAGGTCGAGAATATGCTCAAGTCTTTCAAGAAGTACTATATATCGATCCCAAACGTATTAGGCTTGAGCAGAATGAGTATGGTGATGAAAATTGGAGGTGGTTTGCCAGTGCAACCGATAAACAAAAAGTAGCTTGGGCTAAGAAACAATGGAAACAGAAAGGTAAAAACCCAATAGCTGTAAGTGTAGACCAAGGCAATTTTGGTGTCTATATGACAGACGGGCATCACAGATTAAGGGCAGCTACACTGCTTGGGTTAAAAGTGCCTATTGTAATTGAAAGAACATCTCTACCTTATGAGGAAGCAAAAAGAATTATAGTTGAGAACATTCCTACACTATACAACCCACGACGACGAAATGGATCGACAATTTCTTCCCAAATTGGGAAAATCATTGTTACCAAAGACATTCCCAACAGAGGTAGTTTAAGTGCTTCTTACAACCCAAACGAATATAATGTTATCGGTGTAAAACTTATTCCTGTGAAAAAGTTTGGTTCATTCGATAAAAGGAACGCAAAATCTGGTTACTCTTATGGTTCTCATGAATGGTTTGCCAATCGCAGTTCTGACATGAGTAAAGCCAAAGACTTGAAAAAAGCCATTGCAAATAATAAGTGGATCGATCCTTTAATAGTTGGAGAAGATGAACAAGGTTTGTTTGTTTTTGAAGGTCAACATCGTTATGTTGCTCTCAGAGAATTAGGTGTTTCACATATTCCAGCATTGTTGTTTCAAGAAATAAATTCCAACCCACGACGACGAAATGGATCGACACGACTTGTTCCAAAAGAACAAGTGCGTATGGTTGGGTTTTGTCCGAAGAAGACCAAAGTCGTTCAGCCAGAGATCAAACATGCCTTGGCATTGATCGAGAAGATAGAGCAACGCAAAATATTATTCCCAACACCCATTCGTCCAATGACCAAAGACGAATTCATGGACGGACGTTCTGTTGTTGACAACGGACACCCAAGGGGAGCAGGACATGGGCAATACGATCCAAACAAGCAAGAAGTGGCTGTGAATGGAAATATGCAGCCATTCGATCTTATTGCAAACATATTCCATGAAAACTTGCACCATGCTCGACCTGATTGGTCGGAAGAACAAGTCAGAGACTTGACTGGTGAGGCTATGTTGTATCTCTATGGAGAGTACAACCTTGGCAAGCCATATGCAGAGGGAAGACTTGAAGCCAAGAATTTTCGTCGAAATCGTTCGACTATGGCGAAAAAGGAGACAAGAGATAGCAAAGGGCGATTAATTCCTCAAAAGTATCTCGTCAGTTACAAGGGAAAACAGTTGCAAGCACGTATCAAAGAATTAGAACAAAGACGTGATGAATATGCAGCTGCCTTAAAGAAGTATGGTGATGAAGACAAATTCACCAAGTCGGTCATTAAGAAATTGTATCGTCCATTCAAAACGGACAAAGGCAAAAAGGGGAAACGATCCAAGTATACAATAGAAGCAGAGAAACGTGGATTTGTTGGTAGTATTCCAGAGAAAGCCAAAGCAGCTACAAGATATTATGGTGGAAAAGTGGATGCTTCTATTCTAAAGGAAGTCAACAAACGTGGTATGGCTGCTTGGGCAAGTGGAGGACACCGAGCCGGACAAACATCTCATTCATGGGGAATTGCAAGGGTGAATTCCTTTTTGACAGGTGGAAAGACGTTTTTCACCGCAGATAAGAAGTTGGCAGAGAAATTACCAAGTAAGGTGAGAAAGGCAATTGAAAAGGAGCGAACGTATATTGCTTAGCCTTTTCGCAATTTTGGTTTTCTCTTGGGATTGACAACGACTTCCAATCTTTGTTTCGTGTTCTCTACTTGTATAAGATTGATGATCGATCCACGAACAAGATCGGATACGGATATATATTCGCCAAATTTTTCAGACTCTGACTTGGCCATTTCTTTAAGACGATTAAAATTTCGTTTGTGAATTCGGACTCGCAATAAATGATGTGCTGGCTCAGGTTTTTGGGGTGAAGTGAGCATATCTTTGTTGTCTTCTTGATTGTTCATTTGTGTTCCTTTAGATTTGTAGCACTATTTGTAGCACTCTTTATGTAGATTTTAATTACAATTTCCAAAATTATGGTTTATTGTATGAATGGATAATATCACAAGTTTTGGAGAATTACATGGCAGTTTTACATAGAAACCCAATGCCTTTAAGTGGAGCACTGTTCGTGACCAATCCACGAAGACGCAGAAATTCGTTATCAACACGTAGAAATGCGTTGCAAAGACGTAGGAATTCAGCAGTACAGCAAATGGACTTATTCGCTTATGCCAAGAGCAAAGGTGGTTCAATTAGTACCAACAAAGCATCGTCAAAAAGAAAATCATCTAAAAAATCATCTTCATCGAGAGGGAAAACAATGTCAGATTACAGAAAAATGCAAAAAAAGGGTGCCAAGTTAGGCTTGAACGTAATTGGTGTTAAGAAAGCAACACTTGCACGAAACATTGCAAAAGCAGAGGGAAAGAAGTCTTCTCCAAAGAGAAAGTCGTCTGCAAAGAGAAAGTCGTCTGCAAAGTCTTCAGTTTCAAAAATGACAGTAGCACAATTGAAAACTGCATTGAATAAAGCAGGTAAGAAGCCTAAAAGTGGTCAGAAAAAAGCATACTACATAGCAAAGTATAAAAGAGACATTGCTTCAAAGAAGTCTTCTCCAAAGAGAAAGTCGTCTGCAAAGAGATCATCTGGTGTTCGTATCACTAAAGCGACACCTGTTTCAAAACTATATTCACTAGGTAAGTCATTCGGTATCAGTGAAAAGAAAATGGCAGACATGAATAGACAAGACCTAATGGCAGCTGTTCGTTCAGGGAGAGCCAAAAGTCGCTCTAAATACGGGAACATGAACAGAAAGCAATTGCTTGCCGCAGCGAAGAAAGCAGGGCAAGTTGGTTACTCAAAATTAACCAATGCTCAACTTCGAGGACGACTAGAACGAGGAACAGTTGGATCTCGTAAGAAGTCAGATTGGGGTCTGTTTCAAGCCAAAATGAAAGACCTTGGACTCACTAGAACTGAAATGAAACAATTACATGCGAAGAAGAAGTCGCCTAAGCAGTTGAATGAATTGAAGTCTCGTATCAAATCCAAAATTCGTTCTATTGCTCGAGTTGGAAGAACAACAAGACAAAAAGCAAAGACTTCCGTTAAGAAAGATTATCCTACATTGTTTAACCCATTCAAGAAGATAACCAATCGTAAGAACCCAATCTTCGGAATTAACGTATTGGCTATGCCATTACAAGTTATTGCAACAATACAAGAAAAGGTTGCTGAGGTTCCAGTTATCAAGAACATTGCGTTTGCGGTAACACCTTTAGCATTGGGAGCAGGTGTCTATGCTGTACATAGAGCAGTAGAGCCTATGCTCGTTCCACATATAGATAAGTTATTACAAAATGAATATGTGCCTGCACCGATCAAAAAGTTGGTACATTATCCATATTCTGTAACAGGTGTTTCCGTAGGACTTGCACTTGCTCTATTAGCAAAAAATGGTCTTGTAAGTAAGCAAGCAGCCACTATCGTTGCTTCAAGTGCAGTGTCTGTTGGTATGGCTTTGGACTTATCTCTCAAGCCATTTGCTGAGGCCGCAGGTGATGTAGCCACCGAGAAGACTTTGGAAGTTGTAGAGGTCAGTGAACAACCTCTAAGTGGTCTTCACATGGGTGCTATCAAAACAAATCCTCACTGTTATGGTGACGGTGGGCAATACATGATTGGACGTAATACAACCGCATTAGGCAACTATGGAGCAGTGAAAATGGGAGCAATGCACATGGGGGGTATGCATGATTATAATGATGCTTCTATGGCAGATGCCCAAGCATGTACTTGTGTGATGATGCCTGAAGAAGTTGCTGCTGCAAAAGCAGGTCAAGCGGCATATCGTCGTAAGTTTGGTGTATCACCAAACAACAAAAGAAAAATACAAAGTTTAATGTCTCGCCATGCTGGTCGAGCGGGTCACCGTTTCGGTTGGTTGGTTAAGATGATTGGGTGGAACAATTTCCAAAAGATTGCGTCTCTGCCTGAAAAACAACGGGCAACCGTTATAAACCAATTGCAGAAACAAGCAATTGCTTCTATCCCCCAAATCATAGCTGCACAACAAGCACAAAATGCAAGTGTTGAAAGTGCATCTATCCCTGTTGACGGAACACTCAATGGTGTGCAAGGCTTTGAGGGTGTCGGATATGGAGCAATGATGTTTGCTGGTCAAGGTTATTAATTCACTCATTCATAAATTAACGTACTAACAACGAGGTATTCATTATGTACGGTTCAACATACAATCCTTTAGGTTCATCTTCTCCTGATGTACCATTCGATCAGCCAAAGTCGCTTTTCCGCTTCGGAGAAACCACAATTTGGTCTTCCTATCTTTTCGTCGGTTCAGCTGTAATCGCTAACTCTGTAAATCGTCTTTTCTCTGTAGCAAGAGGATCTAGTGGACAAGGTTTCACAAATTCACTTTCTATTGCTGAAACTTCTTTGAAAGAAGCAGGACGTGTACCTAGTGGTGTTGCTTATGACGTTTTCGGACTTGCTTGTCAAATCGAAAAAGCAGACGGAACCGCAGATGCTGGTGACATTGGTGCTCCAATTGACACAGATGCAACTATCGGTGATCTCTTAAACATTCAAGCCAATGGGGTTCTTTCATGGGACTTCACTCAAACGGTTGTTGAAATTTGTCCAGTATCACTTGCTGGTGCAGGTGGTGGAGCATTTGGTGGTATTGCCGCTTCAACTGGTACAGGTACCGCAGGTGATCTTCAAGTAGGTCACTTGAACAATGGTAACGGACAAGTGTGGATGTATCGTAAACATCCCGTAGCCTTGCCCGGAAATACGACCTTCGCAGTAAACTTGACCTTTGGATCTCGTGCAGCTGCTATATCAACAAACTCTGTCCTTGTTCGTGTAATTCTTCTCGGATATTACAAAAATATCATTGAGATCGGATAGGCATAGACGACGTTGTTTCAACGGTAGTTTTTTCTCCTATATTAAGGCCATTCGCAAGAGTGGTCTTTTTATTTTTGTGATAATCGACGTTATTAACTTGGTTGAGGTACACATAGTTAATAAGTATGTCGTGGGCAAGTCGTTTTGAGATTACTGCCCTAATCAATCGGATATGGCAGTAGAGCATTTTCGAGATACTGCACAATCAATTTTTTCTTTGAACATATCACAAACTTTTGCATTGAAAAGTTTGTAAGACTCGGCATTTTTCTTCATTTTGATTTCTTGACCACTTCGCATAAGCCATATTTGAATAGTCATTTGAGCAAGAGAAAGCCAATCGAGAGTTTGTTGTCGTATCAGTATGATCGATTTGTAGTCTCCCTCGCTTATAAACTGGTCACAATCATCAATAACGTCTTTGATATGCCTACCAACAAGGGTTTGTTGTAACGTGACCAAATCGTCTGCATTTTGGACGTTATCGAAGAAACTACGTATTGGAGACAAATCGCTCATACCAAATCAACCTCAACAATGAATTGTGGCGATACATGAGCAGTGATCCATTGTTGCCAACCAACCGATAAATCAGCATCATCAGGATCAGGCACTAACCCACCGAGAGGACGTACAATTGTTAATACCATAGCATTACCACCTAATGTCCTTGCTGCTCGTTTTGCATACAGAGTAGCATCACCTGTAGTCAAAAATACATAAGGACTACTATCTCGCCAAGCCTTTTTCTCTGGAGCAGGAAATAAACCATCTTTCAAAATTTTGTCTTTGAAAATATCCGAGGTTCCATGATAGAAAACGTGAGGTAAATGATCGAAAAATGTACTCACAACGAAATTTGTATCGTCCAAAGGAGCATAGTAATTTTCGTCTACAACTTCAATTGCATCTAGGTTATCAACGTATATAAATCCCATTTCTTCTTCGTCCAAAAATTGATCGAGATAGTCAAGATCCGTATACATATATGGTTCAACATCTTCTTCATATGTTTCTATCAACCATTCTTCGAACCATTGTCTCAAAGTAGCATTGGCAAAAATAATGTCGTGTATATTCTGCAACGTGTTCATTTCAATTTATCCCAACCAGAATATCCTGTCAGAAAAAGTCCACCCAAAGCAAGTGCAAGGGAGGGAACACCACTGACTCTAGTGGAGGCATAAAAGAGTGCCGGACCACCAATCGTTCCAAGTGAAGACGTAAAGTCTTGAGGGTTGTTTTTTACAATGTCGATCAAATCACCTTGTGGAGATAATGTTCTCAAGCATTGTCGATCCCATTCTTCGTAAGGCAACGGAATATGATCGTAGTAATCGTATTCTGCCCAACCTTTGTCTCGATAATCGGATACTAATTCCTCATGTGGTTGAATATCCCGAGAAGCAACGAAATAACATACTTTCTTATATCGCTTGTTACTGCCTTTTGGTGGATACTCTCTGATAATAGTCATGTTGGGTATAGGGTGATGATTTGTCATAGCTGCAATTGGAAACTTCTCCCAATCTTTGAAAAAGTCACCACTATCATCAACTTGGACTCGACTAGGTCCAATGGTATCACCACGATAGATTTTGGTTCTTGTAAAGAGTCCTTGTCCTGCGTTGGGTATCTTTGACTTGGCTATATACAATGGTTCTTTGATATCTCCATTGGGAGATATCCACTTTTGCACCTCAAGCAAATTAACCTTGTATATTTCATTGGGCTTTGTTTCACTTGTAATAAGTCTTTGTGCATCCAAGATTGTACCGATTGCTTGACCGAGGATACCCGTATTGTCGTTCGTAGACAAATCTGAAATACATTGCCCAATAAGTATAGCCAAGCCATCTACATTCGCTTTTACAACGTCTTTGTTTCCATGCGACAGACCAACCTCAAGTTGGTCTTTCAGAAAACTGACTTGTTGCAAGAGTGTCGGCAATGGTATTCTTAATTTATTCATTTTGTATAAGTCTCACGATATGAAGACAAATGCTTGCAGGATCTTCACCAAGTTTTTCTAGGTGCGAAACCAACATAACGAATTTTTTCAAACTTGGCTTGTTTTTATTTCGTATCCAATTGCGAACAAGATTTTGATGACTCTGCGTAGCCTTAGCTATATCCTTGGTTGTGATATGGTGTTTCACCATCATATTTTCAAGCCATTGACCAAACATGTTATCTCTTTTTCAGAATAGAATTCCAAGTTGGTATGCCATTTTTCCGTTTGCTATTCCACCACTTCGCCCAATTGTATTGAGGATAAGCCTTTGCAACTGCCTTAACGACTTTGGTTCGTGCCTTTGCATTGGTAGGACTCAGAACGAAAACAAGGGCAGTACGGGCATGGTATAAGTCACCAATAGGATACTTTTTCAAACGTGGGAAGACATACAAATTCGTTGCTTTATATTTTGGTGTACGAGATATGTGTTGTGGCAACGGTCGTGCCGCTCGGTTCTTCCTACGAGTGGGTTGTTCAACCTTGATAGAAATAAAGTATCGTTGGGGTATTCCTTGTTCTTTTGAAATCTCTTTAATAAATGCTTTTACTTTACCCTTGGAAACACTACCCCAGTATCTCTTAGCTAGTCCTCCGTCATCGTCATCAGAAAAAATCATATAAAGGTCATTCTTTCGCTTTGGTGGTGCGTAAGGACGTGGGTTTTTCTTATGAAGTTTTGCTGTAATCTTTGCACCCCTACGTAATGGTCTTAATTGGTTGGCTATGACAATTTTCTTTGCCTCAGCTGCACTATCTGCATCTACCAAGTAAAGCATTTCACCGTCAACGTCGTCTAAGGTTACGATATATTGTGGGTTCTTTCGTCTGCGTGGGTTTTGTTGGGGGAAACAGGCAGACTTAGCATTTGCCAATGTTCTTTGAGGTTTTCCACATGCCCACCAATCTGACATGCTTGGTATCCATTCAAAAGCATGATATCGAGATCGTATTCTTTGGATCATATATTTTCCTTGTGTATCTTTAAGAGTCCATAGATTTTCGCCTTTCTTTTTCCATGTCTTTTTCATTAGGTTCGCCTTTGTTTTGGTGGGTTGTGGATTGTTGGTATAGCCCAACGATTGCTTAATTTCTTTCTTGGTCATTTTGCGACCGACTTGCCTTGGTTTTCCGTATCTATCAAATGCAGCTACACTATTATGATTTTCGTCATATCGTTCCTTTCCTTTCCATTTGGATACACGAAAATACCCCCATTCGTCCGTAGAGTCACCTGTTGTGTACAAATCTTGCGGTTGTGCTACACCAACCAATATGACATATCCCTCGTCAAATCGTTGCCCATGTTCTACTGCATATGCCAAGTCCAATGATACCCAATCACCATGATTGAATTGTAGGTTACGCATAATCTTTTGTGCTTTCTTTAGGTCTTCTTGGAGAGAAGCGATATCCTTATCGATCCACGTATATTGTGGATTTGTGATTTTCAATTGTTCCAACTCTTTAATACGTCTTCTTATTGCGTTGCTCATATTAGGAATGGCACGATACATTCGTACAACACCTCTAGGCTGTCCTTTGTATTTATGGATCATGTGCCATGTTCTCGTATCTCGTCTTCTATGATCACCATAGTATCGTCTACCATTTGGACCATACACATCTTCAGGATATATTTTTGTAAGATCATATAATGGAGCAGACAATTCACTTGGATCTTGAGGACGATGTCTCATAAAGTATTCTTCTGCGTTACGTCGAAGTCTTCTACGTCTTCTTTGTGCAGAATTCTTCTTACGTTTGGGAAGTGGAAACTTTAATGGAGCAAAAGGAACAGAGTCTGTAATGGCAATGATAGGAAGTGGAACACCTGCAACACTACTCATATCGCTTGGAAAGTCTTTTGCTAGGCTTTTCCATACTCTCAATGCCTCTGGAGAGGTATAAGACATGTTACAAAAGTCCGGCATCATAATAAATGGATATTTGATAAGGAATTGGTACAATATAGCAGCCAACAATTTGTACATGGCTTTGCCCATACCTATGCCTTTGTATTTATCGTCTATGTTTGTGTCTTTGACATAAAGTCCTATTGCATCTGGATATCCAACCCTTTTTGCAAGTCTTACAGACTCTTTCTTACATTCGTTCTTGGCATCTTTGCTAACGTCTGAGTCGTCGTCCCATTCGGCAACTGCATGGCCAATTACCTTTTTTTTGTTTTTCTGTAAAACAAATAAGTCCAATCGTATCTCGCCCATTGCAGAAAAGACTCTGTAATAAATGGTTTGATTTTTATACGTACCAAATTTGGCATTTTCTTGATTTCTACGACGTTTCATAGTGTTGCCTATAAGATTTGTTTTCTTTTCAAATACATAGCCAAAACAAGCAATGAAACACTGCTTATGAAGACGATTGGCATAATTCTGATGTTCGTACCCATAACTTGTATACCGTCCATTCCAGTAGGCAATTTTGCGTTCCTATTGGCACGTTTTGTATATTCCTTGGGTGTGTCTATTCCATTGTTGGCATCTATGACATTTTGAGGGAATTTGAAATTGGGGTTACCCATAGCCACTGGATAGAACACTGCCATATATAGGTCTATCGGAGAGTCATATTTGCTACCTTGTCGTTTGTGTGGCAAAAGAAAGTATCTTTGGACATAGTCCATTTGATCTCGAGCACTCAACGAACGTAGATGTGCAGTTGTTGTTCCCAAGTCTTTTGCAGCTGATTTTCCAAATTGAATGAGTCCTGTATAGCCAAGGGAATTGGTTATGCTAGGGCTGAATGTACCTGCACTTTCAAAGTTAATTAAGTTGGCAAGCCAATAGGGGTTTGTTCCAAGGTTAAGTGCCACGTCCACAATCTTGTCAGCGAAATGACTTGCTTGTGGATATGCTGTAGAAATGTCTTTGGCATATTTTTGTTTATTTTGGAACATGGCATTATGGCGAGAACCCTGCCAATACAAATTTCACAGTGTGTGTTGCTGCGGTGGCAGTGAAAGAGAGACGTATATAGTTTGCTGGAAAGCGAAAGTTAAGGAGGATAGGCACATCATTTGCAGGCATCAACACTGGACCACTGAGATCAATGTAGTCCAAAATAGGTTCCGTACCACCACCAGTTGTAGAACGCAAAGCCGCTTGTGGTGTGAATTCACAAGGCAAAGTTCCAGCAGTTTGGACGAGATAAAAAACCAAATTAGGAAGTTGGTCTACATATAGTTCCGTAGAGGTACTATTTACTGTAAATGTTTGTACTTCTTGCATGTCGAGGATAGACGACGTGACAGTTGAGGCACCGACAGATGATTGATTAAGCAAAGGCATTAGTAATATCCACTATCAATGAAAAAGGTTGGGGGATCAGAAACAGGAGATGTGTTTTCTGTTCTGAAGAAACGTAATTTGACTCTCCAATATCGAACGGGAATACCCTCTCCGATTGGAGCATAGTGTAGGATAACACTGTCCGTTTCTTGTTGCAATTGCGAAGTTATATCTGATGTTGCTAGTGCTTGTGTTGTCTTACCACTATCACTTACATGAGCAAACTCTGATGAAGTTAATTTAATGTTTGTAAGCGAGGTATTCGAGGAACGAAGATTGCCTACTTGAATATGCAAACGTCCAGAACCACCCCAAATAGGTACTGCATTAGGACCATTGTTTCCTACAGTGGTACTCGTTCCTGATGGGTTCAGACCACGCAATTCAGGTTGTAAGTCAAAGATAGGACTAGCCCAATAGACCTCACTCTCTGCATCAGGTTCAGCTGTCGGTTTCAAAGTAATTGCAACTCTATTTCCAAACCATGCACCAACAGGCATATCTGTTGGCATAGGCAACGGATTTGTCTGAGCAGGGTTACGAAATTGACCCCGAGTTGAAAACTGCTGATTTCGATTGTATGGTGACGGTAAGCGATAACTCATTCTTATACCCCAAAGTTACGGTTTCCACGTATTTCTAAGCATACCAATGTAATGTCAATTCTGAAATCTGCGGGTGCGTTTGCAAGTGGTGTAACACCTAACACAAGAGATGCTCCTTGGTCAATAGTGTAGCCACTGCCGCCTATTTCTCCAGGGTTCTCCATTGATCCGCATACTGTCGACGCTAATCGTGCTGCGGTCATAAGTTTATCGCCTGTCGTGTACTCAATTCGGAATAGAAAAGAATTTAGCAAGTTTTCAAATGTTGTTGCGTCAGTTGTCGAGTTTACTGCTCCTGCGTTGATCGCAATAAGACGACAAGGAATGTCGAATTGAACAATACGAATAGCCTCTTGGTTTTCTGTATAGTCTGAGTCTGTACTCAATACCGTTGCTCCATAGTACCGAACTTGGCTACCAACATTGGGATTTGTTGACATAAATGGAGAAGTGGGAAAAAACGGGAAACGTACCCAAGGTGTTCCAGTGTGACCACCCAATTCACCCATTGTAGGCATTTCCAACTTGGCACCTTGATTGAAACCACCATTGTTGTTGTGATTGTAATAAGACATAAATTCGCTCCTGATTTGTAGAAATTATCTCATATCCAATTTTTCACATTTTCAACCTTTGTACAAGTTGAAATCAAAAATAGAGTGCTATATGTTGATAATTATTTCTGTATTTGTAGCACTGAATTATTTTTGACTAGGTGACGAGGTGAAAAACATGGGGTAATATGAACCTGTACATCATATTCTCAAGGAGCAGTACAATGTTAATAAAACAAGCAGATATGAAAAATCTCATACCTTACTTCATTGGTGTGGCAGCAGGCTATATTTTTCGTGATCAAATCGGAAAAGTCGTTGGCAATATAACAATTAAAAAAGATGAAGCAGAAGCAAGTGAGGAAGAATTAGGAGGACTTCATTTGGGTGCGTTGCATACAAATCCTATGCACATGGGTGGCTTACATATGGGTGCGTTGCAAACAAATCCTCACAGTGCATTTGCTCAAACTCAAGCATACCCTAGAGCCGCTTTTGGACCCGAGGGATACGGAGCCTTACAAATGGGTGCGTTGCATACTAACCCTGCTCACATGGGTGCGTTGCACACAAATCCTATGCACATGGGTGCTTTACACTTGGGTGCTTTGGCTAGAAAATAAATGGATCAATTTATTCATCATCTGAAACAAAGACAGCTTTCCTCGAAGACTCGCAAAGATTATGAAAAGATTGTGATGCGTATGGGCAAGTGCGATCCGATTGAATTTTTGAAAAAGACAATCAACTCGGATACCCCAATTGGTACAGTACTTCCCATTCGCTCAGCAATTAAACATTATCTTATAGCCGAAAAAGGAATGACAGAGGACGAAGCAAACGAATTGCTGCCTAAGTCCAAAGGTGTTCCCAATCGACTTCGAGATAGTCTTACAGAAGATGAATTAGATACCTATCGCCAAGAGTCAGAAAAGTGTCCTGAACCTATACGGACTATTTTGTTGCTATTGCCAGAAACAGGTATGCGTATCAATGAGATTTGTTCTCTAAGAAGAACCGATATCACTGAGAAACGACGTATCAAAGGCTTTTTGTTTCGTGGAAAAGGACGTAAACAACGATTTATCCCATTGAATACAAGAGCCTCCACATTGGTAGACCAATATGTTGAAGAACAATACCTCGGTGAAGATTGGCTATTTAATGGATATAAAGGAACACCAATCAAGCCTGATGCAGTACGGAAATGGACTCGAAAAATGCAAAGTAAATTTCCCGAGTTGACAATGTTAAGCCCTCACTTACTTCGACATACTTTTGCAACAAATGCTTTGCGTGGTGGAATGGACTTGCGAACACTACAAGCCTTAATGGGTCATAGTAGTATTGAGACAACTGCTCGATACTTACACCCTGATGCTCAAATGTTATTCGATGCTTTGAGAGCAATAGAATAAAACAACAAATGGAAATGATATGGAAACAGGAATACTAGATTTGTTAGTAAATGGTTCGCCAATGGCTGCATTTGCGGGCTTTCTGATATATTTATATCGAACACAACAAAGCAGAATGGATGCACTGACCGATAAATTTCAAGAACAATTAGAGAAAATAAGAAAGGAATACAAAGACGATGTAGCTGACTTACGTGGTCGATATGACAATGTTATTACTGGGCAGAATTCAGAAAAGGAACGTATCAAAGACGGAATTGAAGAACAATTGAAAGACGTTAAGGCTTCGTTAGAAAGTATTCAACGTGGTGTTTCTGCTCTGACGATTGGGCATGAGGTAGTCAAAGATGAAGTTATGTCTATTTCAAAAGATGTTCAAACAGGACTCAAATTGATACAAGCAATGCAAGATGAAGCAAAACTACGTGACATAGCCAAAGGTTTCAAGTCATAGGTTTTTCTTCGTCTTCAAGCCCTCTGATCCATTTGTATCGTGTTCTGTTTTCGAGGTAGTCTTCTTTTTGGTCGTAAAGATGTGCTTCCCTTTCTGCACGAATTTCTTTGTATGCGATACTGCCGCTCTTGTACTTCGCATAGCCACGTAGATAGTCCCAAAAGTAGAGCAATAAGAAACCAACAAACCCAGTTTCAAGAAACTGTTGAAAGTGGATCGTTTCATGTCGTCTGAGTCGTTCATCTAATTCACCTCGGGAAAGGACGATAAAGCCCAATGTAATCGCTCCAATCTCAATCGGTGCTACATAGGACAACCAAATTGGTATCGACGAATTTTCAATGAATATGGGTTGCCAATGTTTCATTGTCCTTTATTCTTGTTTTCTTTTGCCATATCAAGCAATTCTTCTGTCATTTTCTCAACACGATCTAGTTTTTGTTGTATCAAACGAATATCTGTTTCCATATCGTTTTGATCATCTTTCATCTTTGTTGATATTTGTTCAAGTTTTTCAACGTCTTCGACAGTGTGATTGTACTCGGCACTAATTTGTTCTATACGTATATTGGTATTCCATATCCATATAAACAAAGGAACAATGAGAATACTCACGATAGATGATACAATTTTCCAAATGGTGTCTGCGTTCATTGTTCTTCCTTTGTTGTGCTACTAGACGGACTAAATTTTTCAAAAGCAGAAAACCCAAGCCCTGCAGCAGTTAAGTATAGCATACCGTCGAAGATATGTGGCTCTAGTGGGATTGAAATGAATACGTTGCAAAGAAATGCAAACATACAACACAAGAAAGACATGAACGTAATTACCCGTTTTGACGAAACATCATCATTGACACCACGAAACATATTTTGCATGAATTTTAACATAGACACTTCCTTTTTGCCTAGTTTATCTTAATTGTACCACAATGTCATTAACAAATAGCACTCTAATTCAGTGCTATCGTTACTTGCAGGTAATTATATTTTTGGCTACAATGAAACCAAACGGAGATCCTATGCTTGGAATAATACCTAATAAGCCAATAGTAACGACAAAATACACAGAGAATGGCATCTTGACAGAAGTGTGTATCGACGCACAAACGGAAAGAACCATGCAAAACCAACGACTTGTAGCAATGAGTTTGTCACCGCTACTTGTATACTCTGGTGTTAAATTGAAAGATCCAACGTGGCTACGAGTTACATTGGTAGGTATGGGGTTTGCTTGTTTCTTCTCTCACTTGAAAGCATATACAATCATTCGACCTTATTTGAAAGGAGACAAAAAATGACTCGACCACGAAACATGACCGCATACAATTTACACCAAGGAATGTATTATAAACAACCAATCAAAGGCTCCTTTGTCCCAGAAGCACCCTATGGAAACCCAAGTAATGGTAATGCTCCACCTATAGCACAGAGAGATTGGAGAGAAGCATTGGCTTTTCCAAAAATGATGTTGGAATTAGCTACGACTGGAACACCCGAAGAAAGAAAGGCAGTACGTGAAGAATTCCTTGCAGAAGACAAAGATATGTCAATGTTCACACGTATCTATGAGGCTATTCCTGAAACTGAGAAACCCCTATATATAGAAGAATTAGCCAAGACAGTAATTCAAATGCACAAGGCAATGGGTATAGATTTCAAGATCAAAGACTATACCAATGCACCTCCGACCTTTGCCGAAAAAGTGGTTGAGTTGACCAATGGTTCACAAATAACAAATCAAGTCCAAAGCCAAGCAGCACCGTTGGTGCCAGTAACTACAAGTATGCCTACTGTCACGTCACCCCAACCCACTTCCACAAATCACTTTGAACGCATCAAACATACAGTGATAAAGCACAAAGATATTTTCATTATAGGTGCGTTGATCTATGTGATGTTCCAAGTAAGCAAATCCAAATAGGAGATATCATGGCAGATCGCAAACCGAGTACACGAAAAACAAAAGTAGTGAAAAAGGAAACAGCAACCAAAAGTGCTGCAAAAAAAACAACTACTCGAAAACCACGAACAAAAGTTGTTGCTAAGAAAGCAGAACCCAAAGCCAAAGCAGCACCAAAGCCCAAGGCAAAGCCCAAAGCCAAAGCAGCACCAAAGCCCAAGGCAAAGC